>Ga0075425_100002910_pt1 | contig 17277 bp, 14 predicted proteins | sample SoiMethybrSBSTD4_FD_75300 | JGI IMG/M metagenome (GOLD analysis project Ga0075425, IMG submission 75300) | Bulk soil microbial communities from a Populus tree surrounding site in Tennessee, USA - Soil MetaG P. TD hybrid SBSTD4 | ecosystem: Environmental > Terrestrial > Soil > Tree plantation... | reverse complement strand
CTCATGCGAATCGCCGCCGACACCGGAGGAACGTTCACGGATTGTGTTTTCGTACATGACGGCAAACTCGAGATCCTGAAAGTTCCGTCACAGCCCAAGCAGCCCGCGGCCTCGATTTCGCAAGCTCTGGCGCAACTCGAACTCCGGCTCTTCGGCGAAACGCCCGCCAAGATCGATCTGGTCTGCGGCACCACGGTCGGCACCAATGCGCTGCTGGAACACCGCGGCGGTCGCGTCATGCTGATCACGACCGCGGGTTTTGAGGACGTGCTCGAGATCGGCCGGCAAGCCCGGCCCAAACTCTATAATTTGCTCTTTCAAAAACCCGAGGCGCTGGTACCGGGAAGCCGCCGCTTCGGCGCTCGGGAACGTGTCGTGTCGGACGGCGGCATTCTCAAGGCACTTGCTCCGGCGGAAATTCGGCGCCTACTGCGCAAAATCAAACAAATACATCCGGACGCCGTCGCCGTTTGCTTTCTTTTTTCTTTCCGCAATCCGCGGAACGAGGCGGCCTTGGCGAAAGCTCTGCGCCGTGCGGGTTACCTGGTCTCCGTTTCGCACGAAATTCTGCCCGAGTTTCGCGAATTCGAACGCACCTCAACCACAGTCATCAATGCTTACCTCGCGCCGGTGATGACCTCGTACCTTCGCGAAACGCAAGCCTGCGCGCGCTCCACTTGGACGCAGGAACGCCCGAGGTCAAAGGTCACTGTTGGCGTCATGCAATCGAACGGCGGCATCATCTCTTCACAACGCGCCGCCGACGAACCTGTGCGAACCGTCCTGTCCGGCCCAGCCGGTGGCGTCCTGGGAGCCGCTTACGCTGCGCGTCTTGCCGGCCTCGATAAGGTACTCACGTTCGACATGGGCGGCACTTCGACCGATGTCGCCCTTCTGTCGGGCGAAACGCAAATCACCACCGAAGCTCGCGTTGCAGGCCTTCCTGTCGCCGTGCCCATGTTGGAGATTCACACCGTCGGTGCCGGCGGCGGGTCGCTCGCCCGTTTCGACAAAGGAGGCGCGCTTCGTGTCGGCCCCGAGAGCGCTGGCGCGGACCCTGGCCCTGTCTGCTACGGCCGTGGGGAATCGCCGACCGTTACCGACGCCCACGCTGTCCTTGGCCATTTTGGCAACCGCGGCCTGTTGAACGGGGCATTTCCGCTCGACACTGCTCGCGCACGGCGCGAACTGCACAAGCGCAAAGGCAGATTTGCCAGCGCCGAAGCCTTTGCGCAGGGGATCATCGGCGTCTCCAATTCCGTTATGGAGCGTGCCCTGCGTCTTGTTTCCATCGAACGCGGCCACGATCCGCGCGACTACACTCTGGTGGCTTTTGGGGGTGCCGGAGGCCTGCACGCGTGTGATCTGGCCGAAGCTCTCGAGCTTCGCGGCGTCCTGCTTCCGGTCTTTCCGGGAGCTCTTTCTGCGGTGGGGATTCTCGGCGCCGACGTCGTGCGGGACTTTTCTCGCACAGTTCTATTGGCCGTCGGCGGACCCGCCGAGGCTCTCGATCGCGCACAGCGATATCTGATCCGCATGCAACGCAGCGCGCGGGAATTTCTGCGCAGCGAAGGATTTGCAAGCACTCGGCAACGCTTCGAGCAGCGGCTGGATCTACGCTACGTCGGACAAGCCTATGAACTCAGCGTTCAGGCAACGCCACGCTTCGTCGAGGACTTTCACCGCGCGCATGAACACGCGTACGGTCACGCCGAACCGCTACGCCCGGTCGAAATCGTCAACGTCCGCTGTCGTGCCATCGGGCTTTCGCCGGAAATTACGCTGCCGCGCATTCCGAAATCGCGAGCGGGTGCGGCTCCTTTCGCGCTGGCGAAAGTGAAGTGCTTCCTGACCGGAAGGGGCAGGGAAATCCCTCTCTACGATCGCCAAGCTCTGCGCTGGGGGCACTCCTTCGCCGGTCCGGCAATCATCACGGAGTACAGCGCCACGTCTTTGCTTCCTGGAAACTGGCGCGCGCGTGTCGACGTGTGCGGACAAATTCACCTGAAGATGTCCGCCAAGAATGCGAGGCGCCATGGCCTCTAGAAAAAACAAGCCTGACGCCATGCTGCTGGAAGTGTTCAAAAACATCTTTCATTCTATTGCCGAAGAAATGGGCGCCGCCCTCCGCCGCTCGGCATTTTCACCAAACATTAAAGAACGCCGCGACTATTCATGCGCCGTCTACAACGCGAATGGCGACGTCCTGGCGATGGGCGACCATATGCCCGTTCATCTCGGCTCCATGCCGGCATCGGTTGCTGCCGCGCGTAACTCGCTCTCGTTCTCACCTGGTGACATTGCCTTGCTGAACGATCCATTTGCCGGCGGCACGCACCTGCCCGATCTGACCTTGGTCGCGCCCGTCTTTTTGCCTCGCGAAAACTTCCCGCACTTTTTTGTCGCCAGTCGCGCCCACCATGCTGACGTTGGCGGCGCACTTGCAGGTTCCATGGGTCCCGCTCGCGAAATTTATCAAGAAGGCTTGCGCATCCCGCCCATCAAGATTTTTCGCAACGGAAAACCGGACAACGACATGTTGCGCCTGCTGCTGGCTAACGTCCGCACTCCATTGGAACGAGAAGGAGACCTAGGGGCACAGATCGCGTCCTGTCGCTTGGGCGAGAGACGCCTCCAAAAAATCATTACAAAGTACGGTGTCCGGATGACCGACGTTTACGCCACTCACTTGCTCGACTACTCCGAAAAAGTGATGCGCGCCGAGTTGCTTTCGCTTAAACCCGGCAAATACCGCGCCGAAGATTTTCTCGATAGCGATGGCGCCGGTTCCCGACCTCTCCGCATCCGCGTAACGATCCAGGTTGCGCACAGCTCGGCCGTCGTGGATTTTACCGGCTCCGCCCCACAGTGTGCCGGCAACCTCAATGCCGTCGAAGCCATCGCCGTTTCCGCTGTCTACTATGTGTTCCGGTCACTCCTGTCGGAAGACGTTCCCGCAACTTCGGGCCTGCTCCGTCCCCTCACGGTCATTGCCCCTTCGGGAACCATCGTCAACGCCGTTCCGCCGGCCGCAGTCGCCGGTGGCAACGTCGAAACCTCACAACGTATTGTAGATACGCTGCTTCGCGCTCTCGCGAAAGCCGCTCCTCATCGCATCCCTGCCGCCAGTCAGGGCACCATGAATAATCTCACCTTCGGCGGTTTCGACACGCGCCGCGCCAATCGCCCTTTCACCTACTACGAGACCATTGCCGGCGGCTGTGGCGCTTCTCCCCTTCACGACGGACCTTCGGCGGCCCATTCACACCTGACCAATTCTTGGAACACGCCGACAGAAGTCTTCGAGGAGACCTATCCCGTGCGCGTGAATCGCTACGCTATCCGCTACGGCTCAGGCGGCGCCGGAAGGCATCGCGGTGGCGACGGTATTATTCGGGAACTCGAATTCCGGACTGCGGTCGAAGTCGGCCTATTGACGGATCGCCGCTCCACCGTTCCTTACAGTCTCCACGGTGGACAACCTGGCTCGCCAGGTAGAAACACGCTGAAGGTCGGCGCCTCCGTGAAAACGCTTGCAGCGAAAAGTACCTTCAGAGCTTCGCCCGGCGACACGCTGCGAATCGAAACCCCCGGTGGAGGCGGCTGGGGAACTCCTTCACCGAGAAAAAAGAATCGCGCAAAACATCGTAAGCGTTCACGGCAGGATCCTTGACCACGACCAAAATAAAAAGGGACAGGCTGTTCGCCTGCCCCTTCAAATTCCTTCCAAAATCGTTTGTGCTTACTGTTCGAAGCCTTCCTGCATTACCGGCAGCTGCAGCTTTGCCTTCGCCAGCGACTTCAGCACCATCGTTTCCGCCGATTCCGCCGAAGTATTCCGTGCCGTCGCCATCTCGCTGATCAGCAAATACTTGGCGCGTTCCAGCATTTTCTTTTCGCGGAAGGAAAGCGGCTTGCTACGGCTGAGGGAGCACAAACTCTTCAGGACTACAGCAACTTCGAGTAGCGAGCCCGTGCGCATTCTTTCGGAATTTTCTTTAAAGCGATGCTTCCAATCGTGGTGGCAATTCAGCTTGCCGCGCTCCAGAAAACCCAACACTTTGCTGGTATCGTTCGTTTTCATTACCGAGCGCAGTCCGACGCTCAGTGCGTTGGATTGGGGCACCATCACGCGGAGGCCGCTCGATACGATACGAATCATGTAATACCGTTCTGTTTTTCCGTTCAGGATTCCGTAATTGATTTGCTCGATGGCCCCAACGCCGTGGTTCGGGTAGACGACCTTATCGCCAATTTTGTAATCCATGATTTTCGGATGCCCCCTTGAGGTACCAAAGACAGTGTAGGGATTTGTGCGCAGAGAGTCAAGATATATCGTTTGGAATGAGAGAGTTACCGCCGGCGCCTGTTGGTTTTGGTCATGAAATTGCTCAACGTCCTACGGCATGTTGCCCCGGCCCGGCCCTCTTTTTGCCTAGTTCGCCTATACTTGGCCTTATGGATTTCATTTTGGTGGACACTGCCGATGCCCGAGGTTGCGTCGCCCTGTTTCGCGATGCACAACTGCTTGAGCTGGCGTCCCATTCTGCGGAACAGGAGTTTTCGTCCTGGCTCCTGCCTGCGGTCCGGGATCTGCTTTCGCGAGAGGCGTTAAGTCTTGCCGATCTGGATGCTTACGCGGTTTGCTCTGGCCCCGGATCGTTTACCGGGTTGCGAGTTGGGCTGACCACAGTCAAGGCATGGGCCGAGGTCTTTCAGAAACCCATCGTGGCAGTCTCGCGCCTCGAGGCCGTTGCCTTGTGGCAGCCTCCCACCGCTCCCTCACGAAGCTCTTATGTGGCCGCCTCGTTCGATGCCCGCCGGAACCAGGTGTTCGCCGCGCTATTCGATGGGGAGGGTGTCGCCGTTGAACCGGAAACCGTCATAAAACTAGAAAATTTCTTGGCCGACCTGGATGGCATTTGTGGTACTTGGCCGGTTCTTTGGCGCACCCCCGACCCACAACTGCTTGAAGCGGAGCCTCGATGGGCATTCCGCAAGTCCAAGGGAGACACGCTCGAACCTGTCCAGCCGCCTTTCGCCGTCCAGCTTGGCGCACTCGCGCATCAAAAGCTCCGGACAGGGCAGACTACGGACGCGGTCTCGCTCGACGCCAATTACGTTCGCCGCTCCGACGCCGAACTGTTTTGGAAAGACCACGTCACCGCGGTAAGGGCATGAGCGCCAGCCTTGACCCTTCTCACTCCTTCCGCTCCGGCCGTCCTGAAGACGCCACTGCAATTCGCTCTATCCTGGTCGACTCCAATCTTTCCGCCCCGGCTCCGGGCGATCTGGAGCGCGATACGCACGCGCGCATCGGCGAAATCCTTACCTTTGTCTGTGAACAAAACCGTCAACTTGTAGGCGTTCTCCAATGGCGCCATCTCAGAGAAGAAGCGGAAATTCTCGATCTTGCCGTGCTTCGGAACTATCGTCGCCATGGTCTGGCGTCGTTCCTTCTCAAAAACTTCTTGGAACACGTTTCGCAATCATCTGTCCGAGCGATCTTTCTCGAAGTTCGCGAATCCAACCTTCCCGCCATAGCTCTTTACAAAAAATTCGGCTTTCAAATCGCCGGCCGTCGCCGCAATTACTATTGCAATCCTGATGAATGTGCGCTCCTGATGAATCTCCTACTGCAGGCCTAGTACAAAAATACCTGTCGTTCTCTCTTGACTCCCACTTTGCGCGGCGTTACCTTCAGCCACGTCGGGACCCAACCGCATCCTGTCCCGGCACAGGGGAAGTAGCAGCAAGTATTTCAAAATTTGACGAGCCGTTAGGAGGAGGAACGCATGGCAACACTGCAGCGGAGCCCTCGGGACATACTCCTCGAAACAGACGCGGATTATCAGCGTCTGTTGGAGCAGCATCACCGGTACGACGAAGAGTTGCAACGCATCCTCAAAGAACCCTACCTTAGTTCGGAAGATCTCCTGGAAGAAATCAAGCTGAAAAAGTTAAAGCTCCACTGTAAGGACGAGATGGAGCGGATTGCGTCGCGTATCCAACGCGCGCGCGCGCAACACGCCTGAACCGTAGCGCGCGCCTCTCCGCCACGAAGTCAAGACGCTGTGCAATGCGGCGCGGAATTGTCCTTGCTTGGATCGCAAGTGCAAGATCTGCCTGTGCGGCCTCATCTGCAGTGAGGTGTAGGGTAAGGTTCAGCCGGGGCGCGCGCCTGGCTCGCCGCCCGCGCTGTGGTATCTTCATTAGCGCATGGTCAAAGAGGGCTATTATTTCGGCGTTCCACCCGTCCTTCTTGGCGGTTTCACCATCCTGTTTCACTGGTGGGTTTTGGGATCGATCTTGATCGCCCTGGGACTTTTCTGCTTTTCCTTCTTCCGCGATCCGGAGCGGGCGATTCCCGAAAATCCCTCGGCAATCGTATCGCCGGCCGACGGTCGCGTCGTGGTCATTACCGAGGAACTTAACGCCGGCCGCCCCGGCACGCGCATCAGCATCTTCCTGGCCATCTGGAATGTGCACGTCAACCGCTCTCCGGCAGCCGGAGTAATCACCAAAGTGGACTATCGCCCCGGAAAATTTCTTGCCGCGTGGGATGCCAACGCATCCACACAAAACGAACAGAACATTTTCACGTTGGCTACAGCGGCCGGAAATATCGAATTCAAGCAAATCGCCGGTCTCGTCGCCCGCCGCGTGGTCTCCTGGAAGAAACCTCAGGACGTTGTTGCCAAGGGCGAGCGCATCGGTCTTGTCCGTTTCGGTTCGCGGGTGGATCTCTGGGTTCCCGTCGGCTCGGAACTTCTGGTAAAAGTAGGAGACACAGTGCACGGCGGTTCCAGCACGCTCGCCCGCTGGCCGGCGTCTGTACCTTCGTCACGTTCTGAAGAACCAGCGCACCTTGCGGAGACGCACAACTGACCATGGCTGAGATCGATCAGCACGAGATCCCTTTCGAAGGCCGCCGTTCACGCACTCAAGCCCGGCTCCGCCGGGGCATCTTCCTCCTGCCCAGCCTTTTCACCGTTGGCAATCTTCTTTGCGGATACTACGCTTGCGTCGCCTCATTGGTGGGCGCGCACGACGATTTCAACCGCGCGGCCAAGGCCATCGGCTTGGCCATTCTCTTCGATTCCCTTGACGGCCGCGTCGCCCGCATGACCGGCACCAACACCGAGTTCGGCGTTCAATTCGATTCTCTCGCCGATGTCGTCAGCTTTGGTATCGCTCCCGGCCTCCTCGCTTATGCCTGGGGAGTTCGTGGCCTCCCCGATTCGTCCTCGCAGGCTTCGCAAGTCGCGCAGTTTGGCTGGTGGTTTTGTCTCGCCTTCGTGGTCTGCTGCGCTTGGCGGCTGGCCCGTTTCAATGTTCAGGGCATGGCGCCCGGTGGCTCAAAATATTTTGTCGGTATGCCTACTCCCGCCGCTGCCGGCATGATTGCCGCCACCGTCCACTCAGTCCGCGGTTTTCCCGTCCAGGACTGGCGGTGGTCGGTCGCCTGGATCATCCTGGCCTTGTGTCTCGCAGCTCTGATGACCAGCACCATCCGCTTTTATAGTTTCAAGGACGTCCCATGGACCCGCAAGCAGCCTTCGCTAAATATCGTCCTTCTGGCGCTGCTTGCCGCAGCCATTTGGCGCTGGTCGGAGATCGTCCTTCTCCTTATTGCTGGCTCCTATACGGCTACCGGCGTCGCGCTTCATCTCGTTCGCTTTCTTCGCCATCGCATTGTATCGCGTACTGCTTCTCCTTGAGCGCACTCTGACCCATGGCCACTCCTCTTGAATCGCGCCGTATGGTAATCGCCGGCGCATCGTCGCTCCTCGGCGCCGAGCTCAAATCCTTGCTCGAAGAAAGCCGTTTCGCGGCGTCCGACTTCCGGCTCGTTGACGAGGAAGCCGCCGCTGGCACGCTTACCGAAGCAGGCGGGGAAGCAGCCGTTATTCAGCCCGTTGAAGAGGACAGCTTTGACAGGGCCTGGATCATTTTCTTCACCGGCTCTGCTGCCTTCACAAGAGCAAACCTCACGCTGGCTAAACGCAGCGGCGCACACATCGTAGATCTCTCGGGTGAACTAGCCGGCCAAGTCGATGTCCACACATGGCTCCCGAAAATATCAACAGTAGCGGCTAAAGCCTACGCAGGCCCGTTCGCCATTCCGTCAGCGCCGGCCGAAATCATCGCGCGCTTGGCCATTGCGCTGAGCTCGCTCGAACCCTCCGCCCTAAGCGCGGTCGCCTTCCAGCCTGTCTCCGCCGCTGGCAAACATGGCATCGAAGAACTCGAATCTCAAACCGGCCAGCTTCTCTCTTTCCAGTCCGTCGGCAAGCTGGTCTTCGACGCACAAGTTGCATACAGCATGCTGGACCGCTTCGGCCCGTCCAGCGGCCAATCGCTCAGCACAGCGCTCGCCGCCATCCGCAGGGAAGTACAAGCCCTTCTGCCGTCCGCGCCAAAATCCCCGTCCATACAACTTCTTCATGCTCCTGTTTTCTACGGCACGACGGTATCCGCCGCCGCCTTTCTCAATTCGAGTTTAGGCGCCGCCGCCATCACCAAGCTCTGCGTCGAGGCTGGTTTCAGCCTCACCGACAATTCCGCTCCTCCCAGCAATGTCAGCTCGGCCGGTGAAATCTCCCTCCAACTCGCCCCGCCTTCACCGGACCCCTCCGCCGCCGGCGCGTTCTGGTTCTGGGCTGCCGCTGACAACCTTCGCCTTCCCGCTGCGAACGCGGTAAAATTGGCCGAGAAGCTTTTGGATCCAACGCCGTCCGAATGAACCGCGCCTCCGCTACGCTCACATTAATCGCTGCTTTCGCCCTCTGCGGCTGCGGCTACCACATCGCCGGCCACAACGACGCCCTGCCCAAATCGATTCACGTTATTGCGGTTCCTGCTCTAGAAAACAAGACCACCAGCTACCGCATCGAGCAGCGCCTTACCGCGGCCACCATTCACCAGTTCCTGGCCACCACACCCTACAAGATCGTCTCCACCGATGGCGGTGCCGATGCCGTCCTGCGCGGCAAGGTCCTCACCGTCGAAGCAGTGCCGTTGCTTTTCGTCACCACACCTGCCACCGCAACCCAAGCCTCCACGACGCGCGCCACCACTATGCTCGTCACCATGAGGTGCGAGGTCACCCTCAGTGAGGTTGCCACTGAAAAAATCCTCTATCACAACGACAACTTCGTTTTCCGCAACGAATACGAAATCTCCGCCGACGTAAAGAGCTTCTTCGAAGAGCAAGATCCCGCGCTCGATCGCATGGCGCAGGATTTTGCCGAACGCCTCGTCGCCGCCATCACGGAGAACTTCTGATGCCCTCCATCGGCCCCGAAGAACTCCTCGCCCGACTCAAAAAAGCCAAACCGATTCCAGCGCTCCTGCTCCTCGGCGAAGAAACTTACCTGCGCGATTCCTGCCGCGCCGCACTGATTGACGCGTACGTCTCCGATGCCGCACGCACCTGGGCCATCTCCCGCTTCTCAGCCGACCGCGGTGAAGTGCAGTCCGCTATCGACCAGGCGCAAACACTCCCCATGCTCTCTCCGCAGCAGGTTGTCTTTCTTGAAGAAGCCGAAGCCATCGAGGAGTTCGGCGAAAAGAAACGCGAAGACGCCGTGAAACAACTCGAAGCGTATCTCGCTGATCCCGCCTCTTTCACCGTGCTGGTGATCGAAGCGGCGCATCTTGACCAGCGCATGCGCCTGGGCAAAATCCTCGGCGAAAAGTCTCTGGTGGTTCAGGTAGGTCTCGGCGATAACCAGGATCAACGCAACGGCGCCGCCGTCGCTCTCGCCAAATCGCTGGCCCGCGAACAGGGAATTGACTTCGAAAAGGGTGCCGCCGAAGACCTCGCCGAATCCGTTGCCGCCGATCTCCAGCGTCTCAAAACCGAAATCGAAAAGCTCGCCACCTATCTCGGCGATAGAAAAACCATCCGCCGCGAAGAGGTCTCGCTCATGGTCATCTCGGAAAAGGCCGCCACCGTCTGGGAACTTGCCGATTTTCTCGCCGCTCGCCGTTCGAAGCCGGCCTTGGAATTCCTGGCGCGCCTTCTTCGCGACGGCGATGAAGCGCTCTCCATCCTCGGCGCACTCGCCTGGATGTACCGCAAGCTCATCGAAGCCAGCGAATTCAAGGGAGCGGTCAACGGCTGGCAAGCCGCGCGTTCTTTGCAAATGCGGCCCGATCAAGCCGAACTCGCCGTCCGCAACGCGCGCCAGATCTCCAAGCCGCGCCTCCTTGCAGGACTGCGGGCTCTCCAGCGTGCCGACGATCGACTCAAGTCCGGCGAAAAAGACTCCCGCGCGGTCCTGGAATTCCTCATCACCGAACTCACCGCCCCAGACTCCCGCGCCGCCGCAAAATAGCTAGGCTGAGGACCTGCATGTGGTGCGGTCGAAAGGATCGCAACGTAGTGTCCGGAAAAACAAAAAGGCCGGACAATTCGTCCGGCCTCTTCAGTGGAACTCTGCAACTCTGAACTCTTGAACTGCTCTTTCTTACTTAGCCGCTGCCTTAGCCTTCAGGCCGTTGTACGCCACCGCCAGCCGCGACTTGTAGCGGTTCGCTGTGTTCTCGTGCAGCACGCCCTTGGTGATCGCCTTATCAATCTCGCTCAACGTCGGATGCAATAAATTCCCCGCCGCAGTCGCATCGCCCGCGCTGATTGCCCCGCGCAATTTCTTGATTGCCGTACGCACCCGCGTCCGGTTAGCGCGGTTCACTTCCGCACGTTGACGAGATTGTGCCGCGCGCTTTAAAACCGACTTTTTCTTTTTCTTTACTTTGGTAGCCTGTCCTTGGGCCATCTAGCAAGCGCTCCTTTAGCGTATCGCTCAAACCATTAATTTTAGGGGACGCATACCGCCCTGTCAATTCGCGCGAATCGATAGCGCCGTAGGTGCGGCGGAAGTTAGCCGAGCCCGTAAGGGCTGGGTATTTTAGCGAGGAGAGCCCAAGCGTTGTACGCGCGACACATCGCGTTCCCGCACGGTTCGTAACGCGTTCGACCGGGGACCGTCGCTACAATTAACCCGCCCATGACATCCCCCGCCAAACTCGACGCCGCCACTCACGCCGCCAAACGCGACGATCTCCGCCTACTCATCAACTCCCGCCATGCCCTCCTCACCATCGAAACCACCGAAGAAGACCGCGTCGAACAGCTCCTGTTTGAAGTTGCCAGCGATCTCGGCGTCCCTCTTTTCACCTGGAGCGTCACCCTCGGCCTGGCCCGTTTCCACGGTGCTCCCATCTACAACTCCGAGCCGCCCGAAGCCGCCCTCTCCAACATTGCCGCGGTCCAGGGCGACGGCATCTTCCTGCTCAAGGATTTCGCCCGCTACTGCGAAAACGACAAAGTTTGCCGCCGCCTGCGCGAACTTGCCGAACAATTCCGCACCGCCCGCCGCTCCATCGTCATTACTGCCGGAGCCATCAACCTCCCGCCAGAACTGGCTGGCGAATCCGCTCTGTTCGAACTTGGCCTGCCTGGCGCCGACGAACTTCTCGCCGGCGTCAAGCAAACTCTCGCCGATCTCGGCCGTGAATCCCGTATCGCTTCCACACTCGATTCAAACGACCTGCAAAAGCTCGCCACCAACCTTTCCGGCCTGCCCTTCGCCGAAGCCATGCGCACGCTGCGTCTGTGCGTTCTCGAGCAAGGCGGCGCCAATCTCGCCCTCCTCGATTCTGTTCTCGAAGCAAAAAGGGAACTCCTGCGCGGCGACGGCCTGCTCGAATCCATTCGCCGCGACAAATCTTTCGCCGACATCGCCGGCCTCGCTCGCCTCCGCGACTGGATCGCCAAGCGCAAAAGCGCCCTCACTCCCGAAGGCCAGCGCTTCGGCCTCGTTCCACCCAAGGGTATTCTCATCACCGGCGTCCAAGGCTGCGGCAAAAGTCTCGCCGCTCGCGCCGTCTCCGGCGAATGGGGATTCGAACTCGCTCGCCTCGATGCGGGCGCTCTCTACGACAAATTTGTCGGCGAATCCGAAAAGCGCCTCCGCAAAGCGCTCGACCTCGCTCAAAAAATGTCTCCTCTTGTCCTGTGGATCGACGAAATCGAAAAAGCTTTCGCCTCGGCCGGTTCCAGCGGCGATGCCGATGCTGGCCTCTCCCAGCGCCTCCTCGCCACCCTCCTTACCTGGATGCAGGACCGCGAATCCGGCGTCTTCCTCGCCGCCACTTCCAACAACATCACCGCACTCCCTCCCGAAATGCTTCGCAAAGGCCGCTTCGACGAAATCTTCTTCGTGGATCTGCCCGCGCCCGCCGTGCGAATCAATCTTTTCGCCCTTCACCTGAAAAAACGCAATCGTGACCCACAAACCTTCGATCTCGCAAAACTTTCTTCGGCCAGCGACGGGTTCTCCGGCGCAGAAATCGAACAATCCATCGCCTCCGCCCTCTACTCGGCATTCGCCGCCAAGCAGCAGCTCAACACCGAGATCCTTCTCGCCGAGCTCAAATCCACACAACCCCTAAGCGTCACCCGCGCCGAAGACGTTTCCGCCATCCGCCTCTGGGCCAAATCCCGCGCCGTCCCCGCCGACTGAACAACTCACGCTGATGCTCATCGACTCGCAGCGAGAAGTGGACTCCAACGCAAAACGCAATAACCGGTGGCTCGAACTCTTTTCTTGTGCGGTAGTTGTGCCCGCGCTTTTGCTCGCGGTCCTCTGGATTCCCATGCGTGAGGCGGGGCTGGGCGCATCCGCGGACTTCGTTCAGTTCTATGCGGCTGGGAAAATCGTCGTGAGCGGCCAGGGCGCCCGGCTCTATGACGCGAACCTTCAGTCGGACATTGAACGCCAGGTTGCTCAGCACGTCGAGCCCATCTTGTTCAATCACCCGCCATTCGAAGCGCTCGTGTATGCCCCGCTCGCGCATTTCGGTTTCTCCACCGCGTTTGCGATCTGGACCTTCCTCAATTTGTCGCTACTCGGTGTGGCTTTTTTTCTGCTTCGCGTATATGGCCCGCCCTTTGGCCTGGCCGAGCGTCTGCTCCTCCTCGCCGTCGCTTTTTATCCCGTTCTTGCCACAATGATTCAAGGGCAGGATTCCCTTTGGATTCTGCTGGCTTACGTCGCCGCTTTCCTAGCGCTCACACGCGGCCGCGACTTTTCATCCGGCCTGTTCCTCGGGATCGCATTCATCAAGCCGCAGCTCGTCGTGCCCTTTGCCCTCCTCATGCTGCTGCGCGGAAGATGGAGATTCTTCCTCGGTCTCGTGCTCGCCGCCGCGATTCTGGCCGCACTTTCCATCCTGGTCGTGGGACCGTCCGTCGCACTTCAATATCCGCCGATGCTCTTGCATATGAACGACCAGGCGCACGCCTCCACGTTTCATCTTTTTCCCAAGAGCATGCCCAATTTGCGCGGACTGTTTACGCTGGTATTTGGCGCTAGTCTTACGCCCTTCGTGCTCAGCGCGTTGCTTGCACTGGCCTCTCTCGCTGTTCTGATTTTTGCCTGGCGGTCTGTCGTGCGTTGGTCCTCGTTCGACCTCTCTTTCTCTCTCATGCTCGTCGCCACTTTGCTGGTCAGTTTCCATCTGCTGCTCCACGACCTCAGCCTGCTCATCCTTCCGGCTTTTCTATTCCTGAACTTTCTCCACATTCATCGAACGTCGTGGGCAACGTCGAAAATTCTGCGTGTAACACCGTTTGTTTTGCTTTTTCTGACCATTCTCATCATGCAATCGTTTCATCAGCGCAACTTTAGTCTTGCGGCAGTCGCCGTGGCCTGTTTCGCTCTCGCTATCGTCGCCACCGCATCCGAATCTCCGGCCAAGGTGTGATATATAGAGCTGCCGCGGCCTCTGTTCTGACTTTCAGCGTGGGGTTGGTTATGAAACTTCGTCGTCCGGTTACGCTGTTTTATATAACTCTTTGCGTGTTGTCTTGTGGCACGGCCGCACAAAATCCGCCAGAGCCCGGCCCGCTCGCCAAAGACGTCGCCAAACTCGAGGAAAAAACCGCGCGTCAGGAGAAGACCCTGCAGGACTGGCCCAACCTGGCGCGCTATCGCTACGCCAACGCCCAGCTTACTGCTTCCGCGCCGGGTAATCTGGCGAAGATCAATGACCAGCCGCGTGTCGTCTTCATGGGCGACTCCATCACCGACGCTTGGCCCGAGCCGCGCTTCGGCGAATTCTTCTCCGGCAAGCCCTATATCGGCCGCGGCATCAGCGGTCAAACCACTCCTCAAATGCTCGTTCGTTTTCGGCCCGACGTGATTGCTCTTCATCCCGCCGCGGTTGTCATTCTTGCCGGTACGAATGATCTCGCAGGCAACACTGGCCCCCTGTCGCTCGAAGAGATCGAAGCCAACCTCGTCTCCATGTCCGAACTCGCTCATAGCAACAAAATCAGAGTCGTCTTTGCCACCGTCCTCCCGGTCTACGACGGCGGACACCGCGCCGACGGTTCCACCATCATCATGACGGACCGCCGCCCGCCAGAAAAAATCCTTGCTCTCAACCAATGGATCAAAACCTACTGCGCCGATCACGACGACATTTACCTCGACTACTTCTCTGCAATGGTTGACCCGAAAGGCTTTCTGAAAAGGGAGCTTAGCGAAGATGGCCTGCACCCGAATAAAGCCGGCTACGACGTCATGGCGCCCCTGGCCCAAGCCGCCATCGACAGAGCCCTCAAGAGAAAATAGCGTCTGCCTGGATCACTACAGGAACTCCGCCGGCTGGGGTTCATGTAGTCAGCTGCCTTTATGCCGGTGTAGGTCCTTCTGAAACGGCCGGCGTATGAATTTCTTCGCCGCCTCCAAATCTGGTGGTGTAAAATCCCATCCGTTTTGCTCAGGCCATTCCGACGGCGGCAGCCCGGGAGTCTTGTAAGCTTTCACTGCAAGGAGATGCTATGAAGAGTCCTCGCGCAAAGAACCCACATGTAAATCCGTCGCGCCTCCTTCGACGGTTTGCGTTGATTCCGATTTTTCTTGTATGCTGCGCAATCTCAAGTGGCGCGCAATCCGCCGCGCCTGTTCTCCTTCGCGATCCCTCCATCAGCAAAACACAGATCGCGTTCGCCTATGCCGGCAGCATCTGGACCGCCAACCGCGACGGCAGCGATCTCCACAGGCTCACCACCGGCGGCCACGAATCCAAACCCATCTTTTCGCCGGACGGTTCCCAGCTGGCCTTCACCGGTAATTACGACGGCAGCCGCAGCGTCTATGTCGTTTCCGCGAATGGTGGCGAACCGCGACGCCTCACGTATCACCCAAGCGACTACGATGCGGTGGGCTGGACACCCGACGGCAAGCGCATCCTCTTCGTCTCGGGCCGCACCGCCTTCGCCGGCGGTGTCACCCAACTCTTCACCGTTCCAGCCGAAGGTGGTTTCGCCACTCCCGTCCCGCTTGTACGAGCCTCCGACGGATCATTTTCTCCCGACGGCACGCGCATCGCCTACGTTCCCAATGTGCAGTGGCAAGCGGCATGGAAGCGCTATCGCGGTGGCCAGACCAAGCCCATCTGGATCGCCGGCCTTTCGGACTCCAGTGTGCAAACCACCATCCCTCGCGACAATTCGAACGATTCTTCTCCCATGTGGGTCGGCGACACCATCTACTTTCTTTCCGACCGCAGTGGCCCCACCACGCTCTTCGCTTATAACGTCAACTCCAAACAGGTCAAACAACTCGTTAAAAACAATGGCCTCGACATCAAGTCGGCCTCCGCCACCTCCGACGCGGTGGTCTATGAACAGTTCGGCTCGCTTCACATTCTCGATCCCAACTCGGGAAGTGATCGCGCCCTCGACCTGCATCCCCTCGCCGACCTTACCGAAGTGCGCCCAGGTTTCCGCAAGATCGCCCCCAAAGGCATTCAATCGGCTGTGATTTCGCCCTCGGGCCAGCGCGCCGCATTTGCCGCGCGCGGCGAGATTTTTACTGTGCCTGCCGAGAAAGGCGATCTTCGCGATATCACCAACACCACGGATATCGTCGAACGCGATCCCGCATGGTCGCCCGACGGTAAGTCCATCGCCTATTTCTCCGATGAGTCGGGTGAATACGCCCTGCACATCCGCGATCAGAACGGCCTGGGCGAAGCCCGCAAAATTGACCTCGGCAAACCGCCCACCTTCTTCTATTCGCCGAAGTGGTCGCCCGACTCCAGAAAACTTGCCTACACCGACAAACGCCTGAACGTTTGGTACGTGGACGTCGAAAAGAAAGTTCCCGTCCACATTGATTCCGATACCTACACCGATCCCGCGCACGGCCTGCAAGTGGCCTGGTCGCCCGATAACCGCTGGCTCGCGTACACCAGGCAACTCAAGAGCCACCTGCACGCCGTCTTTGCCTATTCGCTCGAGCAAAACAAAACGTTCCAGCTCACCGATGGCATGAGCGACGCGCTCTATCCAGCTTTCGACAAAGAAGGGAAGTATGTGTATTTCACGGGCAGTACTGACGCGGCGCTGAACACTGGCTGGCTCGATATGACCAGCTTGCAGCGTCCCGTCACGCGCAGCGTTTACGTCATGGTCCTCAAGAAAGACGAAGTGTCTCCGCTGGCGCCCGAAAGCGACGAGGAGAAAGGCAAGGACGCCGAAAAGAGCGATAAAGACAAGAAAGAATCGGCCGACAAGGACAAGCAGAAAGAAAAAGCCAAGGACCAAAGCAAAGACAAAGACAAGGACAAAGACAAGGACGCGGAGAAGCCCAAAGAACCCCCGAAAGTGGAGATCGACCTCGAAAACATTGGCCAGCGCGTCCTGGCCATGCCGATTCCTGCGCGCAACTATTACGGTCTGTTTGCGGGGAAAGCTGGAGTCCTCTTTCTCCTAGAAGGCCCGACCCTCGACCCTATCGACTTCGACGATGGCGGCCCGTCCAGCAAGATTCACAAATTCGAGATGAAAACCCGCAAGACCGAACAAATTCTTGAAGGCGTCACCGCGTTCGATCTCTCCTTCGACGGAGAGAAGATGCTCTACGCCAAACAAACTCAATGGACCATTGGGCCCGCCGCCAAGCCAGCCGACGGTCCTCCGCAGCCCGGCCAGGGCGGTCCGCTGAAACTCGATTCCATGGAAGCCTACGTCGATCCGCGCGCCGAGTGGAAGCACATGTACTACCAGGTCTGGCGCGATGAACGCGACTTCCTCTACGATCCCAATCTCCACGGACTGAATCTGGAAGAGGTCAAGAAGCGTTATGCGCCTTACCTGGATAGCATCACCACGCGCGACGATCTGAATTATCTTTTCATCGAAATGGTCGGCGACATCACCATCGGCCACATGTTTGTCGGCGGCGGCGATTTTCC
>Ga0075425_100002908_pt1 | contig 17281 bp, 17 predicted proteins | sample SoiMethybrSBSTD4_FD_75300 | JGI IMG/M metagenome (GOLD analysis project Ga0075425, IMG submission 75300) | Bulk soil microbial communities from a Populus tree surrounding site in Tennessee, USA - Soil MetaG P. TD hybrid SBSTD4 | ecosystem: Environmental > Terrestrial > Soil > Tree plantation... | reverse complement strand
AGGGGTGGGCGACGTAGGGGTGGGCGACGTAGGGATGGGCAACGTAGGGATGGGCAACGTACGGGTTCACGCCGGCCGAGTGGGCGACGTATGGCGCAGGCTTTACGGCGGCAGTGGTCAGCAGGTGCTCGAGCTGCACAGCATTTCGGCGCCTTTCGTCACCGATAAGTTCACGGAAACGCTGCAGAACCGGCCAGGCATCCGGCGGTGGGAGCGGTCGGCCGGTCTGGCGACGATATAGCGTGATCCGGACCACCAGGGGCTGAGTGTCGTCGAGAGGGATGTCGGCCTCACGAGCCAGATCGACCAGGTCGTAGTCGTCCTCGTTTGCTCTCGCGTCATAGCCCTCGAGTTCGGCGGCCCGGGTCAGGGCGTCGAGGATCTGGCTGTCATCCTGGGAGGGACGAAGCAAGAGCTCGTCGCCGGCGTACGCGGTTGTCTCGAGGCGTTGGCCTTGAAACCGCACGGCGGAGCCCGGATCGAGGAACCGAGCCGATCTGGGGTTCAGGTGGTCTTTTCTTGGCCCCGATCGCCGCGGGGTGCTCGCGAGCGGAAGTTGATCATCAGGTGAGCCAGGCTGGTGCGATGTCATGGGAAGCCCTTTTGCTGCGTCGACGGCAGAACTTTGCTAATGCACAGAGCTGATCTGGTGATACTTACTGGCCGTAGTGAGCCTTGCACTCTTATGACAACCGGCGCTACCGCCGACCCTATTTTGGGCAGCTACATCAATAATGGTTCATTTCGCGGTGCGGTCTGGTTCGTATCGGCAGGTGGTTCCCGTACGAATGGTGCGGTCGAGGTGGGTGCCGAGTTCTGGATGGGCGTCGCTGATGCGGCGGATGGCGTCGCGGATCCGCGCGGTGACCGCTTTGCGGGCGCGTTCGGTGGCGGTGTTGGCAAACCTACGGGAGCCGCCATCCGGCCGGGTGGCGCGGCGCAGCTCAGCCAGGAGTTGTTCTCGCTCGTCGTTGGTGCGCTGGTGAGTGGCGAGGTCGGCGTTTTCCTGAGCAGTGGCAAGTTCCACGTCAAGATCAGCTAGGCGGCGGCGGTACGCGACAAGCGCGGCACGATCGAGGACGGGCTCAGCTCCCGAAGCGAGCGCCCGCTGTGACAGATTTCCACCCGCGAGGCTGAGATTTGGAGGAGGTACGCCGTGACCAGCACGACGTTCGACCCGCGGCAGTACAAGATCACCACGCACGCGCAGTGGGAGGATGCCGCGGAGGCGTGGCATCGGTGGGGCCTGCTGATCGAAGACTGGCTCGGTCCTGCAACCGAGCGGATGCTCGACGCCGCACGTATTACGACCGGCAATAGTGTCCTCGATGTGGCCGCCGGCGCGGGTGGACAGAGCTTGTCGGCTGCACGGCGCGTCGGCCCCACCGGACGGGTCCTGGCCACCGACATCTCTCCGACCATCCTGGAGTACGCGGAAAAGGCCGCGAGCGACGCGGGCTTGGCGACCATCACCACGCGCGAGCTGGATGGCGAACATCTTGATGTTGAGGAGGGCGGCTTCGATGCCGTTATCTCGCGTGTCGGGTTGATCTACTTCCCAGACCAGCAGGCTGCCTTGGCTGATATGCGCCGGGCGCTGCGTCCGGGCGGGCGCCTGTCAGCCGTCGTGTATTCGACCGCCGATCGGAACGGATTCTTCTCAGTACCGGTAGGCATCATCCGCCGCCGCGCCCAGCTGCCGCCGCCGCTGCCCGGTCAGCCTGGCCCGTTCAGTCTCGGGAGCCCCGCGTCGCCGAAAGCACTCTTGCCACGGCTGGGTTCCGCGACGTCGATGTCGAGGCAATACCGTCGCCGCTCCGGATGGCCAGTGCGGCGGAGTGCGTCGCCTTCGAGCGCGAGTCGTTCGGCGCGCTGCATCAAATGCTCTCTGGTCTGCCCCAGGCCGACCGGGACGCCGCGTGGACCGAGATCAGCCAGGCTCTCGCCCAGTTCGAGGAGTCTGATGGGTTCGTCGGGCCCTGCGAGATGCTCGTTGTCTCCGGCACCCGGTGAACAAACCTGCTGACGCCATGAATTGACGGTTTGCTCGTCTATGCTGCCGGTCATGCTGATCCTCGGACTCATTTTGTTCGGCATGCTCGTCGGTGCCGGTGCGCAGTTGATCTTGGGCAAGTCGGCCAAACGCGTCGACTGGACGCTGGCGTTGGTCGCTGGCCTTGTCGGATCTTTTGTCGGCGGGCTGCTGATCAGCCTGCTGTCAGGAGATGGGTTGCAGTTCCGGGCCAGCGGCATCATCGGGTCGCTGGTCGGGGCGCTGCTGGTCACGGCCGGATGGCAGTGGTATCGGCGGCGCAGCAAGGCCGCATCTCACGCCTGAGGCCGTTTTGGACCAATCACACAAGTCATAGTGAACGAGTAATGATCTCAGTGACTTCCTCATCGCGGAGCTCGATGGGATTTCCTCGCATGCTGCTTGCCTTCTGTGCCGCGGCGACCATCGGCGCGATCTCGTCCTGATTGAGTCCGTAGCTTGCCAGTCCAGGAATCGACAATGCAGTGGTCAGTTCCTGCAGCCAGGCGATGGCGTCTTCAGGAGTTGCTTCCGGCAGGCCAGTGAGGAGGGTCGCGACCTCGGTCATCCGAGGCAGCGCGGGATCCTCACGGGCTCGCTCGCGCAGCGCCCGCAAGTTCACATCCATGACGGCGGCGAGGACCGCAGCGCAGACTGCACCGTGTGGTGCAGAGAGCCGCGCACCGGCTGCGGCCGCGAGACCATGGACAGCCCCAAGCCCGGAGTTGGCGAGGCACATCCCGCTAAACAGGCTCGCAAGCGCAAGGTCTTCTCGCACCCCGGACTCTTCCATTCCTTCCTCGTACCCACGGCGCAGTGATCGCGCAGAGCGTCGGATCCCATCCCGCGCGAGGGCATCGCTGAATGGGTTGGCGCGCTTGGACAGCAGGGGCTCGATGAGCTGGGACAGCGCATCCATACCGCTGGCCGCGATGGTTGGCTTGGGTACGCCGACCAACAGCTCCGGGTCGACCAGGGCGACCTTCGGCAAGATGAGGGGGCTGCGGAGGCTGGCCTTGACTCCGCCACCAGACAGCACAGAGTTGCGTGTCACCTCTGAGCCAGTGCCGGCAGTGGTTGGCACTGCAACGCAGGGCAGGCCCGGTCGCTCAATCGGGTGGCCTGCGCCAATGACCTCCAGGTGGTCCGTCGGGTCGGTGCCCGATAAGGCAAGGACGGCAACCGCCTTGGCGACATCCAGCGCGCTACCGCCGCCGAAGCCGAGGACGGCGTCACAGCCAGATTCGGCCACCAGCGATACGGCGGCCCGCACTCGCTCGATCGATGGCTCAGTTGCGACGCCGAACACAATGCTCGAGATGCCGGTCTCCCTCAGCTCCGATCGGAGGGTGTCCGCTCGGGACATCGTACGACCCGTGACAACCAGGACGCGGCTGGCGCCGAGCCTCGCGAACACCTCCGGCACCTCGCTGACTCTGCCGGCGCCGAAACGTATGTCGACCGGGACGGCGAGATCGAAGCGAACCACCGGGCTACCAGTCGGAGTCTTCGGGCGATGTGTTGAGGTATCGGGTTGCTTGACGGGGTCGGGCCATCATGGGTGCCACGATGTCGCGCCACCGCTGATAATGCCCGGTTTCCTTGTGCGCGGCGGCAGCGTCCTCGTCCTTGTAGACCTCGACGAGTATGACGTGAGCAGGATCGGCGCGGTCGCTGAGCACATCGAATCGCACAATGCCTGACTCGTGACGACTCGCGTTAGCGTTCTCCTCGGTCGCGGCCAAGAAACCCTCGAGCACATCGGGAATGACCGCAACGTCAACATGGACAATCAGCAGGCTGTTCGACACGAGACGACCATATCGGTGTCAGTGAAGGAAGCCGGCGTGCACGTGATCATGATGTGTCGGATCGGTAAAGAACTGATTGCCTGATCCGCCGAGTTGGTACGGGCCGCCGACATTGTAGGAGCCGGCAGCGGCCGCAGCATGCATGTAATCGATGATCAACTTCTTGGGAGCAGCCGGATCGACGACGGAGTGCCCGTTGATGCGCCAGGTGTCGAACGCCCTTCCGCGCGGATGATCACTCAGGCGGTGGGTGCCGAAGACGTAGGTCGGATGACCGGAGCGGATGACGCTGACTCCGATCGAATAATCCCTGGCAAGAGTGAGGAGGGCGTTGAGCACGCTGTCGTGGACCCGACCGGACCGCACGTCAGCAGCCGAGGCCGGCGGCAACTGGATCCGAGGGCTATGCAGGATTTGCAAGGCAAGAGGTGAGACGGTGGCGGCAGGTGGACCTGGACGAGCGGGATGCAGCGCGGTGACCCGCCACCGGCCGCTGACCCGACTCAGCCGGACATCGACCGTCGTGCCTCCGGGAGTCAGCACCCTTCCCTTGGTGCGCCATTGCCGGAGGGCCACGAGCACACTCGCCGTATTCGTCAGGATGCCGCCATATTGCGCGTCGATGACCTCAACGACCGCACGGTCCGCCGCGCCGAGCAAGGAGGCCGCCTGGCGCGCCAGTACGACTGCCTCGCCGAGTGCTGCAACCCGAGACTCGGCCGCGCTCACGCCAGAGCCTCCGGTGGGCCACGTGCCGATCGCCTCAACGACTCGAACAGCATGCAACTTCGCCTGAGGTTCGATGTCGCCGCTATTGGGCCGCCATGCTTCGACATGAGGGAGCGCAGCGCCTCCCGGGGACCTCGCGATCGATGGAGGTGCCGAAGGCGACGTCTCTGTGTGCGGCGTCGTACCGGCCGACCGCTCGGACGCTGAAGAGGACTTCGTCACTCGAGTTGTGCACCCAGCTGCGCTCAACACCAACCCGACTCCAAGTGCCAGCAGTTCTCGCCGACGGATCTGATCGTTCGGGCCCATGGCTCCAGTATTGGCGCCAAATTGGTGAGAATCTGATCAAGATCATCTTGGCTGTGGTCTCGATCGATCGCGAGCCCGAGTGAGGAACACCGTCGGTTCTCGGCCGCGGCCATCGGATCACGCCCGGGGCAATCTGGACCCACCCGATGTTCAGAGCCTGAGCTGGCCTAGATGTGGGGCAATCTCAGCGGCTGCCGCTGTGCCGTACGCATCCTCGAAGCGAGCAATGAATGTGCCGTCGAAACGATATTCCTGGGTCCCGACCACCTCAATGGCATAGGCCGCCAGCAAGGAGCCAAGCTGCGCGCAACGCTCCAGCGGCACCTCCCAGGCGACCCCAGCCAGGAATCCTGAACGGTACGCATCACCGACGCCGGTCGGGTCGACGCGCGCGACTTCCCGCGCAACAGGAATGTCGAGCCGAGGTTCTCCTGCGATCTCGACGCTGGATCCCTTGGCGCCGCGGGTGATCACTCGAACAGAGACCCGCTCCAGAACTTCCTCGTGTGACCAGCCGGTCTTCTGGGTGATCAGGCCGTCCTCGTAGTCATTGGAGAACAGGTACGTCGCCCCGTCGATCAGCCGTTTGATGTGCGGGCCGTCCAACCAGGCCATTTGCTGCGAAGGGTCAGCGACGAAATCGAATCCCCGGCTCCTGCACTCGTCGGTATGCCGGAGCATTGCCTCGGGATCGTTCGGAGAGATCACCACCAGATTGAGGTTGCCGGCCCGTGCCGCGATTGGCTGCAATTCGATGTAGCGCGCCTCGGCCATGGCTCCTGTATAGAAGGAGCCGATCTGCGCGTTCACCGAGTCGGTCGTGCAGATGAACCGAGCAGTGTGCTGGGTCTCGGACACTCGTACCGGCCAGGTCTGTACGCCGTGCCGCTCCAGCCAGGCGCGATACTCGGCGAAGTCCTCACCGACGGACCCAACCAGAAGTGGATCCAAGCCGAGTGCAGCGAGGCCAAAACAGATGTTGGGTGCGATGCCGCCACGCCGTATCTGCAGATCCTCCACCAGGAAGGAGAGTGATACCCGATCCAGTCGCTCTGTGAGCAGCGACTCCGAGAACTGGCCGGAGAACCTCATCAGATGGTCCATTGCAATGGAGCCGGTGACCGCAATTCGCACGGGCTGAGGGTAATGGCTGCCGCACTGCACCGCTTGCGACTCGGATAATCCCGCCTCCACCGTTATTCGTCGTGATCCAGGTTCGCATTTCTGGCCCCCAACAGCGGTGGCGGCCGATGGCCCAGAAATGTGGTCTCGGCTGCCTCGTTACCGGTGACGTCGAAGAAGCGGAGCGGCGGGCCGGGCAGCTGGATCGGCCCGAGCGAGGCGTGCTGAACCTCGATGAGAAGTCCCTGGGATATGGTCTGGTCCCACGCGTACACCTCGTCGATGGTCCGTACCCGCCCGGCTGGTACCCCCACTGCGTCGAGGCGGGCAAGGACCTCAGCGGTTGTCAGCGAGGCGAATGCATCCTCGAGCAGCCGGACGACATCGGCACGCCGCTCGACTCGCTGCGGGTTGGTCGCCAAGTCCGCGTCGAAGTCCAGACCGAATTCGGTGCTGAGCCTCTGCCACTGGGTGTCGTTTCCACAGGCGATCTGGACCGCACCTTCACCGCACCGGAACAGCCCGTACGGGACGATCGAGGGATGGTGGTTGCCCCGAGCTTGACCTCGGACACCCGCGACGGTCCACGCTGTGCCCTGGTAACCGTGCGAGGCAACGACGGCCGCGAGAAGTGACGTTCGCACGATCTGACCGTGGCCCGTGCGGTTTCGCTCGTGGAGTGCAGCAAGGACGCCGTAAGCGCCATAGGCGCCCGCTAGGAGATCAGCAATAGGTACACCGACCCGTTGCGGATCGTCTGGATTCGATCCGGTCACCGACATCAGCCCAGCTTCGCCTTGGGCGATCTGGTCGTAGCCCGGACGGTCGCCTTCGGGACCGTCGTGTCCGAATCCGCTGATTTCGAGCACGATCAGCCGCCGGTTCAAAGACATGAGGGCCTGATCCGTGAGCCCGAGTCTGGTCAGGGTGCCGGGCCGGAAGTTCTCGATGAGGACATCCGCTTTGACCAGCAGCTGCCGCAGCTGCGTCATGTCCTTGGTGTCTTTCAAGTCGAGGGTGATGGACTCTTTGTTGCGGTTTGCGGCCAGAAAGTATGTGGAAACCTGCTGGCCGTCGGTGCCGGCGACGAAAGGCGGGCCCCAGCTCCGCGCCTCGTCACCTTGTCCGGGTCGTTCGACTTTGATCACTCTCGCACCGAGGTCGCCGAGCATCATGGCCGCATGGGGTCCAGCGACGGCACGCGAGAGGTCGATCACGAGCAGATCGGAAAGTTGACCTTCTTTGCGAGGTTCGACCGGCTTCCGGATCGGCTCTTTATCCTCCGTGCTCACGTTCTCGCTCCGTTCAGGGACTCGGCAGTGCTAGCTGGGCCGTCTTTGTCCGATACGTATCCGAATAGCTCGATAAACGATTCCGACCGCGAATACCACGGCTCCACCAACCACTGCCCTTAGCGGCAAGGTCAGCACCAGGATCCCGCAGCCGGCGATACCGGCGATCTGCAGGATGCGTGGAAATCGGCGCTGGTCGGAGGGTTGCGTGTACGCCGCCGCGTTGGCGATCAGGTAGTAGAGCAAGACGCCGAACGATGAAAAGCCGATCGCGCCGCGAATGTCCGTCAGCAAGATCAGGACACAGACCAACCCAGCCACGACGATGTCAGCATGATGCGGCACCTGGTGACGATCATGCACAGCCGCCAACCAACGCGGAAGATCATCGTGTCGCGCCATCGCCAGCGTGGTTCTACTCACCCCGGCGATCAACGCGAGCAGCGCGCCGAGCGCTGCGGCCGCCGCGCCGAGCCGGACCGGCAGACCGGCCCATCCCCAACCCACCGCAGCTACTGCCGCGACCAGGGGCGCACGGCTGGCGGCCACGCCCGCCGGGCCGAGAGCAATCAAGATCGAGATGCCGACCACGAGATAGATCAAGACGACGATGGTGAGAGCCGTCAAGATCGCCCGCGGAATGGTGCGTTCGGGCTCGCGTACCTCCTCGCCCATGGTGGCGATCCGGGCGTAACCGGCAAAGGCGAAGAACAGCAGCCCTGCCGACTGCAAGATCCCGTACCAACCACCGGCCAGGAGATCCCAGGATCCAAACCGCCATGCCGTATCGCCGCTCAGCGAGGCGGCAACGACCACCGCCAAGGTGACCAGCACAAACGCGACGATGATCTTGGTCAACCCGGCGGTCCGAGTGATTCCGTAGTAGTTGACGGCAGCCAGAATGATCACAGCCGCGGCTGCGATCGGCCGCTCCCAAGTAGGTGGGGCAACGTACGCGGCAAAGGTGAGCGCCATCGCCGCACAACTTGCGATCTTTCCGACGACGAATCCCCAGCCGGCCAAGAAGCCCCACCACGGCCCGAGCCGCTCGCGACCATAGACGTAGGTTCCGCCCGAAGTCGGATACTGGGCGGCCAGCTGGGCCGATGCAGTGGCGTTGCAGTAAGCCACCAGAGCGGCGATGGCAAGCCCGATGAGCAGTCCCGCACCGGCAGCGCTCGCGGCGGGGGAGAAGGCGGCGAACACCCCGGCGCCGAGCATCGAGCCCAGCCCGATGATCACCGCGTCGCGGATGCCGAGCCGTCGTGCCAGTTCTGGCTGAGTCACGAGTCGATGCAACCACACGGCCAGGTGATCAACGAAGTGCTCGCCGAGCACGAGCGATCGACTTGACTGCTCTGAAACCTAGCTTGAGTGCGTTCCGACCCAGTCGACGAAGGGTCGCGCGGCACGCCAGTCGGAGCGAATCAGCGAAAGCAGCTTCGGCGTATGGATCACCTCGTCGAAGCCGTAGCTCTTGTGCAGCACGAGCGATTTGTGCCGCAGCAGTTCGATGCGCGGGTGATCAGCGGCGTACCCCTGCGGCCTCGTCTTGAGCGTCGCGCCACCGCGCGTCCAGCCCTTGCGCTCCAGGCCGCCGACCAACTTCAGCAAGTCCGTGCCGCTACGGTCGTCGGCGATCGCCATTCTGATCGCGCTGAGCGTCTCGGAGGAGGGGTCGTAGTAGCCGACCGCTACGTACACGCCGGCAGATGAGATCTGGACGTACCAGCCCGATCCGGTGCTGCTCGCGACGTACGCGCCCTGGTGATTCTTGTACGGCGTCTTGTCCTTGGCGAACCGCACGTCGCGATACGGACGAAAGACCTTGGCCGGACCGAACTCCTCTTCGAGCGCACCGGTGAGCTCGATCATCGGGGCCTTCACGCAAGTCTCGTAGACGTCCTTGTGAGCGGTCCAGTACGACTTGGTGTTGTCCAACTCGAGGTCGTCGTAGAAGTCGAGCGCCTCCTTGGGAAAGCCGGTGAACGTCATGGCGCAGACATATTAGCGACCGACATTAATGTGAAAGGGGTGAGCATGCTGCTTCCGCATCTGCGCCGTGCTCGTGACCTCATGGACAGCTGCTATGCCGACGACCTCGACGTGGCGATCGTCGCACAACGCGCTGGGGTTTCGAAGTTCCACTTCATTCGTAGCTTCAGTGCGGAGTATGGCCAAACCCCAGCCCAGTACCTTGCCCACCGCCGCATCGAGCGTGCCCAGGATCTGCTGCGTGCCACGAACCTGACAGTGACCGAGGTCTGCATGCTGGTGGGATACACGAGCCTAGGGTCGTTCAGTGCGAAGTTCCGCTCGCTCGTGGGGGAGACGCCGTCAGCGTTCCAGCAGCGCTATGGCGGTCGGGGTGTCCCGCACATTCCGGGCTGTTATGTGTTCATGCGCGGCCTGCAAGAGACCGCAATTCCGGAGAAGCCGACCGAAGGCTCTGGGCGCTAGGTTCGAACCATGATCACAAACGTCTCGCTGGTGACCGTCTACGTTACGGACCAGGACGAAGCCAAGAAGTTCTACACCGACGTACTCGGATTCGAAGCCCGCACCGACGCGACGCTGGGCGACTTTCGCTGGGTCACTGTTGGGCATCCCGACCAGCCTGAGCTGGAGGTCACCTTGATGGTGCCGGGCCCTCCACTCGATGACGAGATGGTCGAAGTCGTACGCCGTGCTCTCGCCGACGGCCGCATGGGCGGCCTCGGTCTGAGAGTCGACGACTGCCAGAAGACCTACGAGGATCTCAGCGCGAGGGGCGTGGAGTTCCCGCAGCAGCCCTCGGACCGACCGTACGGCGTTGAGGCTGTGATGCGCGACAACAGCGGCAACTGGCTGGTGCTGGTCGAGCCGAAGTCAGCGGAGTAGCCGATCGACCGACGCCCAGGTTTATCGGTCGGCTACCTGGTACCCGTTCGGATAGACCACGGACTTGAGACTGTTCGGATCCACGTCACTTTCCAGCGCCTCAGCCGCGCGCTCCAGGCCGAAGCGGCCGGTGACCAAGGAGTCGAGGTCGACGGCACCGCTGGCCACCAGGTGTATCCCTGCGGGCCAGGTGTCGGTGTAACGGAAGATGCCTGTCACGGTGATCTCGAGGTTTTGAATGTGTTCGACGGGCAAGGTCATCTCGGCCGAGCCCAGGCCCACGAGGACAGCCGTACCTGCCGGGCGTAGTGCCTTGATTCCAGCCATCACCGCGTGCGGCGAGCCGCTGGCGTCAACGAAGGCGTTGACGTCGAGCCCCGCAGTCGCGATATCGGTCTCGCGGGGATCGAGTGTGCGAGTGGCGCCGTAGCGCAGCGCTCGCTCCCGCCGCTCGGGGACGAGGTCGGTGACGACGATCTCCGCCGCTCCGAAGGCACGTGCGGCCTGCGCACAGATGATCCCGATTGGTCCGGCGCCAGCGATCAGCATGCTCGATCCAGGGGCAACTCCCGCCTTGCGCATCGTCGTGACAGCAACCGAGAGCGGCTCCAGCAAGGCCGCCGCCTCGTCCGACATGGAGTCCGGTACGCGGTGAGCGAATTCGGTTCGGATCACGCAGTACTGCGCAAACGCGCCGTCGATCGGTGGCGTTGCGTAGAACTCCATGTTGGGGCAGAGGTTGTAGCGTCCGGCGCGACACTCCCGGCAGCGGCGGCAGTTCTTCTGCGGTTCGATGGCCACCCGCTCACCGATCCTCGACTCCGGCACTTCCTCGCCCACGGCGACGATCCGGCCCGACAACTCATGGCCGAGGATCAACGGCCCGGTGACAACGAAGTCGCCGATCCGCCCGTGCCGGTAATAGTGAGTGTCGGAGCCGCAGACCCCCACGGCAGCGACTTCGACGAGCACCTCGTCGCTAGCCATTGGAGGTGTCGGCACTTGCTCGATGCTGAGCGCCTTCACACCCGTCAGCACGCTGGCTCGCATCCGTTCCGGGATGGTGGTTGTCGTCGCGGACCTGGTCTGGGTCATGGCAGAGTCCCTCTCTAGCGAATGGTGTAACCGCCGTCGACGAGCAGATCGACGCCGTTGATCATTTTCGCGGCGTCGCTGGCCAGGAAGACAGCGACAGCGGCGATCTCCTCGGGTTCAGCAAACCTCTGGGTGGGGATCTGGGCTTTCAGCGCCTCACCGTCCGGGTTGTCCCAAAGCTCCCTCGCAAGGGGAGTCATGACAACTGTCGGGCTAATGGTGTTGGCGGTCACTCCGCGGCCGGCCCACTCGAGGGCGAGCACCTTGGTCAGCCCCACCAGCCCGGACTTGGATGCGCAATACGCGAGATGGCCCGGCAGTGCGATGGTCGCAGCCTGCGAGGCCAGGCTGATCACGGTCCCGTTGCCCTGGGCAAGCATGATCCGACCTGCTTGCTGACTGACCAGAAAGGCACCTCGCAGGTTGACCGCCATCGTTCGATCCCAGCCGTCAATCGTCAGGTCCTCGGCAGCGTCCGTCACAGCGATGCCGGCGCTATTGACGAGTATGTCGATCCGGCCGAACTGCGCGCTCACCGCCGTGATCGCATCGGCGACCGACTGTTCGAGTGTTACGTCGCAGTCGATGGCCGCTGCTGCGCTGCCCTGGCTGACCTTGCGCTGGGCGGCCTGCATGGCCCTGTCGAGTACGACCACGGTGGCGCCCTTGGCCGCGAACGCATCAACGATTGCCGAGCCGATGCCAGACGCGCCGCCGGTTACGACGGCCACCTTGCCGGCAAGGGAGTAGTCATAACCCGGTTGCACCGTCATGTCCGCACCTTATCTTCGAGGGTCAGCAACTAGCGGAGTCGCTGTAGACGGGAAGAAGACGCCGGGTCGTTGAAGGTAGGCCGCTCTTCCTCGGCTACGCTGACTTTCCGCATGTTCAGACAACTTCCACCTGTTCCCGACCATCCCGCCATCGAGGAGGAGATCCTCACCTGGTGGGAGGAACGCGGCATCTTCCAGCAGCTTCGGGACCGTAACCGCGGAGGTCCGGTATGGAGCTTCGTGGACGGCCCGGTTACCGCCAACAAAACACTCGGCGTGCACACGGCGTGGGGCCGTACGCTCAAGGACGTTTTCCAGCGTTACAAGGCACTTTGTGGCTTCGACCAGCGCTACCAGAACGGCTTCGACTGCCAGGGGCTCTGGATCGAGGTCGGCGTCGAGCGGGAGCTCGGCCTCAACTCCAAGCGCGAGATCGAGGCGTACGGGCTCGCCGAGTTCGCACGTAAGTGCCGGGAGAAGGTGGCCTGGTCGGCACAAGAGCTGATCCGCGGGTCGAAGCGTCTTGGCCAGTGGATGGATTGGGGCAACGACTACTACACCTTCTCAGACACCAACATCTCCTACATCTGGGGTTTTCTTAAACTCGCGCACGAGCGCGGCTGGCTCTATCGGGGACACCGCTCTACCGAATGGTGCCCACGCTGCGGGACCTCCATCTCCGCGCACGAGCTGGTCGGAAGCTACGAAGAGCGGATCGATCCCTCGCTCTTCGTACGCTTTCCGCTCATCGATCGGCCCGGCCAATCGCTGACGATTTGGACCACGACGCCCTGGACGCTGCCAGCGAACGTCGCCGCTGCGGTTCACCCGGATGAGGAATACGGCCTGAAAGAAAACGGTGAATGGGTTGCGGTCAAGCGCTACCCCGACGAAACCTACGTCGAACGCCGGCGCGGTGCCGAGCTCGTCGGCTGGCGGTACCGCGGGCCCTTCGACCACCTGCCTGCGGCCGAGGGCATCGAGCACCGGGTCATCGGATGGGACGAGGTCACGATGGATGAGGGCACCGGCCTCGTCCACATCGCACCTGGTTGCGGCACCGAGGATTTCGAGCTATCCCGCATACACGACCTTCCCATCGTCATGCCGGTGGACGAGGCGGGCCGCTTCTACGACCGCTTCGGCTGGCTGCACGGGATCTCCACGTCGGAGTCGGCCGAACAGATCGTGGCCGACCTTGCCGAGCGCGGCCGCCTCGTCGCAGCCGGGGAGTACGCGCACCGCTATCCCTTCTGCTGGCGCTGCAACACACCGCTCATCTTCCGCATTGCCGACGACTGGTTCATCTCCGTGGACGACGTGAGGCCAAGGTTGCTGGCGGCGAACGCGACCGTGGACTGGACGCCGGCGTACTTCGGCAAGCGCATGGACGACTGGCTTCGCAATATGGGTGACTGGAACATCTCACGCCGCCGCTACTTCGGGCTGCCGCTCCCCATCTACCCGTGTGCCTGTGGCCACGTCACCGTGGTCGGCTCCCGCGCCGAGCTGGATGAGCTGGCAACGGCCGGGATGGATCAGCTCGTAGAGCTCCATCGTCCGTGGATCGACGCGGTCGAGATCCGCTGCCCAGCGTGCGGGACGGAAGGCGTGCAGCGGATACCCGAGATCGGTGACGTCTGGCTCGATGCGGGAATCGTCCCCTTCTCCACGCTCGGCTGGCAAAACCCTGAACGGGTAGAGGGCGGCTACGGGACCGGCGCCGCCGAGGGACTGACCGGCGCCGACCTTCCCGATCACAACTATTGGCAGACCTGGTTTCCCGCCCACTGGGTCTCCGAAATGCGCGAGCAGATCCGCCTCTGGTTCTATTCGCAGCTCTTCATGTCGGTCTGTCTGGTGGACAGGGCACCGTTCCGATCCGTCCTCGGCTACGAGAAGATGCTCGACGAGCACGGGCGTCCGATGCACGGCTCCTGGGGGAATCTCATTCCAGCCGAGGAGGCGTTCTCACGCATGGGCGCCGACGTCATGCGGTGGCAGTACTGCGACCAGCCGCCCGACCGTGATTTGTTCTTCGGCTATGGCCCGGCGCATGAGATCAAGCGCAAGCTCCTCACGTTGTGGAACTCCGTCGGGTTCCTCGTGAGGTACTCCAACATCGAGAGCTTCCGGCCGACGCTCGACGATTTGGCGGCAGGGCCGGCTGGCGTCGAACTCCGTGCACTCGATCGCTGGCTCGTGGCGCGAACCGGGAAGCTCGTGGTCGACGCCACTGCCGCGCTGGAGGAGCAGCTCACTTACCGCCTGATTGCCGCCTTCGAGTCATTCGTCGACGACCTCTCGAACTGGTACATCCGCCGCTCGCGACGGCGCTTCTACGCCTACGACGCCGCCGCGTTCCGTACGCTGTGGTTCGCGCTCGTCACCGGTTTGCGCGTGATCTCCCCGGTCATGCCCTTCATCGCCGACCACATGTGGCGAAATCTCGTAGCGGACGCCTGCGCAGGGGCACCGGAGAGCGTCTTTCTCGCGGGTTGGCCAGAGGTTGACGAGCCCGACGAGCGACTCCTCGACGAGATTGCGGAGGTGCGCCGGATCGTCGAGCTTGGTCGCGAGGCGCGCAGCACGGCGGGCGTGAAGCTGCGCCAGCCGCTTCGGCGTGTGTATGTACGCGGTGCGCGGCTTGCTGGAACGCATGCGCAGGAGATCGCCGAAGAGTTACGGGTAGATGAGGTCGGGTTCGACCAGGGGCCTGTGGCCCAGGTCCGACTACTGCCCAACCTGCGGGCACTCGGCCCGCGACTTGGGCCGAAGGTACGAGACGTCAAGGCGGCGCTGGATCGGGGTGAGGCTGAGGAGCTCGGGGATGGACGCGTCCGCGTCGCCGGCGAGGAACTCGCGGCGGACGAGGTGATCCGTGGCGAGCGGGTTGAGATCGCCGGGTGGGGGATTGCCCATGACATCGCCCTTTCGGTCGCCATCGATACCGAGATCGACCCGGACCTTGCGCTCAGAGGCCGGGTCTACGAACTCATCCACACGGTCAACACGATGCGGAAAGACGCCGGACTCGAGCTGACCGACCGTATCGTGCTCACGCTCCCCGACGGCGAGGACCTGCTTCGCCACGAGGACTGGATCAAGGCTGAGACGCTGGCGACCCGCATTGAGCCCGGCGAGGCGTTGGCGATAGCAAAGGCGTAGGAAGGGAAACTCATGCCCATCCACCCGCTCATCGCTGCCCGATTCCCGCTGATTTCACAGATCAGCAGTCTTGAGGAATCCCTCTACAGTCCCGAGGCAGCCCAGATGAAGGTTGCTTACGCGGCGCCTTACGCCTCGTACTCGTTTCCGGATGTGGCCATAGAGTCGACATCGATCTCCGGCCCGCACGGCGACATCCCGGTGCGGGTGTATCGTCCGCCCGGCGCGGCAAGCCGGGAGGTACCCGGTCTGCTGTGGATGCACGGTGGCGCCTTCGTCGCCGGTGATCTTGACATGCCCGAGGCCCACGTGGTGAGTGCCGAGCTCGCGTCCCGGGGAGCCATCGTCGTATCGGTTGACTACCGGCTGGCGACACCCACCGTGCGTTATCCGGTCCCGCTCGATGACGTCCACGCGGCCTGGGGCTGGTTTGCGGACGTTACAAATGACCTCGGTACGGATCCGCGGCAGCTGGCCATCGGCGGTGCCAGCGCAGGCGCGAACCTGGCTGCCGCCGCGACGATGCGGATCCGCGATGAGTCCGGCGCCCTGCCGACGGCCATGCTCCTCGCATACCCGGTAGTCCATTTCCCGGTACCGGCGCTGTCCGATCAGTTGGCGGCCGAGATGCGCCAACTGCCTCGGATGCTGCGCTTCACGCCCGCCGACATCATCGACCTCACCCGCTGGTACCTCGGCCGACTGACCGACATCCCAACTCAGACAATGCCCGGCCACGGCAATCTGGAAGGCATGCCAGGCACCTGGATCGTGCTTAGCGAATACGACGACCTACGCGGCTCCGGTGAACTGTTCGAGCTGCAGCTACGCGAGGTGGGTGTGCGCGTGGATTCCACCGTGGCTGTGGGCATGCTCCACGGTCACCTCAATCTCACGCCGGCGGCTCAATTGCCTGAAATCGAGCGGTCCCTTGACTTTCTGGCGGCTGGGCTCGGCCTGCACCAGGCCAGTTGAGGGGGGAAGGAGCAACTGTGACGGCGATGGAGCCAACGCCGCCGACCCTGCTGCCTGGCCAGTCAGCCCGAGTGATGATCGGCTATCTGGATGGCCGTACGCCGACGGAAGTGTTCGCGACCGATGACCTTTTGCTGGAGGCGCCCAACTGGACGCTCGACAGCAGGTGGCTGGTGTTGAACGGTGCCGGACGCCTGTGGCGACTGCCGGCGGATGGGGGCAGCGGCATTGAGGAGATCCCGCTCAGCGACGTACCGGCGCTCAACAACGATCATGTGCTGGCACCCGACGGGGAACGCATCTACGTCTCCGCGAACGACTGGCACATCTATGAGGCTTCGCTGCTGGGCGGTGCGGCGCGGCGAATTACCGACGTTGATCCCTCTGGTCGGATGCACTTCCTCCATGGGGTGAGTCCGGAGGATACCCAGCTCGCCTACATCGGGGTGGTCCCGCATGACGGGAACTGGTCGGCCGACGCCCATGTCTTTCTCATGCCGACGGCCGGAGGACCGAGTGTTCAGCTGACACACGGCACCGGACCAGATGATGGCTGCGAGTTCTCGCCCGATAGCCGCTGGATCTACTTCAACACCGAATCGTTCTCAGATATCGCCGGGCACGCGCAGATCGCTCGAGTGCCAGTGCAAGGCGGCGAACCAGAACAATTGACGTTCGACGGACGTGTGAACTGGTTCCCCCACCTCTCGCCGGATCGCGCGTACGCGGTCTATCTCAGCTATCCACCCGGAACTACCGGCCATCCCCCCAATCTGGATGTTCAGCTTCGCGTGATTCGACTGCCCGACTGGACGGCTCACGTTCAAGTGATCGAGGTTTTCGGAGGGCAAGGCACGCTGAACGTGAACAGTTGGGCCCCCGATGGCGAGCGATTCGCGTATGTCAGCTATCCGCTGTCCTCTCCGTAGAGCGCTGATCAGGCCTGGTGAGTCCGCGATCGCGGGCGAGGATCGCTGCCTCGGTACGGGTGCCGAGCGGGCTCCCGGGGGTCAGCACCAGCCTCTTCGTTCTGGGCCACATCCTCGGCGCGATCTTGATGGGGCTCGCGTTGCGCGGCAGCATCGCCACCGTGGG
>Ga0075425_100002905_pt1 | contig 17288 bp, 13 predicted proteins | sample SoiMethybrSBSTD4_FD_75300 | JGI IMG/M metagenome (GOLD analysis project Ga0075425, IMG submission 75300) | Bulk soil microbial communities from a Populus tree surrounding site in Tennessee, USA - Soil MetaG P. TD hybrid SBSTD4 | ecosystem: Environmental > Terrestrial > Soil > Tree plantation... | reverse complement strand
GCGTCGAGGGCGAGGATGTTCTGGTAGACGCTCGCGTTCTGAATGTCGCCGTAGTCGACGTCGGCCGGATCGCTTCCGCACACCCGCCAGATGTCGAACCAATCGCCCAGCTGAAGTGCGTAGGACGAAAGAGGGTGGGTATCGAGGTAGTCTCCGATGGCGCCGAGCACGGCTTCGAGCTTGCTGGCGCGGCCTGGCTCACCCTGCAGGAAGATGTCGCCTCCGTCGCCGGCGCACAGGTGAACGTCGGGGAGCGCCAGGATGGGCGAGTCGCAGATTTGCGTGGTGAAGGTGACTCGCGCGGCGGTATCGCGAATGTCGAAACCGCGCGTTCTCAGTCGCCCCCGAAAATCGCCCAAGACATCGGTAAAGTTGGCCACCTAGTGCCTGCCTCCCATCTGCACGGCAACCTCCCTGATCCGATAGCTCTCCGCCGTGCCGCAGCGATCGATGACCAGTCGCACGACCGAACTCCCTTCGCAATACCAGCGCACCTCGCTCGTCGTGGGGTTGGCGCCCATCGGTAGCGAGCCAGTCATGTCCGTCGACGCGGGCCCTTCGCTCTCGTGTTCCTTGCAAGGGTTGCCGAATTGATCGACGAACGCTTGCGACGGAATGCAAGCGTCGGACCCTGCGACGACGATCGGTTGAGCGTAGCGCGGCGCCGCGGCCGTGCCGGCCCGCCCAGGGCCGGCGGCGACGACCCACGCGCCGGTCAGCTGTCCCCTGTGCGAGGCGCATGCGAACGCCAAAAGGGAAACTCCCAAGATGCCCCCACGAAAGCCAAGCCCCATGGCAGCGCCATCCTGCCCGACCCTTTTCCTGAGGTCAACGAGCGTTGCCGCGCGTACACGACTTTTTTCGTGTTACTTGTTTTGCGCCGAGTCATGCGAAAGAACCGACCGCGTTCGCTCCAAGTGACCTTCGAGCAGGCGGGGCCGACGACCCTGGGAAGTCCCCGGCGGGGGAGGCCCGCGCCGGGTAACCTTCGATGGCGAGGAAAGGACGGCAGCTAGAAGCGATGAACTCGAAAGAAGAAGTGATCTCTCTCTTCACGCTGGGCACATCGATCGTGGCATGCGTGCTCGCCGGATGTCACACCGGCGGCTGCCCGACGAAGTCGGCGACCGACGCTCGCGCGACGTGGGAGGCGGAGCTCGATCGAAAAACGGAGCTTACGACGGACGCGTCGCGTGACATCACCATCAAGCGCGACGTGCACACGATCGTCGTGGGGGCGGATGCGGCCAAGCTCGCGGCAGCCTTTCACGAAGTGATGCGTGATTCGAAGCGCCATTTCGGCCTCATTCGAGTCGATCGCAAGCAGGCGAACATCGACAAGCCGTTCCAGCTCGGCGAACGATTCCAGGGTCGGTACGAGCTCGACGAAGCGCTGAAGAAGAACATGGTGCCCTGGGAAAAGAAGATTTTTGGCGAGCTGGTCGAGGACCCGGGCGTAAAATCGCTCCTGTGCGACATCGAAAACCAGGCGACGAGCGACTACGGGGTCATCGCCAAGCTCGATCTTTCGCCGAAGGAGGGGCAGGACTACGTGCTTTCGTACCACTATCTGTCCGGTTCGCCGATAGCGGGCAGCTCGACTTTCGTCGTGCACGCGGTGTCGCCCGGCGTAAGCTCGCTCACGCAGATCTTCGAGTACCAGGAGCAGAGCACGACGTTCGCGCTCTTCTTCTCTTCGGGCGGCTTGAAGCTTCACGACCAGGTCGTCTACAGCCAGACGTCGCAAGCCGCGGACCTCATCGGGGCCAAGATCCTTTCCAGCGACATTCCGGAGGCGTACCGCAACCCGTAGCGGGCCGTAGTCCTCGTCCTCGTACTCGTGCACGTCCTCGTACTCGTGCTCGTGCTCGTGCTCGTGCTCGGATGAAGTTCGTCTTTTTGAGGTCAGCGCCTTCGCACGGAAATCCCCAATCGATCGGTGACTCGTCCGTCGAACGTGCCTTTTGCGTTGAGGGTCGCGTAGACCGCTTTCCACGCGGGCCACGCTGGATAAAGGCGCGCCACGTCGGCCTCGCTTTTCAGCACGTTCAGATCGAGCCCCCAATGAGGGCGCGCCCCGAAGTCCCGGACGAAAGCCGTCTCGTAGCTTTCGAGTAGAGCCCCTGCGCCATTTTGCCCGACGAGCATCCCGATCTCCATCATGCACGTCTGCCGACCATGCTGCATCGCGAGGGGCGAACGGGAGGGGGCCACGAAGCGGAGCGAGACCGGGACGGTGTGGTGTCGATTCTGGGACTCGTTCCACGCGGCGAGCTCGAACATGCGCTCGGTCGCCGCCACCGTCTGCTCGAGCCCGAAAGCCATCTCGATGCCGTAGACCCGGAAGCGGTTGGCGTCGCCGAGATTGAAAACCTTGTAGCTGAGATCGGTGTAGTCGTCGTCCTCGAGGTACTCGAGCAGGCCGTCGTGAAACTCGTGCAACAGGTCGCCGTTCGCGGCGTCGAGAAAGCTTCTCAGCGTGTCCTCTGCGAGATGGCGCGCGACCGGATTCGCGAGAAGGTTCCCGGTGCCGACCCTGCCGCGTTGCGCGCTGTCGCTCGTCGGCGGCGGCGGCGCGTCGAGACGATATCGCTCGGTGTAGATGCATGTGTGATCGGGGCCCGCGCCGGAGCGCCGCGTCGGGTAGGGGTTGACGTAGATTTCGTAATGGTCCGGGTCTGGCCCCCCCTGATCGTTCAACTTCTTTCCGCCGATGAGGCGGTCGATGACACCGTCGGGACGCGCCAGCTCCGACCAGGGGACGATGCTTCGCCGTTCGTGGATCCAGTACTTGGTCACGGCTCGCAGGACCACGGAATACACGATGCCCATGCAACCGAGGCTGACGGTGACGGCGTCGAACCAATCGTCTCTTTGCACCAGACGCACGCTGACGTGCGGATCCTCGTCGAGCCGACCACCGTGCCGCTGCGGATCGGTGATGCCCGCGGTCGGCTCGATCTGCAAGACTTCGCCACCGACGCTGACGAGCTGAAGCGAAACGATCTGCGACGCGATCGGGCCATAGCGAAGTCCTGACCCGTGGGTCGCCGTCATCGCGACGCCGGCGATCGTCTGGCCGTCGTACCCCCCCAGGTTTTCGAGCGCCAACCCTCGTTGGTCGAGATCCGCGTTCAACTTGCGTATCGTGATTCCGCTCTGCGCACGGACAAGTTGCCGATCGTCCGCGACCGCCGGCTTGAGCTTGGTCCGATCGAGGTCGAGCAAGGCGTCGAGCCGACCGGGGAGCAGTAGATAGTCGTCCGTCAGCGCAATGTCCGAGAACGAGTGCCCCGAGCCCGTCATGCGTACGCGCTTGCCCGCGCTCTCGGCCTGTCGAACGACCCCGGCGAGCTCGCCGGCGGTCGTCGGAAACATGATCAGCGACGGACGCGCGCTCTGGGTGCCGACGGCATTGTTCCACTGACCGAACGGCGGACAGGGGGGCCGGCACCCCGACAGAGCGCCGGCCGTGACGTTGCATAGCCCGGCAGCGAGGGCACCTTGAAAAAGTCGGCGGCGATCGAGCCCTCCCTTCTCTCTACGGTGCATGCTGGACGGCCACCCTCGCTCGAAGGCGATCGGCGCGTCAAGTGCCTCGCGCGATCGTGCGGCGATCGCGCCGCGCCCTGCCAACCCATGGACGGTCGGCGGAAGGGCTTGTAGTCTCCGCCGATGCTCCTTCGCTCGTTCTGTGCGGCGCTCGTGATCAGCACGAGCGCGTGCATTCCAAGCATCAAATCGGTCTTCGTCGATCTCTCCTACCCGGACAATCCCACCCAGAGCACGACCCGCGACGTGGTCCGAAGCATCGATGCCGTGGTCGCGCCCACGTTATTAGCTGGGTACGAGCGGCCGCACGACGTGGGGATGTGCCTTTCGGAGCTCGCAGGGAGCCCCGATTCGGTGGGGTCGTTGTGGAAATACGGCGACTGCATCGCCAAAGGGGGGACACGGCTCACCTGCCTTCCGATGTTCCCGTGGATCAAGCCGGCATCGTCACCGGCCTCGTCCCAGTTCTCCCTTCAGTTCCCCTGCAAGCCGTCTCTCGGGGACGCCGATCGTCTCGCGCTCGCGCTCGCGCTCGACGACGCCGCGGTCGCGTTCACGAGCTACGTGGTCGCCGCATTCGGTCCCACTGCCATCCACGGCCTCCCCCCCGCCGACGTCATGGGGGCGATCGCGCCCACGCTCGTCCACGCGGCGTCCCTCCTCGCGGCCGATCCGGCGGCGCACGACACCGGCCTGCCCGCGCTCTCGTTGAGCGGAGGCGCGGCCAATGGGGCGTTCGTGGCCGGGTTCATGTACGCGCTTCTTTTCATCCGCGAACAGGCCCGCGCTCACGGCACCCCTGCTCAATCCGCCCTCATCGATCGCGAACGATTCGGAGCCGCCTTCGGAAGCAGCGTGGGATCGCTCATCAGTCTGCCTCTCGATCTCTATTTCACGGACGCCACACCCGGGGCCTCGCTCGGGCCGGCGCTCGACGCTTGCATCCGAGAAGGCAGCGGCAAGGTCGCCGCGCGCTCGAACCGCTCGCTTCAGGATTGCGGGCTCGCGCTCCTCGAGCACGACTTCGTGGCGAGCGAATCGGAATTGCTCTGCGCTCGCCCCGGAACGGCGCTCGACCTCCTGAAGCCGGATGCGAAGAGCATCATCCGGTTCGATCCCTTGGAGCACGGCCGCATCGAACCCTTCTTGCGCTCCTTCGGCGCCCTGACCCGCGACAACGCGTTCGTTCGAACCCTCATGGCCGCCGATCTCGCGCAGGGTGTGCTCGCGGGGCTCGACGAGCGCGCGTGTCGCTTGCCGGGCGTCGACCCTCTCGTTTGCGAGCGCGAGGCGATCTTGGCCTCGGTCTCGGAACCCATCTTGGCTCCCCCGCGGCCGGTCGTCTTTTCCGGTTTGCGCGGCGCTGCCGGCGAACCAGGTTTCTGGCTCGACGGCGGCTTGCAGAGCGTGAACCCCGCGGCGCGGGCGGTCAGCTACACGAACGGCAAGGTGCTCGCGGTCAACACCTTCCGGGCGCTCGGAACGCCGGTGGCGCACATCGAAGGGCTCACTCCCGTCGCGCTCGGTACCGTCGTCACCATCGGCACGCGCCTCATCGGCTGGGAAACGAGCTACGCCGGCCTCGAGCAGCATCGGCGTCGGGCGCACGCATGCGAGGTCGGGCGGCTTTTGGGGATCGGCGCGCTCTGTCCGAACGGGCCGCCGTCCGTCGTCGGACCGTCGGCGGCGCCACCCGACCTTTTGTCCGTCTCGGTGCCTGACGACATTGCCCCAGCTGCGCTTTTTGCATCCGGCTACACGTTCGATCCCATCGTGATGCGCGGGCTGTTTCTGTGGGGCGAGCGTGTGCTCTTGCGAAGTAGGGACGACGTGCTCGGTTTTCTCGGCTGGTGCGCGCCCATGGCGATGGAGAAGGCGGGCGCTCGGTGCCCGGGAGCGGAGGGGGTCAGCGTTGCGTTCGGTCAGGCGATGGCCCAACTCGAGCAGCGGGTGTCGGCGGAAATCGACACCTACAAGAAGTTCGAAGCACCTGGCGCCTGGAAAAAACACCTCGAGGAGCGAAAAGCGCTCGTCAATCACCAGCTTTCGACGTGTAGCAATTAAAAAGGAAGCTTGGTCTGGCGCCCTTTCGCCTCGCCTTCCCGATCCTTCTTGGACTTCGGCGCCTCGGGCGGAGTCTTCTGCTCCAGCTCGAGGAGGGCTCGCTCTCGATTGAGATCGTACAGGACCAGCTCGATGTTGTCGTAGGCGAACGCGAGCGCGTCGAGCACACGAGCCGGACCGAGCTGCGGGTAGCGTTTCAAAAGCGTTTCGACCGCCGTCCCCTGCCGATGCCAGGCGAAGAGCCTTCGCACCGGCACCCGCGTCCCAGCTACGATGGGACTCCCGTCCTCACCGATCACGACGTGCGGGTGTGCGATGCGAACCGGCGGCGGCGCGGACACGATGCCGGCAGTTTAGCCGAGCCTCGTACTTTCGCACGAGAGTTCACGCTTTGCCGATCGAATACCGCACCGGCCGGCCATTCAGCTCCGCGGACTCTACGTTCGCGTCGTTCGGGCCGAGCCGCTGGAACTCGCGGGCGAGGACTTCGTCGGCGATGGTGCTCTTGTGGCGTTCGATCGCCGTCACGACCTCGGCGTCGGGGCTGTGGAAGCCCACGCGGATGCGGTCGCTCACCTCGAGCCCCGCGTTTTTGCGCGCCTGCTGCAGCACGCTCGTGAACTCCCGAGCGAGCCCCTCTTGCGCCAGCTCGGGAGTGAGTTTCGGATCGAGCACGACCGTCACCGCCCCTGCCGAGGCGACGACCGATCCCGCGGCCGGAATGCGGGTCAAGAGGATGTCGGCGAGCGATATCGCCACGTCGGCGACCTCGAGTGTCCCGCCTTGCTCGAGCGCCGCGATCTCGGCGAAGCCCCAACCTCGAAGCGCCTCTCCGATCGGCTTCAACTTGGCGGCGGCACGATCGCGCAGCGATTGGAAGTTCGGCTTGATGTTGAGCGTGCAAAATGCGGCCTCGTCGGACGAAAACTCCACGCTCTTGACGTTGAGCTCGTCGGCGATGAGCGCCGTGGTCGCGCGCGCGGCGGCGGTGACGCGCGGATCACGACTGACGACGGTCAGCGTCGCGAGCGGTTGCCTCACCTTGAGCCTCTGATCCTCGCGCAGCTTGCGCCCGAGCCCCACGATCGACCGCACGATGCCCATGCGCTCTTCGAGGGGGACGTCGATGCGCGACGCATCCACCTTGGGGTAGTCGCAGAAGTGCACGCTCGCCGGCGCGCTCGAATCGACGCGGCGCACCAGGTGCTGGTACACGTACTCGCTGACGAAGGGCATGAACGGCGCCATCACTTTCGCGAACGTCACGAGCGCTTCGTAGAGCGTCGCGTAGGCGTCGGCCTTGTCGGCATCGTCGTCGCTTTTCCAGAAGCGCCGCCGCGACCGTCGGATGTACCAGTTCGTGAGCAAGTCGATGAACCAGAGCAGCCGTGGCACGACATTGTAGAGCCGATACCCCTCCATCTCCTCGTTGACGTCGCGGACGAGGCTTTCGAGGCTCGACAGGATGTAGCGGTCGAGCTCCGCGCGCTCTCGAGCGGGCCGCTCTCGCCTGTCACCGGGGGAAAAGCCGTCGACAATGGCATACGTCGTGAAAAACGAAAGCGCGTTCCAATATGGGAGCACCACCGTGCGGACGATCTCTTTCAGGCCGGTCTCGCTGAATCGAAGCGGTTCGGCGCGAACGACGGGCGAGTTGATGAGATAGGCACGAAGCGGGTCGGCGCCGATTTCGTCGATGACGCGCACCGGATCGGGGTAGTTCTTCTGACGCTTCGACATCTTGCGCCCGTCTTCGGCGAGCACGAGGCCGTTCACGACGACGTTCTTGAATGCCGGCTTTCCGAAGAGCGCGGTCGACAGAACGAGCAGGTAATAAAACCAGGCGCGCGTCTGATCGAGGCCCTCGGCGATGAAGTCGGCCGGGAAGTTCTCTTCGAACGCTTTCTTGTTCTCGAATGGATAGTGCTTCTGCCCATAGGGCATCGCGCCCGATTCGAACCAGCAGTCGAGCACCTCGGGTGTGCGCCGGTAGCGTTTGCCGCTCATGGTGAATTCGATCTGGTCGACGACGTCCCTGTGAAGATCGGTGACCCGGACGCCCGAGAGCTTCTCGAGCTCGTCGATCGAACCGACGCAGATCGTGTCCGACCCGTCCTCGGCGATCCAAATGGGTAAGCATGAACCCCAGTATCGGTTGCGGCTGATGTTCCAATCCCGAGCGTCGCGGATCCAGTTGCCGAACCGGTTCGTGCCGACGGCTTCCGGCACCCACGAGATGGACTCGTTGTCGGTCGCCATCTTGTCGCGAAGATCTTCGATGCGAACGTACCAGGCGTCGATGGCTCGATAGATGAGCGGCGTGTCCGTCCTGTAATCGAAGGGATAAGCGTGGACGATCGTCTCGTGGCGAAAGAGTTTTCCCTCGTCCTTGAGGCGCCGGATGATGGCCTTGTCGGCGTCCTTGCAGAACTGCCCTTCGAGCTCGGCCACGCGCGAGGTGAATTTGCACTCTTCGTCGAGCGGATCGACGAGAGCGATGCCCTCCCGGCGGCAGATGCGGTAGTCGTCCTCGCCGTATGCCGGGGCCATGTGAACGACGCCGGTGCCTTCTGTCGTCGACACGAAGTCGTCGACCAGGATCCGAAACGCGTTCGGATGGTCGGCGAAAAAGGGCAACAGCGGCTCGTACGTCTTGCCCGAGAGCTCCCGTCCGGTGAGCTTTCGCAACGACTTGTACGCGCCGGCTTCCTTGTCCCCCTTCGGGGACTTCGCAGCGTCGTAGTACGCGCTGATGCGCTCTTCGGCGATGACGTAGCGCTCGTGCGAGGCGGCGTCTTCGATGACCTCGTAGGCGATGTCCGGTCCTACGCACAGCGCCAAGTTTTCTGGGAGCGTCCATGGTGTCGTCGTCCAGGCGAGCACGTAGATAGGAGCGCCCATCCCGAGGTCGTCCTTCAGTCGGAAACGAACGGTGATCGCGGGATCCTGGATGTCCTGGTAGTTGCTAGTGGCTTCGAGATTCGACAAGGGCGTCGTGAGCTTCCAGCTGTAAGGGACGACGCGATGCGCCTTGTAGATACGCCCCTGATCCCAGAGCTGCTTGATGACCCACCAGACCGACTCCATGAACGATGGATCCATCGTCTTGTAGTCGTTGTCGAAGTCGACCCATCGCCCCATGCGGGTGACCGTCGTGCGCCACTCGGCGACGTAGCGCTGCACCATCGAGCGACACTTCTCGTTGAAAGCGGCGATGCCGATCTTGCGGATGTCGGGTGCGCCCTTCAAGCCGAGCGCATCTTGTGCGAGGTTCTCGATGGGAAGGCCGTGGCAATCCCAGCCGAACCGGCGCTCGACGTGGTAGCCGCGCATGCACCAGTAGCGCGGCACGATGTCCTTGATCGTGCCGGCCAGAAGGTGCCCGTAGTGGGGCGTGCCGGTCGCGAAGGGGGGACCATCATAAAATACGAACTCGGGCGCTCCCTGGCGCCGCCGGTTGGACTCCTGAAATGCGTCGAGCTTTTGCCAGAGCTCGAGCATCTGCTCCTCGATCGCGGGGAAACTGGCGGAAGCGGGCAGTTTTTCGAAGGGGCTCGACCGGGCGTTCATCAAGGTGGGGGCTTACCACATGGAGGGTCGCGCCCCCAGCACGACGGCCCGGTCGACGGGCGCCCCCTCACACTTTCTAAGGTGTACCGCCGTCGGCCTGGAGGCAGTTGATGTAATCGATGCCCTCTGGAGAGCACTCCGGCGTGCTGGCCCTGCCGGCGGCGCTGCACGACAACGTCGCTCCGTCGATGCAGGTCAGGAAAGCGTCACGCTCGGTTTGGCACAGCGTCAACGAACAGAGCGCCATCGCGCACTGCCCCGGCATGTCGCTCGGACAATGCACGGCGTCGAGCTTGCCGCATGCCCGGGAGCAGAGATCACCGCCTCCCGTGCCGCTCGTGGTGGTCGTCGTGGTGGTACTTCCTCCGTCGAGCGACCCCCCGCTCGAGCCCGAGCTACAGCCGTCGAACATCGCGATCCAAAGCCCGAAACCCACGAGAGCACAGCCAAGCGCGATGTTCTTCATTGAGCCTCCATCGTGCCCACCTATATAGGATCGGCGCACCCAGGTACACTTGGACGAGCGCTTCGGCGGGTCGATGCAATCCTAGCCGGCCAAGAGCCATCCCATGACGCTCCACGAGAAGCTCGGCCTCGTCGCATGCGCGGGACATCTCGCGCTCGCCATCCTGCTGCTTCTGCGACGCACGCGAAGCTCGATCGCGTTACCCTTGGCGCTTCTCTGCCTCGATCTGTTCGCTTGGAACTTCGCTTCTCTCGCCTGGGATCTGACGGGCAACTCCGCCTGGCGGCGTCTCGATACCGGGTTGTCTTGGCTCACGCCCCCGCTCGGGTTGCATGTCATCGTCGCATTCGTGGGGCGGACCCGATCGCTCCGCGCGATGCTGGTGGTCGTATACGTTTTCTTCGCTCAGTTCCCGTTCTGGGCCGACACGCCTGGCTGGGATTTGGTTTTTCTGGCGGGCGTGGTCCCGACCATGGCAGTGGCCGTCACGCTCCTCGTCACGCACCTCGGTCGAACCACCGAGCGAAGCGAGAAAATTCGTTCCCGTTACATGCTCGCGGCCATCGCCGTGGGGGGCATCTTCGGGTCGAGCGATCTTTGGTTCGACCACGTCGGCCTGCCGATGTCGTTCTCCAACATCGGGACCTTCGCGAGCACCTCGCTCGGCGCCATCACCGCGTTGCGCCTGCAGCTCACCTGGCGGGAGATCCCATCTCGGCTCGCTCTGCTCGCGCTCGGCCTCGCCGTCGTAGGGCTTGCGACGTACTTGGCGGTGGTGCGCACGGTCGGCACGGAGAAAGCGATGGGGGTGATTGCCGTGACGACCGTTCTGTTCGCCCTGTTCGCCGTCGCGCGCGAGGTGATGCTGGCGCGCGAAGTCGAGCGCGAACGCGGCGAGCGACTGGCGACACTCGGCCGCTTCTCCCATCAGATGGCCCACGATCTCAAAAACCCCATCGCCGCTCTCAAGGGTGCGCTCCAGTTTCTCAAGGAAGAAGAGCGCCAGGGTCGATCGTTCGCGGGGCACGCGGATTTCTTGGACCTGATGCTCGACCAGGTGGGCCGGGTACACCGGGTCGTCGATCAATACCAGCGCATGGGGCGGATCGAACCGGTCCTTGCTCGGACGAGTCTCAATGACGTCGTACGCGAGGTTCTCGCGCTCCAGCCGTTCGCCGCGACCGACTCCGTCAGCGTGAAGACCGATCTCGCGCCTTCTCTTCCCGAGTGCTACATCGACCGCGATCTCGTCGCGCGGGCGATCGAAAATCTCGTTCAGAACGCCTTCGAGGCCATGCCTCGGAGCGGAACGGTGGCGGTCCGCACCGAACGAGCTCCCGACCGCGACGCGATGCTCGTTCTTTCTGTCGAGGACTCCGGCTCGGGGATGGACGTGCGGCAGATGGAGCGGGCGTTCGACGACTTTTACACCACGAAAGCGCAAGGCAGCGGTCTCGGTCTCGCGTTCGTCCGCCGCGTTGCCCGCGCGCACGGCGGCGACGTCGCCCTGACGAGCCAGTCCGGACGCGGAACGCGCGTGCTCTTGAAATTGCCGATGGCCGAGCGCATCGCAGGCGGGCCGAAGGCCGCGCCGAGTAACACATAGGTCATGGACAGGGCATGTACACCGCCGCTCGCCCGGTCATCGCGACGTAGAGCCGCAGGTACGACCCGTGCGCGTGCACGCCCGTCACTTCGATCTTGCCCGCGTCCGCCTTCAAGCACCCCTGGCCGTCGCCAACCTCGAGCTCGGTCGACAGCTTGTCGCGGACGGCCTTGAGCCGCTCGCCGAGGTCGAGTCTGAGGGCCGCCCTTGCTTCGTCGCGGATCGAGTCTCCGTCGAGCGCCGCCTTCAGTTTGAACAAGAGGCTCTTCGTCTCGATCGTCGGCTCGAGATCGGGAACGCGCAGCTCGTTGTCCTCGACGGTTGGATGACCGACGAAAAAAATGTCGCCATCGATCGTCGTGTCGAATCCGAATTTGTGGACCGGGCCTAGAACGTGCAGCTTGAGAACGAGCTGGTCCTTGGCAGCGTAGACCTCCGGCGTCTCCATGTAGAGGGCCGGATACTCCTTCGAGAAGTAGAGCTTGCCGTCGGTGAACGCCAAGCTCATCGCTTTGGCCAGCTCTTCGTACCGCGCCGCGATGGGCACGGTGACCGTGAACGGACCCCCCTGCAGGGTGACCACGTTCGCGAGCGGAGGCAGTACCCCCCCTCCCTCGGTGGGCGCCGTACAGGGCAACGTCACCGACGGCGCGACCACCAGAGCGAGGTCCTTCTCGATCCCGTCGGCGAGAACGGTGGGCCCGGCCTCGACGCCGAGCACCTTGAGCTCCGCGCAACCGTTCGCGTCGCCGAGCGGAAGCATCAGGGGCTTGTCGATCCGAGCGTAGACCTGCGTGAGCAGGGGGCGAAGGTCATAGGAGAAATCAGACAGCTCTTTCTCGACGTTCTTCTGGATCTTGTCGAGCGCGCCGGCGGCGAGGTTGGCAAGCTTGAGTCTGCTGTCGGTCGACGACACGGTGACTTCGATCGATTGAAACCGCGTTGCGTACTCCGACGTCACGACCGGCTCGGCGAGGACCCGAAAATCGAGCGGAAACTCCATCCGGGAAACGGGCAGCTCGAGCGTGGCGACCAGGTGCACGTCGAGACCGATGCGGCCGCGATCGAAACGCAGCGCCAGCGGATCGCGCCTCCAGGAAAACTTTCGCTCCTTGCCCATGAGGGGTACCGTGCCATCGCCCGACGCCGGGAGCTTCGCCTCGAGCGCTCGGCGCAGTCCGGCGCCCGTGATGGTCGCATGCACGACGACGCGCGAGGGGTTCGGGTCGGCGATCGGTTCGCCCGGCGTCGCCGGAGGACGAGGCGGGTACACCGGAGTGAGGTTCGAGCACGACCAGACGAGCGCCGCAGAGACGAACCGGTGGCGAAGCAAAGAACGTTGGAAGACCCGCATCGCGGCTCAGTGTATCCTACCATCCGAGAGCTTCACCGATGAGCATCGACAAGATCCTCGTACTCGGCCCCGAGGGAACCTACAGCGGGCACGCGGCGGGTCGCTACCGCGATCACCTCGCCCGCACCGGCGAGGCTCCAAACGCCGAGATCGCGTACACGCGCAGCATCCCCGAAGCGCTCGAGCTCGCGTCCCAGAACCTCGACTCGCGGGCGGTGGCGCCCATCGAGAATTCGGAAACGGGCGCGGTGGTGGCAACGCAGGACCACCTTGCCAAGCACGGGCTTTTCATCGAATGGGAGATCAACGTCAAGGTGCGCTTCAGCCTCGTCTCGGACGTTCCGACCGAGCAGATCGCGCGTCTTTACGCGCATCCCGTCGCCTTCGAACAGTGCGACATCTTCACGGCGAAACACCTGCGCGCCGCCGAAGTCACCTTCACGCGATCGAACGTCGATTCCGGCGTCCGCTGGGTGAGCGCAAATCCTGGCGAGCGCGCGGCGGCGATCGTTCCACCCGATTACGAGCCGGCTCGCTCCCCCTTGGTGCTCGTTCCGGACGTGCAAAACAACGAGCGGAACACGACCCGCTTCGTTGTCGTCCGCGGCGGAGGGGGGACCGGCGGAGGGGGGACCGGCGATTTCGCGCGGGCCAAGACGTCACTCCTCATCGAGCCCGATGCCGACCGGCCCGGGCTCCTCTTCGAGATCTTGAGCGTCTTCGTGAAGCACCGAATCAACTTGTGCCGCATCGAATCGCGGCCGGCGCGAACGCGCCCCTGGGCGTACGTTTTTTATATGGACATCACCAACAACGAAAAGAGCGCCGAGGCGGTGCGCGAGCTACTCGCGGGGCCGTGGAAAGTCGTCCTGCTAGGAACGTACGATGCTCTTCCCGAGCCCTGACCTTTGCGTTTGCATCGATCGAAACGTCCGAACGTCCAACCATTGTCGATCTTACCCACGAGGAGGGAACAATGATTCATCAGAGAAGTGCCTGTGCAGCCATGGCTCTCGCGATCTCCGCTTGCGTGGTCACCACCGGCCCCCGGCCGGCCCAGCCTCCCCCTCCTCCCCCGAGCGCACCCCCTCCGACGCTCGCCTCCTCGCCGCCACCGGCGCCTCCGCCTGCGCCGGTCCCCGCTGCCACCGTTCAGACCGCTCCCCCCGCCGCCGTTCAGACCGCTCCGCCCGCTCAGCCGGTCTTCGCGCCGACACCCGAACCGGCGGATAGACCCATCGATCATCCCCGCGGTTTCGGTCGAGGCGGTCCGCGAGGGCTCAACCCCGGACATCCGGAAAGTTTTTGGGTGTGGCACGAAGACAACGGGACCGCGTGGCACCTCCGTTCGACGACGCACCGCAATTTGCACCGCTTCAGCGGCCGCGTCTGGACGTCGGACGGCTCGATCGTCGACGTTCATCCGACCCGCCTCGAGTGGGGCGACCGCATTCGCCTCGCGGGCCGCAACGTCGAGTTCGACTTTCACACGGATGGGGGCGTCGACGGGTTCGATTTTCGAACCGCCGCCCCCCAGCAGTGTGTTCATTTCGCCCTGTTCATCGACGGTCGCGGCGATCCGGCGCGGATCAAAATTGGCGGCGGCGAGCAGCGCCCGCGCCACCACGTGTTCACGCTGTGCCCTTGAGCGTCAGCGCTAGTCGCTGGGCTCTTTGAACTTCAGCACGAAACTGGTTCCGGCATCGCGCTGTCGACGTCGATTGTACTGTTGAAGTCGAGCGATGAACTACTGGACCCTTGCGCGCACGCTGGTCAGTTGCACGCCATTCCCAGCGTCCACACCACCCACCAGCCGGCGTCGCCTGGTCCATAAATTCCGCAGCTCGTAGTCATGCACGTCCATAGGTAGGTCCTGCCGGCTACGCACGTGGTGGATCCGCCGCCCGTGTTGTTGCACACGCCTCGAACGACGGCGCCGGTCGCGTACGATCCCCCCTGCACCCAATCTTGCGCGCCGGTGCACCCGGTCGCGCCGCCGCCGCCGCCGCCCGTTCCGGCGCCGCCACCTCCGCCTCGACCGGCCCCGCCGGTGGCACCCGTGCTCCCCGACGCGCCCCCCATGCCGCCCGCGCCGCCCGCGCCCGTTCTCCCCCCGCCGCCGGCGCCCGCAGGCGATCCGCCGAAACCGCCGCCACCGGCGGTCGTCGTGCTCGTCGTCATCGTGCCGGTCGTCGTCGCGGCGGCAGTCGTCGTGGCAGCCGTCGTTGTGGACGACGCACCGCCCGTCCCCACACCTGCGGAGCTCGTGCTGCCTGCCATACCGCCGGTGCCGACCGTGGCCGCCAAGCCCGTGCCGGCAGTGACGGTCTGCGAACCGACAGGGCTGAACGCGCTGTCATCGAGGTCCTCCGACCTCGCACACGCGCCCGAATTCCCTACGAAGGCAAGCCCGACCACGCACGGAACGACGAAACGGTGCATCCAATGCCTTATGTCTCCGCGGAAACCCGCCTTCAAGCAAAAAGTCCTAACGTCATCGCGGAGGCCCACGACTGGGTCCGCCAATGCAAGGGAGCGAATGTGCGGAGGTGTAAGGTCGCTCGCCCAAGCCATAGACCCTAAAACCGAGCCGAGGGCGGACAGGAACGGGGCGTAAAAATCTTCCCAGCGGCTGGGGTGGCCGTCTATGTTGGATTCGGGGGGCTCTCCTAAGAATGATCACGTCGCACCGTCGTGCTGCGCTGCTTATATCGCTTCTCATCACGTTTCCTGGCGCCACGGCGCTCTCGCAACCAGCGCCGGCCCAGCCGCAGTCTTCGCAAGGCTTCGCGCTCAATCGGTTCGAACCTTCTGAGCGCGGCAGTGAGTGGTTCGCCCTCGAGTCGCTCGACTTGCGCGGCGAGGGGCGGCTCGCGCTCGGCGCCGTCGGCGATTGGGGCCACAAACCCCTCGTCCTCTATGCGACGGACGGTTCGGAAAAAACTCTCATCGTCCGCGATCAGCTTTTCGTTCACCTGGGAGGAAGCCTCGTCCTCGCCAACCGGTTCCGCTTGTCGGCCAGTTTCCCCATCGCGGCCTACGAGGCGGGCGAACCGGGGACGCTCGGAAACACCACGTACGCGCCGCCATCGAGCGCGAGCATCGGCGATCTTCGTCTCGGAGCGGACGCGCGGCTCGTCGGCGAATTTGGCGATCCCTTCACGGCGGCGGTCGGATTACAGCTGCAAGTTCCGACCGGCCAGCGGGGGGACTACACGGGTGACGGGAAAGTTCGGCTCGCGCCTCGGTTGCTCGGCGCCGGCGAGGTGGGTTCCTTCGTCTATGCATTGAAGCTCGGCGTGCAGTATCGCGCGCTCGACGCCACCTTTGCCGATAGCCCCATCGGAACCGAGGTCCTGTTCGGCGCGTCGGCAGGCATCCGTACGGCCGAGAAGAACCTCGTCATCGGCCCCGAGCTCTACGGCAGTACGGTCGTGACGAGCAGCGATGCCGTCTTCAAGGCGCGCTCCACTCCACTCGAGGTCATCCTCGGAGGACACTACACGGTCGCGAACGACTTTCGTTTCGGTGCGGGCATCGGTCCGGGGCTCACGCGCGGCTTCGGCACGCCGCAGGTTCGGGTCCTGGCATCCGTCGAGTTGGTCCCGGCCATCATCGCGCCGCCACTGCCGCCCGCGGATCGCGACAACGACGGTGTACGGGACACGGACGACGCTTGCCCCGACACGCCTGGCGTCAAAACCGATGACCCCAAGACCAATGGCTGCCCGCCCCCTCCGCCCGATCGCGACAAGGACGGCGTGCTCGATGCGGACGACGCTTGCCCCGACACGCCTGGCATCAAGACCGATGACCCCAAGACCAATGGCTGCCCGCCCCCCGCGGATCGCGACAACGACGGCGTGCCGGACCCGAACGACGCTTGCCCCGACACACCCGGGGTCAGGACGGACGATCCCAAGACCAACGGTTGCCCGCCGCCTCCGCCCGATCGCGACAACGACGGCATCCCCGACCCCGAAGACGCGTGCCCTGAAACACCCGGACCCAAGAACGAAGACCCGAAGAAGAACGGGTGCCCAGAGGCGCGCATCGAGGCGGGCGAGATCAAGATCCTTCAGCAGGTCAAGTTCAAGACCAACAGCGCCGAGATCCTTTCGGTCAGCGATGGGACGCTCAACGCCGTGGTCGCGATCCTGAACGAACACCCCGAGATCAAGAACGTGCGCGTCGAGGGTCACACCGACAACCGCGGCGGCGCAGCGATGAACATGGGCTTGTCCTCGCGGCGCGCGGCATCGGTCGTCAAGTGGCTGGTGAGCCACGGCATCGACAAGGGCAGGCTCGTCAGCAAGGGTTTCGGTCTCACGCGCCCCCTCGATTCCAACGATACCGAGGAAGGGCGGCAGAACAACCGGCGCGTCGAGTTTCACATCGAGGCCGGCCAAGAGCCAAAGCAGTAGGAGAACGTTTCCATGAGAAGAGCCGTTCGGTTTATAGCCATCACTTCCGCATTGGCAGCGTCGCTGGGCGCGAGCGTCGCACAGGCCGCACCGACGTTGCGAGTGCAGTTCAGCCAGCACGGCGACATGACGTGGATCGGAAACACGCTCGCGCAGGAGTGCGCGGCCACGGCGCGCGCACCGGTCGTCGGCACGGTCGGCGCCTGCGGCAATTCGACGGCCGACTCGGCCCCCGACGTCTTCTGGCTCTCG
>Ga0075425_100002904_pt1 | contig 17294 bp, 15 predicted proteins | sample SoiMethybrSBSTD4_FD_75300 | JGI IMG/M metagenome (GOLD analysis project Ga0075425, IMG submission 75300) | Bulk soil microbial communities from a Populus tree surrounding site in Tennessee, USA - Soil MetaG P. TD hybrid SBSTD4 | ecosystem: Environmental > Terrestrial > Soil > Tree plantation... | reverse complement strand
TGGGACATCCACAACGACTTCTTTGAGGAGATCGCCAAGCTGCGCGCCGCGCGGCGCATCTGGGCGCGGCACATGCGCGAGCGCTACAAGGCCAAGAGCCCGCGCTCCTGGATGATGCGCTTCCACAGCCAGACCGCCGGCGTCACGCTCACGGCGCAGCAGCCGCTCAACAACATCGTGCGCGTCGCCTATCAGGCGCTCGCCGCGGTGCTCGGCGGCACACAGTCGCTGCATACGAATTCACTCGACGAGACGCTCGCGCTGCCCACGGAGCAGTCGGTGCAAGTCGCCTTGCGCACGCAGCAGATCCTGGCGCACGAGACCGGGATCGCCGAGGTAATCGACCCCTTGGGCGGATCGTACTTTATCGAGGCGCTCACTGATCAGCTCGAGCGCGAAGCCGAAGCGCTCTTCGCGGAGATTAGCTCGATCGGTGGCGTCGTTCGGGGGATCGAGAGCGGTTGGTTCCAGCGGCAGATTGCCCAATCGGCCGCGGCCTTCCAGCGTCAGGTGGAGATGGGTGAGAAGGTCATCGTGGGCGTCAATGAATACCTGTCCGACGACGATCACCCCGTTGAGATCTTGAAAGTCTCCAACGATGCCGAGGATGAGCAGCGCCGCCGGCTCGGGCGTCTCAAAGCCGAGCGGGACACCGCGCTGGTCGAGCGTCGCCTCGAGGCGCTGCGCCAGGCGGCCGAATCCGATCACAACGTCATTGGTCCGATGCTCGATTGCGCCCGCGCGTACGCCACGCTATACGAAATCCGTCACGCGCTCGAGCGCGTGTGGGGAGCTTATCGCGAACCTGTGTTCTTTTAGACCATGAGCGCACTACCTGCAGCCATCACCGAACAAGACGCCCAGGCGGCCATTGCGCGGCTCGCGTCGATCGAGCCCGGCCGGCACTGGGTCGTGACGTGCTATCTGAAGCTCGAGCCGCGCGACCGCGCGCGCGGCAAGTACCTCATCAAGATGAAGAACCGCGTGCGCGAGCGCGAAGGTGCGCTGGCGCGGCAGCCGCTGTCGCACGAGGAACGCGAGGCGATCGCGGCCAGCCTGCGGCAGGTGCTCGACTACCTCGAGGAGCCGAATCACCTGCCGCGCGCCCGCGCCATCGCGATCGTCGCGTCACGCGAGCTGGGATTGTTCGAGGTCCTGCCGTTGCCCCATGTGCATCGGTCCCGCCTTGCCGTCGACCACCAGCCGCTCGTGCGTGAGCTCCTCGGCCTCGAGGAAGAGTTCGGAACGATTCTCGCCGTTGTCTACGACCGCACCGCGGCCCGCTTTTTCGAAGTGACCGCCTACGACTGCGTGGAGCTGACGGGCCTGGCTGGCATCGAAGCCTCGCGGGGCGGCAAGTTCCACGGCGCGCACACCGGCATGCCGCTCGGCGGTGGTGGGGAGCGCCACTACCACCAGCGGATCCGGGCCGAGAAGCAGCGGCTGTACGCGCAAATCGCGGATCGCATTTTCCAGATCAACCGCGAAAAGCCGCTCAGTGGCATCGTGCTCGGGAGCATCGGTGTGGACGCGGGCGCCGTAATCCCGCACCTTCACACCTATGTGCATGACCTGGTGTTCGGTGTCGTGAAGCTCAGTCCCAAGAAAACCACGCCCGCCGAGGTGCGCGATGCGGCGCTCCTCCTGCGCGAAGAACGCGAGCGCGCGTGGGAGCGCGCGCACGCCGACGCGGTCAAGGACGGGGCGCCGCGCGGCTGGGCGGTGAACGGCGTGGATGCCACGTTCAAGGCACTCGGTCGGGGGCAGGTGCGGACGCTGCTCGCCGACGGCCACGACGACGATCCTCGCATCGATGAAGCAGTGGAAGACGCGTTGGCGCAACGGGCGCAGGTCGATGTCCTCTACGACGACAAAGCTCGCCGTGTAGTGGATGGCCTGGCGGCGCTGCTGCGCTTTCGCGCCTGATGCCGAAACGTTCTCGTCCCATCCGCATTCTCGTCGCCAAGCCGGGGCTCGACGGTCATGACCGCGGCGCCAAGGTCGTCGCCGCGGCGTTGCGCGACTCCGGCATGGAAGTGATCTACACGGGACTCCATCAGACGCCCGAGATGATCGCCCAGGCCGCGATTCAGGAAGACGTGGACGTGGTCGGCCTGTCGATTCTCTCCGGCGCACACATGACGCTGTTCCCGCGCGTGCGCAAGCTGCTCGACGCGGCCGGCCGCCAGGATGTGCTCCTCACCGGCGGCGGCATCATCCCGCCCGAGGACATGGCGGCGCTCGAAGCGCAGGGCACCGGCAGGCTCTTCGGGCCGGGGACGCCCACGTCCGATCTCATCAAATACATCCAGGAGTGGGCGGCGGAGCACGTCGCCGCGTGAGTCGACTCAAGACCCTCAGCGATGAGTACAAGCAGCTCCGCGCACGCCTCGAGCAGGGCGGCGGCGCGGAGCGAATCAAGCGACAACACGACCAGGGCAAGCTGACGGCGCGCGAGCGCGTCGCCGGACTGCTCGATAAGGACGGTCCGTGGGTCGAAATCGGGCTCCTCGTGGCGTACGACCAGTATGACACCCAGGCCCCCGCCGCGGGCGTCGTCACCGGCCTCGGCCGGGTCGGCGGACGTCCGGTCGTCGTCGTCGCCAATGACGCGACCGTCAAGGCGGGGTCGTGGTGGCCTGAAACGATCAAGAAGATTCTGCGCGCGCAGGAGATCGCGATGCGCCAGCGCATCCCGATCGTCTATCTCGTCGATTCGGCGGGCGTGAATCTGCCGTATCAAGGCGGCGTGTTCCCGGGTCAGTATGGTGCGGCGCGCATCTTCTACTACAACTCGATCATGCGCCGCTATCTCAAGGTGCCACAGATCGCCGCGGTGATGGGGCCATGCATCGCTGGAGGCGCATACCTGCCGGCGTTGTCGGACGTGATCTTCATGGTGGAAGGCACATCGTTCATGGGATTGGGCGGTCCCAATCTCGTCAAAGGCGCCACGGGACAGGTGGTCGACGCAGAGACCCTCGGCGGCGCGGCAACGCACACTGCCGTCAGCGCCGTCGCGCACTATCGCGCCAAAGACGACAAGGAATGTCTGAGCCGCATCCGCGAGTACATCAGCCGGCTGCCGCATGCTGCGTCGACGCGCCGCACGTATCCCGCACCCAAGCGTGACACCAAAGCGCTATACGACCTCATTCCGGTCGACCATAGGATGAGCTATGACGTCCGCGCACTGTTCGAATGCCTGCTCGACGGCGGTCGGCTCGATGAATTCCAATCGGACGTTGCTCCCGAGATGATCTGCGGCCACGGCGCGATCGAGGGACGCCAGGTGGCGGTGATCGCCAATTCACGTGGCGTGATCAAAGGCAAGCAAAAAGGGGAGACGCCCAGGATCGGCGGCATCATCTACACGGAGAGCGCCGAGAAGGTGGCGTATTTCATCGAAAATGCCGATCGCGAACGCGTTCCACTTCTGTTCATTCAGGACGTGTCGGGGTTCATGGTCGGGACGGAGGCAGAGCATACGGGTATCATTCGAGCTGGCGCGCGGTTTGTGGAGGCGATGGCCACCGCAACCGTTCCCAAGCTCGTGCTCACCGTGAATCACGCCTCAGGCGCCGGTTACTATGCAATGGCGGGACAGGGATTCGATCCCGACTTCATCGTGTCGTGGCCAACCGGCCGCATGGGCGTGATGGAAGGAGAGTCCGCGGTACAGGCGGTCTATGGCGCCGATGCCGCGAAACCCGCCAATGCGGCCGCCGTGGACGCGATGCGGGCGGACTATGAGCATCAGCTCGACGCGAAGTTTGCGGGCGCCCGCGGTTTTGTCGATGCGATTCTGACGCCCGAGGAGACGCGTGATACGCTCGCGTTTCTACTCGAGGTGTCCACCGAATTCACCGGCCCGCACCTCGGGGCCTTTACGATGCCGAGTTCCTCGTGACGCGTACGCCGTTCGTTGTCGTCTTCGCCCTTGCTGCCGGCTGCGCCTCCAGCAAAGGCATTACCAAGCCGGCGCAGCCGCCGCAGCCCAAGCCGACTCCCACGACAGCCCAGCAACCGGTCCAGGCAGCGCCAGCGGATGGCAGCCGCGCGGCACCCGCGCTCGATCCGGCCGCGGCGTTGATGCTCGGCCTGATGCCGCTCAAGAGCACCGGTGTGGACGTCTTTCGCTCCCTACATCCGACGTACGACGGCCGCGGCGTCCTCATCGCGATCCTGGACAGCGGAATCGATCCGGGAGTGCCTGGGCTGATCAATACCAGTACCGGCGCCCCGAAAATCATCGAATTGCGCGATTTCTCCGCCGAAGGCCGAGTGCCGCTGACCGCCTTCCCGGCACCGACCGACAATGAGATGAAAGGCGCCGGCCGCATCGCCAGAATGACGACCGCGACGACGTGGTATCGCGGCGTCTTCCGGGAGCTGCCGCTCGGCCGTCCGCCGGCGAGCGACGTCAACGGTAATGGGCGTAACACGGACGAATTTCCGGTCGTCGTCGTGAAGGCCACGGACGGGTGGGTCGCGTTCCTCGATACGAATCTCGACGGCTCGTTCGAGGACGAAATGCCGCTGCACGACTATCGCCAGGGACACGAGATGCTGGCGCTCGGCAAGAAGCCGCTCGACATCGTCGCGAATTTCAGCGAGGTCACCTCCGATAGCTCACCGGTGCTGGATCTCTTCTTCGACACGTCGGGACACGGCACACACGTCGCCGGAATCGCCGCCGGTTACAACCTCTTCGACGTGGCCGGCTTCACCGGAGTGGCGCCGGGCGCGCAGATCATGGGTCTCAAGATCGCGAACAACGCCCGCGGCGGCGTCACGGTCCACGCCAGCATGATGCGCGCGATGGACTACGCCGCGCGCTATGCCGCGCAGCGGAACATGCCGCTCGTGATGAACATGAGTTTCGGCGTCGGGAACGAGCACGAGGGACATGCGGTCATCGATTCGATCGTCGACGCGTTCCTGCTCGCGCATCCGGACATCGTGTTCGCAATTGCCGCGGGCAACGACGGCCCGGGGTTGTCCACCTTGGGCTTCCCGGGATCCGCGGACCTCGCGCTGTCGGTCGGCGCGGCGTATCCCGGCGTGTACGCGCGGCCGCCTCAGCCCGGCGTTCCACCTGCGCGGGACGTGTTGGCCTGGTTCAGCTCGCGTGGCGGAGAGCTCGCCAAACCGGACATCGTCACCCCGGGCATCGCGTTCTCATCGGTGCCGCGTTGGAACACAGGCGACGAGATCAAACCCGGGACGAGCATGGCGTCACCGCACGCCGCCGGTCTGGCCGCGTGCCTGGTTTCCGCATTCGCGCAGCAGGACAGAAGGTTGAGTGCCGTCGAAGTGGTGCAAGCCCTGCGCGTGTCGGCCCGCCAGTTCGGCGGTGTCAAGGTGATCGACGATGGCGCCGGGGTTCCGGTCCTCGAAACCGCCTACCAGTGGCTCGCGGGTGGACACCAGGGGTCGATCTACGACGTCAAGGCCCAGAATGGCGCGACGGCGGCCTTCCGCCGGAACGGATTTGCGAGCGCGCAGGATACGATCGAGACATTCGCCGTGCGCCAACTCGCCGGACGTCGCGCTGCGGCATTTGCGCTGCGCAGTGACGTCGCCTGGCTCAGCGTGGATCCAGACATCGACGCCGCCCCTCGCACGACGCAAATCGCCGTCACGTACAAGCGGAGCGCGTTGACGGCGCCCGGCGTGTACGTCGGGACGGTGACGGCACTGAATCCGCGCGATTCCGTCGCCGGTCCGCTCTTCAGGCTGATCAATACAGTGATCATCCCGACCGACCTGTCGGACAAGGTCTTGTTCGATGAGCGTCGCACGGTCGGAGCCGGATCGGTGCAGCGCTATTTCCTTCGCGTGCCCAACGATGCGACGCTGCGCGCCACGGTCACACTCCCCGATTCACAGAGCCAGCAGGCGATCGTGCGGCTCTTCGAGCCCAACGGTGAACCCGCGCGCTCGGCGCCTGACGACATCTACCTGGGACAGGGCGAGGCCGGCACCGCCGTCGTGACCGTTCGCGCGGAAGACGTCGTACCCGGCGTGTACGAGCTCGATGTCATCGCCCAGCCGGTCGCGGCTGCGGTTCTCACGACGCGTGCCGAGCTCGGTCCCGTGGCGCTCGCGCGCAAGCAAGGTGGGAGCGGCCTGGAAGCGTCGAGCGTCACAGAGCAGGGAAGTACGGCGAGCGGCGAAGTTCTGTATCGCCTGATCGGCGCCGAGCGCGAGTACGCGATCGCCGGTCGCGGGCTACCGGCGGAATCGACCGTCGTGCGCGCGCCGCGGTGGGCGAAGCGGATGGAAGTCGACGTCGACCTGCCGCCCAACCTCTGGGACCAGCTGACGGACTTCGCGGTGACGGTGTTCGACTCGAGCGGCCAGCAACTGCCTGGCGGCAATCACCCGGCCAATTATGCGTTCAGTCGGATGTCGGTTCCGCTCTCCGACTCGCTCACCGGCGTGCCGCTCACGATCGAGCTGTTCCCGGGCTTCGCGCGCCTGCCCGTGCATACCTGGACTGGAACGATGCGCGTCCGCTTCCTTGGCCCCGACGAGCCGGCCGGCGAAGGAGGACCGCTCTCCGTCGTCGCGGGCGGGAGGAGCACCATCCGACTTCCGAGTCCGCCCTCGCTCGACATGCCCGAGGGTTACGGCACCTTGATCGAGACGCGCGTGACGACTATGTCGGGTGCGATCGCCGCGCGGCGCACCGTTGTCGTGCCTGCATCTCGAGGCGCGGGGAGCGGAGGGCGGGGGGGCAGCCAGCGTTGACCGCTCGTCCCGAGACGGTGCGGGTCGCTGGAGGACAAGGGTTCTGGGGTGATTGGCTGGAGGCACCGTATCGGCAAGTCACCGGTGGGCCAATCGATTACCTGATGATGGACTATCTGGCCGAAGTCACGATGTCCATCCTGCAAAAACAAAAATCGCGCGATGCCAAACGCGGCTACGCGACTGACTTCGTCACCCAGATGGAGCGCATTCTGCCCACGGTGGTCGCGCGCGGCATCAAGGTCACCGCCAACGCGGGCGGCGTGAACCCGAAGGCCTGCGCGAATGCCGTGGCGGACGTCGCACGCAAGCTCGGTCTCGGCGGTAAGCTCACCATCGGCATTGTGACGGGCGACGACCTGCTCGGCCGTCTGGACGGCTTGCTCGCGCGGGGACACGACCTCAAGAATCTCGATACCGGCCGCCCGTTGAAGGATGTGCGCGACCGCGTCCTCTCCGCCAACGCGTATCTGGGTGCCGCTCCTGTCGTCCAGGCGCTCCAGCGCGGTGCGCAGGTCGTTATCACTGGACGTGTCACCGACACCGGATTGACGCTCGGCCCGTTGATGCACGCGTTCGGCTGGGCGAGCGATGCCTGGGACCAGATCGCCGCCGGCACGGTCGCGGGCCACATCATCGAATGCGGGGCCCAGTGCAGCGGGGGCAATTGCCTGCGCGACTGGGACACGATCCCGGACATGGCACATGTGGGCTACCCTATAGTGGAGGCGCGCTCCGACGGTTCGTTCGATCTCATCAAACACCCGGGTACGGGAGGACGCATCGACGTCCCCTCGGTGACCGAACAGCTCGTCTATGAAATGGGCGACCCGCAGTCCTACATCACCCCCGACGGCGTGGCGGACTTCACCACGATTCAGTTGAACCAGGTGGCGAAGGACAGGGTTCAGGTGTCCGGTGTCAGGGGGAAACCGGCGACAGACAAACTCAAGGTCTCGATCGCGTATTTCTACGGCTACAAGGCGGTCGGTACGCTCGTCTACGCCTGGCCGGATGCGCTTGCGAAGGCGCAAGCCGCCGACCGGATTCTGCGCCAGCGACTGAAAGACCTCGGACTCAAGCTCGAGGCGATCCACACCGAGTATCTCGGCGCCGATGCGACGCATGGTCCGCTCGCGCTCGAGCACGTGGACGTCGCGAACATTCCCGAGGTGCAGCTGCGCGTCGGCGTGCGCGCCCGCGAGGAGGCGCCGGTCGATCGCTTCACCCGCGAGATCGCGCCGCTCATTCTCAATGGGCCGCCGAGTGTCACGGGGTTTGCGGGCGGGCGTCCCAAGCCGGAGGAGATCGTGGCGTACTGGCCGGCATTGATAGACAAGAAGATGGTGCAGCCGACTGTGGAGCTGATCTCGGCATGAAACGGCAACGGCGACGGACAGGTCAGGCGGTCAAGACGCAGCAGCGGCGGTCGGGCGGTCGGACGGTCAAACTCGTCGACATTGCTCATGCCCGCTCCGGAGACAAAGGCGATACCGCCAACATCGGACTCATCGCCCTCAAGCCCGAGTACTATCCCGTGCTCGTGAAACACGTGACGGCGGCCCGCGTGGCCCAGCATTTTAAGGGCATGATCACCGGCACAGTCGAGCGCTTCGAGCTGCCGAATCTGAACGCGCTGAATTTTCTGCTGCACGGCGCGCTCGACGGCGGCGGGACGATCTCGCTCAAGACCGACGCGCAGGGCAAGGTGTTTTCGACGGCGCTGCTGCGCATGGAAATCGAGCGGCGATGAGCGATCGCGTCGATGTCCAGATCGCCGGCGGAATATTGACCGCGACGCTGAATCGCGCCGACAAACGCAATGCCATCGATACGCCGATGATCGACGACTTGCTCGCGACGCTCGAGCGGGCCGATCTCGATGCGGGCGTCCGGGTGGTGGCACTCCGCGGGGCCGGGCGCGATTTCTGTGCGGGGATGGACCTCAACGAGCTGCTCGCCTCGGCCGACCACACGCTCGAGCAGAACCGGCAGGCCGCGCTGCACTTCGCCAGCGTATTCGTGCGGATGCGGAAGCTGCCGAAACCGATCGTCGCGCTGGTCCACGGCCGCGCGCTCGCCGGCGGCTGCGGACTCGCAACTGCCTGCGACCTCATCCTCGCTGCGGAATCGGCGCAGTTCGGCTACCCCGAGGTCCAGCGCGGCTTCGTGCCGGCCATCGTCATGACGATGCTGCGCCGCACCGTTGGCGAGAAGCTCGCCTTCGACCTCGCGACCACGGGCCGCCTCCTCGACGGAACGGAAGCCGCCGCCGCCGGGCTCGCGTCTCGGGTGTATGAGGACGCTGACTTTGAAGACCAGGCCGGCGAAGTGCTGCGCGTGCTCGCAGAAGCGAGCCCGTCGGCGCTCGCCTTCACCAAACAGCAGTTCTACCAGCTCGATGGCATGAGCGTCGACGAAGGTTTGAAGCTCGGCGCCGACGTCAACGCGGTGAGTCGCGGTACGCCCGACTTTCGGGCGGCGTTGAGCGCGTTCCTGAAGAAATGAGGCGTAAATGCGGAATCTGAACGTCCCGATGTACGATCCCGAAATGGTCCGGCCGATGCGTGAAGAGCTCACCCGCCTCGGCTTTGAAGAGCTGCGGACACCCGAAGCAGTGGATGCCGTCCTCACGACCGAGCGCGCCCCGACACTGGTGGTCGTGAATTCGGTGTGCGGCTGCTCGGCGCGCAACGCCCGGCCCGCGGCGGCACTGGCGATCCAGCACGAGCCGCGGCCTCCGCGTCTGCTCACGGTGTTTGCCGGCCAGGACGCGGACGCGACGGCGCGCGCCCGCAGCTACTTCACCGGCTACGCGCCGTCGTCACCGCAGATCGCGCTGTTCAAAGATGGACGGCTGGTTTTCATGCTGGAGCGCCGAAATATCGAAGGCCGCAATGCCAAGGACATTGCGGCCGAGCTCACTGCGGCCTTCGATACGTACTGCTAGAGCACGCCGCGTCGCACGCGGAAGTCCACGATCTGTTGCGTCCAGCTCCACAGCGAGTCCTGGCGCTCCATCGAGACATTCGCGAGCTCGCGGCGGTGCCACCCCTGCATCACGTTCTGATCCTGGGTCCAGATCTTCACGCGATTGTGCGGGATGAGCTTTTCCCAGTTCTGCGCCACCTGAGGCTGCGCGTACAGCAAGCGCACCGTGACGTTCCGCGACAGGTATTCGACCGGGCTGACGTCGATCTTCGCGTAGAGCTGGGCTGGGGCCATGTGACCCGCGCCCGGAAAGTCGGGCACACCGTCCGAGAACAACACGATGTTCAGCGGTGCGAGCACCAGGCCCTGGCGCCTGATATGCACGGCCGTCCGCTGGAAGAACGCGTTGAAATCGGTGATCGGATCCTCTTCCGGGAACCACGCCCGCAGGTCCGATTCGATCTGCTCCGGCGTCTTCTCCGTGAGGTCCTGAATCGGGTGGAAGCTCTTCGGCTGGCCGACGTGCTCGCCGCCGAGCGAGCCGACGAAGACGTCGGTCGTCCGCTTGAGACCGCCGATGCCGTTCACGTGCGCGTAGATGTACAGCGCCGCGTACCGCAACGACTCGTCGAAATAGCCGCTTTTACGGAACGAGCCCGAAATGTCGAGCCCGACGACCAGGGTGTTCTTCGGCGGCGGCGCATTCGCCGACGGCGTGCAACTGATCAGCCCGAGGGCCAGCAGCCCGGGAACGAGACGGTTCATCGAGCCTCCCCCCGCGCCACCTCCCCGGTCACCCGAGCAGGGAAATGCGTCGCCGCCAAAACATCGTCGATCGATTTGAACGGCAGAGTGAAGTGCGGGCGGCCGGTGAACACCACGAACAGGAAATTGAGGCCCGCCGCGACCACTTGCAGCACGGGTAGCGACACGAGCTCGAACAGCTCGCGCGCTTCCTTGCGGAACCATTCCCGCTCCGCTTTGAGCGCGGCGATCGGACTCTTCCAGTAATCGGTCATCTGCGGCGCGGCGCCGTGCGAGCCGCCGCCTTCGACCACCATCGGCTGGCGGCTGACGATCGCAATGAGGGCGGGGGCGCCGAAGCGACCGAACAGGAACCACGTCATGCCGCGCACGCCGACCCAGGCGAAGAAGGCCAGGCCGATCGTGCCGGCCACGCCGAGCTGGACGCCTTGCTGGGCCAGCCACGGCGTCATCGCATCCACGAGCTCGCGATAGAGGAAGAGCACTTCGAACAACGCAACGGCAATTTCCACGGCCACCATCGAGACGATCTGCCCGTAGTGCTTGCTCTTGATGGCGTCGTTCAAGACCTGGATACAGGCGAAGCTGCCCGCGACCAGCACCCACAGGAACAGCCAGAGCAGCATGATGAAGGCGAACCCGTTGACGTCATAGCCCGTGAGGTCGCCGAGCAGCTCGCTCGCCGTGGGCTTCAGCGTGAACGTGAAGATCGTGGCTTCGATCATCGACCAGAACACGAGCATGAAAAACGCGGGCCAGGGCACGCCGGGGCGGCGCGAGGTGGCATCAAGCATGGCGAGTGGCGAGGTGATCGCACTCTTTACCAGGCCGACGACCAGCCTGCCGGTCAGCTTGATGAGTCCCCAGACCCAGCCGATCAGGACGATGAGAAAGCGGACCAGCCCCGCCCAATAGAACCACACCATGCGGAGCGCGTCCCACCAGGCGAGGGCCACGGATTGCATCAACGTCACGGAGCGTCCCAGCCGGAACGGAATCGTGTACAGCGACACCATCGTCCCCCAGATCCCCGCGATGAACGCGGCGGCTGGGAGGGCGAGCAGCACCGCCATGCCCGCGAGCGCCCAGAACGAGTCGCCTTGCAGAATGGTCTCGAAAACTCTCGCTTGAAACGGGACGATCCACGCCAGTCCGGCCATCACCCAATCGAACAGCTGCGACAGGATGAAAGCCCACTGCTGGGTCTGCGCGGCGTTAGCGACGTCTTGCATTAGGCGCTCCGGAGAGGGGAGTTCAGCGGGCCTCATTGTTATAAACGGGACCGGACAAGTCAAGAAAACGCAGGGTGACGGAGGTCACGGCTCGCGTGCGACTTGCGCAAAATGCCCGTACGGGGCCATCATCTGGCGTGCCGGAAGAGCCGAAGCGTTTGATCGTCGTCGGCGATCGCGTGCTGATTACTCCCGAGGAAGGGGAGGAGCGCACGAACGTCGGCCTGTATTTGCCGCCCTCCGCCATCGAAGGACGACAGGTGCAGGGCGGGCGCATCGTCGCCACAGGCCCCGGAACGCCCATGCCCGAGCCCGCGAGCATGGACGATGAGCCGTGGAAGATTCACGCGGGGGGCGCCGAAGTGAAATACATGCCGACGCAGGCGGAAGTCGGCGACTACGCGCTGTTCTTCCGAAAAGCCGCCGTCGAAATCACGTTCGAGGGGAAGACCTATCTCGTCGTGCCACAGGCTGCGATTCTCGTACTCGTCCGAGGGAAGCATGGCTGACATGGGTTGGGCACGGAGTCGCGGCGATCGCGCCGAAGGGCAGGGTCTGCGGCGCGGCGCGTGGTACCGCGTGGTCGAGAATCCGGCGAAGGACTTTGTCGTGCTCGACGTGCATCACGTCGAGGTGCGCATCCCCAAAGGCGACGTCGAGATTCGCACGGAGCGGCCGGATGCGTGGAGCGTGGTCCGCGAGCCGCATCTCGTCTGCCCGGGCTGTCATGCCCGCGCCGTGATTCCGGAGGGTCAGAAGAACGCGAAGTGCGGCGAGTGTGGGCGGACGTTTCCGATCGACTGGAAGGACGCCGGCTAGAGCTCCGGGGGCACGTAGGGAGTCGGCGCCGGCATCTTCACGTCGGGGTTCGCGTGTCGCTCGCAGAGATGTTCCAGCAACTCGATTTGCCTCTTCTGAATGTGCCACAGCTCGTGCCATTGCTTGAACCGCAGCGAATCCAGCTTGTCGTGTAGATCCCGAATTTCAATCTCCGCCATCAAGTTGATCTCGTAGTCCTGATTCGCCTGCATGCGGTCTTTGTGCGCCTGGCGGTTTTGACTCATCATGATGACCGGCGCCTGCAGCGCCGCCAGCGTCGACAGCACGAGGTTGAGAAGAATGAACGGATACGGGTCGAACGGATGACCGACGAGCACAACCGCGTTCACGACCATCCAGGCGATCAGAATGCCGGCGAAAATGCCGATGAACGTCCAACTCCCGCCGAACTGCGCGATCCGATCCGCCATGCGCTGCCCGAAGGTCATCTGCGTGTCCATGTCCTGATGCACGAGCTTACTGACGCGCCCGCGCCGCGTGACCTTCGAGACCACCGCGTGCTCCAACTCTGAAAGCTTTTGGTATTCAGCTTCCAGATATCCGATGAATTTCTTCGCACGATAAGTCTCGAGGCAGTTCGGGCAGATCCCACGCTTCGCTTCCCATTCCGGCCGATCCACCTTGATGAGATCGAGGATGCGGTTCTCGAGCTTCTGCGGCGACGCCAAATGGCGGCTGTCGACGGGACTGTTACACAAAGAACACGCCAGTTTCGGCTTCGACGACATCGCGGGTCTCCTAGGGCAGTTGCATATGAAGTGAACGGACGAGAAAGGCCCAGCGATCGGTCTGTTCCTCGATAATCTTGGCGGTAGGCTTGCCGGCGCCATGACCGGCTTTCGTCTCGATGCGAATCAACACCGGGTCCGCACCGCCCTGCGCCGCCTGCAACATCGCCGCGTATTTGAACGAATGCCCCGGCACGACGCGGTCATCGTGATCCGCCGTCGTGATGAGCGTGGCCGGATAGTGTGTTCCCGGCTTCAGGTTGTGAATCGGCGAGTAGCGGTACAAAAACGGGAAGTGCTCGGCATTATCGGCCGAGCCGTATTCGGTGACCCACGCCCAGCCGATGGTGAATTTGTGGAAGCGCAGCATGTCCATCACGCCGACGGCCGGCAGCGCCGCCCCGAACAGCTCGGGCCGCTGATTGACGACCGCTCCGACCAACAGGCCGCCGTTCGAACCGCCGCCGATCGCCAACTTGGGCGCCGACGTGTAGCGCTCCGCAATCACATACTCGGCGCCCGCGATGAAGTCGTCGAACACGTTCTGCTTGCGCTCCAGCATCCCAGCCTGGTGCCATTCTTCACCGTACTCGGATCCGCCCCGCAGCACCGCCTGCGCGAACACGCCTCCCATCTCGAGCCAGGCGAGCACGCCGATCGAGAAGCCGGGCGTCATGTTCACGTTGAAGCCGCCGTAGCCGTACAGGTACGTCGGATTCGATCCGTCCTTCTTCAAGCCTTTCCGGTACGTCAAGAACATCGGCACGCGTGTGCCGTCCTTGCTGCGATAGAACACCTGCGTGGTCTCGTACTGCGAAGCGTCGAACGACAGCTCCGGCGCCTTGAATACGGTCGACGTACCCGTCAGGAAGTCGTGGCGGAAGATCGTGGTCGGATACAGGAACGACGTGAACGCATAGAACATCTCGGTGTCGCGCGGCTCACCGGTCACCTGCACGATCGAGCCCAGGGTCGGAAGCGCGACGTCGCCCGCGCTCTTCCCGTCGAGTGAGAACAGCCGCAGCTGCGAATACGCGTCATGCAGGTAGCGCACCACGAACGTGTCGTGAACGATCTGCGAGCCTTCAATGACGTCGGGCGCCTGCGGCACCACTTCCTTCCACGCGGTCGGTTCGGGGTGCCGGATGTCGACGGCGACGATGCGGCTGCGCGGTGCCCCGTTGTCGGTCTGGAGGAAGAATGTCGGGCCGCTGTTGCCGACGAATCCATAGGCCGCATCGAACGCATCGAGCAGTCGCACGACGGGCGCATCGACGCGCGGCTGTTGCGCGTTCCCCAGGTCCTGACAGTAGATCCGGTTACGCCGATCGGTGCCGAGCCAGACGCTGTAGACCGCATAGCGCCCGTCGGCGCTGACCTCGACGCTGAAGCCCCAGTCGGGATGGTCCGGCCGCTCATAGATCAGGCGATCGGACGACTGGTCCGTGCCGAGTTGGTGGTAATAGACCTTCTGGTTGTGATTGACATCGAGGAGTGGATCCGCGCCCGCCGCCGGCTCGGGATAGCGACTGTAAAAGAAGCCCGCGCCGTCGTGCGTCCAGGCCGCGCTCGAGAACTTGATCCACTTCAAATGATCGGTGCGGTCCGTTTTTGTGACGACGTCGCGCACGCGGAATTCCTGCCAGTCCGAACCGCTGCCCGACGTGCCGTAGACCATCGTATTCCCATCTTCGGCGAACGCGAGGATGGAAAGCGCGACTGTCCCGTCGGCCGACAGCGTATTGGGATCGAGCAGCACTTCGGGCTCGGCGGTCAACGAGCGTTGCGCGTACAGCACGGCCTGGTTTTGCAGTCCCGTATTCTTAAAGAAGAAGTAGCGACCGCCCTTCTTGAACGGCGCGCCGTATTTCGGATAGTCCCAGAGCTCGGTGAGGCGCCGGCCAATACGCTCGCGCTCCGGGATCCGCTCCAGGTATGCGGAGGTGACCCGGTTTTCCGCGTCCACCCATGCCCTCGTTTCGGGCGAATCCACATCCTCCAGCCAGCGGTAGGGGTCGGCCACTTTGGTGCCGTGGTAATCATCGACCACGTCGTCCTTGCGGGCGACGGGATATGCTATCGACTGCGCGTCAAGAGAAGTTGATAGGACTTTTGCGGCCGTCATGTCGCGTAAACGTGTCCAGGCTCGCGCTTTTGGGGTAGGGGGGCGAGCACAGAAACCATGTTTCGTGGGGCGTGCAAAGATTTGTCGGCGGGCTCGACGCCGCGCGCGAAGTCTTGGCAGATCGCTTCGGCCATCCGCGCTTCCGCGTGCACCAGCTCAAGGTGCTTGGTCCACTCTTGGCGGGGCGCAATGTGCTCGCGGTGCTGCCGACCGGCGCCGGCAAGTCCCTGTGCTATCAGGTTCCCGCACTCCTCGGCACCGGCCTGACGCTCGTCATCTCGCCGCTGATTTCGCTGATGCAGGATCAGGTAGGCGCGCTGCGACGGCGTGGTATCGCGGCAGCATATCTGAACAGCCAGCTCGATGCGGACCAACGACGCCTCATCCTCGAAGCTGCGACCGGTCGACGGCTCGCGCTGCTGTACTGCGCGCCGGAGCGGCTGGCATCGCTGACCCGCCGGCTTGTCGGCTCGGCGACACCGGTCAGTCTGCTCGCGGTCGATGAAGCCCACTGCATTACCGAGTGGGGCAATGAATTCCGGCCGGTGTATCGGCGACTCGGCATGTTTCGCTCGTTCCTCGGGAGGCCGCTGACGATCGCGCTCACCGGCAGTGCGACGCCCGCCGCTCGGGAGGACATCATTCGGGTTTTGCGGATGCCCGACGCAGAGATTATCGTCACCTCGTTTGATCGGCCCAACCTGCGGTTCGGCGTGCAACGCGTGCGCAACGATCGCGAACGTTTCGCGGCGATTCGTGCGCGCGTGCGAGATGCCGCGGGGGCGTCTCTCATCTATGCGCCCACTCGACGACTCACGGAGCTTGTCGCGCGTGCGCTGCTCCGGACCAGTGTCCGCGCGGCGCCCTACCATGCCGGCCTGACCGCGGCCGTACGGCGCCGAGTGCTGCGCGCATTCCTCGCGGATCAGGTGCGCGTCATCGTCGCCACGAGCGCGTTCGGCATGGGCATCGACAAGCCGGATGTGCGGCAGGTGTTGCACTGGGGTCCACCGCCGACGCTCGAGTCGTATTACCAGGAGGCGGGCAGGGCGGGCCGCGACGGGAATCCGTCCGAATGTCTCGTGCTGTGGCGCCCTGAGGATTTCACGTGGGGCAATATCTCGCCCACTATGAAACAGTATGTCGAGTCCCGAACGAACCATCGCCAGCAGATTCTGACATACTTCGGAGAGCGATAACCCCCTACCGCCTCTTACCGCCTCTTACCGCCTCTTACCGCCTCTATATTTGCTTCATGCACGACAGCCTCTATTTCAGTGATCACCATCTCCAGGTCCGCGAGATGGTCCGCGATTTCGCCAACACCGTCGTCAAACCCACCGCCCGTCAATACGATCTCGACAGCAAGTTCCCGTGGGACAACATCAAGCAGATGGCGGAGCTCGGGCTGTTCGGGATTCCGTGGCCGGAGGAGTTGGGCGGGTCGGGGATGGATTACTTGTCGTATATCACAGTCATCCACGAGATGGCCAAGGTCGACGCGAGTCACGCGATCACCATCAGCGCGCATACGACGCTCGGCACGTCGCCGATCGTGGACTTTGGGACCGACGAGCAGAAGCAGCGATTCGTGCCGTTGCTCGCGACCGGAAAGGTGTTGGGTGGGTTCGGACTCACCGAACCGGGCGCTGGGTCCGACGCCGGCGGCACCAGAACGACCGCAGTCGACAAGGGCGACCACTACGTCCTGAACGGGTCCAAGATCTTCATCACCCACGCCGGCGTGGGTGAGATCTTCTGCGTCACCGCTCGCACCGATCCGAAGGCAAAACGCACCCACGGCATCACGGCATTCATCGTCACGAAAGACACATGCGATCTGGAGGAGACGAAGCGAGTCGGGATCGGGCATGCGTCCGCGACCGACCTCCCCAAGAATCGCGGCGTGCTGTCAGG
>Ga0075425_100002902_pt1 | contig 17295 bp, 14 predicted proteins | sample SoiMethybrSBSTD4_FD_75300 | JGI IMG/M metagenome (GOLD analysis project Ga0075425, IMG submission 75300) | Bulk soil microbial communities from a Populus tree surrounding site in Tennessee, USA - Soil MetaG P. TD hybrid SBSTD4 | ecosystem: Environmental > Terrestrial > Soil > Tree plantation... | reverse complement strand
GCCAGCGCCTTGCGCCAGAGGGCGATCGATTCCGGGAAGCGCCGCTGGTGGCGGGCCGTCTCCGCCTGCCACTCGTACGAGTGCACGGACGGCGGCAGCGACGTGAGCCGGCCGAACGATTGCGCGGCCAGCTCGTTGTAGGCCCGCGTGCGCCAATAGGCGTGCTCCAGACTCTTCGCTGCCGGCGCGGCCGTCGTGACATCGCGGTACTTTCCCGCCGCGAACGCACAGGCAAGGACCTCACGCGCGCAGTCGGGCGCGCCCAGGCGTCGCTCGCGCTCCGCCTCGACCGCAGCCCAATCCGCGTGCCCGGTGTCCTTGTAGATGCGCGCGAGGGCGGCGTGCAGGCCGCGCATCGCGGGCGCGCGCTCGGCCGCCTGGCGGTAGAGCTGGAAGGCGGCGGCGCGCTGCCCCTCGTCGAGCCGGACTTCGCCGACCAGAGCGAGCGCGAACGGAGATTCCGGGTCCTGCTCGAGGAGATCGTGGAAGGACTGCCCGGCCAGGTCCTGGTAGGCCTGCCCCAGGTTGAACCAGGCCGCGGGATCCGTGGGGGCGAGCTGCGTGATCCGCCGCAGATGGGGCTCCGCCTGGGCCGGGCGCTCCAGGCCCATCAGCGCCTCCGCCAGCGTCGACCGCGCTTCCAGGTTGTCGGGCTGGAGGCGGACGGCCTTCTGCAGGGGCGCCACCGCCGCCTCCCCGCGGCCCAGGCGCAGGCGCGCCGCGCCCAGGAAGAGGTTCCCGGGCAGCGAGGCCGGATCGAGGCGCAGGGCCGCTTCGAGGGGCGGGACCGCCTCCTCGTCCTTGCCCGAGAGGTGGAGCGCCATCCCGAGGTTCACGAGGAGGCCCGCGTTGCCCGGGATCGCCCGGACCAGCTCGCGGTAGGCGGCCGCCGCCTCCGCATAGCGGCCGGCGGCCATCAGCTCCTTGCCCGCCCGCGAGCGCTCGGCGAGGGCGGGATCGGCGGGACGCGCCGCCGCCTGGCCGGAGACCAGGGTGACGGCGAGGAGGGCCGCGGCGAGCATCGATCGATCGTACCGCACGGTGCGACGAGGCCTCCAACGGAGGCGCCGACGGCGATAGACTCAGCACGTCCACACAGAGGAGGCCAGGCCATGAAGAGGCGCGAGTTCGTCCAGGCGTCCGCGGCGGCGGCCGCGGGGATGGTGTTCGTCAAGGCGGGGTCGGTCTTCGGCTCACCCGCCAACGACGCGGTCACCCTGGGGATCATCGGCTGCGGCGGGCGCGGCAACGGCGTCGGCAAGGACCTCATGAATGCCGGGTTCCGTATCGTTGCCCTGCACGACCTCTTCGACGACCGTCTGGCCGAGACCAAGGACAAGCTCGACAAGCAGGCGGCGGAGAAGGGCCTGCCCGCCATCGATCCCGCCATGCTCTTCAAGGGCCCGGAGGCGTACCACAAGCTCCTGGCCGCGCCCGTGGACGCCGTCCTCATCACGAGCCCGCCCTACTGGCATCCCGATCACTTCGAGGCGGCGGTGGCGGCGGGCAAACACGTCTACCTCGAGAAGCCGGTGGCCACGGACGTGTACGGCGCGGAGCGGATCGCGAAGACGGGCACGAAGGGCGCGGGCAAGGTCAGCATGGCCGTGGGCTTCCAGTCCCACTACGCGCCGCCCTATCAGGAGATGGTGCGCCGCATCCACGAGGGCTGCATCGGCGACCTCGTGTGCGCGCAGACCTACTACTACACGGAGGACCTCAAGCGGAAGGCCTTGCCCGGCATGTCCCCGGTGGAGGCGCGCGTGCGCAACTGGGTCTTCGACCGCGTCCTCTCCGGCGACATCCTGGTCGAGCAGAACATCCACGTCATCGACATCGTGAACTGGGTGATGAAGGGCCATCCGACTTCCGCGGTGGCGACGGGCGGCAAGAAGGCGCGCCTGGACGTGGACTGCTGGGACCACTTCAACGTCAACTTCACCTACCCCGGCAACGTGCACGTCAGCTTCAACTCCACGCAGTTCAAGGGCAGCTACGACTCGAAGACGCAGCGCTTCCTGGGCACGAAGGGGTACGCGGAAGCCAACTTCGGCAAGGGCGGCGTCCGCATCGTGGGCGAGGAGCCGTGGGACGCAAGCCTCGGCCCCGATGACGGCGGGCTCAAGAACTCGGTCGAGCTCAAGACGGCGGCCTTCCTGGAGAGCATCCGGACCAAGAACCTCCTGAACGAGGTGGCGGGCGGAGTCGAGAGCACGCTCACCGCGATCCTGGGACGCACGGCCGCCTATGAAGGGCGCGAGCGGACGTGGGAAGAGGTCACCGGCAGCCACGCGCGGTGGAAGGACAGGGTGGACATCGCTTCGCTGGCCACGGCGGGAACCCGCTCGTGACCGTGTCGCGCCGCCGCTTCCTGCAGACGGCGGCCGCGCTCTCCGCGGCGGCGGCGCTGCCCGCGCGCTGGGCCGCCGCCGCGGGGACCGGATCCCCGAAGAAGGCGGTCCTCATCTCGATGCTCCCGAAGGAGCTTCCGTACGCCGACCGCTTCCGGGTGGCGGTCGACGCCGGATTCGCAGGGATCGAGATGCAGACGATGGCCGACGCCGCGCAGGCCGAAGACGTGCGCAAGGCCTCCGCCGCATCGGGCCTGCGCGTCCATTCCGTGATGAACATGGACCATTGGAAGTTTCCGCTCTCCAGCCCCGACCCGGAGGTCGTGAGCAAGAGCGTGGCCGGCATGGAGACGTCGCTGCGCAACGCGAAGCTCTGGGGGGCGGACACCGTGCTGCTGGTGCCGGGGGTGGTGAACGCGGAGACGTCCTACCGCGACGCCTGGACCCGGTCGCAGAAGGTCATCCGGGAGCGCCTCCTCCCTCTCGCCACCGAGCTCAAGGTGGTCATCGCGGTGGAGGAGGTCTGGAACAAGTTCCTGCTGAGCCCGATCGAGTTCGCGCGCTACGTGGATGAGCTGGCGTCTCCCTGGATCAAGGCCTACTTCGACGTCGGGAACGTCGTCTTCTACGGGTTCCCGCAGGACTGGATCCGCACTCTCGGGCCGCGGATCGCGAAGGTCCACCTCAAGGACTTCCAGCTCGATCGCCCCGGGGGCAAGTTCGCCTGGAAGAACCTGGGTGAAGGCGACATCGACTGGGTGGAGGTACGCAAGGCCTTCGCCGACGTCGGCTACGACGGCTGGATGACGACGGAGATCAGCGGGGGCGACGCGGCGTATCTGAAAGACGTGGGGGCACGCTTCGACCGCTTCCTGGCCGGCAGCCGTCCCGTGGACGCGGTCGAGAAGAAGGCCTAACGAGATGCGGGCCGTTGTCGTCGTCCTCGCCGCCCTCGGCGTGGTCTCGGCAACCGTCCACGCCGCGGACGCGCCCACCGTCGTCGTCCTCAAGGCCGCGCGCCTCGTGGACGGCCGCGGAGGGACGCCCCTCGCCCCGGCCATGGTGCGCGTCGAAAGGGATCGCATCGCCGAGGTGGGTTCTCGGCTGCCCGTCCCCGCGGGCGCGCTCGTGATCGATCTCGGAGACGCGACCCTCCTGCCCGGCCTCATCGACCTTCACACGCACCTCACGGACAAGTTCGGCGTCCACTGGGAGCAGGCCCTCGTCTCGACCACACCGGGCCAGGCCGCGCTCTGGGGCGCGGCGAACGCGCGCGCGACCTTGATGGCGGGGTTCACGACCTGTCGCGACATGGGACCGACGTGGCCCTACGTGGACGTAGACCTCCGCGACGTGATCGAGCAGGGCGGCGTGCCCGGCCCGCGCCTGCTCGTGGCCGGCAACTACGTCTCCTCCACCGGTGGCGCCGGCGACGCCCGCCAGTTCTCGATCTACGTGGACGTGCCCCTCGTCCGCAACCTCGCCGACGGCCCCGAAGAAGTCACCAAGGCCGTGCGCACGAACCTCAAGAACGGCGCCGACTTCATCAAGATCCTGGCCACGGGCGCTGTCCTGTCCAAGGGGATCCCTCCCGGATCCCAGCAGTATTCGGACGCGGAGATCCAGGCCGCGGTCACGGAGGCACGCCGCTGGGGCCGGCCCGTCGCCGCCCACGCGCACGGCGCGGACGGTATCAAGGCGGCGATCCGCGCGGGCGTGCGGACCGTGGACCACGGCTCGATGCTCGACGACGAAGCGGTCGCGATGCTGAAGGGCTCCACGGCCACGTACTACGTGCCCACGCTCTACACGAGCGACGTCATCGATACCTCCGGCCACGTGCCGGAGTCCGAGAAAGAGCGGGAGCGGCAGATCAAGGAGGCGCAATACGCCGGATTCCGGCGGGCGCTGGCCGCGGGCCTCTCCATCGGCGTGGGCAGCGACGCCGCCGTGATCCCCCACGGCCAGAACGCGCGCGAGCTGTCCGTGCGCGTCCGCATGGGCGAGAAGCCGATGGCAGCGCTGGTCTCGGCCACGCGCATCAACGCCGAGATCCTGGGCTGGTCCGACCGCATCGGCACCGTCGAGAAGGGCAAGCTCGCGGACATCGTCGCCGTGCCCGGCGATCCGCTGGCGGACATCACCGCGGTGGAGCGGGTGGGGTTCGTGATGAAGGGCGGGACGGTGTATCGGGACGATCTGGCGCGGCGCTGACGGCTCCGCTTCTCACGGAGGTGCTTCGATGAAAGTCGCCGGCGGACTGGTCGTCCTCGCGGCCGTGGCCCTTTCGGCGGCGGCCACGGCGCAGTCGCCGTCCCCCGCTCCCCCGCGCCGGTTCGTCATCGACTCCCACCAGCACTACTCGAACGCGCCGGACTACTTCGACCGGCTCGTGAAGACGTACCGGCCTCGCAACGCGATGGCCTGCGTCCTCACCTTGATGAAGGACTGGCCGGCGGTGAAGAAGGCGGCGGCGGCCTACCCGGACGTCGTGATCCCCTACGGCCAGATCCTCGTGGACGACCCCGCCGCCATGGCGCAGATCGAGACCTTCGCCGCGGAGGGCGCCAAGGGGATCAAGATGCACACGCCGCGCAAGAACTGGGACGACGAGTCGTATTTCCCCCTATACAAGAAGATGCAGGACCTGGGCCTGGTCGCCCTCTTCCACACCGGCATCGTGTGCACGATCGTGGACGGCAACTGCGGGTCGAGCGACGAGCCGCAGATCTCGTCGATGGCGCGCATGCGGCCGTCGTACCTGCACACCATCGCGCGGGCCTTTCCACGCTTGATCGTCCAGGGCGCGCACCTGGGCAATCCCTGGTACGACGAGGCGGCGGAGGCCGCGCGCTGGCAGAAGAACCTCTACTTCGACCTCACCGGGTCGTCGCTGATCAAGAAGCAGAAGAACCTGGCCGTCTTCAAGGAGTACCTGTGGTGGGAGGGGCCGACGGCGCACAGCCCGCCCGATGCCGTCTACGCGTTCGAGAAGCTCGTGTTCGGCACGGACGAGGCTCCGGACGCGCTCGACAACATGCTGGGCCGCTACGAGGCGATGCTGGACGCGTGCGCGGTACCGGAGGCGAGCCGGCGGAAGATCTATGGGGAAACGATGGGGCGCATCCTGCGCATCCCTGTCCGGCCATAGCCGGGCCGCTTCTCCGTCCTGATGGCAGGCCGACCCGGCCACAACCTCTATTGTGTTGACCGAGTCGATCGATATCTCGTCGTTGTCCTTATCCGTTCCAGGACGGATAAGGGAGGTCGGAGCCATGGGGCGTGACGTTCGGCGCGACGGCGATGTGGAGAGGGCCGGTACAATCCACGGCCAGGAAGGGTGGATGCCGCGACCCGAAGACGAGACCCGCGCGCTCTCGACGACGCCCGCCGGTCCGCAGGACACGGAAGCGGTCCCGGGCGCGGTTCCGGCCGCCGTCCCGGCCGTGGCCGGAGCCGCGGCCACCCCGGTCCCCGGCGCCGCCCATTCCCTGGCCGAACGCTACGACGTCCTCGAGGAGATCGGGCGCGGCGGCATGGGCCTCGTCTATCGGGCCCGCGATCGTGAAACCGGGGAGACGGTCGCGCTCAAGGTCCTCAAGCCGGAGATCGTCGGCCGCAGCGATCACGTCGAGCGCTTCCGGTCCGAGCTGCGCCTGGCCCGGCGGATCACCCACAAACACGTGTGCCGCACCCACGAGCTGCTGCGCTTCGGGGACGTCGTGGCCATCACGATGGAATACGTGCCCGGGGAGAGCCTGCGGCAGGTGCTGCGGCGCTTCGGGGGGGTGCCCTTCCGGCGTGGCCTGGCCTGGGCGCGCCAGATCTGCTCCGCGCTCGCGGAGGCGCACGCGCAGGGGGTCGTCCATCGCGACCTCAAGCCCGAGAACATCCTGATCGACCCGGACGGGCAGGCGAAGATCATGGACTTCGGCATCGCCCGGGCCATCGAGGCCCCGGAGACCCATGCCGGCGAGCTGGTGGGCACTCCCGCCTACATGAGCCCCGAGCAGGCCGAGGGCCGCCCCGTCGACGGCAGGACGGACATCTACGCGCTGGGGCTGATCCTCTACGAGATGTTCGCGGGCCGGGGGCCTTTCGAGGCGGACACGCCGCTGGCGCTCCTGCACCATCAGATCCACACCCCGCCCCGGTCGCCGCGCGAGGTCGAGCGGTTCGTGCCGCAGTTCCTCGAGCGCGTCATCCTGAAATGCCTCGAGAAGGATCCCGCGCGCCGCTTCGCCTCCGTGGCCGAGCTCGATCGCGCGCTGGCCGACGAGACGGTCACGTCCTCTCCGGCCGCCGCGATCGAGGTCCCCGAGCGTCTCCTCACCACTCATCGCAGCGACTTCGTCCTCGTCGCGCTGGGGGCCGGCGGGCTCGCCGCCTTCTTCTCCCTGGCCCCGCGCCTCCGGCCGGAGATCCAGTTCCCGGTGGAGGTCACCCGGCCGCAGCTCTTCGCGCGAGCGGATCAGGAGATCCGCCGCCGCGGGTGGACGCCGGGGGCCTCCGATCGCGTTCTGCTCGAGCTCGGCCAGCCGCCTCGCCTGCAAGGCCAATACGACGCCGACATCGCCCGCGTGCTGGCCCGCGATCCGGCCGCGCGGGCCTACGTCCCGTCCGCCTACCGGCTGGAGGTCCACTACCCGCAGCGCACGGGTCGCCCCGGCCGGGTGGGGTTCGAGAGCGACGGGCGCCTGCAGCTCGTCGACCTGCCCGTGGATTGGGTCCCGCCCGCGGCCGCCGCCCGCGACCGCGATCGGGCCTTGGAGATGGCGCGCGCCGACCTCTCCGCGACGTTCGGGATCGACGTCTCCCGTTTGAAGCTGGAGGACGAGGCCCCACTCAACGTCGAAGGACGGCGGGGCTGGACGTTCTCCTGGCGCGCGCCTCCGACCGCGGGCCTGCGCACCGACGTCGGGGCCGATGTCTACGACCGCGTCACGCGCGTCCAGCGGGGTGTCGTTCCCGCGCAGCCGAGCGTGGGCGAGGAGAACAACATCCTCACCATCCTCGTCCTCTGCGTCCTGTGGGTGGCGGTCTCCATCGCGATCCTCGCCGCCGGCCGTCTCTACCGTACGATGACCGCGCGATCCCTTGCCGTCTTCGCGGTGTGCGGGTTCGGCATGGCTTTGAGCGTCCTCTCGATGTCGCCGAGCGATACGAGCTCGCGGGCCTCCGGATTCTTCCTGTCCCTGCTGCTCTGGGTCATGCTCGGATTGATGCTGAGCGTCGCCGGGGCGATCACCTCCACCGCCGCCCTCCACGTGCTGGGCCGCCGGTCCCCGGGCCTGACCGCCTCCACGGCGCCCCTGCTCGCCTGGAAGCCGGCCCGCCGTGCCACGGCGATGGCGCTCGTCCGGGGCGCGGCCTGGGGCCTTCTCGCCCTGGGCCTCCGGGAGGCCCTGGCCATCCTCATCATCCCCCTGGGCCTCGAATGGGCGGAGGCACCCGAGGCCAGTCTTGTCTTCTCACCCATCGCCGGTCTCGTCACCCTCTCGGGGGCCTTCTTCTCGGCCTTCGTCACCGTCTCCCTCATGGCGCTGGCCATCGGATTCATCCGCCGCCGCACGGAGTCGTGGGCGTGGTGCGCGCTGGCCGGTGCCATCGTCGCCGCCGTCATGCACTTCGGGCGCTGGGACAGCGCGACCGTGGCCCTGGTCGCCGTGGGAGCCATCCTGGCCGCGGCCATCGTGTGGCACGACCTCCTGACCGGCTTGATCGCCGCTCTCACCTTCTGGATCTGGTCGGATGCGTACCCCATCCTGCGCATCCTCGAGCGCGTGGGTAACGGCGGCGTGGTGGCCCTGTTCGTCCTCTGGGCGATCGCCATCGCCTGGGGCGCCGCCGTCGGCCTGCCCGACCTGTGGGCGGCCGCGCGCCGGCGGGTATCGGACCTGGCTTGAAAGGAGAGTCCAAAGATGAAGCTCGCTCTCGCCCTCCTGACCGCGGCCGCCGCGGCCGCGCCGCCGCCGGAGATGCCCTTCCGCTGGGACGAGCTCACGGCCAGCGACTGGCCCGCGGCCCTGGAGCGCTCCGCGCGCACCTGCATCCTCCCCATCGGCATCCTGGAGAAGCACGGGCCGCACGCGCCCATCGGCTCCGACCTCATCCACGTGCGCGAGTGGTCGGCCCGGGCGGCCCGCCAGGAATACGCGGTCGTGTTCCCCGACTACTTCTACGGCCAGATCAACGAGGCACGCCAGCAGCCGGGCACGTTCGCGCTGCCCCCCACCATGGTCCTCGATCTGCTGCAGGCCACGACGGACGAGATCGGGCGCAACGGCTTCGACAAGATCGTCATCGTCAACGGCCACGGGGGCAACCCGCAGCTGCTGCGCTACTTCATCCAGAGCCAGCTCGGCAAGCGGCACGACTACGTGGTGTACCTGTTCGATCCCGCCGACGACCCCGCGGTGACGGAGAAGGTGAAGCAGATCCGGAAGTCGGACGCCGCCGGAGACATGCACGCGGGTGAGCGCGAGACCTCGACCCTGCTCTACCTGCGCCCGGACCTCGTCAAGATGGACCGAGCGACCCAGGAGTCCGGCGCGAACCAGAAGCGCCTCTCCACGCCCGACCTCTACAACGCCATCTGGTGGTACGCGGGCTTCCCCAATCATTACGCGGGCGAAGGCGCGGCGGCCACGCGCGAGCTGGGCCAGGTCCTCACGGAAGCGCGCATCACGAGCCTGGTGCGGGCCCTGCGCACGGTCAAGGCCGACACGAAGTCGCTGGAGCTCCAGAGGGAGTTCTTCGACCGCGTGGACAAGGTGGGACGCTGAGAAACGCGGTCGCGGAACGCTAGACGCTGCCCGTCCGCATCTGCTCCTTGAGGTAGTCCATCGTCCGCCAGCACATGGCGAGGATGGACCAGGTCGTGTTCTGGGTGCCGCCGGAGACGAAGGGCGCGGCATCGGCCAGGTAGACGTTGGACACGTCGTGGAGGCGGCACCAGCGGTCGGTGACGGAGCTCTGGGGATCGTCGCCCATGCGCGCGGTGCCGATCTCGTGGATCGACCAGCCCGGAGGCAGCAGCTCGCGGTCCACCTTGATGTTCTCCGCTCCCGCCGCCCGCAGCATCTCCTCGACGGAGTCCCCCATGTCCTTCGCCATCTTCTTCTCGTTGTCGCCGAAGGTGTAGTCGAAGCGGAGAACGGGGATGCCCCAGGCGTCTTTGATCTCGGCGTCGAGGGAGACGCGGTTCTCCTTGCGCGGGAGGACCTCGCCGAAGCCGCCCAGGCTGATGAGCGCCGGGTAGTACTTGCGAACCGACGACTTGAAGGCCTTGCCGAACCCCGGGAGATCATGCGCCATCCCCGGATACTCGTAGGCCCCGCCGCCGCCCTGGAAGTGATAGCCACGGATGAAGTCGGGGTGCTTGTCCTTCACGTTGCGGAAGCGCGGGACGTACGGCGTGACCGGCCGACCGTCGTCGAGCGTAGCCTCCGTCCCGATGCGCTGGGGGATGAACCCGCTGCCGCGCGGGCCCATGGCGTGCTCGCTGAGGTGGGAGCCGAGGAGGCCCGAGGAGTTCCCCATCCCCTGCGGATGGCGTGGCGACTTCGAGTTGAGCAGGATGCGCGTGCTGTCCAGGCAGCCCGCGCCGAGCACGACGACCTTGGCCTTGAAGTCCATCACCTCGCGTGTGTTCGCGTCGATGACGCGCACGCCCGCGGCGCGGCCGGTGGCTTCGTCGAGGAACACCTCGGAGACGACGGAGTACGGCCGGATGGTGAGGTTCCCGCTGTCGCGCGCCGGGTAGACGAGCGCGGTCGGCGAATGGAAATTGGCGTTGACATCGCACCCGCGGCCGCAGCGGCCGCGCCCGAGGCAGCGTGAGCGGTACTTGTTGTTCAGCAGGCCGTCCGTGGTCACTCCCGCCCGGCCCGGGATGTAGTGTCGGCCCAAGGGCGCGATAGCCCGCTTGAACGCCACCTCCACGCAGTTGAGCTTGCTCGGGCGCTGGAAGACGCCGTCCGGGACCTGGTCCAGGCCTTCCTTGGTGCCGGAGCAGCCGAGAAGGACGTCGACCTTGTCGTAATACGGCGACACGTCCGCATAGCGGATGGGCCAGTCCACGTCGTATCCGTCGAGCCGGGCCGCGTCGAACTGCAACGGGCCGTAGCGGAGCGCCCCCCGTCCCCAGAAATTGGTCTTCCCCCCCAGGACACGCGCGCGCACCCACGAGTACGGCGTGCCCGTCGTCGGGTGCTCCTTCTCGTTGACGACCCAGTTCCGCGTGAAGGTGTTCCCCGCGTACGAGGTCACCTTCGCGTACTTCGCCAGCTGCGGATTGGCGGCGTAGGGGCGGTCGAGGAAGTTGTACTCCGCGACCCCGATGGGCCGATGGTCGAGAGGCAGGCGGCTCCGCCGGGGCGACGCGTAGGGCCACTCCATGGTGCGGTACTCCGCCTTGTGGTCGAGCATGCGGCCGGCCTCGAGCATCAGGACCTTGATGCCCGCGGTCGCGAGCTGGAAGGCGGCCATCCCCCCGGCGGCGCCGCTGCCCACGACGATCACGTCCCAGTTGCCCGAGCCGGGCTTGACCTGGGCGGCCAGGCGCCGCGACTCGTCCGTGATGGCGGCGAGGTCGAGGTCGAGCGTCTTGTCGGCAGCCATGGCTAGACCTGCGCCTTCTGCCCGCAGTGCGGGCAATCCTTGCCGTCGACGGTCTGGCAGCCCACGAACTCGAGGAGGACCTTGTTCCCCTTGTACTTGAGCTCCTGGTGGATCCCGATCTCGGAGGTGTAGTAGCCCTGGATGGTGGCCTGCTTCGCGGTAACGAAGAAAAGCTCGAGGGGGCTGCGCTCGCTCTTCTGGAGGGCGGGCGCCTTCTCGTTCTTGCTGGCGTCCGTGAGCAGGGCTTCGACCTGGGTCGCGTCGAGCTTGACGAAGGGCTTGCCGAAGCGCGTGGTGGCGTCCGCGTCGAGCGCAGCCAGGCCCTCCGTCCACTGCTGGCGGCGCGTATCGTCCGCCTCGCTCAGCAGGAGGTCGATGTAGTCGGCCACGCGGGCCTGCTTCGCGCCCGGCGAGCGCTCGTCGGCGGGGATGATGGCCTCGGTGAGCGCCTCCAGCGTCGCGTATTGCTCCGCGGTGAGGGCCTTCAGGCTGGGGGCGGCGCCGGTTTTCTGGATGTCCGCGAACGCGGCCAGTCCTTCGTCGGAGAGGAAAGGAAGAAGCGCGACGGCGCCGGCGCCGGCGGAGATCCTCTTGAGGGCGGTACGACGGGAGACGGGGTTCCTGGTCATGGGATCGGCGATTTTACCGCGAGGCGGAGTCGCCGAAGAACGGGAAGAGCTGGCGGATCTCCTCCTTGCCCGGCTGGCGCCCGTATTCGCAGACCTCGAAGGCCTCGGCGTATTTGATCGCGGCCGCGCGCTCGGGGCCGTACCACTCGGCGAGGCGCGAGCGGAACTTGTTCGCGGTGGCGGAAAAACGCGCGGTGAAGCGGTCGCGCACCTGCTTGCGGCGCGCCTCCTTCCCCGCCGCGTCCGTGGGCAGGCCGCCCTCGGGGGCGTCGCAGCAGCCGCCCTCGTAGAACTGCGAGGCCATGGCGTCCACCACGACCTCCATCTTCTTGTCGATGACGTCGTCGATGCCGACCACGATGTCGCCGCTGAACGGGTTCGGCTTCTGGAAGCGGTCCTCGGAGAAAAGGAACACGGGGTTGCGCTTCAGGGGCGGGACCTCGGGACCGAAGAACGGCACCTGTACCATGTAGGCGGCATCCATGACGAGGACGCCCGTGTAGCGATGGTCCGGATGGTAGTCGTTGGGCCGGTGGCTGATCACGATGTCGGCCTGCCACTCGCGGATGAGGCGGGCGATCTTGCGGCGGTTCTCGAGCGTGACCATCAGCTCGCCGTCGTGGTTGTCGAGGACCTCGGTCTCGATGCCGAGGATCTTGGCCGCCCGCTGCGACTCACCGCGTCGGCGCAGGGCCAGCGGACCGCCCGCGCTCTGCCAGTGCCCGATGTCGCCGTTGGTCACGGAGACGCACTTGAACTTGTGCCCGAGGGCCGCCCACTTGGCGGCCACCCCCGACGTGTTGAGCTCGCAATCGTCCGGATGGGCGCCGAAGGCGATGATGTGCAGGACCGTGCCCGGCGCGATGGGCGCGGGCGTGGCCCGCGGGGCCTGGGCGTGGGCGCTGCCGGCGGCGGCCAGGGCCAGGACGGCGACGACGGGCACCATCTTCATGCTCTCCCCTTGCCTTTCCTCGTCGACCGCGGCTTCACCAGCGGCAGCCGGACGGGCCGCCCGCCCTTCTGCGCCGAGAGGTCCGCGGCCAGGCAGACCTCCATCGTCTTCTGCGCGTCGAAGACGCTGAGGTGCGTCTCGCGCCGGTGGCGCACCGCCTCCACCAGCTCGTCGATCTCACCCTGGAAGGGATGGTGCGCGACGTCCGCGGTGTCGGGCATCAGGCACTCGATGCGCAGGGCCGGGCTCTCGGAGCCGTAGCGTCCCTCCACGAGCTTCACTTCCGGGAAGGGATTCGCGGCGCGCAGCGCGTCCACGTCCAGCGGCTGGTCCTTGTGCCAGGTGACGAGGGTGTCGCGCACCGTCGCCTTGTCCCCCATCAGCTCGACGCCGAAGGTGTACGGCAACATGAAGTCCGTCGAGCTGGTGACGTGGCCGATCGCGCCCTTCTGGAGCTTCAGGTTGGCGGCGATGGTGGTCGGCCATTCGTAGCCCTCGGTGAAGCGCGTGTGGAACGCGCTCACCTCCACCGGCTCCAGGCCCGAGCACCAGCGCAGCGCGTCCACGGCGTGGCAGCCCGCGGCCAGGAGGTGGCTGCCGCCACTCGATTTCTTGCGCACCCAGTCCCAGCCCGCGTACCAGTCCGTCACCCGCGAGAGGTACTGCACGCGCGCGAACCGGATGCGCCCGAGCCGCCCCGATTCGCGCAGCCAGTGCACGAAGCGGAGGTACGGGTTGTAGTGGAGCTCGAAGGACACGATCGTGCGGACCTTCGCCTTGCCCACGGCGTCGCGGATCTGCGCGAGCTCGCGCGCGCCCAGGGCCGTCGGCTTCTCCAGGACGAAGTGTTTGCCCGCGCGGGCCGCGGCCACGGCCTGGCCCGCGTGGAGATGGTTCGGAGTGGTGATGGACACGATGTCGATCGCGTCCGACTCCAGCAGGTCCTCGTAGCGCTTGGTGAACCGTGCGTCCGGCAGGGAGATGCCGTTGCCGGCCAGCTTCTCGCGGACCCGGGTCTCGTCCCGCCCGTGCAGGAGCCGTACCTCCGTATGCGGGTTCTTGAGGAAGGCCTTGATGTGCTCGGACGCGCACCAGCCGATGCCGCTGACGCCGACGCCAAGGGTGCGCTTCTCAATGCGGGGGGGTACTGAAGCGGAAGCACCCCCCCGGGCCCCCCCCTGCCGCTCGTCGCGGGAGTGAATCCCGCTCCTCGCTGCTTGCCCGGCCACCCTACTGGATCTCGCGCACGACGATGTCCTTGAACCTCATCTTGCCTTCCCCGCCCGCGTGGAGCTGGAGGGCGATGAGGCCGTCCGTGTATTTCGGGCTCGGGTCGGTGTAGTCGACCGCGGGCACGCCGTTGACCCAGGTCTGGACGTGGGGACCGCGCACGACGGCGCGGACCTCGTTCCAGCCGTCCACGACCAGGGCCTTCTCCGCGGCCTCGTTGGGCTGGATCAGCCAGCCGCGCCCCGCGCTCTCGTAGAGCCCGCCCGTGTGCATGCCCGGGTGCGGGTCGACCTCGACCTGTACGCCCTTGATGTCGACGCCGTCCAGCGAGGAGTGATAGAAGATCCCGCTGTTGCCGGTGCCCTCCGCCTTGAACTTCGCCTTCATCTCGAAGTCGCGGTACGTCTTCTCGGTCGAGAGATAGCCGTACTCCTTGGTCACGGCCACGCCGTGGATCTCGCCCTCGTCCACCGTCCAGCGCTCCTGGCCGTGCGCCTTCCAGCCCGTGAGGTCCTTGCCGTTGAACAGCGAGACCCACGCCCCGTCGCCGGCCTTGGCCGCCCCCTTCGCGGGAGCAGGGGCCGCGGAAGTGGTCGCGGCCGCGCCGAGCCGGCGCACGCGGACGTTGCGGAACCAGACGTCGCCGCCTTCGTGGTGCTGGAGCGCGATGTAGCCTTCCGGCTCACGCGCGAAGCGCGGCATGTCCTTGAACTTGCTCGCGGCCACCAGCGCCTTGAGGGAATCGCTGCCCAGGTCGTAGGCGACGACCTTCTGGCCGTTGAGCCAGTGCTCCACGTGGTTGTCCTTCACGACGACGCGCACCTTGTTCCACTCGCCGACGGGCTTGACGACCTTGTCGCCAGGGGCGGCGATCATGTCGTAGAGCGCGCCCGTCCAGTTCTTGGGCGAGTTCTGCCGGTACTTGTCGTCGTCCAGGATCTGCATCTCGGGGCCGGAGTGCCAGGACGGCTCCCCCGGCAGCTCCGCGACCCGGTAGAGGACGCCGCTGTTCCCGCCCGGCGTGAGCTTGTACTCGAGCTCCAGCTCGAAGTCGCGGTACGGCTCGCGGGTGACGAGGTCGCAGGGCTGCTTGCCGCCCGACACCGTCTTCAGCGTGTCTCCCTCGATGACCCAGCACCCGGCCGGGAACTCGGCGCGGCTGTAGCCGCGGAAGGCGTCGGTGGACTTGCCGTCGAAGAGGACCTTCCAATCGTCGGCCGCCGCGGGCCCGGGAGCGATCAGGACGAGGGCCGCCAGCGCGGCGCCGGTCAACGGGAGCGTCACGAGCGAGGACATGGGTTCTCCTCCGGTGGGTTTCGATGAACGGGATGAAGCGGAGGCCCAGTCTACTATGCGGAGCCGGCCACGGGCACGCGAACGCGCGCGCAGGAACGGCCTAGGACCGAGCCCCCGCGCCCGGGCGGGCGATCAGGTCGAGCTCGGCTTCCAGGTGATGGCGCAGGGCGGGCGAGATCGTGAGCTCGGCCAGGGCCGCATCCACCTTCCCCCGGAACGAAGGGTCGCGGCCTATCGCCTCGCGCGCCCACTCGAGGAACGTCTGGATCGCCGGGTGTCGGACGGATTCGACCATCGGGGCCCTCCTTGGGGACGTGACGCCACTCGGATGAACCAAGATACAACGGCCCTCTCCCCGGGGACGGGAGGCCGCAGTTTTTTCCGGAGGCCGCAGGACCACCCGCTCATTCGGGGGCCGGCGACCGGCGTGTTATAGTCGTCGGACTGACCTCGTGCGGGCCCCGACATCCGGCGAATGGGCCGGGTGTCTCGGCGGTCCTCGGGACCAAGCTCCCCCCGCGCCGGTCCGCGTGAGGTTCACATGCGCGACTTCCTGCAGAGCCTGCTGAGCGCCCTTCGTGCCTGGGCGTGGTGGCCGTCCGAAGTGGCGCCTGTTCCCGTTCCCGTGACCGCCCGCCGGCCGCGCGGGCGCCGGTGAAGCGGAAGGACGACGGGTCCGATTCCGAGGTCCTGGCCGGCAGCGACGGGCAGCAGCCCTGGGGCAACTTCCACCTGGCTACCGTCGTCTTCCGCCGCGTCCTGCAGCTGCGCGCGGGCGCGCGGCCGCGCGTGGATCCGGGCGGCCACAAGCTCGGGCACGTCGCGTTCCTGGAGGTCAGGGCGGGTGCGATCTCCTGGAGCTCGGGCGTGGAGGAAGTGAAGGGGACCTGATCGTCGCGGCCGCTCTACAGCCGGCGGCCGGCCGTCCGACCCATGTGGGCGAGGCGATACGCCTCGAAGTCCTGCTCGGTGACGTCCTGACGGGTCGCGGGCAAGCCCGGCTCGCTGGCCAGCACTGCGCGCTGCAATTTGAGGAAACAGATCTCGGCCGCGTCCTGATAACGGACGTGGTGAGTCAGAAAGGCATCGTTGGATACCGCGAAGAGGAAGTCGTTCGAAGTACCGTCGACCTGGGTCACGCGCAAGGTGTACTCGCGTGACGTCGCCAGGTTCTTGAAGCCTACGTACGAGACCTGGCCCATGGGCATGGGTGACGCCTCCTGATGAGTGATATTACCACCTTCTCCGGCTTCGGCATTCATCCCGACCTGCTCAAGGGAGTGCGCGAGCTCGGTTTCACGCGCGCAACCCCGATCCAGCAGCAGGCCATCCCTCCGGCCATGGAAGGGCGCGACGTCCTGGCCTGCGCCATGACCGGGAGCGGCAAGACCGCGGCCTTCGTCCTCCCCATCCTCCATCGCCTGCTGGGAAAGCCGCGCCGCACGACGCGCGCTCTCGTCCTCACTCCGACGCGCGAGCTGGCCGCCCAGATCGAGGAGCACCTGAGCGCGCTGGCCACGCACACGGCGCTCTCCGGGGCCGCCGTCTTCGGCGGCGTGGGCATGGGCCCGCAGGAGCACGCCTTCCGCGTCGGCGTGGATGTCATCGTGGCCACTCCCGGACGCCTCCTCGACCACTTCCGCTTCCCGTACGCGAAGCTGCAGGGCCTCGAGGTGCTCGTCCTGGACGAAGCGGACCGGATGCTCGACATGGGGTTCCTGCCGGACATCCGGCGCATCCTGAAGCACCTGCCCCCGCGGCGGCAGACGCTGTTCTTCTCCGCGACCATGCCCGCTCCCATCGTGACCCTGTCGAAGGAGATGCTGCACAACCCGGCCACGATCAACCTGGAGCGCGTGTCGCAGCCCGCCATCGGTATCACCCAGGCCGTGTACCCCGTGCCCTCGGAGCTCAAGGCGGCACTGCTGGCCGAGCTGGTGCGGCGCGGAGAGATCCGCAGCGTCATCGCCTTCACCCGGACCAAGCACCGCGCGAACCGCGTGGCCGACTACCTCTTGAAGCAGGGCATCCCCTCCGGAAGGATTCACGGGAACCGCAGCCAGTCCCAGAGGACGCAGGCCCTGGAGGCCTTCAAGGCCGGCAAGTTCACGGTCCTGGTGGCCACGGACATCGCGGCGCGCGGCATCGACGTGGAGGCGCTCTCCCACGTCATCAACTTCGACGTGCCCGCCTCCCCCGACGACTACGTCCATCG
>Ga0075425_100002901_pt1 | contig 17295 bp, 19 predicted proteins | sample SoiMethybrSBSTD4_FD_75300 | JGI IMG/M metagenome (GOLD analysis project Ga0075425, IMG submission 75300) | Bulk soil microbial communities from a Populus tree surrounding site in Tennessee, USA - Soil MetaG P. TD hybrid SBSTD4 | ecosystem: Environmental > Terrestrial > Soil > Tree plantation... | reverse complement strand
CACGATCTACGCGCAGCTGCACAAGACCGGCCGCGCATAGCCACCTCGCGGCGCCGGCGGGCGCAGGTTGACGTACCTGGTCTGACCACGAAGCTCGTCTGAACCGGGCTGGTCCCCAGAGCCGTGGAAACCGCTCGGGTGCAGGGATTGTGGCCAACCCGTCACACTTTCGCGCGCATTGGTCTGACCACGAGGCATGTCTCGAACGGACCAGTCGGTCCAGGCGCCCGACGGTCTACCCTGGCGCCGGTGCGCCGTGTCGTTCCGATCGTCCTCGTGCTCGCCGCGGGCCTTTCGCTCGCCGGCTGCGGCGGGATGGACCAGGCGGCGACCACGACGACGACCGCGGCGAAGCCGCCCGGCCCCGGCAAGACGCTGTACGCCGGCGGGCCCTGGGCTGTGGTGGTCGACGGCGGCAAGGCGACGGCCTTCCACCAGGTCGAGGGGACGTGGACGCCGGACACCTCCGGCGTGGTGAAGATCAGGATCCTCGGGCCCGACCCGGACGGCACCGCGGCGCGCCGACCGCAGGTGGCCGCCGAGATCTCGGCGAAGAAGCCGCTCGTCGAGTCGGGCCTGTGGGTGGACGGCGAGGAGCTCCCGGTCAAGGGCGGCGGCATCACCCCGACGCGCGGGACGATCTACGGCACCACCGGTACGCCCCTCGCGAAGGGAAAGCACCTCGCGGTCGCATACGGCCGCACCGACCGGCACGCGACTGCGGTCGCCTGGTCGTTCCGCGTCTCCTGAGGCACTCGTGGAAGCGCCCGGGTTCGCAGGCTCGCGTGCCCGGACGAGACTCGCGAACCTTCTACGTCCCTGCCGTGTCCGGTTCGGTGTCCATGAACGGATAGCGGTAGTCCCTCGGCGGCGTGAACGTCTCCTTGATCGTGCGCGGGCTGACCCAGCGGATCAGGTTCCACATCGAGCCGGCCTTGTCGTTCGTGCCCGACGCGCGCGAGCCGCCGAACGGCTGCTGCCCCACGACGGCGCCGGTCGGCTTGTCGTTGACGTAGAAGTTCCCGGCCGCATAGCGAAGGCGCTCGCGCGCGACGTCGATCGCCGAGCGGTCCTCGGCGAACACCGCGCCGGTGAGTCCGTACGGCGCCGTGCTGTCGACGAGGTCGAGCGTCTCCGGCCACTTGCTCTCGTCGTAGACGAAGGTCGTGACGACGGGGCCGAAGAGCTCCTCGCGCATGGTGCGGAAGCCCGGGTCGCGCGTCTCGATCACGGTCGGCTCGACGAAGTAGCCGCGCGAGTCGTCGTAGCCGCCGCCGACGACGACGTCGGCCTCCGCGTTCGCCTTCGCCTCCTCGATCGCCGCGGCCTGCGTGCGGAACGACGAGTCGTCGATGACGGCCCCCATGAAGTTGCCGAAGTCGGCAACGTCGCCGATCTTGATCGTCGAGATCTCCTCCTGCAGCCGCTCGCGCAGCTTCGGCCAGAGGTTCGACGGCGCGTAGACGCGCGACGACGCCGAGCACTTCTGGCCCTGGTACTCGAACGAGCCGCGGACGATCGCCGTCGCGAGCGCGTCGACGTCCGCCGAGGGGTGCGCGACGATGAAGTCCTTGCCGCCGGTCTCGCCTACGATGCGCGGATAGTTTCGGTACCGCTCCATGCTCGACGCCACCGTTCGCCACATCGAGTTGAAGACCGGGGTCGAGCCCGTGAAGTGGATCCCCGCGAGGTGCGGGCTCGACAACGCGGCGTCGCCGATCGTCGCGCCGGAGCCGTAGATCAGGTTGATCACGCCGTCCGGAAGGCCCGCCTCCTGGAAGAGGCGCATGAGGTAGAAGGCCGAGAGCATCGCGGTCCCTGCCGGCTTCCAGACGACGACGTTGCCCATCTGCGCCGCCGAGCTCGTCAGGTTCGCGGCGATCGCGGTGAAGTTGAACGGCGAGACCGCGAAGACGAAGCCCTCGAGCGGCCGGTACTCCATCCGGTTCCACACGCCGCGGGTCGACCGCGGCTGCTCCGAGTAGACCCGATGCATGAACTGCACGTTGAAGCGGAAGAAGTCGATCGCCTCGCACGCCGAGTCGATCTCGGCCTGGTGCACCGTCTTCGACTGACCGAGCATCGTGGCCGCGTTGAGGGTGTCGCGCCACGGGCCGGACAAGAGCTCGGCCGCGCGCAGGAACACGCCGGCGCGCTCTTCCCACGGCCAGCGCGACCAGTCCTCCCACGCCTTTGCAGCGGCGTCGATCGCGGCTTGGACGTGCTCCGGGCCGCCCTGGTGGACGTCGGCGAGCACGTGCTCCTTCTCGTGCGGCATCACCGCGGGCTTGGTCTCGCCGGTGCGCACGTCCTGCCCGCCGATCACGAGCGGGATGTCGGTGCGCTCGTTACGCATCTGCTCGAGCCGGCGCATGAGGCTCTCGCGCTCCGGGCTTCCGGGCTCGTAGTCGTGGATCGGCTCGTTGTCTGCGGGGGGCGGCGTGAGGATCGCGTGGGTGCTCATGGCCGTACTGTACGACTGTGGACCCCGCCGACGTCTTGTGGATCGGCGGGCCGCAGGGAAGCGGGAAGTCGTCGGTCGCGCGCGCACTCGCCCGCCGGTTCGACCTCCAGCTGTACCTCGTCGACCATCGCGTCTGGGTGCACGAGCCGCGGATGCCCGCGACGGAGTTCGGGTCGCTCACCCTCGACGAGCGCTGGGTGGAGGCCGAGCCGGCGCGAATGCTCGACTGGTTTGTGACGACGTCGCGCCACCGGTTCCGTCTCGTGCTCGAGGACCTGCGCTCGCTTCCGGCCGTTCCGGGGGCGGTGGTGGAGGGGCCGCAGCTCTTCCCGACGTCGGTCGCCGCCGTGCTCCGCTCGCCCGACCAGGCGCTCTTCCTCCTACCGCTGCCGGCGGAGCAGCGCGAGCGGCTCCTGGCCCGCGGGCCGATGCCGAACGTCTCGGACGGCGCCGCGGCGCGCCGGAAGGCCACGGAACGCGACCTCATGATCACCGCGCTGTACGAGCGCGAGGCGCGCGACCTGCGCCTGCCGACGTTGTCGTCGGACGGCCCGCTCGACGAGGTCGTCGAGCTCGCCGCCGCTCAGCTCCGCCCGGCCGTCGACCGGATGCCGAGGGACGGCGACCTCGTGGCGGTCCGCCGTTTCGAGAACGACGTCCTCGCGACGCAGGTGCGCCTCTACGCGGAGTCGCTCCTGCCGACGGTGCTGGAGGACCGGCCGTTGGCGTTCGCCTGCGAGTGCGGCGCCTCTGGCTGCGCAGCGGAGATCGAGCTGACGCTCGCGGAGTACGAGGCGATCAGCGCCGCAGGAGATAGGTCGCCGTTACGACGACCCACACCATGAAACCGAGCGACGAGGCGAACACGCGGCCTCCCGCGAGTGTCCAGTCCGCGCCCGCCTCGACGAGGCCGACGACAAGCACGGCGATGCCGCCCACGACGCCCGCCTGACCGAACCAACGTGCGATCTTGCGCGCCCGCCACGCGGCGAGCGACGAGCCGATGATCACCGTCGCGGCGCACGCCGCCGAGGGAGCGGCCGCCTCCGTGCTGCCGTCGATCACCGCGAACGCCTGCAATGCGAGGTACGCGGCGCTCCCGGTCACGACGACGCTTGCGAAGAACCCGTCGGGGTCGAAGCGCACGAGGCGCGCGCGCAGGCTCGCGATGAACCAGAGGTACGCGAACGCGGCGCCCGTGACGAGCGTCGTCTTCGCGCGCTCGTGCTGGAGCCCGAGCAGGAGCGCCGGTAGCGCGAGCGCGACGTAGACGTATCCGAGAGCCGGCAGGTTCGCCCGCGTCACGCGGCGACGCTACAACATCGAGGGATGAAGCCGACGCTCGTGCAGTACGTCGCACCCGGCTGGGGCGTGGGGGAGGTGTGGTTCGACGAGGAGGACTGCGTCTTCTACAGCGAGCTCCCGCGCCCACGGCGCGGGCGGTCGCAGGCGGTCGCGTCCGACGCCCTCGCGCGACGGCTGACGGCGTTCTTCGCGGGGGTCGCAGACGACTTCGCGGACGTGCCGCTCCGCCTCGACGAGGGCTTCTACGGGGACTGCGCCCGCGCGCTCCGCGCGGTGCCGCGCGGGGAGGTCGTCACCTACGGCGAGCTCGCCGCCCTCGCCGGCCGCCCCGGCGCCGCACGCGCAGCGGGCACGTTCTGCGCGCGGTGCCACCTCGCGCCGTTCCTACCCGTGCATCGCGTCGTCGCCGCGAACGGCATCGGCAGCTGGGGCGACTCCGGCACCGACTACAAGCGCCGCCTGCTGGAGCTCGAGGATGTCCATCTCTGACGACCTCCGCGACGAGCTTGCGCAGATCGCGCCGGAGAGGAGGTGCTGCCGGCTGGCGGAGCTCTCGGCCCTCTTCCACGCCTCCGGTGCGTGGCACCTGCGCGGCGGCGCGGTTGCCGTGCACCTCGACCTCGCGAGCTCCGCGGCCGCACGGCGCGCGTTCGCGCTTCTGCGAGACCTCGGCGTGCGCTCGGAGATCCGCACGTACAGGCGGCGCGCGTTCGACCGCGCAACGCGCTACCAGCTGCACGTCGACGTCGATCCGCGCGCGCTCCGCCTCCTGCGCGAGGCGGGCGTGCTGTCGGCGAGCGGCGCGCCGCTCGAGCGACCGCCGAAGCGCGTCGTCGGGCGCTCCTGCTGCCGCGGCGCCTACTTGCGCGGCGCGCTCCTGGGCGCCGGCTCGCTCTCAGGGCCGCGCGACCCGCACATGGAGCTGCGCGCGAGCGGGCTCGAAGGCGCGCGCTTCATCGCGGAGGTCGCAGGGCGGTCCGGGATCGAGCTGACGGTGGCGGAGCGCCGGTCGCATGCCGTCGCATATGCCAAGGGACACGATGCAATCGCGGCGGTGCTCGCACTCGCCGGAGCGGGCGACACCGCGCTCCGGCTCGAGGAGCACTCGGTGCTCGCGGCGATCCGGGCCGACGCGAACCGGCTGGCGAACGCCGACGAGGCGAACCTCGTGCGGACGGCGCGCGCCGCGCACCGGCAACTCGAGGCAATCCGCGCCCTCGACCTCGACGCGTTACCGCCGCAGCTGGCCGAGATCGCGGAGCTCCGGCTTCGCCACCCCTCGGCGTCGCTGCGCGAACTGGGGGCAAAGGCGCGACCACCGCTCTCGCGGACGGCGGCTCACCGTCGTTTGCAGGCTGTCGTCAAGCTCGTTGCAAGCGAGGAGTGACCGACTTTCAACTGCTCTAGCCAGGCGCGGGGGTTGTTGCCCATACTTGATCCTTCCGGTGGGTCCGCGCTTCAGTAGGCGGTGGATACAGACCCCGTCCACCGTCACAACTGGAACCGGTTCATCCTGAGGGGAGGGTCGTCCTCGGAGCCTCCCCTCAGGCCCGCCGGCTCGTCTCATATACCTTTCTCTCTTCGACATGAGCCGGGAGAGATTCGACGAGCTCAGAGGGCGGCTGGCGGAGATCGCGGATCTCGTCAAGACGGTGGCGCTGCTCGGCTGGGACCAGCAGGTGATGATGCCGCCTCGCGGCGCGGAGATCCGCGCCGAGCAGCTGGCAACGGTCGGGCGGATCGCGCACGAGAAGTTCATCTCGCCGGAGATCGGCAAGCTCATCGACGACCTCCGCGGCTGGGGCGAGGAGCAGGACTACGACTCGCTCGAGGCGAGCCTCGTCCGCGTCGCCGCCCGCGACTGGGAGAAGGCGAGCAAGGTGCCGCCGGACCTGCGTGCGGAGATCTCGCGCTCGGCGGCGCTCGCGAATCCCGTCTGGGTGGAGGCGCGGAAGAACAACGACTTCGACAGCTTCCTGCCGGTGCTGCGCAAGAACCTCGACCTCCGCAAGCGTTACATCGACTGCTTCGAGATCGAAGACGAGCCGTACGACATCGTGCTCGACGACTACGAGCGCGGCATGCGGACGAAGGAAGTACGCCGCATCTTCGACTACTTGAAGGAGCACCAGTCGCCGCTCGTGAAGGAGGTCGCGGCACAGGGAGAGAACGGGCCGCGCGAGCACGAGTTCCCCATCGAGCAGCAGAAGGTGTTCGAGCTGGAGGTCGCGCATGCGTTCGGATTCACCGACGACGCGTGGCGGCTCGACCCGACGGTGCATCCGTTCGCATCGGGGACGGGGATCACCGACATCCGCATCACGACGCGCTACTTCACGGATCACCTCGGCGGCCTCTTCGGGACGATGCACGAGTTCGGGCACGGTCTCTACGAGCGCCAGATCGATCCCGCGCTGGACCGCACGCCCCTCGCGCGCGGCGTGTCGCTCGGCATGCACGAGTCCCAGAGCCGGATGTGGGAGAACCTCGTCGGCCGCTCGCTTCCCTTCTGGCGGCACTTCTTCCCGCGCCTGCAGGCGCTGTACCCCGACACGCTCGGCGGCTACGACGTCGACCGGTGGTACCGCGAGGTCAACGTCGTCGAGCCGTCGCTCATCCGCGTCGAGGCGGACGAGGCCACGTACAACCTCCACATCATTCTGCGCTTCGAGCTCGAGCAAGCGATGCTCGCCGACGAGTTCCCGCTCGAACAGCTTCCGGACGAGTGGAACAGCCGCATGTGGGACTACCTCGGGATCACCGTCCCCGACGATACGCAAGGGGTCCTGCAGGACGTCCACTGGTCGGGCGGATCGATCGGCTATTTCCCGACCTATGCGCTCGGCAACCTCATCTCCGCGCAGATCTGGGAGCGCGTCGTCGCCGACCTGCCGGACCTCTACGACAGCTTCGAGCAGGGGGAGTTCGCGCCGTTGCGCGACTGGCTGCGCGAGAACCTGCACCGCCTCGGCCGCAAGTACACGCCGGGTGAGACGCTCGAGCGCGTCGTCGGGACGTCGCAGATCGATCCGGAGCCGTATGTTCGCTACCTGCGCGAAAAGCTCGCGGCGATCTACGGAATCCCGGCCACGGTTGCTTGAGTAGAGTCGCCGCATGGCGAAGACACGCGTAGGGATCAACGGATTCGGCCGGATCGGCCGCAACTTCTTCCGCGCAGCGCAGGAGCGCGACGCGGACTTCGAGGTCGTCGCGTTCAACGATCTCGGTGACGTGCCGACGATGGCACACCTCCTCCGCCACGACTCGGTGCTCGGCCCCTTCAAGGGGACGGTCGAGGTCGAAGGCGGCTCGCTGCACGTCGACGGCAAGGAGCTGAAGGGCCTCGCGGAGCGCGATCCGGCGAGCCTGCCGTGGGGCGACCTCGGCGTCGACGTCGTGATCGAGTCGACGGGCTTCTTCACCGACCGTGCCTCGGCACAGAAGCATCTCGACGCGGGCGCGAAGAAGGTGATCATCTCCGCCCCGGCGACCGACCCCGACATCACCCTCGTCCTCGGGGTCAACGACGACCGGTTCGACCCGGACGAGCATTCGATCATCTCCAACGCGTCGTGCACGACGAACTGCGTCGCGCCGATGGCGAAGGTGCTCGACGACGCGTTCGGGATCGAGCGCGGCTTCATGACCACGATCCACGCGTACACGAACGACCAGCAGGTCCTCGATCTCCCGCACAAGGATCTCCGCCGCGCGCGGGCCGCCGCGATCAACCTCATCCCGACGTCGACAGGCGCGGCGCGCGCGATCGGCCTCGTGCTGCCGCATCTCAAGGGAAAGGTCGACGGCGTGTCGGTACGTGCGCCCGTCCCGACCGGGTCGGTCACCGACCTCGTGGTCGAGCTGCGGAGCGAGGCCGGCAAGGACGCGATCAACGATGCGTTCAAGGCCGCGGCCGAGAGCGGCCCGCTCGCCGCCTACCTCGAGTACTCGACCGAGCCGCTCGTCTCGACCGACATCCTGCATTCCCCCGCGTCGTGCACGTTCGACAGCGAGCTGACGATGGCGACGGCGACGTCGGCGAAGGTCTTCGGCTGGTACGACAACGAGTGGGGCTACTCGTGCCGGCTCGTCGACCTCGTGCCAAAGGTCCTGTGAGGCTGCCGCGGTCGGTCGAGACCGCGGCTGTCGACGCCAGGACCGTCCTCGTCCGGTCGGATCTCAACGTCCCGCTCGAGGACGGACGCGTCGCCGACGACACGCGCATCCGGGCGTCGCTGCCGACGATCCGGCTGCTGCTCGACCGCGGCGCGCGACAAGTGCGGGTGTGCTCGCACCTGGGCCGGCCCAAGGGACGCGACGAGAAGTACGCGATGGCGCCGGTTCGCTCCCGGCTCCTCGAGCTGCTCGGCGACGGGCGCGTGACGGTGCTCGAGAACACGCGCTTCGACGAGGGCGAGACGAAGAACGACGAGCGCTTCGCGCGCGAGCTCGCCGACGGTTGCGACCTGTTCGTGAACGACGCCTTCGGCTCGGCGCACCGTGCGCACGCCTCGACCGTCGGTGTCGCGCGGCTGCTCCCCGCGTACGCGGGACTGCTGCTCCTCGAGGAGCTGCGCAACCTCGGCCGGCTCCTCGGCGACGTCGAACGGCCCTTCGCGATCGTCTCCGGTGGGGCGAAGGTCGAGGACAAGATCGGCGTGCTCGAGAACCTCGGCTCGCGTGCCGACGACGTGCTGATCGGCGGGAAGATGGCCGAGGACGTGCGCGCGGAGAACCCGTTCTCGTTCGAGGCGGTGCTCCCGAAGGACGTCGTTGCGGCATCGGCGTTCGACGCTGAGGCGGAGACGCAGGTGACGCCCTTCGAGGCGCTGCCCGACGGCTGGCTCGGGCTCGACATCGGGCCGGAGACGCGCGCCGACTTTGCGCGCAGGATCGGCGGCGCGCGCACGGTCTTCTGGAACGGGCCGATGGGCGTCTTCGAGTGGCCGAGGTTCGCGGAAGGAACGTTCGCGGTCGCGCGGGCGCTCGCCGCGAACGGCGGCTTCACGGTCGTGGGCGGCGGCGACTCGGTCCGCGCGGTGCACGACGCCGGCGTCGCCGACCGCATCTCCTGGATCTCGACCGGCGGTGGCGCCTCGCTCGAGCTGCTCGAGGGAAAGGAGCTGCCGGGCGTGGCGGCGATTCCCGATGAGTGAGCTCGTGGCGGCGATGCCTTTCGCGGCCGGCCTCGGCGTCGAGGTCTCCGCCGCAGGGAAGGACGAGGTGCGCGGCCGGCTCGCTTGGGCGCCGGAACGCTGCACGGCGGGCGGCGTCCTGCACGGCGGCGCACTGATGGGGCTCGCCGACAGCCTCGGCGCGATCTGCGCGTTCCTCAACCTGCCGGAGGGTGCGACTACGGCGACGATCGAGTCGAAGACGAACTTCTTCCGCGCGGTTCGCGGCGGTCACGTCGAGGCGGTGTCGCGGCCGCTGCACGTCGGCCGTACGTCGATCGTCGTGCAGACCGAGCTTGCAGATGCCGAGGCCAGGCCGGTGGCGGTCGTGATACAGACACAGGCGGTGCTGACCTGATGCTCATCGCCGGCAACTGGAAGATGCACAAGGGGCCGCGCGAAGCGGCCGCGTTCTGCCGCGCGCTGCGCGACGCCGCGCTGCCCGACGACGTGGACGTCGTCGTGTGCCCGGCGTACGTCTCGCTCGAGGCCGCCGTGCAGGTGCTCGCGGACACCGAGATCGGCGTGTTCGCGCAGAACTGCCACTGGGAACGGGAAGGCGCCTTCACCGGCGAGGTCTCCGCGACGATGCTGCGCGAGGTGGGCGTGTACGGCACGCTCGTCGGGCACTCCGAGCGTCGCCAGCTCTTCGGCGAGACGGACGAGAGCGTGGCCGCGCGCGTGCGGACCGCGCTGGCGGAGGGGCTGCACGTGATCGCGTGCGTCGGGGAGACGCTCGCCGAGCGCGAGGCCGGCGAGACCGACGCGGTCATCCGCCGCCAGGTCGGCGTGCTCGAGCACGACGAGAACCTTGTGATCGCCTACGAGCCGGTCTGGGCGATCGGGACCGGCCGGACGGCGACGGTCGAGATGGCGCGGGAGGCGCACGAGACGATCAAGGCGCTCCTCGACGTGCCGGTCCTCTACGGCGGGTCGGTGAAGCCGGACAACGCAGCCGACCTGCTCGCGCAACCGGGGGTCGACGGCGCGCTCGTCGGCGGCGCGTCTCTCGACGTCGACTCGTTCGCCGCGATATGCCGCGCAGCGTCGCGAGAGGTTTGACGGGGATGTCAGGTGCCTTCGGGGATGGGTCAGACCAAGCAGCTCGCCTGGATCGGGCGCAGGACATAGCAGTGCCTACGTTCAAGCCCGAGCCGGGCGAGATGCGCCGCGTCTGAGCCGCCAGCCGGAGGTGCCTGAGATCCCCGTCAAGCCTCTGGTAGCTCTCGTCATCCTCGACGGCTGGGGCTGCGCGCCCGCCGGGCCGGGGAACGCCGTCGAGCTGGCGGAGACGCCGGTCTTCGACCGGCTCTGGCGGGAGTTCCCGCACACGACGATCGAGGCGTCGGGCGTGGCAGCGGGCCTGCCGCCGGGGCAGATGGGGAACAGCGAGGTCGGCCACCTCACGATCGGCGCCGGCCGCCGGCTCTACCAGGACCTGATGCGCGTGAACAAGGCGATCGAGGACGGGTCGTTCTTCGAGAGCCCCGAGCTCCGGGCCGCCTTCGAGCGGGGTAACCGCGTCCACCTGCTGGGACTCGTCTCGCACGGCGGCGTCCATTCGCACATCGACCATGTGCGCGCGCTGCTGCGCTTCGCGCCCGAGAAGACGTGGATCCACGCGTTCACCGACGGGCGCGACGTCTCGCCTACGTCGGCCGTGCGGGACCTGGCCGAGCTGCCGCTCGACCGGATCGCGACGGTGACGGGCCGCTACTACGCAATGGACAGGGATCAGCGACTCGAGCGCACCCGGAGGGCGTTCGACGCGATTGTCCACAGGCGATGTAGCTGTACAGCTACAGCACACGACTTGCTCGCAACAGTGCAACGAAGCTACGACGAAGGACCCACAGACGAGTTCCTCGAGCCGATCTGCGTCGAGGGGGCGCCGGCCGTCGAGCCCGGCGACACCGTCGTCTTCTTCAACTTCCGGCCCGACCGCGCCCGGCAGCTGACGCGGATGCTGCTCGAGCACGGGGTCGACGTCACGACGATGACGCGGTACGCCGCCGATCTCCACACGCCGGTGGTCTTCCCGGAGCAGGACGTCGCGGACACGCTGGCCGAGGTCCTGTCGAAGCGGGGCTTGACGCAGCTGCACGCAGCCGAGACGGAGAAGTACGCCCACGTCACGTACTTCTTCAACGGCGGCCGGGAAGAGCCGTGGCCGGGCGAGGCGCGGACGCTCGTGCCGAGCCCCCGCGACGTGCCGAGCTACGACCACAAGCCCGAGATGTCCGCGGCGGAGGTGACCGACCGGGTCGTCGACCAGCTCGGCGACGGGTACTCCTTCTGCGTCGTCAACTTCGCCAACCCAGACATGGTCGGGCACACCGGCGTCATCCCGGCCGTCGTCCGGGCGGTCGAGGCGGCCGACCGCGGGCTCGGCAGGGTCGTCGACCGCGTCACCGAGCTGGGCGGCGTCTGTCTCGTCACGGCCGACCACGGCAACGCCGAGGTCATGCTCGAGCCTGACGGGGTGAGCCCGCACACGGCGCACACAACGAACCCCGTGCCGCTGATCGCGACGCTGCCGGGGGCGCGGCTCGAGGAGGGGGGCGAGCTCGCGGACCTCGCTCCGACTTGCCTGCACCTGCTGGGAATTGACGCACCTGCGTCAATGACCGGGTCGCCGCGCGTAAATCCTGCGTAAGGCGGGTTTTTCCGATCGAAAACGGGGCTATACTCCTGCTCCCCCTTGTCTCTCCCCCAGCCAGATCTCGCGATCCTCCGTAAGGCGCAACGAGGCGACGAGCGCGCGTTCTCCATCATCGTGCGCACGTACGAAACGCCGGTCTACAACTATGTCCTGCGCCTGACGAACGGCGACAAGGCGCTGGCGGAGGACCTCACGCAGGAGGTCTTCCTGCGCGTCTACCAGGGGCTGCCGCGGTTCTCGCTCCGCTGCAAGTTCACGACCTGGCTCTTCCAGGTGACGAAGAACCGCGTCCTCGACGAGCTCCGCGCCAAGGAGCGCCGGCCGCTCAACCCGATCACGCTCGACGACGCGCCCCAGCTCGAGGTGCTCGACCAGCCGGTCGAGCGGGTCGAGACCATCGACGCGCTCTGGCGCGCGATCGACGGCCTGCCCGTCGACCTCAAGATGGCGCTCCTGCTGCGCGACGTGGTCGGCCTCTCCTACAACGAGATCGCCGACGCGCTCGAGGTGACGCTTGCGACCGTGAAGTGGCGGATCTTCAAGGCCCGCGAGGACGTCCAGGTCTCGCTCGCCCGCGAGGGCATCACCTTCGGCAAGGCCGCCGAAGCGCGCGTCGGCTGAGCGCGAGCGCCCCTAGCGCGAGTACTGCTTCAGCCACGCGCTGAGGTTGCGCGCCTGCGCGGCCGCGGTGGACGCGTGCGGCACGCGCTCGACGGGCGCGGCGGGCTCGTGCTTGCCGTTGCCGGCGGCCGCCACCGCCACTGCGGCGACGACCGCGATCACGGCGCCGGCCGCGAGCAGCTTCGCGCCTGAGACACGGCGGCGGCGGGGCCGCGCGCCATGAGGACCCGCAGGACGCGGCAGCACTTCCGTCGCGCCCAGCCGCGTCGCGACCTCGGACGCCGGCGGCCGCGCCGTCGGGTCGTCGGCCCGCATCCGCTCGAGCAGGGCCTGGTCGGCCGCCGTCGGCCGCTCGAGTAGCTCGTCGAAGACGACGCCGAGCGAGTAGACGTCCGCCTCCGGCCCGACGACGCGCCCTTCCGCCTGCTCGGGCGCGAGGTAGCGCATCGTCCCGAGCACGGTCCCGATCTGCGTCACCCTCGTCTCCTCCGCAGCGCGCGCGATGCCGAAGTCGGCGATCTTCACCCGGCCGGAGCTCGAGCGCAGGAGGTTCGCGGGCTTGAGGTCGCGGTGCACGACGCCGCGGCTGTGCGCGTGCGCGAGGCCGCCTGCGACCTCCGCGGCGTCCTCGCGCGAGAGCCGCCCGCCTTCGAGCGTGCCGCCGTCGACGAGCTCCATGACGATGCACGGTCGGCCGTCCACCTCGGTGATGTCGTACGTCTGGACGAGGTTCGGGTGGTGCAGCTTCGAGGCGATGCGCGCCTCGCGGAGGAAGCGGACCCGGAACTCGCGGTCGTCGGCGAGGTGCTCGGCGAGCACCTTCAGCGCGACCGGACGCTCGAGCTCGTGGTGCCGGCCCGCGTACACGACCGCCATGCCGCCGCGGCCGATCTCACGCTCGCTGCGGTAGCTGCTCAATCCCCGCCCTCGTTGCCGTGGTCGCCGCCGTGCTTCTTGTCCTGCCCGTGGCCCTGGCCGTGGCCGTGCCCGCGATCGTGCTTGTCGTGCTTGTCCTCGCCGGCCTCCGCTGGCGGCGGGGCGGGCGCCGGCGGCGGCGCCGGTGTCGACCGCGCGACGGCCGGGAGACAGACGGGCATCTGCTCGACCAGCGAGTCCACGCCCGCCGACAGCGAGCCGGCGAGCGCCGGCGGAATCCGCCGCGAGGTGACGAGCGCGGCGCTCCGGTGGTCGAGCCGGCGGATGTCCCGAGCCTGCGCGCACGGCCCCTCGTGCGCGATCCGGTCGGCGAGCCGGATCAGCGGCGCAGCATCTGTGCGCGCCATCAGGCGCGTCCCGCCGTCGCCGCCGCACCCGGCCAGCGCGAGGAGGACGAGCGGCAGCAGGGCGAGGGTCGGCCTCACGGCTGTTCAGACGCCTCGCGTGAGCCGCGTCGCGAGATCATGGGGAAGTCCCGCTGCCTGCATCTCCGCCTGCGTTCGCTCGATCGGATAGTGAACTCGCCGAAAACCTGCCCGGCGCGCCTCGAAGTCAATCAGGAGCCAGGCCGCGCGCGGGTCGCCGTCGCGTGGCTGCCCGACCGAGCCGGGGTTCAGCAGCCACCTGCTGCCCGTCACGTCGAGGTCGGTACCGCCGCGGGCAAGCCCCCCGTCGATTGCGGCGCCGTCCCAGGCGAGCGCGAGGGCGACGTGGCTGTGACCGACGAGCACGAGCGGCGCACGCGTGACGAGCATGTTCGCGTGGGCGACGTCCTCGCTCAGCACGTACTCCCACACCGGATCGCGCGCGCTGGCGTGGTAGAGCTCGACGCCGTCGCGGACGGCGCTGAGCTCGAGTCCGCGCAGCCAGTCCGCCTGCGCGGCGCCGAGCTCGCGCTGTGTCCAGTGCGCCGACTCGGCGGCGAGCGGCCCGAACTCCGACGTGTCGAGCTTGCCGATCGCCGCGAGGTCGTGGTTGCCGACGAGACTCAGCCCCGCCCGCTCCCGCACGACGTCGGCGCACTCGTTCGGCCGCGGGCCGTAGCCGACGACGTCGCCGAGGCACCAGATCTCGTCCGGCGCCTCGTCGTCGATCGACGCCAGGACCGCCTCGAGGGCGTGAAGATTGGCATGAATGTCCGAGATGACCGCCGCGCGCATCGCCAGGGGAGCCACGCTAGCCGCCGCCGTCGTGGTGTGGTGCGTCTGCGTCTGGCTGCTGGCCCGCACGAGCGTCCCGTCGCTCCACCTCTCGGGGCTCGACGTCCACCGCTACTTCTCACAACGGACGCTCGACCGGACGGCGAGCTTCGGCCGCGGCGTCGACCTGCTCTGGGTGCTCGGCGTAGTCGCGGAGCTCGCGGCGCTGGTGGTCCTGACTCGGATGATGCCGCCGCGGGCGCGCGCGATCGGGCTCGGCCGGATCGGGACGGCCGTCATCGTCGGGATGGTGCTCCTCGTCACGCTGTGGTTCGTCGCGCTGCCGTTCAGCCTGGCCGAGCTGTGGTGGGAGCACCACTGGGGGCTCGGCCCGTTCGACGTCGGCGCGTGGCTCGCGGGCCAATGGTCGTCGCTCGGGCCCGAGGCGGTCACGGCGCTCGGCACGATCGTCCTGCTCGTCGGGCTCGCCGGTCGCTTCCGCCGCTGGTGGCTCGTCGCCGGGCCGATCGTCGTCGCGATCGCCGCGGTCTTCGCGCTCCTCTCGGGCTGGCTCGCGGCCGCCGCGTCGCACCCGTTGCGCGACCCGCAGCTGGCCGCCGACGGCCGCAGCCTGGCGCGGATCGAGCACGTCCCCGGGACGCCGATCCGCGTCCAGGAGGTGTCGAAGTGGACCGACCAGGCGAACGCGTTCACCGCGGGCTTCGGCCCGTCGACGCGCGTCGTCCTCTGGGACACGCTCCTCGACGGCCGGTTCACCCGCGGCGAGGAGCGCGCGGTGATCGCGCACGAGCTCGGTCACGTTCGGAGCCGCCACATCCTGAAGGCCGTCGGCTGGACGGCGCTTCTCGTGCTGCCGATCCTCTGGCTCCTCGACCTGGTCACCCGCCGCCGGGGTGGCGTGGGCGACCCCGCGAACCTGCCGTTCGCGATCCTCGTGCTGACCGTGCTCGGCCTGCTCGTCACGCCGGTCGAGAACGCCGTCTCGCGCCGCTACGAGGCGGAGGCCGACTGGCGTTCGCTCAACGCGACGCACGACCCGGCGGCGACGCGCGCGCTCTTCCGCGCGTTCGCGCGCACGAGCCTGGAGGATCCGAAACCGCCGCTCTGGGACTACCTCTGGCTCGAGACGCACCCGACCGTCGGTCAGCGCATCCAGATGGTCGAGGAGTGGCGGAAGCGCGAGAGCGCGCGCGACGAACGGCGTCCCGCCAATCGCTCCTAGTGGTCGTCGGTCTCGGGGAGGTCCTGGATCCCCTTGACCGTCGTGTACTTCGAGTGCGCCTCCTGCAACGCCGCCAGGAGCTCGCCCGCGAACTGCTGCGACATGTTCACCCGCGCGACGACGACGCCGGGGACGTCGCCCTCCTCGACCTCGTGGTCGATCCGCGCGAACGTCAGCGTGAACTCGTAGTCCGAGAAGGTGATGTTCGCGAAGTTCGCGTAGACCCCGGCGAGGTGCTGAGGATCCATATGGATGTTCAGCTGGCGCTCGGGCGGGCTTTCGTCCATCGCGGCCTTGGATACTAGAGGTCCATGGAGGACCGTGCGTTCACGCGTCGCGAGATCACGATCCTCGCCGTCGCGGTCGCCGTCGTCTTCGTCGGCGGGACGCTCGGCTTCATGCGCATCCTCCACGAGTCCTGGCACCAGGCGCTCTACCGGACAATCGTCACGGCCTCCCTGACGGGCCTCGACTCGACGCCCCACGGCTTCTCCGCCGAGCTGCTGACCGTCCTGATCGTCCTCTCGGGGGTGGCTATCTTTGGGTACTTCGCGGCGCAGATCTTCGACACGGTCGCGCACAGCGTCCTCGGGGGCGGCTGGAAGGAGAAGAGACGGCGGAAGATGATCGACCGGCTTCGCGACCACATCATCGTGTGCGGCTACGGCCGCGTCGGCCGCCGCGCGGGCGAGGAGCTGCGCGAGGCGGGCGTGCAGTACGTCGTGCTGGACTTCAGCGAGGACGCGCTCGAGCGCGCGCGCGAGAACGACGACCTGTACGTCGACGGGAGCGGGGCCGAGGACGAGGATCTCGTCAAGGCGGGGATCGACCGCGCCCGCGGCATCATCGTCGCCTCCGACGACGACGGCGACAACATCTACATCACGCTCTCCGTGAAGGCGCGCCGCCCCGACGTGACGGTGATCGCACGCGGCTCGAGCGAGGAGGCCGAACGGAAGCTGAAGCTGGCCGGCGCCGACCGGGTCGTCACCCCGTACACAACGGCGGGTCGCGTGATGGCTCAGCTGATGATTCGTCCGCACGTCACGTCGTTCGTCCACGCGATGACGTCAGCGGACGACCCCGGCCTGAGCTGGGAGGAGATCGAGATCACGCCGCACAGCGGAGTCGCCGGCCGGACGATCGGCGAGCTCGACGTCTTCACGCAGACGGGCGCGAGCATCGTCGCCGTCCGGAGGAGCGCCGGGACGCTCGAGATGCGCCCGACGAAGGACACCGTGCTCGCGGAGTCCGACGTGGTCGTCGGCGTCGGCTCGCCCGACGAGATCCGGAGGCTCGAGGAGCTGTTCGAGCCGCAGGACAGCCGTGTCTAGCGCCACCGCCGTCGACCGGCTCGCGGCGCGTGTCGGCGAGGCAGTCGGGGCGGAGGTCGAGCTCGAGCGGCCGCGCGACCCGGCGCACGGCGACTTCGCGACGAACGTCGCCATGCGCTCCGCGAAGGCGATCGGACGCTCGCCGCGCGAGGTCGCGCAGGAGCTCGCGCTGAAGGTGATCGAGCTCGACGAGATCGAGTCGGCCGACGTCGCCGGGCCGGGATTCCTCAACCTGCGCGTCGGAGACCGCTTCTACGTCGACGCCCTCGCGGACATCGACGAGCGCTACGGCGGCGACTCGGCGGACCCGCGCGAGCTCGTGCAGGTCGAGATGGTCTCGGCGAATCCCACCGGCCCGATCGTCGTGTCCGCGGGCCGCAACGGCGCGTACGGCGACTCGGTCGCGCGCCTGCTCGA
>Ga0075425_100002900_pt1 | contig 17296 bp, 10 predicted proteins | sample SoiMethybrSBSTD4_FD_75300 | JGI IMG/M metagenome (GOLD analysis project Ga0075425, IMG submission 75300) | Bulk soil microbial communities from a Populus tree surrounding site in Tennessee, USA - Soil MetaG P. TD hybrid SBSTD4 | ecosystem: Environmental > Terrestrial > Soil > Tree plantation... | reverse complement strand
CGGGAGAAGGGCGGCTTGTCAGGCTTAAGTGCATCCAACTGGCCGTTGTTGGCTGCGAAATCTGAACGCCGCCAGGCTCCGAAGCCTGACCCATGAATGCCATTGCTCCCGCTCTTCGAAATGATGTTTACGGCGCCGGTCGAAGTAAGGTCCGTGCTGACATCCAACGAAGACTGCGCGATGCCGAACTCCTCGATAGATTCGTTGGACAGATTCATGACGGTTGTTCCAACCGTTTCGTCGGTAATGTCAACCCCGTCGACCTGAATACGCGTGCTGCGGCCTGAACGGCCACCGACGGAGACTCCGGTAAACTGGTTCTTGGTCGGATCGAAAGTGCCTCCGTCCACGACCTGCACGCCGGGCGCCTGCTGCGCCAAGTCAAGAAAGTTGCGGCCGTTTAACGGCAGCGCGTCAATCTGCGTGGATTGAATAATCCCTTGCACCGTAGACTTGTCGGTGTCCACCGTGATGCTGTTGAGTTCAACCACCACCGACGACGAAACGGAACCAAGTTCCATTTTGAAATCCAACGAAGTCGTCAAGCCAACGCGGATCGAGAAATCTGCGTTAACGGTCCGGAATCCGTCATGTTCGAGCGTCAGTTGGTAATCACCCGGAGCGAGGTCCGCGACGACCACGTGCCCTTCGGAGTCGCTGACAACATTGACCCTGTTGCCCCGGTCCTTGCCCAAAACGGTCGCTTTCACATCAGAAACCGTCTTGCCTTCCGGATCCACTACTTGCACGGACAACGCGCCGGTCAGTCTCTGGCCGAACGCGAAGCCTGTGGAAAGCAGCAACGCCACTACAAAAGACAGAGTTCGCACGGTTGCTTTAAGCATTTTTTCAAATGCCCTCCCTTGGCCTGAATTGGTGTTACCTTGGTTTGATAAAATTGATAACCTGGTGACTTCGAGCGATGCCATCGCAAATGCAAACGATAGGCCAAATGAATCCTGTGTTAACATCTTTTATTTGTTGCTGATAGAGAACGTGGGACCGTTTTAGATGTGGTTTTCTAGATTTTAATATGGATTTTCAGATAATTAATGTTGCGAACTTTGCCTGTGAAGAAGCTCGCGAGGCTCGGGTCCCCAGTACCATTACGCAATAAGAACGCCTTCGCTATTCCATGCTCACGGCCAAGATCTCCCGGCCTTTGATCCTCACTTCAATTCCCAACGGCGGCCGCAAGTCCGATCCCTGAAGGACAGCCCCACGCGCGAGGACATTCCCACCGATAGACGCGTACTTCAGCGGGTCGAACACGGTGCGGCTGCAAGGATTGCCGATCATGGGATGGTTGGCGTTGCGAAAACTATAATCGTTCCGCAGCCTGGCCATGTCCTGTACATATTCCAGCCCGCAGTTGCCATAGGCCGCTTTCATAGCCAGCGCCCAGTAGCCTGCAGGCTGAGTCCCAGCGCCTCCGGGAAGGCGTATCAGGAGCGCCGGCACGTTCTCACCAGTACCTCGGTTGCGAAACGTAAACTGCCGCGAATCCCATGGTTTTGCTAAGTCGCCGACCTGCGCCACCACCGGATCGCTTTCCGTGGCTACCGGCACCGGCAAGTCCGGCACCGCGGACGTGGAGGGAACATCAATCTGTGCCGCGGGCGGTGCCACGGACGCTGCAATGGTCTCGGCGCGACGCGACTTGGAAAGTACTCTTCCGCCAACGAAAACCGCAACGAGCACCGCCGCAAGCCCTCCGACCACCAGCCAGGGCCCGCCTCCCGGTCCAGAACGACGCGCAGCTTGCCCTGTCACACCGGGGATCTGGGGCATTTCGGCCTTGAAGCGATCGCTTGCTGGAGGCTGGGACTGATCCGGCATGGCAATCTCCGTAAGAAACAAGCGGGTTCACGACGGGCTCGCCAGAGAGAACTGCAGGCGACACGCTGCCGGAAAAGGGAACAACCCATGCGGGAAGTCGCGAGCCAGGTTTCCACTCGCATTGTAGGCGCACCGTCAGTGGAGAGCAACATGACAACGGCAGCCTTTGCCGCGAGAGAATCACCTCAGCTGTATTAGTGAAAAGGCAACAGGAAAGCGCGGAATGCTTGTCAGCGGCCCGCAGCGCGCCTAGTGTAGGAAGTAAGACCCAAGATGGACGATTGGTCCGGGCGCTTCGGGGTAGCGAATGCGTATCCCCGAAACCGCGGGACCTTTCCGGCGAAACCGATGAGCGTTGACACCAGAGCCGCAGCGCGCCAATTTGTGCGCAGCCTAAACATTCTGCTGAAGTTCGCGCGCCTCTATGAATTTGGCCATGTGCGGACCGCCGCGCAGTTTGAGACCACGTGGAAAGAACTGCGTACCGCCCTGGATGAAGCGGGCGAGGCTGGCCTGCTCCTGGGTGCTTCCGGAGCACAGATTCTTCTGGATGGCGTGCCGCTTGGTGCTGCGGCCGCCGAACGCAGTTTCGCCCAATTGCTTTCCACCTCCGGCATCGCCAGCATCCACTTTGCATCCAATCTTTCGCAGGCACAGTTTGCTCGATTTGTGCGTGCTTTCCCCAGCGGCAACGCCAAGCCGCAGTCCCTCGCGGAACAATTGAAACAAGCGCTCGCTGGCGACAACAGCATCAAAATCAACGAGATTCGCTATGTTGCCGAAGACTCTTCCATAGCGGGCGCAAAGATCGCGGCGAATCTGACGGCCAAAGTTCTCGGCGCGCACGGTGACAAGTTCAAGGACTTTCTGGAGGATCCGAATCGCTTGCTGCAGATGATTCTTGCAGCGGAAGGGTCGCGTGGAGTCAGCGGTGGCGGCCCCGGGGGCGGCCCCGGGGGCGGCGGCCCAGGATTTGGCGTCGGCCCAGGATTTGGCGGCGGCGGAGTGCCAGGCGGCGGCGGATCGGGCGGCGGAGCGAGCGGAGGCAGCGGTGGCGGTGGCGGTGGAACCTCTAGTCTCCCGGGCGGAAATCTTTGGGAAACGGGCGGTGGCAGCGGCAGTGGCGGCAGCGGCAGTGGCGGCAGCGGCAGTGCCGGAGGAGGCGGAGCCGCGAATGGTTCCGCTTCCGCGGGCTCCAGGGCTGGCGGAGATCATTCGTTTCCAGCATTGTCCACGGCAGCCGCGGCTTTGGGAGTTTCGGCTCCGGGAAATCCTGGCAAGTGGCTGACCGCATCGGCCTTGCTGCACTCCGGTTCTGCTGCGGGCGCTGCAGAGTTCAGAGTGCAGGAAGAAGAAGTGCGCTCGATGTTGAGTTTATTTGCGCAATTGGGCCGTGCGCGAAAAGACGCCGGCAGTGGCGGCATGGATGCGGCAACGTTTCAATCGCGGTTGTCCGCGATGCCCGTTCGCAGCCAGGTTACCTTGCAGCAAGCGCTGGCTGGACTCGCAGCGCAGGCCCCGACGGAAAAGCCTGATCAGCCCATGCTCCTTAAACTCGCGGAGCACGTCGCCATCCGCTTCGCACTCGACAGCTACGAGAAAGGCGAACTTCGCGTCAACGCGGTCAAGCAGCTGCTCGATCGCATGAACACGGAAATTGAGTCGCTGCGTAAGATCCTCGGCTCGCAGGAGGAACAGATGGCGGCGGCCGGGCTGAACGTGCAGTCGTACACGGAATTGCTGGACCAGGAATTCTGGGAACAGGTCCCCGACGAGAACAAAAAAGAGGTTTTGGCTTCCGACGAATCCTGGTGTGTGCCGCCGCGCAACGTGCGGGCGTTTCTGGAAGAAATGCTGCGCCGCGGCGAACTGAAAACCGTAAACGAAATTTTAATGAAGTACGCCGCCTGCATCGGACTGGAATCGGAAGAAGCTCGCCGTACCACAGCCATCGGCTTAGGCGAATTGGCGGAGCTGTATGGCAGCGGCGACGGCAGCGCGCTGATCGAGGGCATTCGTCGCGTCGGTAATCAACTGGCCGTGGAACGCGATCCGGAATTGCAAACGCTCATCAGCGCTGCCTTTGTGCGCTTGAGCCAGGAAGCTGGTTCGAAGCGCTGCTACCCGGCAATGCAGCAGGCGCTGGCTTCGCTGGACAGCGTCGAGACGCAGCGCCCCGGAGCCTCCCAGAATTTGCGTCCGCGCATCGGCGCCGAAGAACGCATCCCTGAATTTGTCGAAGAAACGCTGCGTACCGGCGAAATTGCCGACGGCTTGATCGACATTTTGATGCTGATGCCCAAGGCTACGCTGAACTATATTACCAACCGCTTCGGGCATTCGGGATTCCGCGACGATTGCGAATTGCTGGCGGAAATCGTCAAGGGCCTGGGCGAAGAAGCGCTTCATCGCCTGACGGAAACGCTGCAGACTGCCTCCGCCAATGAAGCCGCGGAAGTTGTCGGTCTCCTCGGCCAGCTCGATCCCCATGCGGTGGCCCAGATCTTGCCGGTGCGGCTGTCGCAGTGGCCGCGTTCCGTTCACGATCGCGTCATCCGGCAGCTTTGCACGGTCCCACAAGAATCGCGCGGCATTCTGCTGCTTTCGATTTTTGATGCGCTCGATAACCTGATCAAGCCGCTCGCACTCGACGAGCTTGGCATGACCGGCCTGCCCGATGCCATTCCGAAACTTCTCGATCTGGCTTCGAGCGATGGAATTTCCGGCTACATCCGCCTGAAGGCTGTGGAGGCGCTCGGGAGACTGCGCGCTACCTCTGCCAGTCCGGCGCTGCAAACGATTTTGGAGGCGCGGCAAGTATGGCGCTGGCAATATCCAAGCGAATTGCGGGTGGCGGCGGCACAAGCCTTGCAGCGTATCGATCCGGTCATGTCCATGCAGCGCCTCGAGGCCTGGGGTTTCGAGAAAAAGGATTTGGCGCTCGAACCGACCGATCCTGAAACCAACAGTGCCGTGATCAGGCAGCGGCGCTACGCGCGATTGAAGCTCAGTCGCAACCTGGCGTTGATTACCACCAACTTGCGCGAAAATTTCAAACTCAGCGTTCCGGAACTCAATCTGGGCGGCGGCATTGGAGCGGGCGAACGCCATCTGGCTCCTGGCACTTTGGTGAATTTCAAGCTGTCGCAGAGCGTTCGAACCATCAAAGCCCAGGCGCTGGTTCGCGGCGCCCGCCCGCAGGCCATGGCTTTTGAATTCGTGGACATGGACCTGGAAGACCGCGCGCGTTTGCGCAAAGTCCTTTTGGACTTGGGCGGTCTGCCTCAGGTGGCTCACGTGGCCAGCCGCGCACGCCGCCGCGGTCGCATCGCCTTGATGAAGTAGAGTTTTCCTTGCAAGGTTGCCGATTCGTATTGCAATAACTCCAGCTTGTCGCATCGGAGTAAGGTCGCGGTTGGCGTGCTTTCTGCTAAACCGCTACAATTAGTGTTTGCGCAGACTTGGCCAGGCTCGGCAGTGTGCCTGCTGGTTGCGTGTAGCTTTCTCGGGAAAACGACACAACACTTCATGGACGCCGCAAAAATTCTGGACCGCGTGGTCGCCAGCTTCATCGGCACCAAGCACGAACGCGACATCAAAAAGTTGCAGCCGACCGTCGCCGCCATCAATGCCAAAGAGCCGGAAATGCAGGCACTCTCGGAAGATGCGCTGAAGTCCGAATTCGCCGCGTTGAAAGACGAAGTGCGGGATCGGATGAAAGACGCCGATTCTGCAGACGCGGGCTATCGCGAAAAACTACAGTCTGCTCTGGAGCCGGCCATTGTCACGGCGTTTGCCCTCACGCGCGAAGCCGGCCGCCGTTACCTCAACATGCGACACTTCGACGTCCAGCTGATCGGCGGGCTCGTTCTTCACGACGGTAAAATCGCCGAAATGAAAACCGGAGAAGGGAAGACCCTGGTCGCCACCCTTCCCGCTGTTCTCAATTCTCTCGCTGGTCGTGGCGTTCATATCGTCACTGTCAACGACTATCTCGCCCGTCGCGACGCGGAGTGGATGAGCCCTCTTTATCGCGGACTCGGCCTCACCATTGGCGTCATCGTCCACGACCTCGACGACGAACAGCGTCGCGCGGCCTACGGCGCTGACATCACCTACGGCACCAACAACGAGTACGGCTTCGACTACCTCCGCGACAACATGAAGTACGACATCACCCACTGTGTGCAGCGCGGCCATCAATTTTCCATTGTGGACGAAGTGGACTCGATTTTGATCGACGAAGCCCGTACCCCGCTCATCATTTCCGGTCCCGCCGAGGAATCCACCGACAAGTACTACCGCGTCGACAAAATCATTCCCAAGCTAATCAAGGAAATTGACTACACCATCGACGAAAAACACCGCACCGCCACCTTGACAGAGGAGGGCGTCAGCAAGACCGAACGCCTGATGGGTCTCGGCAATCTCTACGACCCCGCGCACATGGAAATTATTCATCACGTCTATCAGGCCTTGCGCGCGCACACCCTTTACAGGCGTGACGTTGATTACGTCAACAAAGACGGTGAAATCATCATCGTGGACGAATTTACCGGCCGCCAGATGCCCGGCCGCCGCTGGTCTGATGGCCTCCATCAGGCTGTCGAAGCCAAAGAAGGCGTCAAAATCGAGCGCGAAAATCAGACGCTCGCCACCATCACCTTCCAGAACTATTTCCGCATGTACAAAAAACTTTCGGGCATGACCGGAACCGCGGAAACGGAAGCCGCCGAGTTCGAAAAAATTTACAAGTTGGACGTAGTGGTGATTCCCACCAACCGGCCGTTGATTCGCTTGGAAAATCCGGACGTAGTGTACCGCACCGAAAAGGAAAAATTCGAGGCCGTCGTTAACGGAATTCTGCAGGAAGATAATTCCTTGGCTAACGGTATCCGTCACTATCACGAACGCGGTCAGCCCGTGCTGGTCGGCACCATCTCCATTGAAAAGTCTGAAGCCATCGCGGACATTCTCAAAAGATCAGGTATCCCACACGAAGTTCTGAATGCCAAGCAGCACGAACGCGAATCGCGCATCGTCGCGCAAGCGGGACGAAAAGGCGCGGTTACCGTCGCCACCAATATGGCTGGCCGCGGAACGGACATTCTGCTCGGCGGGAATCCGGAATCCATGACCCGCGAATATTTCCTCAAGAACCGCCTGGCCATGCCCTATGCGCAGGCTCCTGCAGTGATCGGTACCGACGCGCCGAATGGCGATGCGGCCGGTGCCGCCGCGTCGGTCGTTCCGATGGTTCTTTTCCAGCATGAAGGAAAAATTTTCCAAGTCCCACAGGAACAGTGGAAACCGGTCTACGAAGACTTCGCCAGTCAGTGCAAAGCCGAACACGATGAAGTCGTCGCTCTCGGCGGTCTGCACATTCTCGGCACCGAGCGCCACGAAGCCCGCCGCATCGATAACCAGCTTCGCGGACGCGCCGGCCGCCAGGGCGACCCCGGTTCCTCGCGCTTTTTCCTCTCGCTCGAAGACGACCTCATGCGCATCTTCGGTGGCGAACGTGTAAAAGCCTTGATGTTCCGCCTCGGCATGACCGAGGGTGTGCCCATCGAATCCGGCCTTATCTCCCGCCGTATCGAAAACGCGCAAAAATCCGTCGAAGCGCAAAACTTCGACGCCCGCAAGCACCTCCTTGAATACGACGACGTGATGAACAAGCAGCGCGAAACCATTTACGCCATCCGTCGTTCCGCTCTCGAAGGCAAAGACCAGCGCGACTACGTTCTCGGCATTGCGGAAGACATCGCCCGCGAACTCGTCGACACGTATTGCCCGCGTGACCAGCATCCCGGTGAATGGAACACCACCCAGCTGCTCGCCGAAATTCACAGTCAGTTCGGCATTGACGGCAAAGAAGCGGGCATCGATCCGTCTGCTCTCAATCACGACCAGCTCTCTGACGCCGTCGCCGAAGGCGTCATCCAAAAATATTCCGACAAGGAAAAACAGCTCACCCCTGATGTGGTTCGCTGGCTCGAGCGCCGCATCATCCTCGACGTCGTTGATTCCCAGTGGAAAGACCACCTCCTCTCCCTCGACCATCTGAAAGAGGGCATCGGTCTCCGCGGCTACGGCCAAAAAGATCCCCTTGTCGAGTTCAAAAAAGAAGCTTTCATCCTTTTTGAAGACATGATGGCGCGCATCGATAACGAGACCATCCGCTATCTCTTCAACGTGCAAGTGCAGATGGAGGGCCCGCCGCCGCCCCAAGGCCCGCCGCAGCCGCGTCCCACTCCGCCCGCCGCGCCGCGTCCGTTCGCCGCAGCCGCCAGCGCCGCCGCTCGTGTAGCCGACGAACCGGTTCAGCAACTACCCGCCTTCGCGCGTGAAATGGAACGCAAGCAGCGGCGCCAGGAAAAAGAGATGCAATACCAAACCGGCGCCGCCCAGGCCGAGCCGCCGAAGCCCGTCCGCGCCGGCGCTAAGGTCGGCCGCAACGATCCATGCCCCTGCGGCTCCGGCAAAAAGTACAAGAAATGCCACGGCGTCAACGCATGAACTTACTTGCCTTTTCCGGCTCCGGATGCAGGACCGGGCTTTAGCCCGGCATCTTGGTGGCGCAGACCTCAGTCTGTGCAGCGGTGTAAAACGAGTCGAGGCTGCCGCCACTGACGCCGAGGAATACTTTCGCGTGTTTTTTGTGCGATTGAGCAAAGGAAGAAAATGCCACCAGGACCAGGATCCGCACCCCAACAAATGCCCGAACGCCAGCCCATCCCCGGCGTAAAAAATCTAGTCGCCGTCGCCAGCGGTAAAGGCGGCGTAGGCAAGACCACCGTCGCCGTAAATCTAGCGCTCGCCCTGCACAAACTCGGCCACAAGGTAGGGCTTCTCGATGCTGACGTCTACGGCCCCAACGTCCCCATCATGCTCGGTACCAATCAGGAGCCGCTCGCGACGCAAGACCGCCGCATCGTTCCCGTCGAAGTCTCGGGCCTGAAAATGATCTCTATGGGCCTGCTCAATCCAGGTGACAAGCCGATGATTTGGCGCGGCCCCATGCTGCACGGCGTCATCACACAGTTTCTTCGCAGCGCCGAGTGGGGCCGGCTCGATTACCTCATCATTGATCTCCCGCCGGGCACAGGCGATGTCCAGCTCACCCTCATCCAGACCGTCGCCGTCTCCGGCGCCGTAGTTGTCACCACGCCTTCCACGGTCGCTCTCGCCGACGTGCGCAAAGCCATCGAAATGTTCCGCCAGGTCCATGTCGAAGTTCTCGGCGTCGTGGAAAACATGTCCACCTTCGCCTGCCCCCACTGTGGCAAGCCCGTGGACATCTTCGGCCACGGCGAAGGCGCCAAAACCGCACGCGCTTACGGGGTTCCCGTCCTCGGCGAAATCGAAATCGATCCCCGCATCCGCATTGGCGGCGACACGGGCAAACCCGTCGCTACACTCGGCGAGGATGCCGCCGCCGCAAAAAGCCTCTACGCAGTGGCCCGCGCCGTCGTCGCCCGCCTCGATGAACTCGGCTCCACTACACTTGGCCCTTCGGTAGAAATCGACTAATCTTTCTCTCACGCAAATTCGCAAAAAAGGGGATTCGTGCAGCGCCAGCCTGATATTCGCCCGTACCGGGGCACACACCCGCAAATCGCTGCTTCCGCTTACATCGATCCCGCCTCTGTCGTCATCGGCGACGTGGTCATCGGCGAAGATTCCAGCGTCTGGCCCCTCTCGGTCGTGCGTGGCGATGTAAACTACATCCGCGTCGGTGCGCGCACCAACATTCAGGATGGCTCGATTCTCCACGTCATGAAAGACGAATACCCGCTCATCCTTGGCGACGACATCACCGTCGGCCACTCCGTCACCCTGCACGGCTGCACTATCATGTCGCGCTGCCTCATCGGCATGCGCGCCACCATTCTCAATGGCGTTGTCATCGGCGAAGGCAGCATCGTCGCCGCCGGCACGCTTCTCACCGAACGCACCACCATCCCTCCGCGCAGTCTGGTGATGGGTGCCCCCGGCAAAGTCAAACGCACTCTAACTGCCATCGACCAAGCCACCATCGACATGTACGCCCGCCGCTACGTCGAATACAAAAACATCTACCGAGAGGAGTTTATGTAGCGCCGCCCTTTAGGGCGGCATCTTGCATTGAAATCATTCACTCATTCCATGGCGATCAAATCCAAATTCCAGGCCATCCGCGGAACTCGCGACCTCCTCCCGCCCGAAACCGTCCTGTGGAATCGCGTCGAAGAAACTGCCCGCCATGTCTTCGCCACCTTCGGCTTCGGCGAAATCCGCCAGCCTGTCTTCGAGCCCACTGAACTGTTTGCCCGCTCGATCGGGGAGGACACCGATGTTGTTGGCAAGGAAATGTACTCGTTTCCCGAAAACCCAGGTTGGGCGGAACTCGAGCAGTTGATCGAACAATACCGCAATGATGGTGACGCCAAGTGCCTAAGCTCAATCAATCTGAAGATTCAGACTTTTCGTTTCGTCGAGAGCGTTTCCCTGCGTCCTGAAGCGACCGCGAGCGTTTGCCGCGCTTACATTGAACACAACATGCAGCAGCTGCCGCAGCCGGTAAAGCTTTACTACATGGGCCCAATGTTCCGCCGCGAGCGGCCGCAAAAGGGAAGATATCGCCAGTTCTACCAAATCGGTGCGGAAGTGTTGGAAGCGGTGCGGCTTGAAGTTGCAAACCAGGACGTTGCGAAGGAGATTCAGAAGGATGCAACAACGGACGCCGAAGTCATCGAAATGGTCATGACCTTCTTCGACCGACTGCAACTTCCCGGTGTGCAGCTCGACATCAACTCGATTGGCCACGCTGCAGACAATTGCCGCCGCGGCTACGTCGCCACCCTCAAATCCGCTCTCGAAAAAGTTAAAAACAAACTCGGCGCCGACTCGCAGCGCCGAATCGAAACCAATCCGCTGCGCGTCCTAGACTCCAAACTCGAACACGAACAGCCCATCATCGAAACGCTTCCCCGCATCGCCGATCATCTCTGCGACGACTGCAAAGCGCACTACGCCGCCGTCAGACGCCAGCTTGAAATGCGCGGCGTGCTGTACCGCGAAAACTGGCGCCTTGTCCGCGGCCTCGACTACTACATGCGCACCACATTTGAAATCACCGCACAAGGCCTCGGCTCGCAGAATGCCGTCTGCGGCGGCGGCCGCTATGACGGCCTGGTCGAACTCCTCGGCGGCCCGCCCAGCAAAGGTATCGGCTTTGCCATCGGCGAAGACCGGCTGATCCTCTCGCTGCAAGAAGGGGGCAACATTGCGGCCAGCGCCGGTCGCGCTGTGTACATCGCCTGGATGGGCGAACACGCCCACGCTACCGCCATTCGCGCCGCAAAAGATCTCCGCAACGCCGGCTTCAGCGTCGAGCTTCCTGCCGTCGAGCAAAAATTCGGCAAAGCCCTCGAGCGCGCCAGCAAGCTCAACTCGCGCTACGCCCTCATCCTCGGCGATAATGAAGTAGCGGAAGGTTCGTGGACGCTAAAAACTTTGGCCGACGGCACGCAACAAAAATTTACCGAGCCCGAGCTCCTGGACTTCTTGAAACGGCACCCGTAGCACAGACTTCAGTCTGTGCCACCTTCGGCCATCATCGAGGCGAGCGCAGACAGGCAGGAAATTCTGGACGGCGCCAACTGTTGTAGCCGCGCGAAATGGCACAGACTGAAGTCTGTGCTACGAAGAGGAAAAACGTGCTGGATTTTCTCGGTGACCTGAAACGCACTCACTACTGCGGGGCCCTCCGCGGCCCCGACGCCGGCAAGCCCGCGGTCGTTCTCGGCTGGGTCGCGCGCCGCCGCGATCTCGGCAACTTGCTCTTCCTCGACGTGCGCGACCGTACCGGCATCGTCCAGGTGGTCTTCAACAAGGAAACGCAACCCGACGCTCACGCTAAAGCAGAACAAGCGCGCAGCGAATTTGTCGTCGGCGTCGAAGGCGAAGTGGTGAAACGCCAGAAAGCCAATCCCGATCTCGCCACCGGCGAAGTCGAAATAAACGCCACGAACTTGCACATTCTCAACAACGCCAAGACGCCCCCATTCCCCATCGAAGATCACATTCACGCCGCCGAAGAGACCCGCCTGCGGTTTCGTTATCTGGACTTGCGCCGTCCCAAGCCGCACGCCAACCTCGCGCTGCGCCACAAAATCATCCTTGAAATCCGCAAGACCATGGACGAAATGGGTTTCATCGAAGTGGAAACGCCCATGCTCACACGCTCCACTCCCGAGGGTGCGCGCGACTATCTCGTACCCAGCCGCGTGCACCGCGGCCAGTTCTACGCGCTGCCGCAATCGCCGCAAATCTTCAAGCAAATTCTGATGATTGGCGGACTCGACCGCTACTTCCAAATTGTCAAATGTTTTCGCGACGAAGACCTGCGTGCCGATCGTCAGCCCGAATTCACTCAGCTCGACCTCGAAATGTCTTTCCCGCGCCAAGAAGATATTTTTCACGTGATTGAGCGGGTCATGGTGCGTGCCTGCGCCGTCGCCGGCATTAAAGCCGAAGCGCCGTTTCCGCACATGCTCTACAAAGATGTGATTCGCCAGTATGGCAGCGACAAGCCCGATATGCGATTCGGCATGGAACTGCACGAGGTCACGTCCTGCTTTCCGGATGAAGCAAAACAGAAATTGCAGATCGAAGGCAACGTCTTCGCGTTCGCCGCCCCCGGCGCCGCCAGCTATTCGCGCAAGCAACTCGACGAACTCATTGAAAAAGCCAAGTCCCACGGCGCGCGCGGCGCTTACTTCGTGAAAGTGGCAACGGAAGGTATCACCTCAACCGTGGAAAAGTTAATTGGCGCAGAAAATACCAAGAAACTAGCCGACGCTTGCGGTGCAAACACCGGTGACTTGGTCGTCGCCGTTTCCGCCAGAGAACAGATCAAAGGCACAGAAGCGGCTGCGCTCATCGCGGGTCAGCTTCGTCTGCAACTCGGCGAAGCCCTGGGCGCCATCGACAAAACCCAGTGGAAATTTCTCTGGCTCACCGGCTTCCCGCTTTTCGAGTGGAGCGAATCCGACAAAACTTGGGCCAGCGCACAGCATCCCTTCACCGGCATCGTGGACGAAGACCTCGACAAACTCGAGTCCGCGCCGTGGGAAGTCCGTTCCAAAGGCTACGACCTCGTTTTGAACGGCTACGAACTCGGTTCCGGCAGCATCCGGATTCATCGCCAGGACATTCAGGAGCGCCTTTTCAAAGCGCTCGGCCTCAGCGAAGAGCAGCTGCGCAAACGCTTCGGCTTTTTCCTCGACGCGCTGACCTACGGTACCCCACCCCACGGCGGCATCGCCCTCGGTATCGATCGCGTGGTCATGCTCCTCGCCGGAGAAAAGTCCATCCGCGAAGTCATTGCCTTCGGCAAAACCACCGCCGCCCAGGACTTGATGGCCGAATCGCCTAGCGAAGTGGACAAGCTTCAGCTAGATCAACTGGGAATTGCGCTCAAGGAGTAGGTTTGCATGCGGGCCGCACCTAATTTGCCCGATTGGTTGAAAGCAGTGTTGTCGCTGGTCGGCTACAGCGCCTTCTTTGGCCAAACCATTCGGCGAAATCGTTCAAACTGGCCACTGGTGCTCGGGGTTTGTACGGTCATAATGTTCGTCGGCTTTTTGATCGTCGCCACTCTGAGCGGGCAAGCGCGACTGCAAGCAGTAGTGACGATTGCGACGATCGGACTGGGAATTGTTGTACTGGTCTTCGTCGGCCAGGACGTCGTTCGCTGGGCAAGCCACCAAGGACCACCTGAAGGCGGCGCGGACGTCAAAAGGTCAGAGGCTCCGAAACATCTAAGATGAGTCGCATCCGCATACTTCCCGAATCCGTAGCCAACAAAATCGCCGCTGGCGAGGTCGTGGAACGCCCCGCATCCGTGGTCAAAGAACTACTGGAAAACGCCATCGATGCTGGCGCGAAGACGATTCGCATCGAAACGGAAGCGGGCGGCAGGCGCATGATTCGCGTCATCGACGATGGCCATGGCATGACCCATGATGATGCGCTCCTGGCCTTCGAGCGCCACGCCACCAGCAAGCTCAAGACTGCCGACGACCTCCTCTCCATCTCCACGCTCGGTTTTCGCGGCGAAGCGCTTCCCACGATTGCATCGGTCTCGCGCCTGCTGTTGGAATCCCGCGACGCCGCCGAAGCCGAGGGCACGCGCGTCGAATTCGCCAACGGCAAACTCGTCTCCGTGAAACCGGCTGGCCTCCCTGCCGGAACTACGCTCAGTGTTGCCGATCTTTTCTACTCTGTTCCAGCACGGCGCAAGTTCCTGAAATCCGATACCACCGAGCTGGGCCACATTGCCTCGCTGGTCACGCATTACGCTCTCGCCAATCCCGACAAACAGTTCGTCCTTACCACGCCGACGCAAACGATCATCGACTGCCCGCCGGCCGAAAAACTTGCTGATCGCGTTTACCAGCTCTTCGGACGCAAGTCACTGGACGAACTGGTTGAGATTCCCACTTCCTCCTCGCCCTTTCGCGCCGCGATCACCGAGCCGCCGCTCGATGCCGAAGAAGAGAAGGCCACGCTTACCGTCACCGGCTTCACTTCGCGCCCGGAAATTCAGCGCACCAACAACAGCGGAATCTACATCTTCGTCAACAAGCGTCTCGTGCGCGACAAGCTGGTTCTGCACGCCATCCACGAGGCCTATCGCAACATTCATCCGCACGCGATCTCGCCGGCCACGCTGCTTTTTCTCGAAATGCCCTACGACGAAGTGGACGTTAACGTTCATCCCAAAAAAATCGAAGTCCGCTTCCGCCGCTCGCAGTTTGTACACGACACCGTGCGCGATGCCATTCGTCAAGCGTTGATGCAAGCGCGGCCTATCGCCAGCTTCGCTGTTGCCGCGGGAACTGCGCCCGCATGGCAATCCAATCCTGCTTCCTGGAATTCGCAAAGCAGTTCGCTGCATCCGGTAACGCCCGCTCCCGCACAATCTGGAATTGCACGCGCCTTGATTCCACCGATGGGAGAGATTGGGCCTGGTTCGGGAGCGGGTTCCGATTTCAATGCAGGCGTCGGCAGCGGAGTTGGTTCCGACGTTGGTTTCGATCTTTCTTCGGTACCGCTGCACCCGGTTGAGCAACGCTTTGCGTTTGAGCCGGGCTCGTCGTTCGCGAGCGGCATCGCATCCGGCGCGCCCGCTCCGGCTACCTCCACGTGGATGGGAAATCTCGCCGGCACCGACGCGCCTGCTTCGCTTCCGCATCCCGATCAGATCGCTGATTTGAAACCGCTTGGCCAGGTCAACTCCAGCTTCATCATCGCCGTGAACGGCCAGGGATTGTGGATCGTCGACCAGCACGTCGCCCACGAACGGGTTTTGTTTGAACAGCACCTCGAAGCGCGCCGCGCGGGAAAAGTTGAAGCGCAACGTATGCTCATGCCCATGATCGTCGAGCTGTCCCCGCGCCAGATCGTCATCTTCGACAAAATCGCCGCAGAGCTCGTGGCCAATGGTTTTGAAGTCGAACCCATGGGGCCAAAGAGTTTCGCCATTCAAGCGATTCCTGCAGGAATTGTCACGAGCGACGCCGACAAACTGCTAACCGAGATTCTCGATGGCATCGAACGCGAAAACGCTGCGATCTCCATCGAAACGCTTCAAGCCAAAATCGCCGCCTCCACTGCCTGCCACGCAGCTATCAAAGTGAATATGCCCCTTGATCAAAGCAAAATGGAATGGCTCCTCGCCGCGCTTGCCAAAACCGACTGCCCCATGAGCTGCCCCCACGGCCGCCCCGTTGTTCTCCGCTACTCGGTCAAAGAAATCGAGCGCGCCTTCCAAAGGATTTGAAACATGTTGGAAGATAGATTTAGGAGGCGGCAAATCTCTTTGTGCTGTGTATTCTTGCAAGCGCCAATCGCGATGGGGCAGGGGCACAAACCAAAAGGCGGTTTTGTTCCTGACGCACCGGCTGCAGTAAAGATCGGCGAGGCGGTGCTTATTCCAGTTTACGGCCAGCAAAAGATTACATCCGAGCGACCGTTCAATGCGGAATTGAAGGATGGCGTATGGAGGGTAAGCGGAACATTGCGGTGTCCTGGCGGACACGGCGGAACGACCACTGATTGCGTTGGTGGTACGGCGACGGTGAAGATTGCGCAGGCCGATGGTCGAATTTCTTTTCATGATCCATTACAAATAGCGAGAGCGTAGTCCTTTGACAAAGTCGCAACAACTGGCGAGTAGCGCGTCAAGACTGCTAAAATCACTCCGCTTGGAATTTGGTTTCCTTTCAATTTTCAATTGTTGACCGTCAACTTCGCAGTTCCGGAGCATTCGTGAGCGATTCACAAAAAACGGCCGTAGTGTTCGGCCTGGCTAACAAGCGCAGCATTGCTTGGGCTATTGCCCAGAAATTGCAGGAAGCAGGCTGGCGCCTCGCCATCACCTATCAGAACGAACGCCTCGAACAGGAAGCGAAAGACCTGATCGCCGATCTTGCCGGCGCCGCCGGCTTCATGTGCGACGTGTCTTCGGATGAGCAGATCGCCAAGCTCTTCGAACAGCTCAAAGAAAAATACGGGACGCTGCAGGGAATTGTACACAGCGTAGCCTTTGCTCCCGGCGAAGAACTGAAAGGCGAATACGTCAACACGTCGCGAGAAGGATTTCGCATCGCGCATGACATAAGCGTTTATTCGCTGGTGGCCGTTTCGCGCGCTGCGGCCCCGCTGATGAGCGAGGGCGGTAGTATTGTCACCATGTCTTACTTCGGCGCGGAAAAAGTCGTGCCTCGCTATAACGTGATGGGAGTTGCAAAGGCCGCGCTCGAAGCGAGCGTGCGTTATCTCGCCAGCGATCTCGGCCCCAAGGGGATTCGGGTCAACGCGATTTCCGCCGGGCCGATCAAAACCTTAGCCGCGCGCGGGATTTCGAATCTAGGCGAAATGCTCAAAGCTCACGCCGATCGCGCGCCGCTGCGGCGCAATGTCGATCCCGCCGAAGTTGGCGGCACTGCCGCATTCCTGCTGTCGCCAGGCGGCTCCGGCATCACCGGCGAAACCATTTATGTCGATTGCGGCTACAACATCATGGGCTTTTAGCTGAAGCGGAACTTCTCGAATTCCCGCATGAAGAAACTCACGATAGCGATTGATGGACCCGCGGGCTCGGGGAAGAGCAGCGTGGCGCGAGTCGTTGCGCAGCGGATGGGCTACGTGTATCTGGATAGCGGCGCGATGTATCGCGCGCTGGCCCTGAAGGCATTGCAGAATAATGGCCTCGCTCTGACTTCCGAATCCGAACTCGAGCAACTCGCGCGCGATACGCAAATCGAACTGCAACCCGTTCCATCCACTCTGAACGATCCGACCATTCACAACCGCGTTTTGCTGGATGGCGAAGATGTGACGCAATCCATTCGGACCAATGAAGTAGCACAAGCTGCTTCGCATGTAGCCACCATTGCCGGAGTGA
>Ga0075425_100002899_pt1 | contig 17298 bp, 12 predicted proteins | sample SoiMethybrSBSTD4_FD_75300 | JGI IMG/M metagenome (GOLD analysis project Ga0075425, IMG submission 75300) | Bulk soil microbial communities from a Populus tree surrounding site in Tennessee, USA - Soil MetaG P. TD hybrid SBSTD4 | ecosystem: Environmental > Terrestrial > Soil > Tree plantation... | reverse complement strand
GTCATCGCCATCGGCGTGCCCCCATGTTCGGCCGCCCCGCGCCGGACGCGTTCGATGATCTTGAGATGTCCGCGATGCAGACCGTCGAAGTTGCCGAGCGCCAGAACCGGATGCACCAGCCACGGTGGCCGGGGGTCGTCGGGGAAGTGGATGGTGTCCATTCACCAGTATCCATTCACCCGACGTCGACTCGCACGTCGAGCACGAGCCCATCATATGCCAGTTCAACGCCGGCGGGCAGGCGCGCCGCGGTGGCGGCGTGGCCGAGGTCGTGCGTCATGTGCGTGGTGTACGCGCGGCGGGGCGCGACGCGCGCGACCACGTCGAGCGCTTCTTGCACGCTGAAATGCGTCGAGTGCGGGCGATCGCGCAGCGCATCGATCACCAGGGTCTCGACACCGTCAATCAGTGCCCATGCGTCGTCGCCGATCCGATTGCAGTCGGTGAGATACGCAAACGACCCGAAGCGGAATCCCAGCACCGGCATGTCGCCGTGCCAGATGGGCACAGGCACGATCTGCACGCCGCCCACCGCAAACGGGCCATCGATCTCGTGCTGCTCGAGCTCGGGAATGCCGCCGCCTTTCCGCGGCTTGCCGTCGAAGATGTAATAGAACGTCTTGTGCAGCGTCTGCCAGGTCTCACGCATGGCGTAGCACGGAACCGGTCCACCTTGAATGGCGTTGAAGCGGCGGACTTCATCGAGCCCGAGCACATGATCGGCGTGGCCGTGCGTGAAGAGCACGGCATCGATGCGCGACAGGCGATGCGTCAGCGCTTGCTGACGAAGATCGGGCGTGGTATCGACGAGGATCGACGCGTGGCCGGGAACGTCGACATAGATCGACGGACGCAATCGCTGGTCGCGCGGATCGGCGGAGCGACAGACGACGCACTCGCAGCCGATCATCGGAACGCCGTGTGATGTGCCAGTGCCGAGGAACAGCACGCGCGCGGGCGCGCTCGTGCCAGGCATTACCCCTCGACTGCGCTCGGGGTGATGCGATGGAACACGATCCGCATCACGGGATGATGATTCGCGACGGCTCTTCAGGCTCGCTCTTCGTCGCCTCGACGTATCGCATGCGCAACTCGTAGACGAGCTGTTCGAGCAGCTGGCGCTCTTCAGCGCTGAGATTACCCCGCGTCTTCTCTTCGAGCAGCGCGAGGATGTCGATCAACTGCTTGGCGGCGACGAGATTGGCGTCACCGTTCCTGCCGGTGGCTGGATCGGGCACGTCGCCGAAATGAAAGGCGGCCGTGTGAGCAAGCGACAGCACGAAACCAATGAAGGTGACCTGCTGCGCGTCGTCTTCGTCGTGTGCTGTTTCGTTGTCCGCCACGGGCACCGATCCTCTGCACGCCCGACAGGGCGGCCAAAGTTCGAATGGTAGCATGTCCCGCATGACCTCAGGCGTTGGCACACGGTTCGAGAGGCTGGTGGAGATCATGCGCGCGCTGCGCGCGCCCGATGGGTGCCCGTGGGATCGCGAGCAAACGCTGGCGTCGCTGCGACCCTTTCTGCTCGAGGAAACCTACGAGGCGCTCGAAGCCATCGAGGACGGTACGCCGCAGCAGCTCTGCGAGGAGCTCGGCGACGTGCTGTTCGAGGTCGTGTTCATGTCGCGCATCGGTGAAGAGTCCGGCGACTTCACGATTGCCGACACCATCGACGCGATCAGCGACAAGCTGGTGCGCCGCCATCCGCACGTCTTCGCGCGGCAATCGGGCGACTCGCCATTGACGAGCAATCAGGTGATCGAGAAGTGGGAGACGCTGAAAGCGCGCGAACGCGCCTCCGCCGGCCTGACGCCCAAGACGAAGACGACGCTGAGTGGCGTGCCGCGGACACTGCCCTCTCTCCTGCGCGCCTACGAGCTCAGCGCGCGCGCCGCCGCAGTTGGATTCGATTGGTCGCGTGCGACCGACGTGCTCGACAAGATCGACGAAGAAGTCGGCGAGCTGCGGCGCGAGGTCGAATCGGGTGCCACCGGCCACCTCTCGCGCGCCGAGGACGAGATGGGCGATCTGCTGTTTGCCATCGCCAATCTCTCGCGCAAGCTGGGCATCGAGCCGGAGGCGGCGCTGCGCCGCGCCAACGAGAAATTCACACGCCGCTTCGAAGCCGTCGAGCACGCGTTTGCCACGAAGGGGCAATCGATCTCCGATGCCACGCTCGACGAGATGGAAACAGAGTGGCAGCGGGTCAAGGTCGCTACGCAGACGGGGACGTAGAGCCACGAAGAACAGCCACGAAGAACACGAAGAACACGAAGTAGCAGCCACGAAGAACACGAAGAACACGAAGTGGCAGCCACGAAGATCACGAAGGTTGCTACACGACGACTCGTTTGATTCCATCTCGAAGCAACGGCAGGTTGAAATTGATCAGCAACCCAGCCCTCAGTTTGGTTGCTCGCAGGTACGACAGCAGCTTCGCCTGAAAGATCGGATCGATTCGCGACGCCGCTTTGATCTCAAGGACGATGGCTCCGCCCACGACGAAATCGAGGCGATGGCCGGCAATCGGGTGTCCCCGGTAGTGCACGGTGATGCCCAACTCGCGCTCGAACGGGATTTCCATCACACCCAGTTCAATCGCGAGAGCATTCGCGTAAATGCTCTCGAGAAACCCGGGCCCGAGTTCCGAATGCACTCGAATCGATGCGCCGATGACTTGTGAGATCAGCTCTTCCGTCTCCGCGGGCAGATCACTCGTGACTTGGGTCAGCATAGGGCCTCCTGTGACGTGAGCTCCTCACGCCGGCTCTGTCTCTGTACTCTTCGATGGCCAAGCCTCGTTGTGGTCTTCCTGGCCAGCTGCGCGCACCTCGTGCTCTTCGTAGCGACTGACTTCGTGTCGTTCGTGCCCTTCGTGGCGACTGACTTCGTGTCCTTCGTGCCCTTCGTGGCGACCGACTTCGTGCTCTTCGTGCCCTTCGTGGCGACTGACTTCGTGCTCTTCGTGGCGACTGACTTCGTGCTCTTCGTGGCTGACGTCGTGCTGCATCACCGTCCGCCTACGAACGTCCGCGTCGTAACGGCGTAACCATCCGTCTCGAGTGTGATCTCTCCGTCGCGATCGGTGCGCAGTACCGTCGCTCCTGATCTCTCCAAGCGCTGCAGCACCTCCGGCGTCGGATGCCCAAATCGGTTCCCGCGGCCGGCGCTGATGAGCGCGACGCTTGGCGGCCAAGCATCGAGCAGTTGCTGCGTCGTCGACGTGCGACTGCCGTGATGCCCGACCTTGAGCACGCGAACACGCGCGGGAACGAGCGACGGGATCAACGCGCGTTCAACGTCGGCGCCGATATCACCGGTAAGCAGCAGCGCCACGTCTCGATAGATGACTTCGAGCACAACCGAGTCGTCGTTGCGCACGCGCCGGCGCTCCCAATCGGGCGCGGGAGGGTTGAGGACTCGAATCCGCACCTCGCCCACCCACATGTCCTCGCCGGCGCGCAACGCGCGCACGTCGACATGGCGGCGTGCGGCTGCGTCAGCGAGGATCTCCGTCGGCAGATGCATGGGCACGCGAATGCCTTCCCACATCTGGCCCGGCGTGAAATCGTCGATCACGGCGGGTGCGCCGCCGATGTGATCTGGATCGCCGTGAGTGATGAGCAACGTGTCGAGCGATTGCACGCCGCGCGACCAGAGGGCGGGCGCAAGCACGCGCTGTCCGATATCGACGGTGGCGCCGTACGGAGAGCCGCCGGTGTCGATCACCACCGTTTCGTGTGACGGTGTTTCAAGCAGCATGGCTTCACCCTGTCCGACATCGAACATCGTGAGCCGCAGCGTGGACGATGTCGGCGGTGACGCAGCACGAACGCCCACGTTGATCCCGCGACCGATGACCAGGGCGAGAGCAGCAAGAACGAAGACCGCAGCCAGCCGCATTCGTGGCATGGCAAGGACGACCACCAGCGCGACGTAATACGCGACGATCAGCGTGGCTCCTGGCGCGGGCACACGAGACGACAGCCACGGCGCAACGGTCACGAGGTCGGCACTGCTCACGAGCGCCCACGCGGCGCCACTCGCTACGTATCCTGCGGCGCTCGCGAGCCATGTCAGACGATCGAAGACAGCCGCGGCCAGCGCCGCGACTTGAATGACCACCGTCAGCGGCAGCGCGATCAGGTTGAGCAGCAGACCTGCGCTGGTCACCCGCGAGAACATCTGCGCGGACACCGGCAGGAGCGCGGCCTCCACGGCAAGCGACGAAGACACCGACGCCACGAGCCAGGACAGAACTCTGTATCGCGGCGCGATGGCGAGCCCCCAGCGCCCTCCCTCGAGCAGTGCCGCCGTCGCACCGAACGTGAGCACGAACCCCGGATCGCGGACATCGAGCGGCCGCACGATCATCATCAGCGCCGCGGCGACGGCAGCGGCATGCCATGCGGGAACACGATGATCGAGCGCGCGCGCGCCGAAATACAGAAGCGCCATCAGCGTGGCACGCCAGACGGACGGACCCGATGTGGCCACCAGCGCATACAGCGACAGCATCACCATTGCCGGCACAGATGCCATCCGTCCTCGAACACCACAGAGGGCGAGGCACGTGCTAATGCACGCGGCCAGAATCGCGATGTTGCCGCCCGAGATCGCGATCACGTGATACGTGCCGGCAGCTTGCAGACGATCGCGCGTCTCGTCTGGAAGTCCACCGCGGTCGCCGATCAACACTGCGGTTGCGATCGCCGCAGAGATCGCATCGTGAGGCGCGACCCACTGGGCCATCGCGCGGCGGACATGATTGCGGACCATCGCGGCAATTTCCTCCAGCGGGTCTCCACGCGCGATGACATCGACGAGCAAGCCGCTTTTCACCGACGCGAGCAGCGTGATCCCGTTGAGCGCGAGATCGCGTTCGAAATCGGGCACGCCGTCGTTCAGGAACCGCGCCGGACGACGGAAGGTCATCGGCGCAGTGATGGTGCGGCCGCCTCGCCATTCACTGGCACGTTGAAGTGAGGTGTCGCCGCCAACGCTGGCGATCACGTTGCCGTCCACCGGACGCCACTCGCCGCGAATACGGATTGCGAGCACATGAGCACGAAGCGAGACGTACGTGTCACGGACGGAGGCGTCTTCGATCAGGACTGCGCGCACGTCAATCGGCGCATGCGCGCGCTCCTGCCCCACCGCGCCGATCAGGAAACCGCCGAACTCCCGATCGAGCTCGGCTCGCAACGACGTCTGCAGCGCGCGGTTCTGGGCGTCGGCAGTGAGCAGGGCGCCGGCCGCCCAGAACCCGACGGCCAGGGTGATAGTTGTGACTCTTCGCGCGTTCGCGAACCAGGCTGCGACGCCGACGCACGAGCTCGCGAGCACAAGCCCCCAGTGCATGTGCAGCGGCAGGGCCAACGCGGAAACCGCGCCGACGATGAGAGCGATTGCTGGAAACAGACCAACGGAGAGCACGCCCAGACGGATGCAAGGCGCAGTGTCGGGGCCGAACGCGCGGCGCTCAGGAAGTTAGCGGGAGCGGCGTGCAATTCCTGCGCACATCGCGCCGTGCGAAGATCGCAGAAACTGCGGGGTCTGACCCCGGTCTGACCCCGGTCTGACCCCGATCGGGCCCCGCCCTAGACGTTCCTTCAACGGCCTCTATGAACCAGCCATCACGATGGTGCGTGTCAGCCCTCGCAATCATCCTCACCTGCTGGGTGCCAGAGTCCGTTGCACAAACCACCACGGCCTCCGAAACCCGGCCGCGGCAAACGGGCGAACAACTCTACGAGGCCGCGTGCAGCTCCTGTCATGGCCCTGACGGCAAGGGCATGCCGCGAAGCGCTGTGGGATTCGACACGCGACTGCCCGACTTCACCGATTGTGAGTTCTCAACGGCTGAACCAGATCGGCATTGGCGAGCGACGATCCATCTGGGCGGACGCGCGCGAGCGCTGGATCCGAAGATGCCAGCGTTCGGCGATGCGCTATCGGATGACGAGATCGCACGCGTGGCCGACTACGTGCATCGATTCTGCCGGAATCCGGCCTGGCCGCGCGGCGATCTGAATCTCCCGCGAGCGCTGCTCACTGAGAAGGCGTTTCCCGAAAACGAGGCGTTCGTCGTCAGCGCATTCCCGACGCACTACACGAATCGAGTGGACACGCAGTTCGTCTACGAGCACCGGATCGGCGCGCGCGCTCAATACGAGCTCACGGTACCTTTCAACGTGGCGCGCGCAGCCGGCACGTCGAATCGTGGCCTTGGCGACATCGCATTTGCGTTCAAGCACACGGTCTTCAACAGCCCGCGTCTTGGCTCGCTGTTCGCTGCCGGCGGCGAGGTGACCTTTCCCACGGGCAAGGAACAGGAGTTTCTCGGCAACCGGCTCACAATGGTGGAGCCGTTCGGCACATTCAGCCAGATGCTGCCGCACGAGTCGTTCGTGCACGCGCACGCCGGGTTCGAGATTCCGCTCAATATCTCGACCGCCAACAACGAACTCTTCTGGCGCGTGGCCGCTGGCAAGACCCTCGCGCAGGGGCGATGGGGCCGCGCCTGGTCGCCGATGGTCGAAGTGCTAGGCGATCGAGAGATGGCGTTCGGCGAACCGGCGTTGTGGGATGTTCTCCCTCAGCTACAAGTGACGCTGAGCCGGCGGCAACACGTAAGGATGAACGCTGGCGTGCGTGTCCCCGTGAATCTCAGACCGCGCAGTTCCACTGCGGTCGTGTCGTTTCTCTGGGATTGGTACGAGGGCAGCCTGTTTTCGGGCTGGTAGCGCGTCGATGTCGATATGCGCGCTCAGCGCGCGAGGGCCTCGGCGAAATACCCGCGACGCGCGCGCGTGAGGTAGTCGCCATGGCGCACGCGCACGCGCAGCGGACGCCAGAGGCCATCGGGCGGTTTCGAGGAGCTGAAGCCGAGCATGTACTGCTTGTTCAGCTCGTCGGCGATGCGCGTCGTGGCTGGACCGAGATCGGCCGCCGATCGAACGACCTCGGTGTAGCCACCGGTGAGGCCCGTGATCTCACGCAGCGTTTCCGGATTCACGCGCGTCGACGCTTTGGCATCCGGCGAATCGATCGCCAGTGCGTACACGAACGCATCGCTGTGGCGCACGACCTCGATCGCTTGGTAGAGCGACCGGTCGCTGGCGGTATCCGCGCCATCTGAGATCACGACCGTCGCCGCTCGCACGTGCATGCGCTTCTCGAAGAGCATCGACGTTTCAGCGATCGCGTCGTAGATCGCGGTGCCGCCCGACGGTTTGAGACCGACGAGCACGTCGCGAAGCGAATTCGGCGGCGTCGTCCAGCGCGCGGCAAGACGTGGCCGATGATTGAACGTCGCCACGAACACTTCATCGCTCGGCAGCAAGAGCTCGCCGACGAAGCGATCGAGCGCGATCCGCGCATCCGCCACCGGTCGACCGCGCATGCTGTCGCTCGCATCGAGCAGGAGACCCAGACTCACCGGCACTCGCTGATCGGTGAACTGCGTGATCGTTTGCTCGACGCCGTCTTCGAAGATCTGGAAGTCGTCTTTGGTGAGGCCGGTGACCAGACGTCCGTTCGAGTCGATGACGGCGACAGTCACTTCAACGATGTCGACGCGCGCACGGAACGGCGCGTGCTGCTGCGCAAGCACCGCCACTGCCCCGACCAGGCACATCGCGGTCGCGACGCAAGCCTGCGTGACTCGTTCGGCGCTCATGGCATCCATTATGGGCCGCCTAAGGGGCGCTAACGGGCCTAACGGGCCGCCTAAAGGCGGCCCCTACGTACCCGCCTCTACTTTACTGGCGCTCCCGCCGCGACGCCGCCGTAATAGTCCTGCAGCGAGCACACCGTCAGCGTCTGCCGGCGCAGGGCACCAATCGCGCTCACTGCCGCGGATGCGCCGGTCAGCGTCGTGATGCACGGCACCTGCGCCATCGTCGCCGCCCGTCGCACGGCCCGATCGTCGAAGAACGACTCGCGGCCAAGCGGGGTGTTGATGACGAGATCGATACTGCGATTGACGAGATGATCGGCCACGTTCGGGCGGCCTTCGTTCACCTTGTACATGACCTCGACGTCGAGGCCGTGCGCACGCAGGAACGCCGCCGTACCACGAGTGGCGGCCAGCGTGAATCCGAGCTGCGAGAGATCGCGGGCCACCGGAAGCACGCCCTGCTTATCGCTGTTGTTCACGCTGATGAACACACAGCCCTTCTCGGGCAGCCGCTGCCCTGCGCCCATCATGGCCTTGCCAAACGCCGATCCAAAGTTGTCGGAGCCGCCCATCACTTCGCCGGTCGACTTCATCTCGGGGCCGAGGATGGTGTCGACTCCGGGGAATCGTACGAAGGGAAACACCGGGCTCTTGACGAACACACCTGCCGCCTCGAGGTCGTCGACGATTCCGAGCTCCGACAGCGTGCGCCCGGCCGCGACACGTGCGGCGATCTTGGCCATCGGCACACCGGTCGCCTTCGAGATGTATGGCACCGTGCGCGACGATCGCGGGTTCACTTCGAGCACGTAGACGCGGTCGTCTTTAATCGCGTACTGGATGTTCATCAAGCCGACGACCTTCAGCGCGCGCGCGATCCGTCGCGTGTACTCGCGGATGGTCGCCAGATGGCGCTCGGCCACCATGAACGGCGGCACCACGCAGGAGCTGTCGCCCGAGTGGATGCCGGCCTCCTCGATGTGCTCCATGATGCCGCCGATGACCACGGCGCCGCCGGCATCGGCCACGGCATCGACGTCGAACTCGAACGCGTCTTCGAGGAACCGATCGATCAGCACCGGGCGATCGTGGGACACGTCGACGGCCTCGGTCATGTATCGGTCGAGCGCGCCCGCGTCGAACACGATCGCCATGCCACGTCCGCCAAGCACGTACGACGGCCGCACGACGATCGGATAGCCGACGCGCTCGGCCACGTCGCGCGCCTCATCGCGCGACACCGCGGTGCCGCTTTCCGGCTGAGGGACGCCGAGCTCCCAGAGCAGCTGCGAGAACCGTCGACGATCTTCAGCGAGATCGATCGAGTCCGGCGACGTACCCAGAATCGTGACACCCGCTTCGAGCAGCGGTAGCGCGAGCTTGAGCGGCGTCTGGCCCCCGAACTGCACCACGCACGACACATCACCGCCGGCGGTGCGCTCGCGTTCGATCACCGCCATCACGTCCTCGAACGTGAGCGGCTCGAAATAGAGGCGATCGGCGGTGTCGTAGTCGGTGGACACCGTCTCGGGGTTGCAGTTGATCATCACCGTCTCGAAGCCTTCCTCGCGGAAGCCGAAGACAGCGTGACAGCAGCAGTAATCGAACTCGATCCCCTGCCCGATCCGGTTCGGGCCGCTGCCGAGGATCACCACCTTCTTCCTGGGAGTCGGATCGGATTCGTCCACCTGCTCATACGTGCTGTACATGTAAGGCGTGAACGATTCGAACTCCGCGGCGCAGGTATCGATGCGCTTGTATGCGGACACCAAGCCGGTCTCGAGCCGTCGTTGGCGCACGACGTCCTCGCCGATGCCGTACACGCCGGCGATATCGGCGTCGCTGAATCCGCTCCGCTTGAGCGTGCGAAGCAGATCGGTCGACATCTCACGAAATTCGCCGAGATCGGCCATCCGGTGCAGTTCGACGATGTCGGCGAACTGCTGCAGGAACCAGGGGTCCATCTTCGTCAGCTCGTGCAGGGTCTCGACGCTCCAGCCGCGGCGCAGGGCGCGGAACACGGCCCACATACGCCGATCGCTCGGCACCACGAGGCGCTTGCGCAGCGCGCTTTCATCCTCTTCCTCGATCTGCGTCAGGCTGTCGCCGAACAGGCTTCCGCCCTTCCCGATCTCCAGCGAACGTACAGCCTTGAGAAACGCTTCCTTGAACGTGCGACCGATGGCCATCGCCTCGCCCACTGACTTCATTTGCGTGGTCAGCGTGCGGTCGGCCTGCGGAAACTTCTCGAAATTCCACCGCGGATACTTGACGACGATGTAGTCGATGGTCGGCTCGAACGAGGCCGGTGTCAGACGAGTGATGTCGTTCGGAATCTCATCGAGGTGATAACCAAGCGCCAGCTTGGCGGCGATCTTCGCGATCGGAAATCCCGTCGCCTTCGAGGCCAGGGCCGACGATCGCGACACGCGCGGGTTCATCTCGATGGCGACGATGCGGCCGTCGGTCGGATCGATGGCGAACTGGATGTTCGATCCGCCGGTCTCGACGCCGACGCGGCGGATGATCTTTCGACCCATGTCGCGCATCCGCTGATATTCCTTGTCGGTGAGCGTCAGCGCTGGGGCGACGGTAATCGAGTCGCCGGTATGCACGCCCATCGCATCGATGTTCTCGATCGAGCAGATGACGACGTAGTTGTCGGCGGCGTCGCGCATCACCTCGAGCTCGAATTCCTTCCACCCGATCACCGACTGCTCGACGAGGATCTCGTGGACGGGACTGAGGTCGAGGCCGCGGCCGGCGAGCTCGCGGAACTCCTCGATGTTGTAGGCGATGCCGCCGCCGACGCCGCCGAGCGTGAATGACGGCCGGATGATCGCGGGAAACCCGATCTCCTCGACGATGACGAGGGCTTCTTCGAGATTGCGCGCGACGCCGCTTCGCGGCACGTCGATGCCGATTTCGCGCATCGCGTTGCGGAACAACAGCCGATCTTCAGCCACCTTGATCGCGTCGATCTGCGCGCCAATCAACTTGACGTTGTACTTGGCGAGGACGCCGCGCTCGTGCAGGGCCACCGCGAGGTTGAGCGCCGTCTGCCCGCCGACCGTCGGCAGCACGGCATCGGGCCGCTCTTTTTCGATGATCGCTTCGACGATCTCGGGCGTGAGCGGCTCGATGTAAGTAGCATCGGCCAGCTCGGGGTCGGTCATGATCGTGGCCGGGTTGCTGTTGACCAGCACCACCTCGAGGCCTTCACTTCGAAGCGCCTTGCACGCCTGCGTCCCCGAGTAATCGAACTCGGCGGCTTGTCCGATGACGATCGGTCCCGAGCCAATGACCAGGACACGTTTTAGATCGCTTCGCCTTGGCATTCGTTCGCTTCGCGCTGAAATTCAGAATTCAAAATGCAGAATGCAGACACAGTGCCGCTTTCATCTTTTCTCCATCGCGTCGAGAAACTCTCTGAACAGATAGTCGGCATCGTGCGGCCCCGGCGACGCCTCGGGATGATACTGCACCGAGAAGATCGGCTTGGTCTTGTGCCGGAAGCCCTCGACCGTCCCGTCGTAGAGGTTCAGGTGCGTGACGGTGGTATCGGATGGCAGTGAATCAGGATCGACGGCAAAGCCGTGATTCTGCGATGTGATCTCGACCTTGCCCGACCGCAGTTCCTTGACCGGATGGTTGGCGCCGCGATGCCCGAACTTCAGCTTGTACGTCGTCGCGCCAACGGCAAGGCCCATGATCTGATGTCCGAGGCAGATGCCAAACATCGGCACGTCGCTGTTGGCCAGCGTGCGAACGTTATCGATCGCGTACGAGAGCACAGCTGGATCGCCGGGGCCGTTGCTCAGAAAGATGCCGTCGGGCTCGATTGCCAGGAGCTCCGACGCGGGCGCCGCCGCCGGGAAGACGTGCACGTCGCAGCCGTAGGTACTGAGCCGTCGCAGGATGTTGTACTTGACGCCGAAGTCGTAGGCCGCCACGCGCAGGCGCCGTGACGATCGCCGTTCGGGCGAGATGCCGAACTCGGCGTGATCGTCCTCGCCCCAATCGCGCGCGCGATCGCGCCATTCGAACGGGCTGTCGCAGGTGACGCCCTTGACGAGATCGGCACCTTCCATTTTCGGAATGCTGCGCGCCTTCTCGACCAGCGCGACCGGATCCGGAGATCCGGTTGCAATGACTCCGCGCATCACACCGGCCGAGCGCAGGACACGCGTGAGGGCACGCGTGTCGATGTCGGCGATGGCGACGATGCCATGGCGCACCAGGTACTCGCGGAGCGTGCCATCCGCACGCCAGTTGCTGGCGATGGGCGACGACTCGCGCATGACGAAGCCGGCCACACGTGGGATGAACGACTCGGCATCGCCGCTGGCGACGCCGTAGTTGCCGATCAGCGGCGCGGTCATCGTGACGATCTGCCCGGCGTACGAGGGATCGGTGAGCACTTCCTGGTAGCCTGTCATGCTGGTGTTGAACACGACTTCACCGGACGTCTCGCCAGATGCGCCGGCAGCGACACCGCGGTACCAGGTTCCGTCTTCCAGGGCAAGGATGGCATTCATAGGCGGTCTGGCGATCGTAACATTCGCGGCTCAGTTTTCTTGAAGCCCCCTGGCGGCTTTCTTGACACTGCGCTTGAGGCTCTGCAACAGTACGAACGTTGCAGTCCCACTCTGGTCTCTCCGACAAGGCACCACAGGACGCGCGCCCGCAGGCAGAGGCGGCTTCAGGTACCCGGCTTCCTATTGACATCCGTCGATTCCCCTGGATCCGCAGGCTGGCATCCGACTACGTGTTCGATCACGCTCGCGTCGCCGACTTCTTCGCCGGCGATCCGGCCGATCCTTCGGCGTGGCGCAATGCGATCGCGCGCACGCAGCAGCACGCGCGTCCACGCGCCACGGTCGTCGATCTGCTGCACGCGCAGCAGCACGCGCGCGGATCGCATCCTGCGGCCATCGCCGCCGCCACCGAGCTCGGCGATCCGAAGTCGGTCGCCATCGTGACCGGCCAGCAAGCCGGACTCTTTGGCGGGCCGCTGTTCACATTGTTGAAAGCGTTGACCGCTGTCCATCTCGCCGAGCGCGTGCGTGCAGAGCATGGCGTGCCCGCGGTCCCGATCTTCTGGATCGACGCCGAGGACCACGACTGGAACGAGGTCAAGGCCTGCCGCGTGCTCGACACCGAATTGAAAGTGCTGTCGATCGCCGCCGGCGATCCTCCCGGCTCGCACGATGGACCAGTGGCGCGCGTTCGTCTGGACGATTCCGTGGCTGCGGCGCTCGACGCGCTTCAACGCGCGCTCCCGCCCACGGAATTCACCGGTGCGCTCGTCGACAACCTCCGCGCGGCGTACCGTCCCGGCACCGGAATGGCCGAGGCGTTCGGACGCTGGCTCGATCAAGTGCTCGGGTCGCGGGGCCTGGTCGTGTTCGATTCCTCGGACCGTGCCGCCAAGCCGCTGGTCAGCCAACTGTTTGCGCACGAGATCGAGCACCCTGGGCGTACCGCGAAACTCGCCGCCGAGGCCGGGGACGCGCTCGCCTCTCGTGACTATCACGTGCAGGTCAGCCCACAGGAAGGCAGCGTAGCGCTGTTTCACCTCAACAGCGGACGCGAGCCAATCAAGCCGCACGTCCAGGGTTTCCAGATCGGGAATGAGGTTGTGCCCGCTCCGGCGCTGCTCAAGCAGGTGATCGAGTCGCCGGAGGCGTTCAGCCCGAACGTCCTGCTGCGACCGCTCGTCCAGGACACGCTGTTTCCGACGGCGTGCTACGTCGCTGGTCCGAACGAGCTCGCCTATCTGGCTCAACTGCGGCATGTGTATGACGTGTTCGGAGTGCCGATGCCGCTGATTCAGCCGCGCGCGTCGGCCACGATTCTCGACGCCAATGCGATTCGGTTTCTTGGCCGATACGACATCCCAGTGGAATCGCTGCGTGCGCAGGACGAAGCCGTGCTCAATGAGGTCCTCGAGGCGCAGCTTCCTCCCTCGGTCGAAGCGTCGATGGAAGAAGCGGTCAATGCCGTGAAGCAGCGCATGGACCGGGTGGCCACCGAAGTCCTGCTCATCGACCCGACGCTCGAGGGCGCCACACGATCGACATTGACGCGCATGCAGGACGATCTGAAGAAGCTCAACGGGAAGATCATTCAGGCGGCCAAACGCAAAGATGAAACCTTGCGACGACAATTCCGTCATGCGAAGGAGCAGGCGTTCCCCGAGGGCGAGCCGCAGGAGCGGGTGGTCGGTTTCGTATACTTTTTGAATAAGTACGGTCCCGCACTCGTCGATCGATTGAGCCGCGATCTCCCTCTCGACGCCGGAACGCACTGGGTCGTGACGATCTGAGCAAGACCATTCACACACGTGGCCTCACCACGTAAGCCGTCCGCCGCCGTCCGACTGAGACGATCAGCTGCGTCTGTGCGACTCGTGTTGCCCAAACAGGCGTGGCTGCGCTACGTCATTTACGCCGGCGGCATCGCCGCAGTCATCGGCGGAATCGGGCTCGCCTATGCGTGGGTCTCGTTCTCCCACATGATCGACGAGCGGCTGCACGGCGAGCGCGAACGCACGTTGCCTCGCGTCTACGCCCGTCCCTTCGAGTTCCGTCGCAATCAGATGCTGTCGCAACAGGACCTGGTCGTGCGATTGAACGATCTCGGGTATGCCGAACGCCCGGCCGCCCAGCAGCCAGGCGAGTTTACCGTCGCCGGCAACACGGTCATGCTGGTGCCGCATGGCGGGGAACTGGCAGGCAAGGCCATCCGTCTGACATTCCCCAAACGGGCTCCGAAAAGCACGGTGATCCCACGCGGGATTCAACTGATTGAGGTCGGCAAGACGCGCCCGGAGGTCGTCAGCCTGGATCCTCCGCTGTTGACCGCGCTGATGACATCGGGAGCACGCGAGAAGCGTCGCCACGTTCCGTTGTCGACGATTCCCAAGCGGATGCAGCAGGCGGTCCTGTCCATCGAGGATCAGAGCTTTTACTCGCACGTGGGAATCAACCCGTTCCGCACGATCGGGGTGGCCATCTCGAACGTGTTCGGAAAGGGACGGCCGACCGGCGGCAGCACCATCACGCAGCAGCTCGCGCGCATGTTCTTCCTGGCCGACGAGTTCAACGAAGAACTGCGGACCGACACGTGGTCGTACGGCCGCAAGTTCAAGGAAGCGCTGATGTCGCTCGTGCTGGAGCGGCGCGCGTCGAAGGACGAGATCCTCGAGCTCTATCTCAACGACGTGTATCTCGGTCAGCGCGGATCGTTTGCGATCCACGGCGTGGCCGAGGCATCGCGGATCTTCTTCGGCAAGGACGTCGCCAACGTCAGCTTGAGCGAGGCGGCGCTGATTGCCGGCGTCATTCAAAGTCCCGGGTCACGGTCGCCGTTCAGCAACGCCAAGCGCGCCGTCGAACGCCGCAACGTGGTGCTGCGCCAGATGCAAGGTGAAGAGTACGTCTCCGAGGCCGACGCCGACCGCGCGATCAGAGAGCCATTGCAAGTACTGCAGCGCGGCGTCGACAACGAAGCGCCCTACTTCGTCGACCTCGTCAGCCAGCAGGTCGCGTCGCTCTTTCCCGGCGTCACCTCGCAGCCCGGTTCGGTCGATGTCTACACGACCCTCGATCTCAACCTGCAGCGCGCGGCGCTCGACGCGATGCGTACGGGTCTCGACAAAGTCGACGACCTGCTCTCGAAGCGGCGACGCAAAGCGCCCGGCAAGGTACAGGGCGCGCTGCTCGCGGTCGATCCGCGCACGGGCGAGGTGCTCGCATTGGTCGGCGGACGGTCGTACAACCAGTCGCAGTACAACCGCGTGATGGACGCGCGGCGTCAACCGGGATCGGTGTTCAAGCCGTTCGTCTATCTCGCTGCGTTCGAGCACGCGGCGCAAGAGGGGTTGACCGATCTCACGCCGGCGTCGATGACCAACGACGAGCCCGAGGTCTTCCAGTTCGACGATCAGGTGTGGGAGCCGAAGAACTACGACGAGTACGACGGCGAGATCACGCTCCGGCGCGCGCTGGCGATGTCGCGCAATCTCGGCACGATTCATGTGGGCGCGCGTGTGGGCTTCGACAAAGTGGCCGCCTTGTGGCGCAAGGTCGGCGTCGGCACGCCGCCCAAAGGCTATCCTTCGATCACGCTCGGGGTGTTCGAGCTCACACCGGCCGAAGTGGCGCAGGCCTACACGATTTTCATGAACGACGGATCGGTGCGCCCACTGCAAGCGATCGATCACGTACTGGAAGGCGCGCGCACGCTGAGACCGGCTCCGCCAAAGCTCAAACGCGTGGCAAGACCCGACACGACATTCCTCGTCACCAACATGATGCGCAGCGTGCTCAACGAGGGAACCGGCGCCGGGGCGCGCGCCGCGGGATTCTCGCTCGATGCCGCGGGCAAGAGCGGCACGACCAACGACCTCCGCGATGCATGGTTCGTGGGCTTCACTCCGGAGCTGCTCACGGTAGTGTGGGTGGGCTTCGACGAGAACCAGCCCGTCGGCTTGAGCGGATCGCAGGCCGCGCTTCCAATCTGGACCGACTTCATGAAGGCCGCGACTGCTGGGCATCCGAGCCGCGAGTTCGACGTACCCGAGGGCGTGACTTTTGTGGAGATCGACCGCGACAACGGCAAGCTCGCCGCGCCGTCGTGCCCCCGAAAGTTCACTGAGTCGTTCCTCGTCGGCACGGAACCGGTCGAGTTGTGCGACCTCCACCGCTGACGTACGACCTCCATCGCTGACGTACGACCTCCATCGCTGACGTAGAGGCCGCCTTCAGGCGGCCTTGAGGAACTTCGCTCGTACCCGACTCGTCGATTACACCGGGATGTTCAGACACCACCACCGTCGGAGTCCGTTCTCCCCCTCTATCAATTGGACCGACTACCGGTGGGATCCTGCCCCTCGAATGGGCGCTGGACCGGTGCGTGGGCCATGGGGTCGCCCCCATCGTCACAACCTTGCACAGGTCATCCTCGCCGGCCTTGCCGTGCTGCTGGGCATCAAAGTCTTCTCTGCCTATCGAAATAGCCGCGGATCCTGGCTTGGCAAGGCCGTTCTTGGCGGCCTGGTCCTGATGCTTATCGCCGCGGTGTCGTCTCGCCGATCCCGCCGCTATTGGTAGCTCTATAATTCTCTTGTGAACCAAGAGGTCTTTGCCGCACTGGCCGAGGCGCTTTCGCGCGGCGAGGAAGTCGCCCTCGTCACGATCGTTGCCGCTACCGGCTCCACGCCTCAGCGAGTCGGTGCCAAGATGCTCGTCTTTCCGGACGGCCGGACTGTCGGCACGATCGGCGGCGGCTGCTACGAGAACGACGCGTTCTGGAAAGCGCGGGAGGCGATCACTGCTCGACGGCCTCTCAACATCAAGTACGAGCTCAACGACGATTTCGCTCAGGAGACCGGCCTGGTCTGCGGCGGGCAGATGGAAGTGTTCATCGAACCGGTCGAAGCGTCGCCCGATGTGTACGTGTTCGGCGCCGGCCACGTGGGGTACTTCGTGGCAAAGATGGCGCGCGAGGTGGGCTTCCGCGTGCACGTGATCGACGATCGCGAGAAGTTCGCCAACACCGAGCGCTTTGGCGATGGCATCGACGTGATCGTCGACAACATCCCTGCGTGGCTC
>Ga0075425_100002898_pt1 | contig 17299 bp, 17 predicted proteins | sample SoiMethybrSBSTD4_FD_75300 | JGI IMG/M metagenome (GOLD analysis project Ga0075425, IMG submission 75300) | Bulk soil microbial communities from a Populus tree surrounding site in Tennessee, USA - Soil MetaG P. TD hybrid SBSTD4 | ecosystem: Environmental > Terrestrial > Soil > Tree plantation... | reverse complement strand
CTGGACGCGATGTACGTTTGCACCCACCATCCGACGGCGGGCGCTCCGCCCTATCGCCTCGAGTGCGAGTGCCGCAAGCCGAAGCCTGGACTTCTTCAGCTCGCCGCCGCCGGGCACCGCCTCGATCTCACGCGCTCGGTGATGGTCGGCGACAAGCCGTCGGACGTGGCAGCGGGACAGGCAGCGGGCGGGGCGGGCGTGCTCGTGCTCACCGGGTATGGGCGCGGCGAGTGGGAATACCTGCGTCACGAGTGGACCGTCAAGCCCGATCACATCGCCGAGGATCTCTTCGACGCGGTGGAGTGGGCCCTCGGCCGGCTCGAGGCGGAGAAGGGTACCGAGTGTTCCCGCTGAAGCGACTCAAGGACATCGTCGCGGGATTCGGAGCCAAGCGGGTCGTCATCGTCGGAGATCTCATCGCCGACGAATATCTCTACGGCAAGCCGTCGCGCATCTCGCGCGAGGCCCCCGTCCTCATCCTTCGCTTCACCAACCGCGAGGTCCGCCTGGGCGGCGCGGCCAACGCCACCAACAACGTGCGGGCCCTCGGCGCCGCCGCGCTGCCCGTGGGCGTCCTGGGCGATGACCACGCGGGCGGCGAGGTCCTGCGCCTCTTCCAGGAAACCGGCATCGCCACCGAAGGCGTCATCAGGGCTGAGGGACGGCTCACGCCCGTGAAGACCCGGATCATGGCGGGCGGCTACGAGTCGACGCGCCAGCAAGTGGTCCGGCTCGACCGCGAGCCCGAGCCCAGTCTCGCCGACCCCGTGGAGGCGGCCCTCCTCGCCGCCCTCGCGACGGCGGGAGCGCGCGCCGACGCCTTTCTCGTCTCCGACTACGGCTACGGGGCGGTGACCCCGCGGATCTTCGACACCGTGCTGGAGCTCGCGCGAGCGCGCCGCGCCGTGGTCACCGTGGACAGCCGCTACGATCTGCCGCGCTTCAAGGGCGCCACCGCGGCGGCGCCCAACGAGCCGGAGGTGGAGGCGCTGGCGGGGGCGGAGCTCGCCGACGAGCGCGCGCTCGAGAAGGCCGGGCGCGCGGTGCTGGAGCGGCTCGAGTCGCGCTATCTCCTCGTTACCCGCGGCAACCGCGGCATGGCCCTCTTCGAGCGCGAAGGGCCGGTGACCTTCATGCCGATCCACGGCAGCGATCAGATCGCCGACGTCACGGGCGCGGGCGACACCGTGATCAGCGCCTTCACGGTAGCCCTGGCCACGGGCGCCGGCGCGGTGGAATCGGCCTGGCTCGCCAACGTGGCGGGCGGGGTGGTGGTGATGAAGCGCGGCACCGCCACCGTCTCCGCGGCCGAGCTGTCCGCCTCGCTGGAGGACGATGGCGCCGCTGCTCGATCTTGACGCGGCCGTCCGCCTGGCGGAGCAGTGGCGCCGCGAGGGCAAGCGTCTCGTCCTCGCCAACGGCTGCTTCGATCTCCTCCACGTGGGACACGTGCGCTACCTCGAAGGCGCGCGACGGCTCGGCGACGTCCTCCTCGTCGGCATCAACTCGGACCGCTCCGTGACCCGCCTCAAGGGGCCGGGGCGGCCCATCATGACGGCGGAGGAGCGGGCGGAGCTCGTGGGGTCGCTCGCCGCGGTGGACGGCGTGGTCATCTTCGACGAGGACACCGCGGACGCGCTCGTGCGCGCCCTCCGGCCCAGCGTGCACGCCAAGGGCACCGACTACACCGCGGAGTCCGTCCCCGAGGGCGCCGCGGTGCGGGAGGCGGGGGGACGCGTGGCCATCGCGGGCGATCCCAAGCAGCACGCCACGCGCGACCTGATCCGGCTCATCGCCGATCGCTTCGGGGGGCCGCGATGAGCGCGCATGCCCCGCGCATCGCCATCGTGAAGCTCTCCTCGCTGGGCGACGTGATCCACGCGCTGCCCGTGGCGCATGCGCTCCGCGTCGCCCTCCCCGACGCGCACCTGACCTGGGTGGTGGAGGCGCGCGAGTACGCCATCCTCCGCGACCAACCCGATCTCGACTCCGTGGTGCCCGTGGACACGCGCCTGTGGCGCCGCCTCATCTGGCGTCCCGAGGGCGCGCGTCAGGTCCTGGGCAAGGTGCGTCGCCTCCATGCGCGCATCCGGCGGGCCGCCTTCGACGTGGCCATCGATCTCCAGGGTCTGTTGAAGAGCGGGCTCCTCACCGCCTACACGAGCGCGCCGGTGCGGATCGGCTTCAGCGCCGCCCGCTGCCGCGAGCGCCTCAACGTGCTCTTCACCAATCGCCGCGTGACCCCGCCCGCCTCCGCCCGCCACGTCGTCGAGCAGTATCTCTCCCTCTTGGATCCCCTCGGCATCAGGGCGCCGGCGCCCGAGTTCGTCGTGCCCGTGCCCCGTGACGCCGATCGGCGGATGGAGGAGTGGCTCGTGAAGGAGGGGATCAAGCGCGACGATCGTCTCGTGGCCATCAATCCGGGCGCGGGCAAGCCCGACAAGCGCTGGCCGGTGGCGAGCTTCCACGCCCTCGCCGACCGGCTCGCCACCGAGGCGGGCGCGCGGGTCGTCGTGCTGTGGGGCCCGGACGAGTCCCACATGGCGCGCGAGATCGCCCTCGGGCTACCCGGCTCCAGCGTAGGCCTGGCCCCGCCCACCGATCTGGGCGAGCTCACCGCGCTCCTGCGGCGCTGCCGGCTCATGATCGCCAACGACACGGGCCCCCTCCACCTCGCCGCCGCCCTCGGCACGCCGAGCCTCGGCCTCTTCGGACCGACGAGCGCCGAGCGCAACGGTCCCTACGGCGCGGGCAACCGGGGCTTGCAGAGCCCCGACGGCAGCATGACGGGGCTCGATGTCGACACCGTGTTTCGTGCGACCCGGGGCATGCTCGAGGGCGCGGCATGAGCCGGCTCAGCGTGACGATCATCGCGTGGAACGAGGAGGAGCGGCTCCGCGCCTGCCTCGAGAGCGTGGGATGGGCGGACGAGATCGTGGTGATCGACGCGGAGTCTACCGACAAGACCGTGCAGGTGGCGCGCGAGTTCACCGACCGGATCTGGGTCCGGCCGTGGCCGGGCTTCGCCGCCCAGAAGAACTTCGCCCTCGAGCAGGCCACGGGGAACTGGGTTCTCTCCCTCGACGCCGACGAGCGTGTCACCCCCGAGCTGCAGGCGCGCATCACGGAGATCGTCCGCGCCGACGGCCCCGCCGACGGCTACTCGGTGCCGCGGCGCAACGTGTTCTGGGGGGCGTGGGTGCGCCACGGCGGACTCTATCCCGACCACCAGCTCCGGCTCTTCCGCCGTGGCGCCGGACAGTTCGTGGACTCCGCCGTGCACGAGTCGGTGATGGTGCAGGGCAGGGTGGAGACGCTCGTCGAACCGCTCCTGCACCACTCCTACCGCGGCCTCGACGACTTCGTCACGCGCTCCAACCGCTACTCGAGCCTGGCCGCCGCCGAGCTGATCAAGCGCGGCGGGCGCGTCGGCCTCGCCGATCTCGCCCTCCGCCCGCTGGGACGCTTCCTGTCGATGTACCTCCTGCGCGGCGGATTCCTCGACGGCTGGCGCGGCTTCGTGCTCGCCGTGCTCTACGCCAACTACGTCTTCCTCCGCACGGCCAAGGCCTGGGAAGCACGCCGCGGCCCGCAGGAACGGGACGGAACCACGTCATGACCGCCAAGCCTCGCGTCCTCTCGGGCATGCGCCCCACGGGCAAGCTCCACCTCGGCAACTACCTGGGCGCCCTCGAGCACTGGGTGCGGATGCAGGACGACTACGATTGCTTCTTCTTCGTGGCGACCTGGCACGCTCTCACCACGGACGCGCACAACAGCGGGCAAGCACCCGAGAGCACCATCGAGATGGCGGCGGACTGGCTGGGGGCGGGGCTCGATCCGCAGCGGAGCACGCTCTTCATCCAGTCGCTCGTGCCCGAGCACGCGGAGCTGCATCTCCTCTTCTCCATGATCACGCCGCTGGGCTGGCTGGAGCGCGTGCCCACCTACAAGGAGATGGTCGAGCAGCTCGGTCTGGAGTCGCCCTCCTACGGGCTCCTCGGCTATCCGCTCCTCCAGGCCGCGGACATCCTCATGTACAAGCCGCAGTGGGTGCCCGTGGGCATCGACCAGGTGCCGCACGTGGAGTTGACCCGCGAGGTGGCGCGCCGCTTCAACCACACCTGGAAACCAGTGTTCCCGGAGCCGGGGGCCAAGCTCACGGAGATTCCAAAGGTGCCCGGCACGGACGGCCGCAAGATGTCCAAGTCGCTCAACAACGCCATCCTGCTCTCGGACACCGGGGAGGAGATCACCACGAAGGTCAAGCCGATGATGACCGATCCCGCGCGAAAGCGGCGCAGCGATCCCGGCAATCCCGACGTCTGTCCCGTCTACGACCTGCACAGGATCTTCACGCCCGCTCCCGAGCGCGAGGCCTGCGCCACGGGTTGCCGCACCGCGGGCATCGGCTGCCTCGACTGCAAGGGCGTGCTTCTGAAGCACATGCTGCCGCCCCTCGCCGAGATCCGGGAACGGCGCGAGCGCTTCGCGGCGCGGCCCCGAGAGATCGTGGAGATCCTCCACGCGGGCTCGCAGCAGGCGCGCGCCTTCGCCCAGAAGACCATGGCCGAGGTGCGGGCCGTGGTGAATCTCGAGCCATGACCAGCCCCGCGCTCGTCTCCGATCCCGAGTCGCCCGGCCTCACCGTCCGTGTCGAGTCCTTCGTGGGGCCGCTCGACCTCCTCCTGCACCTGTGCCGCACCAACGAGGTCGATCTCGCCAACCTCCCCGTGCGCACCATCACCGAGCAGTACCTCGCACATCTCGAGGCGGTGCAGTTCCAGGACCTCGAGTCGGCAGGCGCCTTCATGGTGATGGCGGCCACCCTGATCTACCTCAAGTCCAAGCTCCTCCTCCCCGTGGATCCGGACGCGCCGCCCGATGCCCTCGACGAGGAAGGCGAGCTCATGCGCCAGGAGCTGGCCGACCGCCTCCGCGAGTACGCGCGCGTGAAGGCCCTCGGCACCTGGCTCGGCGAGCGCGAGGCGGAACAGGCCCTCCTCTACGGGCGCACGGTGGCCGAGCTGCCGCCGCCCGAGGACGTGCCCCTGGAGGACCTCTCCGTCCATCTCCTCCAGCGCGCCATGACCCGTCTCATCGAGGAGCAGAAGCGCCAGGCTCCGCGCCAGATCGAGCCCAACCCGCTCTCCGTGCTCGAGCGCATGGGCGAGATCATCGAGCTCCTGCGCCACACCTGGTCGGTCCTCTTCACCTCGGTCGCCGGGGCCGAGCGCGTGCGCACGGAGTGGGTGGTGACCCTCCTCGCCCTCCTCGAGCTGGTGCGGCTCGGCCAGGCACGCGTGCATCAGGCCGAGCTCTTCGGCGACATCGTCATCGAGTCCGGTCCCAACAATGAGCCGGCGCCCGAGTTTTCCCTGGGCGCCGTGCCCGACGAAGCCGAACCGAACCCTGGAGACAGCGCCCATGCCTGAGCTCATCGACGTCGCCGAAGCCCTGCTCTTCGCCTCCGAGACGCCCGTAGAGGCCGACCGCATCCAGGAGGTGCTGGGTCTCGACTCGGCAGGGGAGGCGCGCGAGCTCGTGCGCGAGCTCGTCGGCCGTCTCGACGCACGGGGCAGCGCGCTCCAGGTCATCGAGGTGGGCGGCGGCTATCGCCTGGTCACACGGCCGGAGGTGGCGCCGTGGCTCGTGAAGCTGGCGCGGAGCCGCACACGCTCGCGCCTCTCGCGCTCCGCCCTCGAAACCCTCGCCATCGTCGCCTATCGCCAGCCGGTGTCGCGGCCCGACATCGACGCCGTGCGCGGGGTGAACTCGGACGCGGTGCTCGACAATCTCCTCGACCGGCGCATGATCCGCATCGCCGGCCGCAAGGACTCGCCGGGCCGGCCCTATCTCTACGAGACCACGCGCGACTTCCTCGTCGCCTTCGGCCTGCGCGACCTCGCCGACCTGCCCAAGGTCGAGGGCGAGCTGTTGATCCCCGAGGCGCCCGCCGACGTCGACGGCGATCCCGTCGTGGGCGCGGCGGAGAGCGTTCCTGCCACCGATTCGCCTCAGCAAGATCCTGGCCCAGGCGGGGCTGAGCTCGCGTCGCGGGGCTGAGGCGCTCCTCGCCGCCGGCCGCGTCACCGTCAACGGCGTGGTGCGGCGGGAGCCGGGCGCCCAGGCCGACCCCGCCGTCGATCGCATCACCTGCGACGGCCACCCCGTGCTCGCGCGGGAAGCCGCGACCTATCTCCTCCTCCACAAGCCCCGCGGCTACGTGACGAGCCTGCGCGATCCAGAGGGGCGACGCGTGGTGGTGGATCTCCTGCCCCCCGGCACGCCCCGCGTGTTTCCCGTGGGTCGTCTCGACTACGACGTGGAGGGCCTCCTCCTCCTCACCGACGACGGCGATCTCGCCAATCGCCTCCTCCATCCGCGTTACGAGATCCCGCGCGTGTACGAGGCGGAGGTGGAAGGGCGCGTGGTGACGAGCGAGCTCCCGCGCTGGCGACGCGGCGTGGTGCTGCCCGACGGTCCCGCCGTTCCCGCGGGCGTGCGCCTGCTCCGCGCCGGCGCGAAGACAACGTGGATAGAGCTCACCTTCAGTGAGGGGCGCTACCGCGAGGTCAAGCGCTACTGCGCGGCCCTCGATCATCCCGTGATGCGGCTTCGCCGCGTCCGCTTCGGCCCACTCCGCCTGGGCACACTTCCCCTGGGAAAGGCGCGTAGGCTCACCGCCGACGAGCTCGCCGGGTTGGAGAACTTGCGCGGTCCTGGCGGTTCGCCTATACTTGGCCGGATTCGCGGATAGATCTGCTTCAGGAGCTCTTATGGACCTGGACGACTGGCGCTCCAGGATCAACGACCTCGACGAACAAATCCTCAACCTCCTCAACCAGCGCGGACACGCCGCCCTCCAGATCGGCGAGCTCAAGCGGAAACAGGATTCGCCGTACTTTGTCCCGGAGCGGGAGGCGCAGCTCCTCGATCGTCTCCTCGCGCTGAACCGCGGTCCGCTCGGTCCGGAGGCGGTGCGCGTGATCTGGCGGGAAATCCTCTCCGCGTCGCTCGCCCTGGAGAATCCGCTCCCCGTCGGCTATCTCGGACCCGCGGGCACCTTCACCCACGCCGCGGCTATGCGTCGCTTCGGCACCTCGGCCCAGCTCATTCCCTTGAAGACCATCGCGGACGTGTTCGAGGAGGTGGAGCGCGCCCGCGCGGAGTACGGCGTCGTCCCCGTGGAGAACTCCACGGAAGGTCCCGTCAACGTCACCCTCGACCGTCTCATCGACTCGGACACCGTGATCACGGGCGAGCTCACCCTCGAGATCAGCCAGCACCTGCTCTCGCGGGCCGGCGACCTGGGCGAGGTGAAAGTGGTCTGCTCCCATCCTCAGGGCCTCGCCCAGTGCCGGCAGTGGCTCCTCGCCCACCTGCCCGAGGCTCGCATGGAGGAGATGTCGTCGACCACCGCGGCGGCGGAGCGCGCCAAGGACGATCCTTCGGTAGCCGCGGTGGCCTCCGAACTCGCCGCGCGCACCTACGACGTGCCCATGCTGCGCAAGCGCATCGAGGACAATCCGTATAACACCACGCGCTTCCTCGTCATCGGCCGCCGCCCCGTGGGGCCCACCGGGCGGGACAAGACCTCCATCCTGTTCTCCATGAAGAACGAGCCTGGCGTGCTCTACAGCATCCTCCAGCCATTCGCGGCGCGCCGGCTCAACCTGACCAAGATCGAATCGCGACCGACCAAGCGACGCCCCTGGGAGTACGTGAACTTCGTGGACTTCGAGGGACATCGCGACACCGACGACGTGCGGGCAGTGCTCGGCGAGGTCAAGGAGCGTTGTCAGTTCCTCAAGATCCTCGGATCCTACCCGGCGGCCTAAGGAGCCCTTCATGACCGTGTCCTGGGAGTCCATCGCCAACGAACACATCCTGGGCATCGCGCCCTACGAGCCGGGGAAGCCCATCGAGGAGCTGGAGCGGGAGCTCGGGCTCACCGACGTGATCAAGCTCGCCTCCAACGAGAATCCGCTCCCGCCTTCGGAGCGCGTGCTCAAGGCCATCGCAGACGCGCTGACGCATCTCAATCGCTATCCCGACGGCAGCGCGCACTATCTCCGCGTCGCCCTCGCCCGGCGCCACGGGGTCACGCCCGAGCACATCATCATGGGCAACGGCTCCAACGAGCTGATCGAGCTCATCGTGCGGAGCTTCCTCCGCCCGGGCGAGGAGGCGGTCATCCCGCATCCCTCCTTCGTCGTCTATCCCATGATCGTGCAGGCGGCAGGCGGCATCCGGGTGGTGGTGACTCTCAAGGATCATCGCCTCGACCTCGAGGCCATGGCCCGCGCCATCACCCCCATGACCAAGATGGTCTTCATCGCCAATCCCAACAATCCCACGGCGACCCTGGTGACGGCGGAGGAGGTGGCGGCCTTCATGGCCCGCGTGCCCGACAAGGTCATCGTGGTCTTCGACGAGGCGTACTTCGAGTTCGCCCAGGGCCCGGACTTCCCCGACTCCCTCCAGTACATGCGGCAGGGGCGGAAGGTCTGCATCCTGCGCACCTTCTCCAAGGCGGCGAGCCTCGCCGGGCTGCGCGTGGGCTACGCCATCGCTGATCCCGACTGCATCTCGCTCCTCAACCGCCTCCGCGCGCCGTTCAACGTGAACTCGCTGGCCCAGGTCGCCGCCCTCGCCGCCCTCGAGGACGACTCGCACGTCCTCGAGTGCCTGCGCATGAACGAAGCGGGGCGCCACTTCCTGTGTGAGGAGTTCGCCGTCATGGGCGTGAAGTACGTGCCCTCGCGCGCGAACTTCGTCCTCGTCGACGTGGGGCGGAGCGGCAGCGACGTCTTCCAGCGCCTCCTCAAGGAGGGCGTCATCGTGCGGCCCATGTCGAGCTTCGGCATGGAGACGACCCTGCGCGTGACCATCGGCACGCCCGAGGAGAATCGCCGGCTCGTCAAGGCCCTCAAAAAGGTGCTCGGGGAGGGCAAGGCTGGGTGATCCGCCGGCTCAGCATCATCGGGCTGGGGCTCCTCGGCGGCTCGGTGGCCAAGGCCACCCGAGCCGTCTCGCTTGCCCGGGAGATCGTCGGCGTCGGCCGCCGGCGGGAGAGCCTGGAGCCCGCGCTCCGGGACGGCGTGGTGGATCACGTGACCACGGATCTCGCGGTGGGCGTGGCGGGCGCCGACCTGGTTCTCCTCGCCACCCCCGTGGCGACCCTCGAGCGACAGCTCCCCGCAGTGTGGCAGGCTGCGGCGCCGCACGCCCTCGTCACCGACGTGGGCAGTACCAAGGCCGGCATCGTACGGGCGGCGGAGGAGCTCGGCCGCGCACGGCCGCTCGCCTTCGTGGGCAGCCATCCCATGGCGGGGTCCAACCTGGCGGGGTACGCGGTGTCCCGAGCCGATCTCTTCAATGGCGCCACCGTCATCCTCACCCCTACCGATCGCACCCCGCTCGAGACGGTGAAGCGCGTGACCGAGTTCTGGGAAGCGATGGGTGGGCGCGTCACCGTGATGGATCCCGCCACCCACGACCGCGCGGTGGCCGCCATCAGTCATCTGCCCCACCTCGTGGTGGATGCCCTGGTCGCTGCGGTGGTCGACTTGGACCCACGCTTTCTCGAGGTGGCTGCGCGGGGCTTCAAGGACACCACGCGCATCGCGGCCTCCGATCCGATCGTGTGGCGGGAGATCTTCCAGCAGAATCGCGAGGCCCTCGGCGAGGCGCTGGGCACGTTCCGCCACGCCCTCGACCGTCTCGAGCGCCTGCTCGCCTCGGGCGACGACGGCGCCATCGAAGCCGCCCTGGAGCGCATTCGGAAGACTCGAGCCGAGCTCGGATGAGTGGTGAGGCGTCCTGGATCGTGAGGCCCGTGGCATGACCGGTCGGCGTGAGCCGGTGGTCACCATCGATGGGCCGGCGGGCGCGGGCAAGTCCACGGTGGCGCGCGAGGTCGCGCGGCGTCTGGGCTTCAAGCTCGTGGACACGGGCGCGCTCTATCGCGCGCTCGCCTGGGCGGTGGCGCGCGCGGGAGTGGCGACCACCGACGCGGGCGCCCTCGCCGCGCTCCTCGCGCGCACCACGGTCGAGCTGGCGGGTGATCGCGTGCTCGTGAACGGCCAGGACGTGACGGGGGAAATCCGCACGCCGGAGATCTCCATGCTCACCTCGCGCCTCACCGCGCTCCCCGCGCTGCGCGAGAAGATGACGCCCATCCAGCGGAGCCTGGCCGCGGCGGGCGGGGTGGTCCTGGAGGGCCGCGACACGGGCACGGTGGTCTGCCCCGACGCCGAGGTGAAGATCTATCTCGACGCCGATCTCGCCGAGCGCGCGCGCCGGCGCGAGAAGGAGCTGACCGCGCGCGGCACGGCGGCAGACTACAAAAGTGTGAAGGCGGAGATGGCGGAGCGGGACCGCCAGGACACGGAGCGGGCCATCGCCCCCCTTCGCAAGCCGGCCGATGCCATCACCGTGGATTCCACGGGGGTATCGCCCAATACGGTGGTGCAGCGCATCCTCGACGCAGTGGAGCAGGCTCGGTGCTGTACCCGATCCTGAAGGTTCTGGCGGTGGCCCTCATGCGGCTGTGGTTCGGCCTGCGGGTCACGGGCGCGGAGCACGTGCCCGCCACGGGCCCGGCCCTCCTCGTCTCGAATCACCAGAGCATCCTCGATCCCCCGCTCATTGGAGGGGCGACACCACGTCAAATTTTCTTCCTGGCCAAGGCTGAGCTGTTCCGCATCCCGCTCTTTGGCCGGCTCATTCGGGCCCTCCACGCGCGTCCCGTGCGTCGCGAGGGGTCGGATCCTAGCGCGCTCAAGACGGCCGCCCGCCTCCTCGAGGAGGGCAGGGCCCTCCTGGTTTTCCCTGAGGGCACGCGGAGCATCGACGGGCGGCTCGGTGAGGCCAAGCCGGGGATAGGGATGCTCGCCGTCATGAGCGGCGCCCCCGTGATCCCGACCTATATCTCGGGCACGCTCGAGGCGCTGCCCAAGGGGGCGGTCCGACCTCGTCGCAGCCAAGTGAGCGTACGATTCGGACCCGCGTTACACTTCAAGGCCTTGACGGGGGAACGGCGCAAGGAGCGGTATCGTGATGCCGCGAATGAGATGATGCGCGCCATCGCGCAGCTGAAGGAGCGGCAGGACCAGCGGCACCGCTAGGAGCGACGCGTAGCTCTCGCTCCAGCGAATCTATCAAGGAGGAAGCACCGGCTTATGGAGAGTGAGAACCGGAAGGCGAGGACCCTCGCAGGGGCACAGCGGGAGGTGACTGACGCCCCCGAGGAAAGCATGGAGGATTGGTTCAATCGCGGTGTGGGCGACATCGAGGAAGGCGAGGTCGTCCGCGGCACCGTGGTCGAGGTCCGCGACAGCGAGGTGCTGGTGGACATCGGCTACAAGAGCGAGGGAACCATCGCCATCGAGGAATTCCGCCACACCGGCAGCCTGCCGAAGGTCGGCGAAGAGATCGAGGTGTATCTCGAGTCCAAGGAGGACAGCGAAGGACTGATCGTCCTCAGCAAGGACAAGGCCGACAAGATCAAGGTGTGGGACGCCATCTCCAAGTCCCACGACAGCGGCACGCCGGTGGAAGGCAAGGTGGTCGAGGTGGTCAAGGGCGGGCTCTCCGTGGACGTTGGCGTGCGCGCCTTCCTCCCCGGCTCGCAAGTGGATCTCCGCCCCGTGAAGAACCTCGCCTCCATGCTCGGGCAGGTGATCCGCGCCAAGGTCATCAAGCTGAACCGCCGGCGCGGCAACGTGGTGCTGTCCCGTCGGGCCGTCCTCGAGGAGGAGCGGGAGGAGAAGCGCAAGCACACGCTCTCCGTGCTCTCCGAGGGGATGGTCCTCACGGGCGCGGTGAAGAACATCACCGACTATGGCGCCTTCATCGACCTGGGCGGCATCGACGGTCTCCTCCACGTCACCGACATGTCGTGGGGACGGGTGGGGCATCCCTCGGAGATCTTCCAGATCGGCGACCAGGTCGAGGTGGTGGTGCTGCACTTCGACCGCGAGACGGGGCGCGTCTCCCTCGGCTACAAGCAGAAGTCGTCCGATCCGTGGGCGGTGGTGGACGACCGCTACCCCGTGGGCGCCAAGGTGCAGGGGCGCGTGGTGAGCCTGACCAACTACGGCGCCTTCGTGGAGCTCGAGCCCGGGGTGGAGGGCCTCGTGCACGTCTCGGAGATGTCGTGGACGCGCCGGGTGCGCCACCCCTCGAAGCTCGTGAACGTGGGCGACACCGTGGACGTCATGGTCCTCGACGTGAACAAGGCGACCAAGCGGATCTCCCTCGGCATGAAGCAGGTGGAGGCCGATCCGTGGGCGACCATCGACGAGCGCTACAAGCCCGGCGAGCGGATCGAGGGCAAGGTGCGCAACCTCACGGACTTCGGCGCCTTCGTGGAGCTCGAGCCCGGGGTGGACGGCCTCCTCCACATCTCCGACATGTCGTGGACGCGCAACATCGGCCATCCCTCGGAAATCCTCAAGAAGGGCCAGTCGGTGGAGACGCAGATCCTCAACGTGGACCGCGACAACAAGCGCATTTCCCTCGGCCTGAAGCAGATCCAGCCCGACCCGTGGGAGACGGTGTCGCAGCGCTACCCCATGGGCTCGCGGGTCACGGGCAAGGTGGTGCGCCTCACCGACTTCGGCGCCTTCGTGGAGCTGGAGGCGGGCGTGGACGGCCTTCTCCACGTCTCCCAGATGTCGAACCGGCCCATCGCGTCGCCCGCCGATCTCGTCAACGTGGGTGACGAGCTGACCCTCATGGTCATCCGCGTGGATCCCCACGAGCGCCGCATCGGATTGAGTCTCAAGGATCTCGCCGCCGCCATCGTCGAGGAGCCGCAGCACGAGGGACGCGGGCGCGGCAAGGCCGGAGGCCGCAAGCGCCGCGGCGGCGACGACTACGAGGACGACGAGGAGTAACCGCGGGGTGCAGGGCCAGCCGTGACGCCGCGCGGCCGCGTCGCCCTCATGGTGGTAGGGGTGACCCTGGGCATCCTCGTGCTGTTCATCGGCACGGTGTGGGTGCTCATGAACGCGGTCAGCGACGAGGGCCTCGCCGCGGGCGGGCCGCGGGTGGCCGTGGTGGAGATCGAGGGCATCATCGTCGACGGCGCCTCCGCCGTGCGCGAGCTGCGCGAGCACGCGGAGAACCCCGCGGTGAAGGCGGTGGTGCTCCGGGTGAACAGCCCGGGCGGGGTGGTCGCGCCCACCCAAGAGATCTTCGCGGCCATCCAGCGCGTGCGGAAGAGCGGCAAGCCTGTCATCGCGTCCTTCGGGGCGGTGGCCGCCTCCGGCGGCTACTACGTGGCCACCGCCGCCGATCGCATCTACGCCAACCCGGGGTCGCTCACCGGCTCGATCGGCGTGGTGATGCAGATGGCCAACATCGAGGGCCTCCTCAAGAAGGTGGGCGTCGACTACGTCGTGGTCAAGGCGGGCGCCTACAAGGACATGGGCAACTTCGCCCGCACCATGACCCCCGAGGAGCGGAAGATCCTCCAGGCCCTCCTCGACGACGTGTACTCGCAGTTCGTGGACGCGGTGGCGGAGGGGCGCGGGCTCGATCGCAAGGACGTGCTCGCCTTCGCCGACGGCCGCATCTACTCCGGCCAGCAGGCGCTGGCGCTCAAGATGGTAGATGATCTGGGCGGTTTCGAGGACGCGGTGGAGGCGGCGGGCAAGCTCGCCAACATCAGCGGCCGGCCCAAGCTCCTCTACCCCCGCAAGCGCTTCTCCTTCCGCGACCTGATCGAAAGCCGGCTCGGCCTTCCCCCGTCCACGTCCCTCCTGCCGGCCCTGCCGGGCATCCGGACCCCCCTCTATCTGATGCAGTAGCCGTAAACCCTTGCCCTGCTTGACTATCTTTCGACTGTCGTGTTAGGTTCCTGAGAGTGGAACCAGCACAGTCAGGGGCTCAGGAACAAGAAGGCCGACTGGTTCCCGTGGAGGGAGCAGGCTGATGACCAAAGCGGATCTCATCGAGGAAGTCTCCAAGCTGTCGAGCCTGACGAAGAAGGAGACGGAGCTGATCGTCAACACCGTCTTCGACAACATCACGGACGCGCTAGCCAAGGGAGACAAGGTGGAGCTGCGCGGGTTCGGAAGCTTCCGGATCCGCCATCGCAACTCCCGGAAGGGCCGCAACCCCAAGACGGGAGACAGCGTCAGCGTCCCCGAGAAGCGCGTGCCCTTCTTCAAGGTCGGGAAGAGGCTCCGCGAGCTGGTCAACACCTAGAGGTCGCCCCGGAGCCGCGTGGATCGACTCTGGGCGCCGTGGCGGATGGCGTACGTGGCGTCCGCCGAGGCGGCAACTCCTTCACCGGTAGGTGGCTGCATCTTCTGTGACGCAATCGCAGGTGGCGACGACCGTCGCGCGCTCGTGCTCCGCAAGTCTCCGCAGGCGTTCCTGATCCTCAACAAGTATCCCTACGCTTCCGGCCACGTGATGGCCGCCCTCACGCGCCATCAGGGCTCGCTCGGCGAGGCGACTCCGGGAGAGCTGGGCCAGCTCATGGAGCTCGTGCAGTCAGCGGTGATCGCCCTCGGCCGCGCCTATCACCCCGACGGCTACAACGTGGGCCTCAACGAGGGCCGCGCGGCCGGGGCGGGCGTGCCCGGGCACCTCCACATGCACGTGGTGCCCCGCTGGAACGGCGACAGCAACTTCATGTCGGTGACCGGCCACACCCGGGTCCTCCCGGAGAGCCTCGACACCACCTACGATCGCCTCCTCGCGGCGCTCGGCTCGTGAGGGACGACTCGCCCGAGCTTCCCATGTCGCCGTCGCCCAGGGCCCTGCCGCCCGAGCCGGCGCTGTCGCCCCCGTTGTCACCCGTGATGCAGCAGTACCGGGAGCTCAAGCAGCGCTACCCGGACTATCTGCTCCTCTTCCGCCTCGGCGACTTCTACGAGCTCTTCTTCGAAGACGCCCACGAGGGCGCGGCCCTGCTCCAGATCACCCTCACCTCGCGGCAGAAGGGCGACGGCGCCATTCCCATGGCGGGCATTCCGCATCACGCCGCCGACGGCTACATCGCGCGGCTGATCCGCGCGGGCCGCAAGGTCGCGGTGTGCGAGCAGATGGAGGCGCCGAGCAAGGGCAAGAAGATCGTGCGCCGCGAGGTGGTGCGGGTCATCACCCCCGGCACCCTCACGGACACGCAGTATCTGGACGGCGCCGCCAACAACTTCCTCCTCGCCCTGCATCGAGCGGGCGGAAGCGCCGGCCGGGCCCTGGGCGCCGCTCTCGTGGACGTCTCCACGGGCGAGTTCTGGGTAGGGGAGTCGGCGGGCGACGGCGAGGCCCTGCTGGAGGCGGCGCTCCTGCGGCGGCCCGCGGAGAGCCTGCTCGCGCGCGACGGCGAGCCCGCCCTCGCGAGCCGGCTCGGCGCTCTCGGCCTTCCCGTAACGACGGGCGAGCCGTCCTGGTTCGCCCTCCGTCAGGCGCGCGAGCGTGTCGCCGCGCATTTCCGCGTCCCCTCGCTCGACGGGCTCGGGGTGGGGGACATGAGCGCGGGCATCCAGGCGGCGGGCGCGGCGCTCGCCTATTTGCAGGAGACGCAGGGCGAGTCCCTCGGCCACCTGACCCGGCTCCAGCGTCTCGCTCCCGGCGACGCGCTGATGCTCGATCCCACCGCCGTGGCCACCCTCGAGCTCTTCGAGCGCGCGCAGGATCGGAGCGTGCGCGGCTCGCTGCTGTCCATGCTCGATCGCACCGCGACGCCCATGGGCGCGCGCACGCTGCGGCAATGGCTCCTCCGGCCGCTCCTCGACCTCGAGGAGATCCGCCGCCGTCAGGACGCAATGGCCACCCTCATCGCCGAGCCCGCGCGACGGGCGGGCTTGCGCCAGGAGCTCGGCGGCATCGGTGACCTCGAGCGCCTGTCGAGCCGCGCCGCCCTCGGGGTCGCCCACGCGCGGGACCTCACGGGGCTCCGGAGCTTCCTGGGCCGGCTCGCCGCTCTCCGCGACGCCCTCACCGGCCTGCCCGGCCCGCTCCTCGCCACGCTCGGGGAGGAGATCACGTCGCTGCCCGCTCTCCACAAGCTCCTCGCGGATGCACTGGAGGACGAGCCGCCGCCCACCCTGCGCGACGGCGGGCTGATCCGCGAGACGTGGAGCGCGGAGCTCGGGGAGATCCGCCGGGGCGCCCGGGAAGCGCGGGAATGGATCGCCTCGCTGGAGGGCCGCGAGCGCCAGCGCACGGGCATTCCCAGCCTGCGCGTGCGCTTCAATCGCGTGTTCGGCTACGGGATAGAGGTGAGCCACGCCCAGGCCGCCAAGGTGCCGCCCGAATACATCCGGCGGCAGACCCTCACGGGAGCCGAGCGCTACGTCACCACCGAGCTCAAGGAGTACGAGAGCCGCGTCCTCGGCGCCGAGGAGCGCATGATCAAGCTCGAGCTCGAGCTGTTCATGGAGATCCGCGCCGCGGTGGCCGCGGAGGCGCCCGCGCTCTTGCGCACCGCGCGCGCGGTGGGCGCCCTCGACGCTCTGGCCGCGCTGGCCGACGTGGCCCACGAGCGCGGGCACGTCCGTCCGGAGATCGACGGCGGGCGCGCCCTCGACATCGTGGAGGGCCGCCATGCCGTGCTCGAGGTGGGCGGCGACCGGCCCTTCACGCCCAACGACCTGCGGCTCGATCCTGAAGCCGAGCAGGTGATCATCCTCACCGGCCCCAACATGAGCGGGAAGAGCGTGTTCATGCGCCAGGCCGCCCTGCTCGTCATCCTCGCCCAGATGGGCGCCTATGTGCCGGCGCGGTCGGCGCGCCTCGGCGTGGTCGACCGCATCCTCACGCGCGTGGGCGCCCAGGACAATCTCGCCCGCGGCCAGAGCACCTTCCTCGTGGAGATGGTGGAGACGGCGAGCATCCTCCACCATGCCACGGAACGCAGCTTGATTCTCCTCGACGAGGTGGGCCGCGGCACCTCCACCTTCGACGGCCTCGCCATCGCGTGGGCGGTGACGGAAGAGCTCCACGAGCGTGGACACGGCGCCAAGGTGCTCTTCGCCACCCACTACCACGAGCTGACCGCGCTGGCGGGGACCCTGCCGCGCGTGCGCAACTATCACGTGGCGGTGAAGGAGTGGAACGACGAAATCATCTTCCTCCACAAGGTGCGGCCGGGCGGCACCGATCGCTCCTATGGCATTCAGGTCGCCCGCCTCGCCGGCCTGCCCCCCGCCGTGATCACGCGGGCCCGGGCCATCCTCGCCGACCTCGAGAGCGTGCGGCCGAGCGCCGTGCCCGAAGCGTCCGCGGAAGCCACCGCCCAGCTCGGGCTCTTCCCCTCCGCGCCGGATCCGCTCCT
>Ga0075425_100002897_pt1 | contig 17301 bp, 14 predicted proteins | sample SoiMethybrSBSTD4_FD_75300 | JGI IMG/M metagenome (GOLD analysis project Ga0075425, IMG submission 75300) | Bulk soil microbial communities from a Populus tree surrounding site in Tennessee, USA - Soil MetaG P. TD hybrid SBSTD4 | ecosystem: Environmental > Terrestrial > Soil > Tree plantation... | reverse complement strand
CGGAATCCGCGCGGCTGCCCCACAGCACGGGCGATGTCGGCGTAGGTGCGCGTTTCGCCATAGGGGATGCACAGCAGGGCCTGCCAGCAGCGCCGCTGAAAGTCTGTGCCCCGCAAGTCGAGCTCAAAGCAGAACTCGCGTAAGCGACCGGCGAAATATTGTTCCAGCTCGCGGACGTACGGGCGCAATTTAGCTGCCGCTACCTTCCATTCCAGGTCCGCAAAATGCCCGTTCTGGTGCGGCAACGGACCACGATCGAACTCCAGCAGCGCCAGACCGCGCTCCGAGGCTGCCAACAATAGTGGGCCCACCGGAGAGGAAGGCATGCGCCAGTAGTGAAGTGTTTCCATACCCCATCAGCCTAGCACACGAAAAGTTGGGACCTGCCTCAGAAGCAGGGAAAATACGGGGTCGTGCTTCCTGAGGCAAGCTTATTGAACACGCTCTTCTGGCGTTCTACATAAGAGCCGTTGCTCAACGCGTAATGCTTCCATTGCACCAGCCCGTACCGCGACGAATATGTGACCGTCGTCACAACCGGGCAGGCGTCGCTGTGATCAGGGGCTAGAGGTCGAGGTGGAGGCGCACCCCGGGCACCAGCACGGGACCGCGGTCGCGGTTGTAGCCGGGATTGTTGATGTGTTGCAGGTCGGCGCCCAGGTACACGCCTCTCCACAGGTGCAGGTTGTAGTAGCCCTCAAAGATAGTTTCGCGGCCGTAGTGTAGGCCGCCATCGCCCAGCAGGAAGCCGCGTCCACCTAGAGCCAGATATTTCTGATGCCAGCGGGAAATGCCGTTAGAAACAAACGCCGCGCCCACTTTGTCCAGCTTGCGTCCCCAGCGCGTTCCGGCATAGTCGCCGCCCAGTTCCAGCGTGCTGTCCACTTCGGTATACACGTAGGACTCGTGCTGGCCCTCACTCCACCCCAGGCGGGAAAAGGCGCGCAGGTTGGGCGTGAGGCTCTGCTCCAGGTTCACGCCGAAGCCGTACTTGGCCGTGACCTGCAGCGGATGAGCAGTTATGTCAGGCACAGGAGTAAGGTGATCCAGGAAGTTGATTACCGCCTGGCGGTAGTCGCCCATGTTGGCATGGTTCACGTAGGAAAGCAGGCGGATGGCAGTGCGCCGCTTCGCCAGCAGCTGGGGAAACAAATCAAGCTCTACGTTCTCGCTGTGGGCCCGGCGCAGGTTCCACTGCATGTCGAGACCGTTGGCTACCGTGGGCATAACGGCCTCGGCAAAACGAAGCGCCCAGACGGGCGCGTCGTACTCAGCCAATGCGCCCCAGGTGTAGCCGCGGGTGTCGGCGGCATAATCGAAGGCGCCGTTGTTATCCACGGTCCAGTTCATGAACTGCAGGTGGCTGTCGCCGCCGGCTTCATTCACATCGAAGAAATCCGCCATGGTGAATTTGCCCACCCGGAACTCCAGGCGATGCGCGGGCAAGCGGGTGAACAGGGAAAGTGGCGTTCGCTCAGACTCGACCTTATTCTTGCTCAGCGGCACAATCGCGTGGAATATGACGCGCGCGACGTAAGGCGCTCCCCCCAGATTGGGATTGCGCACTACGTCCAGGTTGGTGAAGCCGGCCAGCCCAAGAGCGTCGCTGATGCCGCCCCCGGAAGCGCTCTCTACATCAAACAGAACTTCTGCGCGCTGGCTGATCTCATATCCCGTGTACAAAGTGAGCAAGCGCGAGGTGGCATCCTCGCCGTAGGGATGAAGGCTGTTGGGACCGCTGTACGGAGCGTCAAACGGCGGATGCCCCTGGGCAATGATGTTGACCTGACCGCCCCAATACCAGCGCGTGTTATCGGGATGGGGAAAGATGGTGGCAGGTTCGGAGGATCCCGGGTCGGGGGATCTCGGCGCTTGGGCGGAGGCACCCAATGCAAGTAGCAAGATGAGAATGGCGACTCTCACGTGTGTCTAATGTAGCGCAGAGGAAAGTGGCGGGTAGTCACATCGTTTTTCATAAGAAGACACGGTGATGTGAGTCACAAATGAGGGCGACTGCGGGTTGGTATATTAGCTGGCTTGGAGGTCATAATGGGTCGCAAGACGGATGAGTCTCGCAAGCTGCAGAAGCGCGCCGAGGCGGTGATTCCGGGCGGAGTGGATTCGCCGGTGCGGGCCTTCCGGGCGGTGGGCGGCGATCCTCCGTTCATTGTGCGAGGCCAGGGCTCGCGCATCTGGGACGCCGATGGCAACGAATACATTGAATACCTGGGCTCCTGGGGGCCCCTCATTCTTGGCCATGCCGCGCCGGAGGTGGTCGAGGCGGTGATGGACGCCGCGCGCAACGGCACCAGCTTTGGGGCGTCCAATCCGCTGGAACCGGAACTGGCGGAAGTGGTGCTCTCCGCGTTCCCGCGAATGGAGAAAGTGCGCTTCGTCAATTCAGGCACGGAGGCCACCATGTCGGCCATTCGACTGGCCCGCGCCTACACCAAACGCAAGTACGTGATGAAATTCGAAGGCTGCTACCACGGCCATGCCGATGCCCTGCTGGTGAAGGCGGGCTCGGGCGTGGCTACACTCGGAATCCCAGGTTCGGCCGGGGTTCCCGAGGAATTTACCCAGTTCACGCTGGCTTTGCCCTTCAACGATGCCGATGCAGTAGACCAGGCGTTCAAGAAGTTCAAAGGGCAGATTGCCTGCGTTATTGTGGAGCCCGTGGTGGGCAACATGGGGTGCGTTCCTCCCGCAAAAGGCTACCTGGATGCGCTGCGCTATATCACTTCCCGGGACAACTCGCTGCTTATTTTCGACGAAGTGATGACCGGCTTTCGTCTCGCCTTTGGCGGCGCGCAGGAGGTATTTGGCACGGCGCCCGACATGACCACGCTGGGCAAGATCATCGGCGGCGGCCTGCCGGTGGGCGCGTATGCCGGGCCGGCGGAGGTCATGGACATGGTGGCGCCGCTCGGGCCTGTCTATCAGGCAGGCACTCTCTCCGGCAATCCCTTAGCGATGGCGGCGGGCCTGGCCACGGTGTGCTACCTGCGCGATAACCGCGAAGTTTACGGCCGCATGGAGCGGGCCGCCGCCACCCTGGTGACCATGGTGGTCGAAGCGGCAAGGGAGGCGGGAGTGTCCATCACCTACAACCGCGTCGGCTCTATGTTTACCTGGTTCTTCACCGAAGTGCCGGTGACCAACTGGACCAGCGCCTCCAGGAGCGATACCGCAGCCTTCGGCCGCTTCCATCGCGCCATGCTGGATGCGGGAGTGTACCTGCCGCCCTCCCAGTATGAGGCGGCCTTCCTCAGCGCCGCCCACAGCGACGAAGACGTGCGCCAAACCGTGGCGGCGGCACGGGAGGCGTTTGCGGTGGTGGAAGCAAGATGATTGACCATTGACGAATTACGATTGGCGAACGCCGCGCTGGGCCTCTGCCTGGGAGACAAATCAGACAAGCTCATGCCTTCGTTTCCATTCTGGGCAATGCTCCCAGTTCAAGACCCCGGCACCTTCGTAAGTCTCCCAAAGTTATCCCTCCCGTATTCAGTCCGCCCTATAAAAGGAAAGGCGAGAACCTCGCCACGGGTGGTGATATGCAGTCTGAGGGATCCCTTCTCGAGCACAGAGCAGCACAAAGCCTTGTTTCTCCGGGACCGGCGAACCCGGGAGTGGCCACTAGCAGGCAGGCGCCGCGCGGACCGGACAAGCGCGAGCGCACACGCGTATCTTCCAAGCTTCCCCTTACGGTGAAATTCGGTGGCATTTACGAAAGCGCTACCGAAGCGACGAACATCAGTGCTCGAGGCATGTTCTTTGCCCTCCAGCAACGGCTGGAGATGGGAGCAGCCATCGAATTGGTCTTCCGCCTGCCTCGGCATGTAATTGGAGTGGACGGCATCTGGCTGCGCTGCCCGGCGGAGGTGGTGCGAGTGCAAGAAGGCCTGCCGGAGGGCAAATTTGGTTTTGCAGCGAAGATCAAGAGTTACGAGATCTTTGTTGGGTGAACCGAAAAAAGTAATGAATGAAGAATGAAGATTGCAGAGTAGGGAAGCTCGCTCCTCAGCCTTCATCGCTTCTGTCATTCATCAGTGTGCTTCCATCATCTCCGGTACAGTCACGAACGTGAACCCCCGGTCACGGCAGCGGAGGATAAGCTGCTCCACCGCATCCACCGTGAAGGAGCGATCCACCCCGAGGTGACGGTGGCCGCCGTCGTGCAGCAGAATGACGTCGCCGCCCTCCACGCTGCCCATCACCTTGTTTTCGATCTGGGCAGCCGATTGTGCGTCCCAGTCCCCACCGCTTACGCTCCATAACACCGGCACCAGGCCACACCGGCGCACCGTGCGCAAGGCCTGGGGCGTGCGCCCCCCATAAGGCGGCCGGAACAGATTGGAATGCCCGCCAACCGCCTGCTGCAGCGCCTCAGCACAGCGCCGGACCTGGCTCTCTACTTCGCGCGTACCTGCAAAAATCAGGTTCGGATGGTCGTAAGTATGGTTCCCGATGACGTGGCCTGCGGCGGCGATCTGGCGTGCGATGTCAGGCCGCTGGGCCACAAAGCGGCCGATCAGAAAGAAGGTGGCGCGGATCTGTTGGTGGTCCAGGATCTCCAGAAGGCGTGGGGTCCAGGGGTCGTTAGGGCCATCATCGAAAGTAAGCGCCAATTGGCGCGAGCCCTCGCCGGCTCCAATAAAGGTTTGGCCAAAAAGCTGGGAGCGCGGCGCCATGGTGTTGTAGCCGGCCGCGGCTAGGGTGGCCACTCCGGCGGTGGCGAGAAGGCCAAGCATAGGAGGATTGTAAATGTTGGGCGCCGGAAAGGGGCCGGCTGTGCTAGGCTGCACCTGCAAAGACGCCCGTGACATGCCGTTCAGCCTGGCGGGGTGCTTTTCTGCCAATTGTCAGACGAACCGATGCGAGATATGCTGCCAAACGACCCGGAAAATCTGCTGAACCATGGCTAAACTCTTCGAGCTTCCCCGATATATTGCGATCGAAGGTCCGATTCGGGTGGGCAAGAGCACGCTGGCGCGAATTCTGGCTGAGCGCCTGAACGCGCAGCGGGTGGCGGAACCCGACGACAATCCTTTTCTTAAGGCGTTTTATGATGGCGAGCCGGGAGCCGCCTTCCAGGCACAGTTTGCCTTCCTTGCGCACCGTTTCGAACAGCTGAAGGCGTTAGACGTTGGCGCTCGCTCCAACAAGACCGTGGTCGCCGACTACATCTTCGAAAAAGACAAGCTGTTCGCCTACCTCAACCTGAGCGATGTGGAACTTGAGACCTACAATCGTTATTACAACTACTTCCGCGAGCAGTTGCCCACGCCTGACCTGGTGATTTACCTGCAGGCCTCCCCCGAGGTCCTGCGCAAGCGCCTGAAAAAGAAGAGCGTGGCGGCGGAGAAGGGCATCAGCCACGATTACCTGGAAGCAGTGGTGAAGGCCTACGAGCACTTCTTTTTTCACTACACCGCGTCTGACCTGCTGATCGTCAACACCACCGACATTGACTTCGTGGACCGCAATGAAGACTTGCAGGAGCTTCTGCGCAAAGTATCCGAGCCCATCAAAGGCACGCAGTACTTCCTGCCCCTGGGGTCGGAAGCAGCCAGCGCGTAAAAGGTTCCGGTGGACGGAGAACCTGCTACACACCGCTAGGGCAAGTGGTCCAAATAGCAAACCTCATTGGTGGGCTGCGCGGGCGGTGTGGGCGGCGTGAGCCAGTCGGGATGGCTGAAGTCGAAGAACTCGGTCATATCCGGCTGGTTGGCATCGCGCAGGGTCAGGCTGCGCAAGTGAAAGCGGGTTTCGATGAACTTCAACATGGCGGTGGAATCCATCACCGAATGCGACACAAAGCCCTTGCGGGCATAAGGAGAAACCACAAACATGGGCACGCGGTAACCGGTGGAGGTGAAGTCGCAGGTGCGTCCCCCGCCGGTGGTGGTGCAGATGTCGCCCGGTTGCAGGTCCCGAGGCGGGATGCCGTCTGGGTTAACAGCCGCCTGAGGCGGTACGTGGTCGTAAAAGCCGCCGCCTTCATCCGTGGTCCAGATAAACGCGGAGTGCGCCCATGAGGAACTGCCCATCAGGGCATTGATGAAGGTGGAGACGTACGCCGCTCCGGCCTGTACTGAAGGTCCAGGGAGGTTGGGATTCTCCCCCGGGTGCTCGTCCAGTCCGCTGAAGTAGCCGCTCTCGATCAATGCTACTTGTGGCAGGCTGTTGTTTTTCACGTCGCTGAAATACTGCGCTGCCGGCACCACGTTCTGGGAGTACTTCTTGCCGGCGGCGAACATGCTGATGTAGCTGCCCTGCAAGAGCGAGCCGTTCACCTTGTCGGTGACGTAAATCTTCCAGGACACGCCCGCAGTCTGCAATTCATCAAAAATCGTCGGATTGCTCAGCACCGTTCCCGTCCCTAGTGGATACACGCGTCCCGCCGAAGTGGCCGAAAGAATGTACATGCGGTTAGGTTGGGTGCGGGTCATCACCGGCGAGAACCAGCGGTCGGCAGTGGCAAAGTACGTGGCCATGAAGTAGTAGTAAGGCAGATCTGTCTGGTCGTAATAGCCCATCACCCGCCGCCCCTCGACATCGTGATAGTGCAAGGCCTGGGCATCTTTGGCCGCGGTCTGCACGAATCCGTCCAAGGTGGCGTCATTGGACGTGGGGTCTTGCCGGTTGAAGTCCACATGGCTTTCATTCCACGAGGGACTGGGGTTCTCCACGCAACTGGTAAGCAAGTGGAAAGCGGGCACGGGGCCGGCGGTAGACGGGTTGGAGGCATTTGCCGGCGTGCCATCTACATCGCCGGGAAAGCCGTTGGCGACGCGATAGGCATTGAGGTGCCCGAAGTAGTGGTCGAAGGAGCGGTTCTCCTGCACCATGATCACGATGTGATTTATAGCGGCGTCCAGGGCAGGATTATCGGATGGCGGCGGCTGGCTTATCCCCACCAGACCCTGACACCCGTTGAGCGCGGCAACGGTGAGGAGCGTTAGCGAAAAGACAAGGAGCTTGCGCAGGCCCAAGGCAGTCCGGTTCGTCATCATGTCCGTGAACCTGAGATGTTGGATTGCGAGGCACTGTTGGCCCAGGCGTTGAAGCCCTTGTTTCTGTCCTATTCCACGGCTGCAAAGGTGTTGACGGCTTCGCCCCAGACAAATTCAGGATCCATACGGGCCCTAGAACCGGCTGCCCAGGTCTGCGGAAACCTCAGTGAAGTGGGGTCACAGTAGGTCTAAAATCTAGAAGTACTACGGTCTTTCGTGTAATACGTTTTCGCCCCAGCCAGACCTACAATCCAACAGCTACTTACAAGGGACCTAAGCCCGGGCAAGCCCGCCGGAGCACAAGCCGTTTTCCCCCGAAACGGTTTTTTTGGGAGGAAACCTGTGCGCCGAATGCTCACTTGTCTGCTGGTGGTTTTCTTTTGCCAGCTCTCATATTTATCCTTCGCCACGACTGCAATTCGCCCCAGCACTACGCTGGCGTCTCAAACGAGCAATAACACCAGTGCAGCCAACAGCTTTTCCAGCCAGTCCAACGGTAATCTCGGGGCGGGAAACGTCAGCAAGGTAGACATTCATTCCCTGCTCTATGCCGGCGCGAGCACCAAAATTTACGCCCATTTGGTGCCTTGGTTTGGAGGGTCCAACCACATGAACGTGGGCTACTCCTCCACTGACCCCAGCCAGGTGCACCGGCAGGTGGAGGACATGATCAGCCGGGGCATTGATGGTGTAATCATTGACTGGTACGGGCCGGGTTCGAATGAGGATACGGCCACCAAGCTGATCATGGCGGAGGCGGAAAAGCATGCCAGCTTCAGTTTTGCCGTGATGGTGGACAAGGGCGCAATTCCACGGGCAGGGTGCGGCAGTTGCAGCGCCCAGCAGGCGCTCATCAGCGAGCTGAACTATATTGCAAGCGCCTACTATGGCTCGCCCGCGTACATGCGATGGAACGGGCGGCCGATGGTCACCAATTTCGACCTCGACATCCACTACTCCATTGACTGGAATGCGGTGCGTAGCGCCGTGGCGGGAAACCCGGCTTTCATCTTCCAGCATGCCGGCGGCTTCACTCACGCACAGAGCAGCGGCAGTTATTCCTGGGTCATCCTGAGCAATGATTACGGCATGTCCTACCTTTCAAATTTTTACGATGCCGGCCTGGCACACGCCTCTGAGGACGCTTATGGCGGTGCCTACAAGGGCTTTAACGATAGCCTTGCTTCCTGGGGCTCGGGACGGGTGATGAGCCAGCAGTGCGGACAGACCTGGCTGCAGACCTTCAACAAGATCAATAGCATGTACAACTCGTCCCGCCAATTGGACGCTCTGCAACTGGTCACTTGGAATGATTACGAGGAGGGAACGGAGATCGAAACGGGAATTGATAATTGCGTAAACATCTCCGCTTCGCTCTCCAGCAGAACCCTGAAGTGGTCGGTGGGCGGCAATGAGAACACGGTTGACCACTATGTTGTTTTCATTTCCACCGATGGCCAGCATCTCATGGAACTGAGCCAAATTGGAGTGGGCAACCGCTCCATCAATTTGGACTCATATTCGCTCGCGCCGGGCGCCTACACGCTGTACGTGCAGGCGGTAGGCAAGCCGGTGTTCCGCAACCACGTATCAGGAGCGGTGAAGTACACCGTGAGCGCTTCCAGCGGCGTACCAGCAGCCGGCATAGCAGTGGGCGCTTCGCCTTCCACCCTGACCTTATCGCCCGGGCAGAACGCAAGTGTTCAAGTGACAGTGACCGCTACCGCAGGAAGCGTGGGTGCCGTTTCGCTGGCTTGCTCCAACTTGCCTGTTGGCGCCAGTTGCGCGTTTGCGCCTGCCTCCGTTAGTCCGGGAACGGGCACCGCAGCCGCAACCTTGACCATCACCCAAGGACAGCTCTCAGCCTCGGCCCGGCAACCGCAAGCGGTCTTGGCGTTGTGGTTGCCGCTGCTTGGCTTCCCCGCGATGTTTCTGCTTGAGGGTAGCGAATTGCGCAGGCGCGCCTTGGCCGCTCTGGCCGGGGTGTTGCTGCTATTTGCCTGCTCCTGCGGCGGAGGCTCCTCACCCGCTTCTCCGAGCAGTGCCAGCCACGCTGCACCCCAAGGCAGTTATGCCGTGGTGATCAGCGGCAGTTCTTCCTCGGCCCAGAATTCGACTACGGTGATGCTGAAAATCGAGTAAGCGGTTGAAATCAAAGCGGAAAGGCGGCTGGAACGCCTCCAGCCGCCCTTCTTTTTGCGGAGAATCAGAAAGTGACGGGTGCCGAGATGTGGTTGATCATGCTGGGCTTGCCCACCGCCTGCACGTAGACTTTGACCCCGTTGCCGGAGCTGATATTGGCGGAAGAGAGGTCAGCGGAATGCGTTCCCGCCGCCACGTCGGTAAGGTGTTTGAAGTTCTGGCCGTCGCTGCTGCTCCAAACCGCGTAGTGATCAACGGTGTCTTCATTGCCGCTGACCTGCCAGGCAACCGAACTGCCCGCCGCCTTGGCCGAGACGCTCACGCAGTTGTCAATGCCGGTTTCGATCTCGGTACCCTCTTCATAGTCGTTCCAGGTGACTAACTGCACCCCATTTAAGCGCGGGTTTCCACCGTAATACTTGCCGATTTCATCGAGCGTGGCTAGCCAGGTCTGGCCGCAGTTCTGGTTCATCAACCGGTGTGTTCCCCAGCCCGACTGGCTGTCGTTGAATCCTTTGTAGCTGCTCCCGACGACGGCGTCTTTGCCGTGTTCCATGCCCGCGGCGTAGAAGGAATCCAGGTAAGACTGGCCCCAGTCATTGGCGTCGGCGGTGTTGACATTAACCCAGCTGAAGCCGCCGTTGGTCTGAGGCGACTGGAAGCCCACGGCGTTACGGAAAATAAAAACAGGACTGCCCTGCGCCTTGGCTCGCACCCTGTTCCAATCAACCGGAAATTGTTCCAACCCAAAAAAGAAAATGGCGGGATGACCGTTAATCTGGATGTAGGCGGAAGACTGAGCATAGTGGCTGATCGCATAATTCACGTCATTGATCAGCTGATCAGTCACATCGCAACCAGGCGTCTGGGCACATAACTGGGGCCCGCCCCCAGCATCCTCCATAATGGCAAACTGAAAACCACCGCGGTCCTGCGCATCCTGCATAACGGCGATAGCCGCAGAGTTTTCGTGGGCATGGCTGGCGTCGGTGCCGTACCAATCGATGATGGCACCCTTGATGCCCCGGCTCTGCATGTCATCGAGTTGCTTATGGACCTGATTCGGGTCAGCGGAGTCGTAACCCACGTTCATGTGGTTGGATTGACCAAACCACACCATCAAGTGGGCCCAAATCGGCGTGCTGGACGGAACCTTGAGCGCGCTGCGGATGGAGACTTTGCTCACGTTACTGGCGCCCGCGTTGCCATTCTGCTGGGGCACAAATGAATCCGCCGCGCTGCTGTTATTGGCCAGGGCACTTTGCGACGGGTTGTTCGGGCTCGCCTGCACGGCTGACGCCCCACGCGGTGACATGGACCCACCGCCGCAAGCTGCCAATCCCATTGCCAGCGCTGCCAGCAGCAGCACACTGCCCTTGTGAAAATTCGACACGTCTCCCCCTCTCGGGCTGCTTGTGTTTCGGGGGAAACGAAGGCCCTGCGAACCTCAGGAATTGCCCGGCTTTGCCCGGCCGGATGTGTACTTAGCTTGAATTAACACTATGGTAAACATCGGCTGCAGCTCTGCCAGTCGGCCAAAGACAGGATTTATAAGTGGGTTTTGCCTTAAGGAACTCAGGAATGCGCCTTAGGACTGGTGAATCATCAAAACCAAGGCGGCGAAGAAGTTTCGGGGGCCTGGAAGTGGCTCCTCACATCCAGGGAGCGGTGCGGGCCGAAACCGCGCGAGCCAGAGCCGACCGAGTGGAAACCCATGAGGGAAGGCGGCGGAAGCGGCGCAACGGCTCCAGGGCGCGCGTGCGCTGGTGAATATCAAAAGCGCGCAGATACTGGCGCACGATCTGGGGCATGGTCATGCGCATGGCGGCGGAGAAATTCTGTTCCGCCATCTCTTGCTGGCGTTCCGGTGATTCCAGCAGATCAATGATTTCTCCCGCCAGACTCTGCATGTTGCCGGTCTCGTAGAAGGAAATGGCCAGATCTTCGTTTTCGGCCATCTCACGAAAATCCGGAATATCCGCACAGATGATGGGCAAACCGAAAGCCGCGGCCAGATGCGCGACTCCGCTGGAACCTGCGGCCGATGAATAGGGCATGACCGCAACCGTGGCGGTCTGGAAAAGCTCGGGGATTTTATCTTCCGCTACATAGCCCGTAAAGACGATCTGTCGGTTGTGCTGGTACTTCTGAGCTACGGAGGCCACATAACCTGGTGTTTTGGGATGGTCGCCGCCGCCAATCACCAACTGCGCGTTAGGCACCCGCGCCGACACAAGGGCAAAGACCTCAAGAATCTGCTCGAGGCGTTTGTAGGTTCCCCACTTGCCAAAGGCCAAGACCCGGTGCAGGGGATTGCCGCGGCGGCTGAAGTCCGGGTACTCCGGTCGGCTGGAAAGAATGCCATGCATGCGCACATGTACATTGGCGCCGCGGTACTTCTCGCGCAAGGTGCGGCGATAGGCAGGTAGAAGCACGGAGATAGAGTTCGACATCAGTACCAGTCGAGTTGCCAGATAGCCGGCCGCCCGGTATACGCGGGGGAAACGCACCCCCGCATCTTTCATGGAAATGTAATCAATCACCTGGTGCAGGGTGACATGGGTGTAATAGCCGTTAAGCCGGGTGAGCGCGGGGATGCAAATGCCGGCGAAGGCGGCTGCCGGACGATCGCCGTAGCTGGAAAATCCCAGGTTGAACCACACCACGTCGGGTTTAAGTTCGCGGATCTGGGCCAGAACTCGCTGGGCATTGGAAAGCGTGTTGAAACGCCAGCAGCGAATTACGCTGTAATCCTCAAGTTCCGGCTGGGGTGTTTCCAGTTCGTCGGCCAGAATGGTGAGGCTGAGCAGTGGGTTCTGCTGCAGCTCGTGTGCGATATGGAAGCCATATTCGGCCAGTCCCCGATGGCTGGGCGGGAAAGTTGTGACCAGGCAGATTTTCATCAGGAGCCCAACTTAAAAAGCGAATCGAGGGACAAGCGCCCCAGGAGAGAAAAATAGTCGAGCGCCACCTTCAGGCTGGCCTTGCTTTTGCCCGCGTAGCGCAGGCCGAAGAGAAACGGAATTTCCGCCGCCGAGCGGATGCGTCCTCGCACCAGGATTTCCAGCAGAATCTTGAACCCTTGCGAGTGCAGGGGAATGCCGGCGATGCAGCTGCGCCGCACCACAAAAAATCCGGACAGCGGGTCCTTGATGCGGATGTTTCTTTTTTGCAGAGGAATGGTCACCCAGGTGCCCAGCAGGGATACCAGGCGGCGGGCTGGATTCCAGCCCTTCACCGCGTCCTCGGCGACATATCGGCTGGCCACGGCGATGTCGTAACCCTGCTGAATGGCCTTAACCAGCTCGGGCAGCAGCTCCGGTGGATGCTGCAAGTCGGCATCCATCACCGCCAGCAGCTCCGCATCGGTATGCTGCCAACCGTAAATGACAGCGCCCGCCAAGCCGCTTTCTCCACGGCGCACCAGCAACTTGACCCGCGGATCCTGCGCCGCTATTTCCTGCACCACTTGCGCCGTCCCGTCGCGGCTGTCGTCGTCCACGACGGTGATGTCGTAAGCAACACCGAGAGTATCAAGGCTGGCCCGCACCCGTTGTAAGGCTGCGGCAATATTGCCAGCTTCATTCAAGGTGGGAATGACCAGGCCCAGTTTGTCCGACAGCTCCATAATGCAGTACCCGTGACTCGCTCGCTTCCGATACTTAGGATGGAAGGAAGGGGAGTGGATGTTGGCTGGAGTTGCTGCGGAAAATTGTCAGCGTTCGTGAACCAGAGTAGCTGGATTCCGATTTACGTATTTCAGCTCTCTTCAATCAGAAAAATTTACTCCCGCGGCGCCACGGTTCGCCGTCTCCCACATCCCGGTATGCCGTGCCGTCTCTTGAAAGAGCTTAAGGACTTCTTCACCGGCTTGCTCCATTGGAAGCGGAGGGACCACTGCCATTCCAACTATCTTCGCCAGTTCAAGATAAGTTTGACGGCAACGGCGGGAGAATTCCAGAGGATACTCCGGCTTACGCACGCAGGCCTCCTCGGGATTGGCGTCAATCAGGTAACTCAAATCGGGCCGGGGAGCGAGGGCGCGGGCAAAACGCAAAAAACCCCGCGCCACACCCTTTTGCAGGGGCAGATTGGCCAGCTCGTCATATAAGTAACGGTCAAAAATGATTACCGCTGCGCCCGAGCGGCAAGCTCGCGCTACCACCCGCCGCAGGTGCAGAGCGTCAAGCAGGTAAAGCGCGCTGCGGAGCAGGCTCAGGTACCAGGCGCGGACATTCTTATCGCGTCGCTGCACTGGCTTACCGGGCGCGCCCACGCCCTTTTCGCTTTTGAAAACCTTATGGGTAACGCCTTCCCGAAATCGGGCTAAAACCACCACGTCATCCCAAAAGGCTAGCTGCGTAACTGTACATCCGCTGGCCGCCAAAGCGTCGCGCAAATGCTCGATCTGTGTGCTCTTGCCGGCCCCATCGATCCCGGAAAAGCTTACCAGCAGGGGTGCGGTGCGGTGCGGTGAGTGGCTCTTCATGAATTATTTGGCGCCCGGTGGACGGCTGGGGCTGCTGCGAGAAAGTGCGTACACGGTTCCAATAGCGACGGCACCGCCGGCAATGGCTCCCAGTTTGATCAGAAAAGAGCGCACCTGATGCTGCTTGGCGGGTGCGATGGCCATCCCCGCCGGCTTGGAACCCGCCCCGCCCGCAGTGGGCCCGGCTTCCGCTGCTCCGGTTCCGGCCGGCGCCTGGGCCGGCTGCGCAGGCGGCTTCTGCCCCTGGTCCTGATTTTGGGGGGTGTTGCCGTTCGACTGCGGCGCTGGCGACGCGTTGGGAGCTTCCGGCAGTGGCTGCTGGTTCTGCGTCGTGGTCTGCGCCGCAGGCGGCGCGCCCGGGCTTTGCGCCTGTGCCGCCATCATTTCCGGCACTCCGCACAGGCATAGTGCCAGCGTGAGACTCACAAGGCGCGCGCTATGCTTGTGATCCGTTTTCATAATCTGCTCTCCAGATTCTTTCAGGCTGCGAGGTTCGAGGGCGCTTCGTCTCTGGGGTCGGCGGCCGAACCTGCTGTCACGGCCCACTCGGCGTATTTCCTCATGGCGTTGGGCAGGAAGCCGCTGAAACTGCGCACCGCATCCGACACCGTCTCGTAAATCTCGAATAGACGGTCAGCGCGGGTAAGTTCCAGCACAACGGCCGCGTGCGGCGAAAGCGCCGCCAACTTCAGGTCTCCGTCGTGCTTCATCACGTCCGACATGCATTCCAGCAGCATATCTACGCCGGCAGCATCCATGCGCCGCACGGCGGAAAAATCGAATACCAACTGGGGGCGGTCAGAGCGCATCAGTGGCTGCACTTCTCGTTGGAATTCCCGGGCCTGCTGCAAGTTGATGCGGTCCGGCATGCGCTTCACGATTACTGGTCTACTCGTTCCCATATCTCCTCACTACGGCGAAGTCTCCACCAAATTGCGGCCCTTGATTGGATGCCGAAACCGGCTCAGATGAGGGCTCCAGGTTTGCAGGTCGTGTCCGGGTCGGGGGCATCTCGGCCTCGGCTTGAGCCGCTGTGGCAGGTTGAGAGCGATGGCCTCCCCGCACTAAGCCGCGTACCGCCTGCACGGGCAGGTAAGCGGCCAGGGAAGCGGCGCCCTTAAGCGTCCGCCAGGCCGCCGAAACGCTTACTGTTCCCAGCAGCCGCGCATCGCCAATTTCCACTTCCGCATCCCGGCGCAGGTGCACAAGTCTTCCAAACCCGGCTACAGCGTGCGAGGCATCCAGGCCGGCTCCCACATAGGTGTATGGCAAAACGGTTGTATCCTCCAGCACCGTGCCGCAGTCCACCTCCGCGTGGTGCTCCACTGCGCTGCAGCGTGTAACCACAGAAGCGGCTCGCAATTTCGCGTGAGTTCCGACAAAAGCTGGCGCCAGCACGCGGGCAGTGCGGTGGATGCGGGCGTGCTCCCCAACCCACACGCCAGGCTTTACTTCCCGTCCCTGCGGACGAATGTCGCAGCGCATCAGCAGCGCATCCTGTGCCAGGCGTCGCAGGTCGCGGGCATTCTCCAGGCGGTTGACGTAGTCCGGCACGATGTAAGGCTCAGAAGGAAGGCGCGTCGCCCGCAGTCCATTTCTTAGTAGGAAAGACGCATCGCTGCGCCTCGCCGCCTGCACTATTGCAGCCTCAAGCGGACCTCCTGCCTGGTCAAATATGGCGGTGGAGTTTTGCCGCCGCTCCGTGTGGAAGCGCAACAGAGCGTCGAGATTTATCTCCGCATAAGGGCCCAGGCGAAGCAGCAGGACATTCTCTATTCCCTCAGTGGCATACGCGAAAAGCGCCTCCTCGGCGGCACGCCATAGCTGATTCGCTGGCAGGCACGAAACTTGACTTTGAATGTCGCGACCGTTGGCTTCCTCGCCGGCTCCTTCGCCGGTTAATGCCGTCACCGCTTCTATACCGGCGCGGCGCAGCCGGTCGGCCACATGGTGCACCACCGATTTGCCAAGCAGGTCCAGCAGCGCAATTGGAATGCCCGCGAACACCTCATCGGCAATGCCGGGGCTAGGATTTTTTCCGGAATCGCCTTCCCCTGGGCGGGCGCCTACAATAATGATTGCCGCTAAATCCATTGCGCCCACCTCACCTCAATCCCCCAATCTCTGTCCCGCACCCTCGATCTCTGACCCGACACGTAAAACTTGGCCACACAACCCACCTGTTACCCCGCTTTTATGACGAGCGGCACTCTGTAGGATTTCCATTAGCGGTTCGACTCACATGCGGCCAAAAAGCCGGCGTGCCTTGAGCCGAGTTCGAGCAAGCTATGGTTAAAGATGCGCTGCTGCTTGTCCCTGTTGTCCTCGGCTTTCGAGGGTCGGGTAGAAGCCCGATGGGCCTGCTTCTTAACCCGGCTTCATCTCGCTCAGGGAACTTTCTCATGATGAAACCGCCGGCGTTCGCGGCTGCAGCTTAAGCAGCCGGTCCACATCGTGATCGTTGCTTCGCGTCAGATCGCGAACTTTATTTCTGGCGTATCGCAGCAGGTTGCCGATACTGGTGTGGTACCAGCAACACTCTCTCATCCGCGGCGACAAGCCGCAGAGAACGCGTAAGTTCTTGGCCAACCTGCCGGGAGAGATAAGCAGCGCCGCAGCCACCCGATGATTGCCCTCAATGATCGTGAGGGGACTGCTTTCATCTTCCCCGATGAGCAGGATGGAAGTCGGCGCGGCATTTTCCTGCCGCAATTCGCCGGTTACCGCCTGCAATTTGCGGCGGAACCCCTGGCTGAGATCTGGGCCAGCGTTGCGGATGCGTTCTACAATTTCATTTACGTAGAAGCGGCCGCGGGAAAGCTTGCGCCACTGCGCGCGCGGGAAGAAGCGAAGGCGCTCTACGTCTGCGGGCTGTAACTCCACTTCCCACCATTGGGCATCGCCAGGCAATTCGCGCCATAGCCCGCCACGCCGCCGGAACAAAAGGGCACGGCGAAGCTCGTTCTCCGCCTCACTGCCAAAATCTGGATGTTCCACCAGGTGATGGAACTTTGCCCGGTCTTCGTCAAATTCGCGATGGTGGAACTCATTCCTGAGAAACTCGGCAATCACCTCATCTTCCGCCAGCTGCCGCAGCTTGCGCATGGTCACCAGCGCGGGTACAACCGCAACCGGAGCGTTCAGACGCAAGCGCGCCCGCAGGAAGGGCACGCAAACCGCTAGCAGCAGCGCCGCCAGGGCCACCAGTTGCACCACCACCACTTGGCGTAGAGTGGAATGGAAAACGAGAATTCCCAGCACTACAGCGCCGGCAAAGGCAAGTTGCACCCAGGCGCTGTTGGCAATCTTCCGCGACATCTCGTAAGTAATGATGACCACGCTGAGCGAATACACGCCGGTGGCGGCGGCATAAAGCACCAGCAACGAAGAGTAGAAGGCCAGGTTTTGCTGCGCAAACGCGGCTCCGAACACAGCCCGCCATACCAGGTTGGGAAACAGCCATAAGGCCACCGTGAAGCCCCCGGTAATCAGCAGCACGATGAGCAGGGGCGTGAACAGCACGTCGCGTTCGGTTGCTTTCCCGGTGCGCAAGCCGGCGGAGATTGGAAACATGGCGCTGACCACTGACCAGGAGGACATGTAAACCACTCTGCCGACCAGGGCTGCGGCAGCGTAGAGGCCGGCGGCCTC
>Ga0075425_100002896_pt1 | contig 17314 bp, 14 predicted proteins | sample SoiMethybrSBSTD4_FD_75300 | JGI IMG/M metagenome (GOLD analysis project Ga0075425, IMG submission 75300) | Bulk soil microbial communities from a Populus tree surrounding site in Tennessee, USA - Soil MetaG P. TD hybrid SBSTD4 | ecosystem: Environmental > Terrestrial > Soil > Tree plantation... | reverse complement strand
GGAAAATCGCCGCCGCCGACAAACATGTGGCCGATGGTGATGTCACCGAGCATTTCGATGAAGAGGTAGTTGAGATCGTCGCGGGTGGAAATGCCGTCGAGAAACGGCGCGTAGCGCTTTTTGACTTCCTCCAGATTGAGGCCGTGGAGATTGGGGTCGTAGAGGAAATCGCGCTCATCGCGCCAAACCTGGTAATACATGTGCTTCCATTCGGCGCGCGGATCGGCGTAAGCCTCCATGGAATCGAGTTTGAGCGGGCCGCCTTGTCCAGGTTGCGCAGGGCCGTCAGCTGGTTTCGCGGCGGGACCAATAGTCCACTGCGTTTGCTTGGCGTAGAGCATCTTTTCGCCATCGAAGGAAATGTCGAACGCGGTGACGCCGTCTAGGATCTGCTCGGTCTTGCGCGTTTTCATCTCGAACTTGTGAATTTTGCTGGACGGACCGCCGTCATCGAAGTCAATGGGATCCAGCGTTGGGCCCTCGACGAGGAAAATGACGCCTGCTTTGCCTGCCAGCAGCCCGTAGTAGTTCCGAGGAGGAATCGGCAGAGCTAGGATACGCTGGCCGATGTTTTCACGGTCGATGTCGGTTTTAGGAGGCTCTTTGGACTTGTCCGCATCCTTTGCCTTGTCTTTGTCGACATCCTTTTCTTTTCCTTTGTCTTTCTCTATCTGCTTGTCCTTGTCGGCCGAGTCTTTTTTACCTTTATCGCTCTTTTCGGCTTCCTTGCCTTTTTCCTCGTCGCTTTCGGGAGCGAGCGGAGAAACTTCGTCTTTTTTAAGGACCATCACGTAGACACTGCGCGTGACCGGCCGCTGCAAGCTGGTCATATCGAGCCAGCCGGTGTTGAGCGCAGCGTCAGTGCTTGCAGTGAAGTAGAGATACTTCCCGTCCTTATCGAAGGCCGGATAAAGCGTGTCGCTCATGCCGTCGGTCAGCTGGAAGGATTTGTTCTGTTCGAGCGAATAGGCGAAGACGGTATGGAGATGACTCTTGAGCTGCCGTGTGTAGGCGAGCCAGCGGCTATCGGGCGACCAGACCACCTGCAGTCCATGTGCCGGATCGGTGTAGGTATCGGAATCCACGTGGACCGGAGTTTTCTTCTCGATGTCCACATACCAGACGTTCAGCCGCTTGTCGGTGTAAGCGATCTTCTTTGAATCGGGTGACCACTTTGGCGAATAGAAAAACGAAGGCGGTTTGCCGAGATCGATTTTGCGGACTTCGCCCATACCGCCTTGATCGCGGATGTGCAGCGCATATTCGCCGGACTCATCGGAAAAGTAGGCAATGGATTTTCCGTCAGGCGACCAGGCGGGATCACGTTCGACAACGTCGGTGGTATTGGTAATGTCGCGGATATCGCCTTTTTCACCAGGCACGGTGAAGATTTCTCCGCGGGCGGCAAAGGCGGCGCGCTGGCCCGTGGGCGAGAGCACGGCGGCCTGGATCTTGGCGGGCTCAATTTTGCGAAAATGCGGACGGACTTCGGGGAGGTCGGCGACGGGACGGAGATCGAGAATACGGTCGCTGCCGGATTTGAGATCGAGGATGCGCAGCGAGCCAAATTGCTCGTAGATGATGGCGTCAGAACTAGCGGACGCGGACTTGATGTCGAGAGCGGTATTTTTGACGAGTTGCTTTACTTCTTTCGACTTGACGTCGTATGCGAAAAGAGTCGTGCGGCCATTGCGGTCGGAAAGAAAATATAAGGTGTCTCCGACCCACATGGGCGATGAGTCGTTGGAATTGTCGCGTGGGATGGTGGCTTGGACGCTGGAGTCGGAGAGGCCGGCAATCCAGATGGGCTTGGTCTGGCCGCCACGGTAACGCTTCCAGCCGGCTTGCCACTGAATATTGGGAACATAGGCGATGCGCGTGCCGTCCGGAGAAAACGAACCGTCGGAGGCCCGCACCAGCGGAACGGGAGTTGCGAAGCCGCCATCGACGGAAACCGTGAAGAGTTCGGTGACACCACCGGCAAACGCCGCGCGGTGGGTCAGGAAAAGGATACGTTTGCCATCGGGAGTCCAGCCTACGGCGCCAAAGTCGCTTGGATGAAAGGTGAGGCGGCGCGGTTCACCGCCGTTCGCTGAAACGACGTAGACACTACGGCTCCCGTCGTAGCTGCCGGTGAAGGCGATGAGCGAACCGTCTGGGGAAAAGATTGGCCTGGACTCGTGGCCGCCCGTGGTGAGACGGCGAAGATCACCGCCATCGCGGCTGGCGGTCCAAATGCTGCCGGCATAGGCAAAGGCGATTTGCGTTTTGCTGATGGAAGGATCGCGGAGGAGAAGGGGCGGGTTGGACTGCGCAGGGAGAACCGTCGCCTGGGCCGTAAAAAGGAACACAAGGAGTGCGCATAGTTGCGCCAGCGAACGGACGGGAGATGACTTCAACGCGCGGGGATTTTGCATGGGGACTCCTGAGAGTGATGTGGATGTTCGAAGTGTTTCCAGCCGAAAGCCGACTACGAGGTTCGAACAGCCGCGGCGAAATGTAGCATAAGTTGGCGGCGAGCCAGAAGCGCGAGGAGGCAGAACAGACAAAGCGGCGTTGCGACGCTCCACGGAGATCCCGCAAGGTTCAACAGGTAAGGAACCGGAGAGCACAGCAAGACTGCGAACACTTTGAGCGCAAGTGACTGCGATTCGAAAAGCACGAAGCATAGGGACGGAAACACGAGTGCCGCGTCGTAGCCATAAACGTGAGGGGAGACGAGAAGTGAAGCGATGCTTGCCGCAACTACCGCGCGGCGGAAAGGAGCCCGAAGGCTGCTGACCAGTGCCAAGGCCACCACCAGGACGACGAGGGCCAGACGAACGGACAAACGATTCATGCCGACATTCAATGCGAGGGAGTGAATGTTAATCATCAGTTCGGGCGAAGGACTGAGGCGTTCGATGTTTGGGTTGCGGAGCAGAGCGATGTAGTTCGTAAGACCGGCGGGGCCAACTAGCAGAAGAGAGAGGAGCAACTCGCCGCCCACAACGAGTGCGGCAGCCGCGGACATGCGCCAGCGCTTCTGAATCAAGAGGACGAGGGGCCAGACCACGAAGAGGTGAAACTTGATAAGACCGAGGGCGAGCACAGCGCCGGCTGCGGTTTCTCTGCCGCGATCCTGCAGAGCAATTAGACCGGCAACGATCGCCAACATGAAGACACAGTCCTGGCCGCTGGCGATGCCGAGCGCTGCCGGAAGAAACATTGCGCCGAACAATAGCGCGTCGGGTCCCCAGCGGGATTTGGCCCAGACCAGGACTGCAATGTAAACCGCGGTTTGCAATACGAGCCAAACGGCAAATGCTACACGATACGGAATTGCCGCTAGAGCGGTCAGAGCAAAGGCGTAGAAGGGGGGCCTGACGAAGGGAACGAGTTCGGGCAATTTAGGAACGAGCTTGCGCTCCGTTGCAAATTGCACTTCCGGCAGGTAAATCTGCTGCAAAGGCCCACGCAGAGCCAAAGTGCCGCCGGAATAAAGATTCAAAAAGTCATGTTGTTTGGCTTGGGGAACGATTCGCGATCCAAGTGCGAACCAAAAAACCGACATGACACCGATAACGATCCAAAGGTGGGGCGGAACAGCTTTGCGGCGAGTTGGCGAAGCCTGGCCCCGCACTCGAGACTCTGATTGCTGAAGCGAGGCTTTGTCAGAGTGCGCCATAAGCGGCTCAATCGGCGGGGGTGGCGCGGGTGCGGGCCCATTCGCGGATGGCGGTGACGTCTTCGGCGCGGGTGACGCTTAGTGGCTGCGTTCCTTTGAGTTCGGCCAGGAGGATTGCGGTGGAGAGTTGTTGCCTGGCGGCGAATGCGGTGTAGAGTCCGGAGGCGATGGACTGTTCGATTTCAGCCCCGGAGAAGCCTTCGCTGGCAGCAGCGAGCTTGGTGAGATCGAAGGTTTGCGGGTCGCGTTTGCGTTTTTTCAGATGAAGCGCGAAGAGATTAGTTCGAACGGCGGGCGACGGCAGGTCCACGAAGAAGATTTCGTCGAAGCGGCCTTTGCGGAGCATTTCGGGAGGAAGCGCAGAAATATTGTTGGACGTGGCGGCGAGGAATACGCCGGATTCGCGATCCTGCATCCAGGTGAGGAGTGTGGCGAGGAGGCGCTGGGAGAGGCCGGCGTCGGCATCGCCACTAGAACCGGCGGAGGCGAAAGCCTTTTCAATTTCGTCTATCCATAGGACCAGCGGAGCCATTTTTTGCGCGAGGTCGAGGGCTTTGCGGAGACGTTTTTCGGATTCGCCTACGAATTTGTCGTACAGCGCGCCGGCATCGAGGCGGGCGAGTTCGAATCCCCATTCGCCGGCAACGGCACGCGCGGCGAGGCTTTTGCCACAGCCTTGCACTCCTGTGATGAGAATGCCTTTGGGCGGGACGAGGCCGAAGCGCTGACCTTCTGGAGTGAGTGCGCTTTTGCGTTTTCCGATCCAGTCGCGAAGGCGGATGAGCCCAGCGATGTCAGAGAAGGAAGCGTCGCGACGAACGGTTTCGAGAAGGCCCTCGCCGCGGAGCAGTTCCCTTTTCGCTGCAAGGACGGATTCGAGGAGTGGTGGATTCGCGCCACCCTGTTCGAGGACACAGCGGCGGAGAGTACGCATGGCTTCGGCGAAGGGCAAACCGCAAAGATTGCCTGCGAGCTTTTGCAGCGCGGCCGGATCGAGAGTCGAAACGATGCGGGATTCGCGATTGAGGTCGGCAAGCGTTTGCTTTACGCCTGCGACGAGTTCGTCAGCGCCGGGCAGGCCCAGTGCGAAGGGCGCGGATTCACCGTCGAGTTCGGGAGGAAGATTGATGGCGCCGGCAGTGATGATGATAGAGCGGCGGGCCGTGCGGAATTGCTCGGCGAGTTCGCGGAGGCGGCGGCAGACTTTATCGTTTTCGCAGTAGCGGATGAAGTCCTTGAGTAGAAAAATGCCGTCACCCTGGATTGCGGCGATGTTGGAGAGAGCGGCTTCGGGCGGCTCGGTGTTGTAGATGGGAGCGCCGCGGAAGCGAGCGAGGCCTAGGGTAACGCTCCAGGTGAAGAGCGGGACGCCGAGGTCGGTGGCGACTTCCAGGAGGAGCTGTTCGACGCGGTCTTCTTCGGTGGTTTCGATGGTGAGGATGGGATGGCGGGAGTTGATGAGCAGGCGGAGGTCGTCGCGTTTAGCGGCGTGGGAGTTAGAACGCGGATCGAGTTTGGTCGGCGAGTTCATAGTGCGGTTGGCGGTTGATTTGTGTCGCGCCTGCGGCGCTTGCTCATTCTCCTCTAGGTTCCTGAGCCCTTACGAGCCGGGCTAACTTCCGCCTCGCCGGCGGCGCTTGGATTGCGATGCCGGCCCTTTGCGTCACCCACCAAACCCCGCCCTCTGAACAGGGCGGCTACAGGTTGCGGCCACAAATCTCCAACAACTCCAAGTTGAGCTGCAACAGGTGAATTGACTTGGCCCTGAGCGTCCCCTAAAATTGATTGTTTGAGCGATACGCTAAAGGAGCATCAGTTAGATGGCCCAAGGACAGGCTACCAAAGTAAAGAAGAAGAAAAAGTCGGTTTTAAAGCGTGCGGCGCAATCTCGTCAACGTGCGGTTGTAAACCGGGCGAACCGGACGCGGGTGCGGACGGCAATCAAGAAATTGCGTGGAGCGATCAGCGCGGGCGATGCGGCCGCAGCGGGAAATTTGCTGAATCCGACGCTGTCTGAGATTGACAAGGCGATTACCAAGGGTGTGCTGCACGAGAATACGGCCAACCGCTACAAGTCGCGGCTGGCTGTGGCGTACAACGGGTTGAAGGCGAAGGCTGCGGCGAACTAGCCGAAGTAGGGAAGTGACGAAGTAAGGATTCAAGGCCGGACAAGAGTCCGGCCTTTTCTTTTGCGGTAAAGCAGATGGCTAAAAGGACCTAAAATTGAGATCCTTCGGCCCACTTCGCGGACCTCAGGAACCCAGGGAAGCGCCGCTAAACGACCCTCGACAAGGCTTGATCCGCAAAAGCGGCGGGACTCCCGCTGCATACGCCGTGATGGATTGCTGGCGCGGAAACGGCGGCAGCAGGCTGGCCTTCGACGCTCAGGATGAACCGCACTCCGAAGCCGCGCTGAAGCCCGGCACTACACAAAAGCAGCGGCATAAAGCCGCTGCTACATTTTAACAGGCGGCCGCTACACGGTGAGTTCGGTGATGAGAAATTCCATGACGGCGCGGGAGTCTTTTTCGCCGGATTTGAGGCGATCGTCGGCACGCTGGAGAGCTCGGAGGCCGGCGAGGAGGCGCGGCTTGGAGATTTGGCGGGCGTTGCGAACGGCGAGTTCGGCTTGATCGGAGCGCATTTGCAAGGCGCGGGCGGCTTGCCAGCCGTTGACGGCGCCGCGGAGTTCGCTGGCTTCGATGAGCTTGCGGTACATCCAAGCGAGCGCGCCTAGAATTTGCAGAGGTTCCTCGCCATCGCGCAACAGACGATCCAGAAATTCGAGGGCGAGTTTCGCTCGGCGACCGGCGAGAAAGTCGGCGAGTTCCCAGACGGTGGCGGCTTTTTCGGAAATCACCATGAGGGCAACGTCCTCGCGGCGAATGGTTTTGCGTTCGCCGGCGTAAGTGGCTAGTTTTTCGATTTCGGTTTTTAGGCGCTGGAGGTCGGCGGCGACGGATTCGGCGAGGTCTTCGGCGGCACCTTTTTCGAATTCAATCTCCTGTTCGCGGGCGAGGGATTTGGCAAGAGCGACTGCGGCAAGGTTGCGTTGATCCTGGTTGTCGCCTAGACCGACCTGGACTGTGAGAGCTTTGTCGACAAGGATTTTTCCGAGGCGCATGCGCTGGTCGAGATGTGCGGCTTCGATGACCAGAACGGTGAAAGAAGCGGGGTCGGAGAGATACGATTCGAGCTGTTTGACGGCATCGTCGCGCTTTTTTTCGCTGAATTCTTCGATGGCTTCGGATTCTTCCAGAAAAACAACCTGTTGCGGCGAAAGCATGGGAAGAGTCTGCGCTTGATCGAGAGCGGACTGGACGTCGCCGCGTTCGGCTGAGAAGCGGGAGACCGCCCAGGTGCGGGCGGCTTCGTTGACATAGGCGTCAATCAGCGCGGCGCGGCAGGAATCGCGCAGGTAGGTTTCTTCGCCGAGCAGCAGAATCGCCGGAATGGGTTTGCCTTTCTTCAGGCGGCCGAGGAGTTCTTCGAGGCCGATGGATGGCATCAGAAGTTCTCCGTGACGGCGGCGACGAGGCGTTTGGCGAAGTCCTGCGCCATGCGGTCGAGCGCAGGGTCCTGCTCTTCGAAAAAGCTTTTTACGTCGGTAGAGATTTCGTATTGGTTGCGGAAGACGAAGTTTTCGTTATGGTAGAGGACTTTTTCGGTGGCAGCTTCGGTGAGGGTGACGTCGCACTTCATGGTGACGAGCATCGTGGTGGCGCGTGTGGTGGAGGCCTGCGTAGCAGTAGCGGGAGTCGTGACGAAAAGGAGCGGGACGGCTTCGACGGTGAGAACTTTGCCGCGGAGGACGGCATCGGCGCCGTTGTCGCTGGAGACGATTTTGTAGGGTGTTGCGGCGAGGAACTGGTGAATGGTGGCGGCGGTGAGGCGCTGTTCGATGCGGTAGCTGGTGGTTTTGTTTTCGAGAGCGGGCACGGCGATGACGTGAATAGTCTTGGGCAGCGCGTCATTGTGGCCGGCCAGGTGATAGCCGCAGCCGGAGAGTAATGTTGAAACGACAAGAATCGTCGGCAACGCAAAAGAGCACAGACTGAAGTCTGTGCCGGTGAAACGCGGCCGGATCGTGTTGAGCCAGTTCTTTTGGTGGCGCGGCATTTGGCGGAGACGGAAGTTCATCCGAGAAAAGACTCAGCTAATTTTACCCCGTTCGATGCGGGGAGGCGAAGGTTGTCGGCGGCGGCCCAGAACCAGAACGCGCCGGAAGCGGTGGAGTCAGGCGACGGTGGGGCGAGTTGAATTGAGATTTCGCCGGCGGAGGTGACGTTACTGGGAGCAGAGTCGTTGTCGGCTAGCGTGAAACCAGCGTCGGTGCAGAGTTTGGCTACATTGGACGGATCAGCGCCGGCGTCAAGAAAGGCACAGGCAGAAACAGTCGCTCCGTAAAATACCGGTGCGTGAAGTAGCTGGATGGCGGGCGAATTCACGTTGCCAGTCAAGATGGCGCGCACTTCCCTTCTGAGCAATGCAAGCACCGCGCCGAGAGAATGAGTGCTGGATGGACCGAAACGGTCGAGCATGGAGTAAGCGACCTGGGTGTCGAAGACTGGCTTGCCGAGGGATTGAAACGAGAGGAGCTGACCGGTTTGTGATTCGAGTTCTTCGATGCCGGGTTTGCCGGCGGCGGAAACCGGCTGAAACGCAACGGCACTGACGGCGGAAGGCTTGAGCGAGCTTACGGCGATGGCCAAGCGCGCGATGATTTCCGCGGGAGCAGATGGAATAGCAAAGACTTTTGCGCCGCTAGACGAGACGCCGCTCGAGAGTCTTGGGAGCCAGGCGACGACGTCAGGCTGTCCGGCGAGTTCACTGGAGAGATCAATAATGTTCGCGCCGCTGCGCTGCGCGAGGGCGAGATTCGTTCTTGTGAATGTAGCCGAACCTGCGAAGAAGACGACCCAAGCCTTGTCGAAGCTGTCGTCCTCGACAGGCTGGATGACGGCTGCCTCGCCACCCGCTTCAGTGAGAGTGCCCGCGGCGATTTCCTCATCCACGAGGCGGAAATCGGAGGCGGCGAAACGGCTTTCTTCGAGGAGGGATTTTAATTCCGTTCCGAGGAGCGATGAGGCGCCGGCGATGACAATGCGACGTGATTCGAGCGGAGTGGTCATGGTCTGAGGTCAGGAAGATGCGGTGCGTGAGACCAGGCGATGACGGAAGAAGCGGATAAGGTGCAGAGTTACGGCGGTGAAGGCGTAAGTGCAAGCAATGAGAAGCAGAACGATTTCGGAGTAAAGCCAGATGACGCCGCCAAGGAAGAGAAAGAGGAGGATAAGGACACCGGGCTGCTTACGGCCCCAGGGGAGATCCTTAAAGCTGTAAAAGCGGATGGTGCTAGTCATCAGGCCACCGAGTGCGACAGCAAGAGCCAGCCAGGCCACCGACCAGTGCCAGTCCTTGATGGGCCCTTCGTGAAAAGCGCGGAGCGGACCGGCTTCATGAAAGCCATGCACGATCGCGGCGATGACGCCAGCCGAAGCGGGAGTGGGCATGCCGACGAAATACTTCGAACCGCCGGGAGCCATGCCTTGAACGTTGAAGCGAGCCAGTCGCCACGCACAGCAGATAAGAAAAGCGAGGCAGCAGAGCCATCCGAATCGGCCCAACTGGCGAAAGGCTTCCGGTGGAAGGTTGGCGACGCCGCGGACTCCCCAGGCAAACGCGAGAACGGCGGGCGCGATGCCAAAGCTAACGACGTCGGCGAGCGAGTCGAATTGCACGCCGAATTCGGTGTTGGTGCCGGTCATGCGGGCGATGCGACCGTCGAGCGAATCGAAAATGATAGCGATGCCGATGGCTTTGGCCGCGTGGTTGAAGTCCTCGGGAGTGCCCATCAAGGAAGCGACGACGGCGTAGTATCCGCAAAGAAGATTCGCGGAAGTCATCATTGCGGGAAGCAGGAAGATGCCGCGGCGGAGTCGGGCCTGGACGCGTGTGCGACGGCCTTCGACGGGGATTTCGTGCTGATCGACGTCAGCCATCAGTGGTGTTTCTCCGCCAGTTGAGCATGTTCGCCGGTAGGCGACGAAGGTGTGACAGCCGGCCAGCGAGCGAGCGTGCTGGAACCACCGTGCACCGTATCCCCTACTTTTACCAGAAGTTCGGAGCTTGCGGGAACCCAGAGATCGACGCGTGAACCAAAACGAACAAGGCCTATGCGTTCGCCTTTGGCGACGACGTCCTGCGGCTTTTTCCAGGAGACAACGCGGCGAGCGACGAGTCCGGCGATTTGCTTGAACTCGATATTTCCAGATGGTGTGGCGAGCGTGAAGATGTTTTGTTCGTTTTGCGTGGAAGCGTTGGCGTCCCATGCGGCTAGGAATTTGCCGGGGCGATAGTCGACTTTGGTGATGACGCCGGCGGCGGGAGAGCGGTTGACGTGGACGTTCCAGATGGCGAGGAAGATGCTGATGCGGGTACCCGGGCGACCGGCATTGGGCTCGTCCGTGATGACAACGACGCGGCCATCGGCAGGGGAAACGATGACGGCAGGATCTTCCGGAATGGCGCGTTCGGGATCGCGAAAGAAGGAAAAGCAAAAGACGCCGAGGGCGACCAGGCTAGTCCCCAGAATGGGCCAATGGAGTGCGATTGCGAGAATGCCGAGAAGAAACAGAGGGACGCCGAAGAAGTAGCCTTCTTTGACCATGCATAGATGAAGATACCACAGCGCGGGTGCAGGGCGAGCGGCCCCGGCGCTCACACACGCTTGAAGCACAGCACTGTGGAGATACAACTCCCCGTGCGAATGGGAAGCGGTCGGACTTCGTCGCAGAAGGCGCGCGCTACGGGTCAGGCGTGTTGCGCGCGCGCGCGTTGGATACGCGAGGCGATCCGCTCCATTTCATCCTTACAGTGGAGCTTTAACTTTTTCAGCTTGATTTCTTCCAGGAGGTCTTCCGAACTGAGGTAGGGTTCTTTGAGGATGCGCTGCAACTCTTCGTCGTACTTGTGATGCTGCTCTAACAGACGCTGATAATCGGCGTCTGTATCGAGGAGTATGTCCCGAGGGCTCCGCTGCAATGCTGCCATGCGTTCCTCCTCCTTACGGCGATTCGATTGTTTGAACTGCACCGCCCGCGCCGGAAAGCGCGGTTACTTCTACTTCCCCTGTGGCGGGATGGGTTGCAGTGGGGTCCCGCCGACGCCGCTGACGGTAACTCTGCGTTAAGTGGGAGTCAAGAGAGAACCCACGGTATTTTTGTACTAGGCCGGAGGCGAGAGATTCATCAGGAGCGCAGACTCTTCGGGGTTACGGTAGTAATTCGGGCGGCGGCCGGAGAGTTGAAAACCGAATTTCTTGTAGAGCGCGATCGCCGCCGCGTTGGATTCGCGGACTTCGAGAAAGATTTTTTTAGCGGCCGATTGCGACATGTGCTGAAGGGAATTTCTCAGCAGAAACGTTGCGTGGCCCTGACGGCGATGATTCGGATGTACAGCGAGGTCGAGGATTTCAGCCTCTTCCCCGAGGTTACGCCATTGGAACACCCCGACGACTTGGCCGTATTCTTCGACGACGAAGGTGAGAACTTCACCGATGCGGGAGTGAGTGACGCGCTCTAGGTTTCCGACTTCGGGTGCGGAGAGATTCGATTCAACGAGAATGGAGCGAATGGTAGGTGCGTCCGCAGGCCGGCCCGCGCGAAAGATGCGATCGGTTTCCGGCGGGCGGGTCATGCCTTTACTGCGGAGGCGTGGTCTTTCCAAAAGAGTTCGGCATCGGAACGACGGACGTAGTTGGCGTCGAGGGTGAGGGCATCGGTGATGTGTCCATGGAGAAACTTATCGTGAGCCAGCGCGCCAAGCTGGACGGCGAACGGTGGCTGGATTCGCCCAACACGGTCGCCCTTTGCCTGGCGGGCCGGCCAATCGGGCAAGGCTTCCAGCATATGCAGATCAGGGCTTTTCCACAGGATTGGCACTGAGTTAGAGAGCCTGTCGGCCTGGGAGAGGAATGTCTCTAAGCCGATGACGGTTTCGGGTTCAACGGCGCAAGCCGAGTGATCGTAGAGCGCAGCGAAGACCTGACCACGCCGGGCGTCTAAGAAGACGGCGGTAAAAGGTGCGTGAGATTTCACGGAGCCGACTTCGCCTGCGGCCAGAGCCTCAAGGCGCGAGACCGCGGCGATCGGCTTCGCGTAGATTTCGGCCCAGGCCTTGACGGTCGTCAAGCCGACGCGTAGCCCCGTGAACGATCCGGGTCCCGAACAAACCGCGTAACCGTCGAGATCCGCGAGACTTAGGCCATTTTGTCGAAGTGAAGAGTTGACAGCTGGAAGCAGCCACGAGGAAAACTCTTCTTCTACGGGATGCGGCTCTACATGAAGCAGCTCTGCGTCATGAAACAGGGCGATACAGCCACGCGTGTCGGCAGTATCCAGCAAGAGAAAATTCATCCTAAGCAGTATAGGCGAAATTTGGATGGGAACGAATGGGAGCAAGTACCGTTACTTGTGTGTTGAGCAATTCTATTGCCAAAATCGATAGGGGTCGGCGGTAACTCTCTCATTTCAAACGATATAGCTTGACTCGCTGCATTTAAGCTCCTACACTTGTTTTGGTACCTCAAGGGGGCATCCGAAATCATGGATTACAAAATTGGTGACAAGGTCGTCTACCCGAATCACGGCGTTGGAGTCATCGAGCAGATCAACTACGGAATCCTGAACGGAAAAACAGAACGGTACTACATGATTCGTATTGTATCGAGTGGTTTGCGAGTCATGGTGCCCCAATCGAATGCGATCAGCGTCGGACTGCGGTCGGTGATGAAGACGAATGACACCAGCAAGGTTCTGGGATTTCTGGAACACGGCAAGCTGAATTGCCACCACGACTGGAAGCATCGTTTTAAAGAAAATTCCGAAAGAATGCGAACCGGTTCCCTCCTCGAAGTTGCAGTCGTCCTCAAGAGTTTGTGCTCCTTGAGCAGAAGCAAGCCGCTTTCCTTCCGTGAAAAGAAAATGCTGGAACGCGCCAAGTATTTGCTGGTCAGCGAGATGGCGACGGCGCGCAACACATCGGCCGAATTGGCGGAGACCATGGTGTTGAAGTCGCTAGCGAAGGCGAAGCTGCAGTTCCCGGTGATGCAGGAAGGCTTCGAACAGTAATAGAAACGATTTTGTGATTTCGCGGGGACAAGCGGAATGCTTGTCCCTTTTTCTTTTCCGTTCAACACAAACCTGTATCGTTAGCGTGAACGCTTACGGCGCTTTTGCCTGTCACGCTTTGCCGATCGTGTAGCTCCCCATCCGCCGCCGCCCGGTGTTTCGATGCTCAGGACGTCGCCCGTCGTTGCAGTGAATGCACATTTCGCTGCAAGCGTGTACAGAGACGTTCCGCGTTTCAGCGAGTTTTTACCGCGCGAGCCGGGCTCTCCACCTTGCAGACCGTAGGGTGACGTGACTCGGCGGTCCGTGAGGAGGCCGACTTCGACCGGAGTGAGGAATCCAATCTTGCGAATAACGCCGTCGCCGCCGCGATGCTTGCCCGCGCCACCCGAGCCGCGGCGAATTGCGTAGCGCTCCACGCGCACCGGATATGCCTCCTCGAAGACTTCGACCGGCGTATTCCAAGAATTCGTCATGTGCGAGTGTGTGGCAGTCGGACCATCGTGAGTGGCGGATGCGCCGCATCCGCCCGCGATGGTTTCGTAGTAGGTGAAAGGCTGGTTGCCACGACGCGAGTCGAGTCCGCCGAAGGTGAGATTGTTCATGGTGCCTTGGCTCGCCGCAGGAATGCGACTTGGTACTGCTTGCGACAAAGCGCGGAGGAGCGTGTCCACCATGCGCTGCGAAGTTTCGACGTTGCCTCCGGCGACAGCGGCGGGCGGAATGGCGTTGACGATGGTTCCGGACGGAGCTATGACCGTGATCGGGCGGAGCAGTCCCGAGGTGGCGGGAACGTCTTCGCGAAGGAGCGCGCGGAAGACGTAATAGACGGCGGAAATGGCGATGGCTTCGACTGCATTGATGTTGCCGGCACATTGCGGCGACGATCCTGTGAAATCGACGACGGCTGAGTCGCGAGTGAGGCGCAGGGCGACCCGAATGGCAAGTGGACGGTTGCTGGTTCCGTCGCTATCGAGAAAATCCTCCGCACGGTAAATACCGCGACAGATGGAGTGCAATTCGGCTCGCATCATTTTTTCGGAATAGTCGAGCAGGTGACCGGCATACGTGTCGGTTAGTCGGACACCGTATTTCGCGACGACTTCATGAAGACGCCTTTCGCCCAAACGGCAGGAAGCGATCTGGGCCGCGAGGTCGCCTTCTCTTTCGACGGGAGTGCGGACGTTGGCGAGGAGCAGGCGAAGGATATCGCTGTCCACCTTTCCGGCGCGGAAGAGTTTGACCGGCGGTATGCGAAGGCCTTCCTGAAAGATTTCTTGCGCGGGTCCCATGGAACCGGCAAGCGCGCCGCCGATATCCGCATGATGGGCACGGCTCGCTACGAAAAAATGTGGCTTTGATTCGCGTCGGAGGAAGACCGGCATGACAAGCGTGACATCGGGAAGGTGCGTACCTCCGGCAAACGGATCGTTGAGTGCAGCGATATCGCTGGGTTCGAAGGAGAGCGTTTGGCGTGCGGCCGCGACGGATGCCGACATGGATCCGAGATGGACGGGCATGTGGTCACCCATAGCGATGACTTGGCCGTCGGCGTCATATACTGCGCAGGAGTAGTCGCGGCGCTCCTTGATGTTTGGGGAAAAAGCAGAGCGACGGAGTGCGGCGCCCATCTCTTCCGCGATGGAATGAAAAACGTTCTTGAAGACTTCGAGAAGCATCGCGTCGGGTGCGCGTTTAGCGGCCATGGCGCCTCTCGCTCTTGCCTGCGAAGCTCAGATGGATTTGTCCGTAGGCGTCTACTCGCGCTCGCCAATTCGCGGGTACCAGGGACGTGGCGCTGTACTCGGTGATGATGGCGGGTCCCGCGAATTCATGCCCATGGCAAAGCGCCTCACGTTCGTAAATCGGCGCTTCCCTGTTTTTTCCCGACAAGAAACTGTTCGCTACGACGTTTGCCGTAGTACGAGTGCCAGGCCGAACGTTTGCAATTTTTGGCAGCTCGATTCTTGGAGAGACGCCGATGGCCCGGCAGCGGACGTTGACAATCTCGACGGGCCGCCGCGGGTCGGCATGACCATAGGCCTGTTCGTGAGCGCGGTGAAAGGTGGCGAGGAATTGGCTCTCAGCTGGGACGCTCAGATTATAGGCTTGCCCGACGTAGCGAACATCGAGCCGATGTTCGAATCGCTGCTGAGCCTTTGCGAAGCCTTCGTTGCGCAGAAAGTCTCGCGCTTCTCTTTCCAGCTTGCGCAAAGCTGTGCGAACTCGACGGAGTGCATCGACCGGATCGTTCACGCTAAGCAGAACCGTGCGAGAGAAATCACGCACGACGTCGGCACGCACAATGCCCAGTGCGGAAAGAGCGCCCGGGAAGACCGGTAGGAGAACGCTGCGTAATTCCAGGGCTTCAGCCAAATCACAAGCGTGCAGGCCGCCCGCTCCGCCAAAGGCAACTAAAGTGTAATCGCGTGGATCGTGCCCGCGCTCGATGGAGATAAGGCGCAGGGCGCGTTCCATGACCGAATTGGAGACGCCGATGATTGCCTGAGCGAATGCTTCGACGGTCGGAAATTTTCCTTTGCGCTTAGCGAGCCCTTGTCGCGCCCGAGCGACGTCGAGAGCAAATGCTCCATTCAGCAATCCGCGATTACCGAAATGTCCCAGCACGGCATGCGCGTCGGTAACGGTGGCCGAGTCTCCCTTGCCATAGCAAATTGGGCCGGGATCGGCACCGGCGCTTTCGGGTCCGACGCGAAGCGCACCGCCAGCATCGAAGCGGGCCAGTGAGCCGCCACCGGCTCCGACCGTATGAATTTCCAACATGGGTACGGCGACCGGAAGGCCAGCGACTCGAACTTCGCTAGTGACTCGCGTTTCGCCGGAGAGCAAGGCGACGTCCGTTGAGGTGCCGCCCATGTCGAACGTCAACACTTTTTGCAGACCTGCCAAGGAGGCTGCGAACTCGGCTCCTAAAATACCGCCGGCCGGACCAGAGAGCACGGTTCGAACAGGTTCTTCCGCCGCCCGTGTGCCTGAAATGATGCCGCCGTTCGACTGCATGACGCGCACGCTGACAGTTGTCTTCGCACCGGCTGACCGCCATGCGGAAGCGGCGCGACTTTCCGTCTCGCGAAGGTATGAGCTCATTACGGGAGCGAGGTAGGCGTTGATAACAGTCGTGGACGTGCGTTCGAACTCTCGGAATTCCGGAAGAATTTCGTGCGAAACGGAGACCAAAAAGCCGGCGCGCCGCAAAGCTTTCGCCAAGACGGACTCATGTTTTGGATTGCGGAAGGAAAAAAGAAAGCAAATCGCGACGGCATCAGGGCGGGTGCGACGAAGCAATTTCGTCAAGCGATGAATTTCCCGCGACGTGAGCGAAGCGATCGTGCTTCCGTCCGCTGCCAAACGCTCTTTAGCGCCAATACGCCGGTCGGCTGGGACGAGAACTTCCGCTTTCTGAAAGAGCAAGTCGTACAGTTTCGGGCGTGCCTGGCGGCCGATTTCGAGAACGTCTTCGAATCCTTCGGTCGTGATTAGACTGACGCGACCACCTCGGCGCTCGAGCAGAGCGTTTGTACCAACCGTGGTGCCACAGATGAGGTCGAGCTGAGACGACGCCTTAGCGCCAAGACTGGCGAGGACTTCGTTGAGAGCGTTCGTGACAGATGCGGCGGGCTGCCTTGGTTGCGAAGGAACCTTCAGGATTTGCAGTTTGCCGTCGCGGAGAAAAACGCAATCGGTGAACGTGCCTCCAGTGTCAGTAGCGATTCGCATGCGGCGGGTAGTTTACCTTGAGGGAGGCAATGTTCGGAAAAGGCCGCGGGATTAGCCGAGGGGAAGCGATGCGGATGCATTGAGAGAGGCGTCGGCGAGGATTTGGTTCTTCAGGCGAGGATAAGCGGCCGCGGCGATCATCGCAGCGTTATCGGTAGAGAGCGCCAAGCTCGGAAAGTAGGACTTCAGGCCGAGGGCAGTCGAGCGTACCTCGAACGAGGCTCGTAGCTGACGATTCGCAGCCACGCCGCCCGACACAAGGATTGCCGGCGTGCCGAGTTCTTCGGCGGCTCGCGTGGTGCGCTCCACGAGTTCGCGGACCACCGCGTTCTGGAATTCCTTCACCAGGCCGAGCGTCTTGGGAGAACACAGTGGCAGGAGTTGGTCGAATTTGCGGTGGCCGCGGGCGATCGCCGCTTCGCGCGCCTGAATCTCCGGTGCGTAATCGGGATTCTCGCGCAGATGATACAGCACCGCCGTCTTCAAGCCGCTAAAACTGAAGTCGTAGGCGTTGCCTTTGATCTTGGTTCGGCCAAATTTGACCGGTGCCGTTGCTTGCAGGGCAGCCGCGGCCAGGCGATCTAAAATCGGCCCGCCCGGATAGCCAAGCCCCAGCAGCTTGGAGACTTTGTCGTAAGCTTCGCCCGCAGCGTCGTCGCGCGTTTGCCCAATCTTTCGATAGGAGCAAAGCGACGCGGCGCCGTCGTTGGTACGAACTTCGTAGAGGACGGTGTGCCCACCCGAAACGATCAAGCAGACCGCGGGAAGAGCCGGCACG
>Ga0075425_100002895_pt1 | contig 17315 bp, 12 predicted proteins | sample SoiMethybrSBSTD4_FD_75300 | JGI IMG/M metagenome (GOLD analysis project Ga0075425, IMG submission 75300) | Bulk soil microbial communities from a Populus tree surrounding site in Tennessee, USA - Soil MetaG P. TD hybrid SBSTD4 | ecosystem: Environmental > Terrestrial > Soil > Tree plantation... | reverse complement strand
CGCGGGTCGCGCACCGACGCTGCCGCGCTGCTTGGCGCGTCCTCGTCGGCGGATGGAAAACAAATCCTCGCTCGCGCCGTGCAACTTTTCCTCGGTGGCCAGGCGGGACCTTCTACCATCGAAACTTTGCAGAAACAATTGGACGATCCGCAGGTGCTGCAGGCTCGCTTGGATGATCCCGCGAAGCCGGTCGATCTGGGGGTCCTCACGGGATTAGTGTTGGGCGCGCCGGAGTTTCAACGGCGATGAGGTGCAACCCGAAAATCGTTGGCCAGGAAATCCCCACCATTGTTTCGCTGGCGCCTATTTCAATGGAACGAGATGTCTTATCGTCGGCGCCCGGAGCCGCGAAATGGGTCAGCTGGCCACAAAATCGGCGCTATAGTTCCGGTTCCAGACGCCGCCACAGAACTCCCTTCTGTTCCGCGCGCGGCGTTAGAGCGGCTGCCTTCCCAGGTGGGTGCCGTTCGCGATTCCACGAGGTCAATCGTGCCTACTAACTCCAACTGCCAGGGCTCGCGCCGGTTTCCGTTTTCGCGGCGCTATTTTATGAAGCAGGGCGGCATCGCTATGGTCGGGCTCAGCACCATGCCGGCATTTTTGCAGCGCGCGATTGCGGGGGCTCCATCGTCGGGAAAAAGACAACTTGTTGTTTTGTTTCAGCGTGGCGCGGCCGACGGACTGAATATTGTGGTGCCGTTTGGCGAACCGAATTATTACCGCATGCGGCCGACGATTGCGATTCCGCAACCGCGGAGCGGCGGCACTGATGCGGCGATCGATCTGGATGGTTTTTTTGGATTGCATCCGAGTTTGGTTCCACTGGAGCCGCTGTTTCACAAAAATGAATTGGCGATTGTGCATGCGGCGGGTTCGCCAGATCCGACCCGCTCGCACTTTGATGCGCAGGACTTTATGGAGTCTGGCACGCCGGGAATCAAATCCACTGACGACGGCTGGTTGAACCGCGCTCTCGAAACGGTACCCGAAGAAAATGCTTCACCGTTTCGCGCTGTGGCTATGGGAGCGAATCTGCCGCGAGTGCTGCGCGGCTCAGCTCCGGCGATTGCGCTGCCGGACGTGAAGCAATTCAAGGTGATGGCGCAGACTCCGGGTGCCGGACAGATTGCCGAAGGCGGCTTTGAAGCCATGTACGCGCAAACGGTGGATCACGCGCTGCGTGGCGCAGGCGCGGAAACGTTTGAAGCGATTGACATGCTGCGCAAAGCCGATCCGGCGAAATACAAGCCGGAAAACGGTGCGGATTATGGGAAAAGCCGGCTGGGGCAAAGTTTGCAACAGATCGGCCAGCTGCTCAAAGCGAACATCGGCACGGAAGTTTTCTTCGTGGATTGCGGTGGCTGGGACAACCACGTGAACGAAGGCGGCGTGCAGGGCCAGCTCTCGAATTTGCTGAAAGATCTGGGGCAGGGAATGGCCGCATTTCGTCAGGACCTGGGCGACCGCATGGAAAATATTGTGTTTGTGACGATGAGCGAATTTGGCCGTACTGCAAAAGAAAACGGCAACCGCGGCACCGACCACGGTCATGCGAACTGTATCTTCGTGATGGGCAGTTACATAAAGGGCGGTAAAGTATACGGGCGCTGGCCGGGGCTAAACGAAGGCCAACTCAACGAAGGCCGTGACCTGACGCTGACGACAGATTTCCGCTCCGTGCTCGGAGAAATTCTTCAGAAGCACATCGGTGTACGCGATCTCGCACCGGTGTTTCCCGGATTCGACAACAACCCGCAAAAATTCGCGGGGCTCATCCGTGCCTGACACGCGGGTCGAGTCCTTGAGTAAACTTCGCAAAATGCGAAGCTGTAGCAATGCGGTATAACCGGACTATTGCTGCCCGGCTCAATAAATCTTTAACGCCAAAGGCAAAGCACCGACCTGAAGGCCGGCACTACAAGAAGGCGTCCATGTATAAGGACGGCGATTACTGCAGGTTGCGGATCCAGATGTTGCGGTAGCGGACCGGATGGTTGTGGTCCTGCAGAGCGAGCGGGAGTTTGTCGGGACCGGCGGTGTAGGGCGGTCGTACGTGATGGCCGGTGGGGCCGGTGAGTTCAACATGGTCCTGGACGAGGACGCCGTTGTGAATGACGGTAACGCGCGCGGGACGAGTCAGTTTTCCGGAGGCGTCAAAACGCGGGCCGTGCCAGATGATGTCGTAGGTTTGCCACTCGCCGGGCGGACGAGATGCATTCACCAGCGGCGGGTATTGGCCGTAGACAGCGCTGGCTTGGCCATCGGCGTAGGTTTTGCTGTTGTAGGAATCGAGCACCTGAATTTCGTAGAGGCCCATCAGGAAGACACCGCTGTTGCCGCGATCCTGGTCTTCGCCCTTGGGCGGGGAGGGTTCGCGGAATTCCACGTGAAGCTGGCAATCGCCGAAGGATTCCTTGGTGTGAATTTCGCCGGTCTTTGGCGCGACTTCCATGTATCCGTCGGCGACAGTCCATTTCGAAGGGCTGCCGTCCTTGTGAACCCAATGTGAAGGATCTTTTCCGTCGAACAGGACGATGGCGTCCGATGGCGGCTTGCCAGGTGATTCTTGAGTGCTGGAAGTGCTTGGTGTGACGACCGGCGGGTTTGGGCGGTTGCGGTCGTGGATTTCCCACTTGGAGTCTACCTGCGCGTTGCAGACTGCCGCGAAAGACAAGACCGAGAAAGCAGCGGCGAAAATTGGGAGCTTGTTCATCGTGGCCTCACAAACTGACGCCGAATTCTACATTGCTGGCGGCGGGAAAAGAAAACGATTATCGCGGAAGACGAGAAGAGGAGGCGCAGAGGCAACGGTGACGCGTGCTCTTGATCGCGACGACCGCACCCGGACGATCCGACAGACGAGAGTCCAAGCTGACTTCCTCAGCCTGGCTCGGGCGGCTTGCACCGGGTTCGCTTTGCTGGAATTCGATGCGGCCGTCGTAATGATTGGACATCCGCCGGACAAGCTAAACCAAAAGCGGCAGCATGGTCTTGTTCTAACGTGCTCCCAAATGGGTACGACCAAATAAAACGAAGGCCACCGCTTGTGGCTGCTAGTGCGCGTCGGAGCGGATGCGCATACTGTAGAAGGAACGGTACACAAACGTGAATGAGACGATGAAGAAAATGGCTGCGAGGATGTGGGTTGGGCCATTGCCCCGGCTAGTGGTGAGTTTCACGGCGAGCTCTACCGCAAGCAGGCCGAACAGTGTAGTGAACTTGATGACCGGGTTGAGGGCTACGGAGGAAGTGTCCTTGAAAGGATCGCCTACGGTGTCGCCGACGACCGTGGCGTCGTGGAGTGGCGTGCCTTTTTGTTTGAGCTCGACTTCGACAATTTTCTTGGCGTTATCCCATGCGCCGCCGGCATTAGCCATGAAGATGGCTTGGTAAAGGCCGAAGATGGCGATGGAAATCAGATAGCCGATGAAGAAGAAGGGTTCGACGAAGGCAAAGGCCAGTGTGGCGAAGAAGACGGCAATGAAAATATTGATCATGCCTTTTTGCGCGTACTTGGTGCAGATCTCGACGACCTTTTTGCTATCGGCGACGGAGGCTTTTTCGACGCCTTCGAGCTTGATGTTGGCTTTGATGAATTCGACGGCGCGATAGGCGCCGGTGGTGACGGCTTGTGTCGAAGCGCCAGTGAACCAGTAGATCATAGCGCCGCCGGTGATGAGACCAAGCACGAACGGAGCATGGAGGAGCGAGAGCTTGTCCACATTGGCGGTCAGACCGTTGGTGAGCGCCATGATGATAGAGAAGATCATGGTGGTGGCGCCGACGACAGCGGTCCCGATGAGCACCGGCTTGGCGGTGGCTTTGAAGGTGTTGCCGGCCCCGTCGTTGGCTTCCAGCATTTCCTTGGCTTTTTCAAAGTTGACGTCAATGTTGAAGTCTTTTTTCAGTTCGGCCTTGATGTTAGGGATGCTTTCGATGAGCGAAAGCTCGTAGACAGATTGAGCGTTGTCGGTGACTGGGCCGTAAGAGTCTACGGCGATGGTCACCGGGCCCATTCCGAGGAAGCCAAAGGCCACAAGACCGAAGGCGAAGACTGCGGGCGCGGCCATTAGGGAAGTCATGGCGTTGTTGCTCGTGGTAGTAATGAGATAGCCGACCGACATCAGGGCCACCATGGCCATGCCGAGGTAATAAGCGGAGAAGTTTCCGGCGACGAATCCGGAAAGGATGCCGAGCGATGCGCCGCCTTCTTGCGCGGAAGTGACCACTTCCCTGGTGTGGCGGGATTCGGTAGACGTGAAAACTTTGACGAGTTCGGGAATGATGGCGCCGGCAAGCGTGCCGCACGAAATGATGGTGGCAAGTTTCCACCATTGTGAGGTGTCGCCGCCGAGGCTGGGGATGATCTTGGAAGAGATCAGGTAGGTCAGTGCGATGGAGACGACCGAAGTGATCCAGACCAGGGAAGTGAGTGGCGCTTCGTAATTCATTTCATCGGCGTTGCCATACTTGGCTTTGGCGATGGCGCCGTTGATGAAGTAGGCGGCGGCGCTGGCGATGAGCATGACGATGCGCATGACGAAGATCCAGACAAGCAGCTGGACCTGTACTGTTGGATCCTTCACTGCGAGCAAAATAAAGGTTATGAGCGCTACGCCAGTGACGCCATAAGTTTCAAAACCATCGGCGCTGGGGCCGACCGAGTCGCCGGCGTTGTCGCCAGTGCAATCGGCGATGACGCCGGGATTGCGCGCGTCGTCTTCCTTAATTTTGAAGACGATTTTCATGAGATCGGAGCCGATGTCGGCGATTTTGGTGAAGATGCCGCCGGCGATGCGCAGCGCTGCCGCGCCGAGCGATTCACCGATTGCGAAGCCGATGAAGCAGGGGCCGGCGTAGTCTCCCGGAATGAACAGGAGAATGAACAGCATCATGAGCAGCTCCACACTGATGAGCATCATGCCGATGCTCATGCCGGCTTCGAGCGGCGTGTGGTAAATGGGATAGGGCTTGCCGCGAAGACCGGCGAAGGCGGTGCGAGAGTTGGCGAACGTGTTGACGCGAATGCCGAACCAGGCGACACCGTAACTGCCGGCGATGCCAACGATGCTGAAAAGCAGAATGATGGGAAGAGTGAGCGCGACGGACTTGCCGGGTACGGGCGACAGCCAGCCGAAGTAGAGAATGATAACTACAGCGATGAAAACCCAAAGGAGCATGAGGAACTTGCCCTGGGTGAACAGATAGGTTTTGCAGGTTTCGTAGATGAGCTCGGAGATTTCGCGCATGGAGCGATGGACGGGAAGATTTTTGAGACGCGTGTAAATCGTGAGGCCGAAGAGCAGGCCGAAAATACAGATCAGTATGCCCCACAGGAGAAGCTTGTGGCCATCAATACCAGTGCCGGGGCCGCCGAGGAAATGGACCGAGGAAAGGTCGGGGAGTTTGAGGCTCGCTTCGCCGCCCGCTTCGCTTTCGGGCTTGCCGGCTAATGCGCCGGATGTGGCGACAAGAGCGGTCGCGCTTAGGGCGGAAAGCTTGCCGAATCCGTTGAAGATTGCAGAACTACAGTGGGACCAGGCATTTTGTAGCCAGGTTCGCATGAAAGGCTTCCTCCGAATCGCTGTCCTTAATTCAATGCTTGCAGGCGTCTGGTGCACCGCGCTGCTGAAAATCCGCACACTAACTGGTGACAAACGCTACGGCGTTCACCGGTTTTGCTTTCGCGCCACCTCGCCGCTAGGCAGGCATCGGAGATGCCGCTTTTGACGGGCTGGAAAGTGGCTCCTTGTCCTGACGGAAAAGCAACCAGGCCACGTGGCGGCGCCAGGAACCCCTTCCCGACAACAGCCTTAATCCAGCGCTCGTAGGTACAAGCCCCGAAACCCCGCGGTTTGCTCGGTATAAGCAAAATTCAGGGCGTGGCGAAGGTCTGATTTATAACATTCCAGCGGCGGATTTTCAAATGAGGCGACTCTCTCAGGGCTGGATGACTCGGGACGTAGTTAGTAGCAGGTGAGCGTACGAACCGTGAATTCGCCGGCCACTGATTCCGACATTGCGTTTGACGTGAACCATTCCGGACATCGGGTCCAATTTCCCTGATCGTCGAATTCGTATTCGTACGTTCTGCTGTTAATCTGGCTTCCTTACGGAGCATATCTTGAGTTGACTGTGACAGTGCGCAGTCGGCCAGGTAGGTTGCATTCCTGGCTGGTCAAAGTTCCCTGGACAGAGGTTCTAGTTCGACACATTCGCGAAGGTGCCGGTGTGACTTCTCGTTGTGTGGTATACTGACGTTGCGCTTAATGCAGCGGTTGTGTTGTGCGGTCCCTCCGGTTTACTGACCTGATCTGAGAATACCCGCCTTCGAATTCTCCGTACGTTTTCAGCGTAAATAAAAATAGGTCCGGCAATGCGGATTGTCGTGCGCAGCGAAGTGTGTGCACGGCGGCAACCGCACCCGGCAAGAAAGCAAAATGACAAGTGTTTCTGAACGTAGTTTTTCTGAATTTTCGGTAGCTCCTTCATTGAAGGAGCGGTTAAAAGCGGCAAAGTTTTTGGTGCCGACGCCAGTGCAAGCGGCGGCGATTCCGCAGGCCCTGGCGGGTAAAGATCTGATCGCCACGGCGCAGACAGGAACGGGCAAGACCTTGGCGTTTCTGATTCCGGTGATGGAAAAGCTGGCGGCACAACGCGCACGCGGAATTTCGGCGCTGGTGCTGGTGCCGACACGCGAACTGGCGATGCAGGTGGTCGCGCAATTCAATACATTGAAGGAAAAGCAGGCCGCACCGGCTGCTTTGGTAGTAGGCGGATTGCCGGAAGGCCGGCAACTCGATGCCATCCGCAAGGGCGCGCAGCTGGTGGTGGCGACACCGGGCCGGCTGGAAGATTATCTGGACCGCCGGCTGATTTCGCTGAGCGGGGTGGCGACGCTGATTTTGGACGAAGCGGACCGCATGCTGGATATGGGATTTCTGCCGGCGATCAAGCGCATTGCGTCGGTGCTGCCAAGGGAGCGGCAGACGCTTTGTTTTTCCGCGACGATGGAAGGCGCCATGACGCAACTGGTACGCGACTACACCAGGAACGCGGTGCGGTTGTCGTTCGGGTCGACGTTGAAGCCGTCAGAGAACGTGCGGTTGCAGGCGTTTGAAGTGACGGACAACGACAAGGCGGACACCCTGCACGCGTTGCTGGCGAAAGAGAGCGGCCGGTGCCTGGTGTTTTGCCGGACCAAGCGCGGCACCGAACGAATCGCCAAGAGTTTGTCGAGGCAGGGACTTAACGCGGCGATGATTCATGGCGACCGTTCGCAATCGCAGCGGATCGCGGCGCTCACGGGATTCCAGCGCGGCCAATATAAGGTGCTGGTGGCGACCGATGTGGCTGCTCGTGGGATTCACGTGCAGGACATCGCGCATGTCATCAATTACGACTTGCCTGAAGTGACGGAAAACTTCATTCACCGGGTGGGACGGACGGGACGCGCGGGGGAACGTGGCGTGGCTTCGACACTGTTTGACCGGCGACAAAAGAGCGAGCTGTTCCAACTGGAGCGCGCCCTGGGGATCAAGATGGAGCGGGTTGTTTTGCAGGGCGGGCAGGCTGCGGCTCGGCCCGTGAATGGGCTGGTGAACAGGCCAGTTCACAATGATCGGCGCGAGATGGAGTTCGTGCCGCGGGCATCGGACCGTATGGTGCGGCTGCCGGGAGAGTTTTTGCAGGCGCAAATGGAAGGCTGAGCCTGACGGGAAGCGCTGAATTATCAAGGATCTTTAGTCTTAATGAGCCGGGGATGTTGTTTCCGGCTCATTTTTCTTTGGGTCGGTATCAACACAACTCGGGAGCCGCGTGAAGGCCTAACTCGAGGCACCTCGACGCCCGCAAACAGACGAAACTCAATTCGAGCGAAGCAGCATGGCATAGAGCGGCAGGCGCAGGAATGGAAATCTTCTGTGGGCGGACTGACCCGGTGGGCTGACCTTTGGTAACATGCCTAGCGACGATTCACGGAGACCGCGATTACATGACGACAGGAACGTTTGCGGCGGATACGAGTGCAGGCGCGCTGCGCTATGACTGGCGGCGGGACGAAGTGGAGGCGATTTACCGGACGGCGCTGCCCTCGCTGGTGTTTCGCGCCCAAACGGTGCACCGGCGGTTTCATCCGCAAGACCGGGTGCAGACCTGCCAGTTGCTTTCGATCAAGACGGGCGGGTGCCCGGAGGATTGCGCGTACTGCCCGCAGAGCGCGCACTACAATGCGGGGGTCGAGCGGGAGGGGTTGCTCGATCCGGACCACGTGGTGAGCGTAGCGCGCGAGGCCGCCGGACGCGGTGTGACGCGGTTTTGCATGGGAGCGGCCTGGCGGCAGGCTCCGGAAGGCAGGGAATTCGAGAAAGTTTTGCAGATGGTGCGCGGAGTTTCCGAGCTGGGCCTCGAAGTGTGCTGCACGCTGGGGATGCTGACCGAGCGGCAGGCGGAGCAGCTGAAGCAAGCGGGGCTTTCCGCGTACAACCACAATCTGGACACTTCGCCGGAATTCTACGGCTCGATCATCTCCACGCGCGTTTACGATGACCGGTTGAACACACTGGCGGCGGTGCGCAAGGCCGGGATTACGGTGTGCTGCGGCGGAATTTTGGGCATGGGCGAACGGCAAGAGGATCGCATCGGGCTGCTGCAGCAGCTGGCACATTTGCGGCCGCATCCGGAAAGCGTACCGATCAACATGCTGGTGCGAGTAGAAGGGACGCCGATGGCGAAGATGCCGGCGCTTGATCCGCTGGAAATGGTTCGGGCGATTGCGACAGCGCGGGTTTTGATGCCGGCTTCGCGAGTGCGATTGGCGGCGGGACGCAAGCAGCTTTCACCGGAAGCCGTGACGCTGTGCTTTTTGGCGGGAGCGAATTCGATATTTGTGGGTGAGAAGTTGTTGACCACGCCGAATCCGGGGCGGGATGAAGACGAGGAATTGTTCGCCACGCTAGGCATGAAGCCGCTGGAGCCACATGCCGTCTGAAGCACAAAGCAATCTGGAGATGGATCTGGAACGCGACCTGGCGAAGTTGAGCGCACACGATCAGTTGCGCAACTTTGCGCAGATTGCGGGAGTGAATCTTTGTTCGAATGATTATTTGGGATTGGCGGAGGATCCGCGGCTGAAAGAGGCGGTGCTGGAGGCGGTTGCAGCATCTGCGCGAATGGGTGGCACGGGGTCACGGCTGCTTTCGGGGCATGATGTGGTGTGGAATGAGTTGGAAGAGGAGTTCGCGGATTTCGCAGGTACCGAAGCGGCACTGTATTTTGCGAATGGGTACGCGGTGAATCTGGGTTTGCTCAGTTCGGTGCTTGGGAAAGAAGATTTGGTTTTTTCCGACGCGCTCAATCACGCCAGTCTGATCGATGGAATCCGGTTGTCTGGCGCGCGCAAGGAAATTTATCCTCATCTGGATTTGAACGCATTGGAGAGCGCTCTGCGAGCGCATGAAAGTGAATCATGCCGGAAGCTGATTGTGACGGAATCGGTGTTCAGTATGGACGGCGATATCGTCGACGTGCGCGCTATGCAGAAATTAGCGGAGGGCTACGGTACGAGTCTGATTGTGGACGAGGCCCACGCGACGGCTGTGCAAGGTCCGCACGGCTCGGGGATTGTGGCCGAGGTGGGTCTGACTCGGAAAGTATTTGCGACAGTGCACACATGCGGCAAGGCGCTAGCCAGCGCCGGTGCGTTTGTGTGTGGTCCGCGCACGTTGCGGGAATTTCTGATCAATCATGCGCGGACGCTAATTTTCAGTACCGCCATGCCGCCGTACATGGCAGGGCAGATTTGGGCGGCCCTGCGGCTGGCGAAGGGGATGGATACGGAAAGGGAAGCCCTGCGCGCAAATTCGATGGATCTGATCGCCTCGCTGCGTGGGGACGGATGGAACACGAGCCGTGCGGCTTCACAGATCATACCGGTGATTCTTGGCTCCAATGAAAACGCTCTTTCGGCAGCAAGGTTTCTGCAAGAAGGAGGACTCGCTGTACGCGCTATTCGCCCACCGACCGTTCCAGTGGGCACCGCTCGGCTGAGATTGTCGCTTACGGCGCGGGCTACGCGAGAGCACGTGACGGGCATACGGGCGGCCTTGCAAAATTGGAGAAGAAGGTCGCAGAGCTCGCTGGCTGCGGCGGAAGTTGCGGGCCGCGGATGAGGCATCACTTTTTTGTGACGGGAACAGACACCGGTGTGGGCAAAACCGCGCTGTCGGCGCTGCTGTGCGCGGCGCTGGATGCGGTGTACTGGAAGCCTATACAGACTGGCACCTTGGAAGGCTCGGATCGCGCAACGGTGATGCGGTTGGCGGGCATCGGCACGGATCGCACGATTGATGAGGTCTATAAATTCGTGCCGCCGGTTTCGCCCGATTTGGCTGCGCGCTGGGCAGGCGTCGAAATTGACCTGGCGAAAATTAATTTGCCGAATCACCTGGCGAACGACTGGCTGGTAGTGGAAGGCGCGGGCGGAGTGCTGGTGCCCATCAACCAGAAACAATTCATTCTGGACATGATGGTGAAGCTGAAGCTGCCGGTGATTCTAGCGGCGCGCAGCACGCTAGGCACGATCAATCACACTTTGCTGACACTGGCGGCGCTGCATGCGGCAGAGCTACCGGTGCACGGCGTGGTCCTGATCGGCGATCAGAACCGCGAAAATCGCGAGACGGTGGAAAGATTTGGGCACGTGCGAGTGATCGGCGAGGTGCCAAGGCTGCCGAATTTGCATCGCACCTCGCTGATGCAGGTGTTTATGAACCACTTTGACCGTTCGGCGTTTTCCCAGTGATACGTAACAAGCTGGCCGGGCGATGAGCAGGGCAATTCCTCAGGGGCTAAAGCCCCGTCTTGTGCCAAGCGCTAATGTCGGAGCTAAACCTCGGCCCTCCGCAACAAGGAGAGCTCCGGCGGAAATCTCCTCATGACATCGCCTCTTCGCATCTGGCATCCGTTTACAAATTCTGCGTTAGATCCAGCGCCGATTGAAATTGAGCGGGCGGAGGGCGTGTGGCTGCACGCGCGCGACGGGCGAAAGATTATTGACGCCGTGTCGTCGTGGTGGGTGAACCTGCATGGGCACGCGAACCGTCGGATTGCGGAGGCTATCGCGGAGCAGGCGCGCAAGATGGAACACGTGATCTTGGCTGGATTCACGCACGAGCCCGCCGAGGAACTTGCGACGCGACTACGCAAGTGGGTGAGTCCGGAGCTAACGCATCTGTTTTTTTCGGATGATGGCTCGACCGCCGTTGAAGTGGCGCTGAAGCTGGCGATGCAGCATTTCAGCAACAGCGGCCGCCCGGCAAAATGCGAGATTGTGGCACTGGAGCATGGCTATCACGGGGATACGGCGGGAGCGATGTCCGTAAGCGACGATTCGCCGTTCACCGATCCCTTTCGAACGATGCGCTATCCCGTGCATCGCGCGCATTCAGCGTATTGCTATAGGTGCCCGGTGGGATTACGGCGCGAGTCGTGTCACATCGAGTGTGTTGGAAAATTAGAAAGCCTGCTGGAAGAGCGCGGCCATCGGATCGCGGCGATTATTGTGGAACCGCTGTTGCAGGCCGCGGGCGGGATGATTGTGCATCCTGCGGAGTTTTTGCAGAAAGTGCGGGCGCACTGTTCGAAGCACGATGTGCTGCTGATCGCGGACGAAGTGCTCACCGGATTCGGGCGCACTGGAAAAATGTTTGCCTGTGATATTGCGGGGATTGCGCCGGACCTGGTGTGTCTATCGAAGGGAATTACCGGCGGATTCTTGCCGATGGGCGTGACGCTGTGCAGCGAACGAGTCGCCGCGCCATTCCGCAGCGAAAACCGGATGCATACCTTTTATCACGGGCATTCTTACACGGGGAATGCGTTGGCGTGTGCGGCGGCGAATGCCAGTTTGCAGATTTTTGACGATGAGCCGGTGTTCGATCGCATCGCGGGCATTGCGAAGATCCATGCGGAACGCTTGCAGCAATTGCGGAAGTATGCGGCGGTGGGCGATACGCGGCAGATTGGAACCATCGGGGCCGTCGAGCTGCGCACGGGCGACGCGGGATACTTGTCAGCGATGCGGCCGAAGCTGTACGGGTTTTTTCTGGAGCGTGGCGTGCTGCTGCGGCCGCTGGGCAATGTGGTGTATGTGCTGCCGCCGTATGTGATTTCTCCGGATGAGTTGCATCGCGTGTGGGATGTGATCACGGAAGCAGTGGAGTCCCTGTTTTAGCGGGGCGCCAGCAAAAGATTACGCGCTTCTTCGGGGATAACCAGAGGAAAAGGGGAGAACATTTTGGGTGCAAAACTGAGCGCGTGGAAAGCGAAGATTGTCGCGTTCGCGGGAGCTTTGGGCGCGCCCGGATTGTTCCTGATTTCGTTTCTCGATTCTTCCGTGCTGACCTTTCCAGTCATCAACGATCTGCTGTTGATCGAACTCAGCATTCAGCATCCGGCGCGCATGCCGGCGTATGCGTTCATGGCGGCTTCCGGTTCGATGCTGGGCTGCGTATTGTTGTATTTCATTGCGCGCAAGGGCGGGGAAGCGTTCTTTCACCAGAAGGCTGGGCCGCGTGCGCTGGCTATTCGTCACTGGGTAGAGCGCAACGGCTTCGGCGGAATGCTGATCGCGGCACTGCTTCCGCCTCCTACCCCGTTTAAGGTATTTGTGTTTGCCGCAGGCGTTTTTGAAGTTCCGCTGTGGAGTTTTGCATCGGCAATCTCGCTGGCCCGCTTAATCCGCTATTTTGGCATCGGGTGTCTGGCGGTGAAGTACGGAAAGGACGCGTTGCCGATGCTGGAGCGTAATAAGCTCGCCGCCGCGATCGCACTCGCAGTGTTCGCTTTGCTGAGCTACCTGGCGTCGCGTTGGATTCTGAGCCACCGCCATCACACTGAAGCTGGCAATTAACGGACCGAGCCAGAATTGTTCTGCCACTGCAACTCTGATGAAACCACCCGCGAGGTTTTGTCGAGAACGATATCCACGAAGATGGCGCGCGTTTTTTCTTCGGTGGCTTGATCCTTCAAATCCTGGATTTCGACGGAATATCCTTCGGTCTCAGCTTGGACGGTTGCTTTAGGGAAGCGCGCGAACGTTACGAAGGTAGCTGCGGCAGCCGAATCTTGTGCCGCCGCTAGCATTAGAGACGGCTCGGGCTTATGGAGCGTGGTAACGCCGGAAGCGTAGCTGACTTCGCCGCCCATGCTGCGCATGACGACTAGGTTCAGGGCGGATTGCGTCTCGACGATGCTGTGCCATAGGAACGGGGAAGTGGATTCCGGAAAAGCCGCGGCGCGGTGAGGCAGTTCGCCAGCCATGGTGTGAGCTTCGAGCGAGGCCACAGCGTTCGCGTGAACCAGTGCACGCAAGCCGATGTATAACGCCGCGAAGATGAGGCCGACGATGGCGCCAAGGCGGCCGCGTGGACGCTTTGTGCGAGAGCCGATTTCTTCGCTGACCAGCAGAAATAATTCCGGAAGCAAGATCGCTGCGATCAAGACCGTGAGCAGCCACGGCTCGAGCGACGGCAGCACGTCCAGCGCGAAGCGTCGTGCTGAAAATGGCCAAAGCAATGCAACGGAGTCGGCTTGCAATACGTCGAGGAACAGATGCAGCAAACCTGCCGCCGCTACCGGCAGCCAGGAAAAGCCCGCCCAAATTCCGCCAGGGGCTTTTCGGGTCTGCTGCGCGAAGAAAAAAGCCGCGATCGTGAGAACAGCGACAAAAAGGAGCGAGTGCGTAACAGTGCGATGCCATTGCAGATAACCTGATGGGCCGAGAGTGGCGGAGAACCAATCCACGTCGGCGACAACGCCCGCGGCAATCATCGTGACAACGCTGCGCCACGATGCGCGGGGGAAAAAAGCGCGCTGCAGCGCGAACGATGCAACTCCGTGAGTAAGAGGATCCACTCGTGTCAGTCCGTGGCTTCGGGGGGCTTTTCCGGGCCGGGCACGAGCAGACGAAGCGCGCGCGGCACGATGCGGAACTCGACCGGCAGGCGAGTGAGCGGTTCGCCGTCCACCTGGGCATAAGTGGGCGGGTCGGATTCGATCGGCTCGCAAACCAAGCGATCCGACTTCCAGAAGTACACGCCTTCTTGCTTGCGCAAGTCGCCGAACCACAGAGTGGGTAAGTAGCTCAAGTACTTCAAGCCGCTTTGCGTGGTCAGGCCGACGAACTCGAACTGGTCTTCGTAAAGGTCGGCTCGCGTGGTGATTTTGAAAGGGCCGCCATAATGTTTGGTGCGGCCTACGATCACCAACGAGACTTCGCGCGACTGGCCTTCGCTGATAACGCGAAAATGCTGAAACTTGTAGTTGAAGACTTCGCGCGCGCCTTGCCACCAGTAAGCGAGGATGCCCATGCGCGCTTTGAGTTCGAGATCCACGGCGTAGGTAATGCGGCCATCGGGTCCGGCGCCTGCAACGCTGAGGAAGTAACGGGCCTTTTCCGGTTGTTCGAGCGGAGTCGCTAGGCCGAGTGCGATGTCACGCACTTCGCCGCGGGCGATCTGGTCAGCAGCTGTCGGAATTTCCCAGGAGAGTTCCAGTTCTTTCGCGAGGACGTTTGCAGTACCGGCGGGAAGGAGCGCGAGGGGTACGCGATGGCCGTTTTTTGAACCGGCGAGTCCGTTGACCACTTCGTTGACGGTACCGTCGCCGCCGCAGGCGATGACCAGCTGCCGGCCGTCGTGTCCCGCGCGCCGTGCGATTTCCGTGGCCTCGCCGGGGCCGGTGGTTTCCGCTAAGTCGGCCTGGATACCACGCGCCCCGAGAATTTTACGTGCTTCGTCAATCTGAGCTCGGCGTGCCGAGCCACCGCCGCCAGCATTAGGGTTGTGAATCAACAGCGCGTTACGCAGATCTTGCATAGGTCCTTGTGTTTCAGCGACGCCCGGCCACAACGGGCACCGCCATAAAGCCTGCCCTGCAAGCCCGGTCGGGCACGTGCGAAGCTACCTATTCTATATAATACGGCTTGCGATTGTGTGAATGTCGCGTGGAGCAGACATGGCGAAGGCGGCCACGGCGTCGGTGAAAAAGGAAGTTGAAGGGCTGCGGGATAAGCTCCGCTATCACGAATACCGGTATCACGTGCTGGATGATCCGGAAATTTCGGATGCGGCATACGACAAGTTGCTGGTGAAGCTCAAGGAGCTGGAGACAGCGCATCCGGAGCTGGCGACGTCGGATTCGCCGACGGCGCGAGTCGGCGCTCCAGCGCGCGCCGGATTCCAAACGTTTCGCCATACGCGCCCGATGCTCAGCCTGGACAATGCATTTTCGTTCGATGCGCTGCGCGATTTTGACCGCCGCGTGCGCGAAGGCGTTGGGCGCGAAGAAATTGAGTACATCGCGGAGCATAAGTTTGACGGGCTGAGTATTTCGCTGATTTACGAGGGCGGCGTGCTGGTGCGCGGTGTCACGCGCGGAGACGGCACTACCGGCGAAGATGTGACGCCAAACGTGCGGACGGTCAGGTCGATACCGCTGCGCATCGCGCCAGAGACTCTGAAGAAGGCAAAGATGGCGGGTTCCTTTGAAGTGCGTGGCGAAATCATCATGACCCGCAAGGCGTTTGAAGCAATGAACCGTCAACAGGAGCAGAGCGGCGGCAAGATTTTTGCCAACGCCCGTAACGCCGCGGCCGGAGCGGTGCGGACACTCGATTCGAGCGTCACAGCGCAGCGCAAACTGGATTTTTTTGCATACTACCTGCTGCGCGACGGAAAAGTTGTGTTTCTCAAACACTCCGAATCGCTCGAAGCGTTGAAGCTGCTGCGGTTCCGTGCTTCTTCCGACTGGAAGCCATGCGACGGAATCGAAGAAGTAATCCGGTATTGCGAAGCGTGGGATGCCAAGCGCGAGAAACTGCCGTACGAAATTGACGGGGTGGTGATCAAGGTGAACTCCGTTGGGATTCAGAACGAACTGGGTTTCACGTCGAAGTCGCCGCGGTGGGCGATTGCGTACAAATATCCCGCACGTCAGGAAACCACAGTGGTGAACGATATTCAGGTGAACGTGGGTAGAACGGGAGTATTGACTCCGTGGACGTTGCTGCAGCCGGTGCAAATCGGCGGTGTGACCGTGAGCAGGTCCACGCTGCACAACATGGATGAAATCGAGCGCTTGAGCGTTCAGATCGGCGATACCGTGTTGATCGAGCGCGCGGGCGAAGTGATCCCGCACGTGCTGAAAGTTGTGAAGGAAGGGAAAGACCGCAGGCCGTTTCGGATGCCAAAAAATTGCCCGGAATGCGGAAGTAAGATCCACCGCGTAGAAGGTGAAGTGGCGTACCGTTGCCTGAACGCGGCGTGCCCGGCGAAACGGCGCGAATCGTTGCTGCACTATGCCGGTCGGCACGCGATGAATATTGACGGACTGGGCGAAAAGATCGTGGACCAATTGGTTGAGAAAAATATGGTCAAGGATGTAGCCGACCTGTATTCGCTGAATCTGGAGGAAGTTGCGGAGTTGGAAAGAATGGGGGAAAAGTCTGTGCAGAACCTACTGGATGAGATCGAGGCCAGCAAAAAGAATCCGTTGTCGCGGCTGTTCCACGCGCTGGGGATCCTCTTTGTCGGCGAGCGCACGGGCCAATTGCTGGCGGAACACTTTTCGTCACTGGACGAGTTAGCGGCGGCGACCCAGGAACAATTGGAGGAAGTGCCCGAAGTGGGGCCGAAGGTTGCGAACAGCATCGTACAGTTTTTCTCCGAGCCTGCGAACCGGCAACTGATCAAGAAGCTAGAAAAGGCGGGCGTGCGGCCGACAGCGGAAAAGCGCGAAGTGAAGAGCAACAAGCTCGCGGGTAAGTCTTTCGTGTTTACCGGCGGGCTGGCGAATCGTTCGCGTGAGGAAGCTGGCGAAATCGTGAAGCAGCATGGTGGGACAGTTTCCAGCTCGGTCAGCAAGAAAACCAGCTATGTGGTCGTAGGAACGGATCCGGGATCGAAGTTCGACAAGGCGAAAGACTTGGGCGTGACGATTCTTTCGGAGGTTGAGTTCGAGAAGCTCATTGCCGGGAAATAGCCTATGATCAAAAAGATTGCGAGCTAGTTGTCCGTTATCTGAGTATCCCATTTCCCTCTCACGACGTACCCGACACCAAAAATCAGCAGCAGAAGACAGTCGACCAGTTAGTCTCCATCCGACACGACCTCGAAGAAATTGTGGCAGGTAGCGCGAGATTCGCTCCGTACTAAAGCCAATCAGCACCGCCGCGCATGCGACAACCAATCCGGTGCTCAACAGTTTGAGGTCGTCGTCGGGCGCCCTCTTTTTTGAGCCGGCTTCGCTGTGATCCC
>Ga0075425_100002892_pt1 | contig 17318 bp, 14 predicted proteins | sample SoiMethybrSBSTD4_FD_75300 | JGI IMG/M metagenome (GOLD analysis project Ga0075425, IMG submission 75300) | Bulk soil microbial communities from a Populus tree surrounding site in Tennessee, USA - Soil MetaG P. TD hybrid SBSTD4 | ecosystem: Environmental > Terrestrial > Soil > Tree plantation... | reverse complement strand
TGATGCCGGCGGTGTACGCGCTGGTGCGACGCGGACGCGCGCCCGACGACCTCGACGGGCTCAGCGTCCACGCGCGGACCGCGCTCGCGCTGCTGCGGGAGCGCAAGGAGGCGACGGCGGGCGACGTGCGCCAGCGCCTGGGCTTGCGCGCGGACCCGCGGAACGATCCCGCCTACGCCGCGCTGGCCGAGCTCACGCATGTGCTGCTGGTGGACCGCGGGCCGTTCGTGGTCCCGAAGGCGGGCATCCCGTACCTGAGCACGGAAGGCTACCCGTACCACCTCGTCGCGGAAGCGCACCCGGAGATCGTGCGGAGCGCCGCGCGCCTTCGGGTGGAGGCCGCGGCCGACACGCTGCTCGGGGCGTACGTCGACGGGGCCGTCTTCGTGCGGGTCGCGAAGCTGGCCACCCTGTTCCGCTTCCTATCGAAGGACGAGATCGACGCGGCCCTGGGACGGCTGGCCGCGCGGGGAACGGTCACCGTGGAGGGCGCCGGCCGCGAGCGGATCGCGGTCGGCGGCTACGCTCCCGGCCGGGCATAGACGGGCACGTCGAAGACGACCGTGTCGTCTTTCTTGCGGCCGCGGATCTCCAGCTCCCAGTAGCGCGGGGGCCGGCGCAGCAGCTCCGTCGGTGGCTGGGCGGGCAGGGCGAACGTGAAGGGCACGTCTTCGCCCCCGAAGCGGCCGGGGAAGGACTGCCGCGCCTCGTAGACCTGGTAGGCCAGGACGGAGGACGTGCGGCTCCCGCGGGAGCGGCGGCTGATCATCCTCTCGTCGATGCAGCGCAGGATGGCCACCACATCCTCCTGGCCGGCGAAGACCTTCGCGGTCACGCGCGCGGCCAGCGTCTCGCCGAGGAAGAACGGGAAAGGGTCGAACGCGAGGTAGGCGCGGCCGAAGCGCCGCCGGTGCCTCAGGGCGATGTAGACGGCCTTGAGCATCAGGTAGACGAAGAAGTTCGGGATGAAGAGCATGGCCCCGATCATCAACCGCTCCTCGATGGGATTGAGCGGGTCGAACGCGAAGCGCCAGCAGACGTTGAACGGCGCCATGATGAGGAAGACGAACGCAAAGATGAGTATCGATCCGGCGCCCCAAAGGGGCGGCTCGTAGGTGCCGCGGGGATCCCAAGGGTAGTCCGCGAACCACGGCTGGTCGGGATGGAGGGCGGCCAGCTTCTTGGCCCGCGCCGCGCGACGCGCACCCAGGATTCCCGAGCGGACGAGGCCGATGCCGAGGCCGATGATGAAGATCACCGTGTAGACCCCGATCACCAATTGGGGCGTCTCGAGCACCAAGGGGAACCAGCCGGCGGCCCACCAGCCCAACACGAAGACCATGCCGAAGCAGATGAAGAAGAGGCCGAGCAGGACAGAGCAGCCGCCGCCGAACGGGAGGGAACGGGCGCCGCGTTCCGCCCGCGGCTCCTCCGTGGTGTCGACGGTGACGGCCGTCCCTCCCGTCAAGGGACCACTCCCGGCCGGGCATAGACGGGCACGGTGAACCGGACCGCTCTCGTGGCCGCGCTGCCCGCGATCTCCAGTTCCCAGTAGCGCGGGGGATGGCGGAGGAGCTCGGTCGGCGGCTGGCCCGGCAAGTCGAAGCGCAGCGGCACGTCCGCTCCCGCGAACGTGCCCGGGAAAGCCTGGCGGGCCAGATAGAGCTGGTAGGGCCGAACGGAGACGGAGCGGCGGCCGCCTCGAGAGTGCCCGATCATCGTTCTCTCTTCGATGCAGCGCAGGGTGGCCACCACCTTCTCCTGGCCGGCGAACATCTTCGCCGTCACGCGCGCCTCGAGCGTCTCTCCCAGGAAGAACGGGAACAACTCGAATTGCAGGCGCGGGCGGCCGAAGCGGACGCGGTCCTTCAGGAGCGAGGTCACGCCCCGTATCAGCAGGTAGATGAAGAAGTCCGGGATCAGGACCATGAGGGCAAGGGCCCTCGTCTTGTCGTCCTGGTGGGGATCGAGCGCGTAGAGCCAGAGCACGTTGAACGGCACCATGACCAGGAGGATGAACAGCATCATGAATACGCCGATGGCTCCCAGGACCGACTCTGCGAGAGCTCCTTGCGGATCCCAGTGCCAGTCCGCGAACCAGGGCTGGTCCGGATGGCGTGCGGCCAGTTCCGCGCCGCGCGCGGCCCGGCGTCGATCCATGAGGCCGGAGCGAACGAGGCCGAGCCCGATCAGGATCAAGAAGGCCAGCGCCGGCGGGATCAGCCAGCGATGATCGCGGGGAAGCCCTTTGGGAGCGAACAGCGCCACCAGGCTCACCGCGAAGGCCAAGGCCAGACCGCTGCCGGTGAGGAGGGCGCCGAAAGCGATGGCAAAACCAGGGCCGAACGGCAGGGACCGCGGGCCGTGGGTTTCCAGCGGTGTCTCCGAATCCATCACAGCCATTCCCTGCCGTAAATAATGGTCGGGTACGGTGGAGAGGCGCGTCCAGAGCGGCGGCGCTGCCGGGCCCGCCAGACGACCGCTGCGATCAGCCGATAGACGAAGAAGTTCGGAGCGACGAGCATGAGGCCGAACACGGCTCGGACGTTCGCCTCCTCGTGCGGATCGAAGACGTAGCGCAAGAGGATGTTGGACGGCGCCAGGATCAGCAGGACGAAGGCGGCGGCAAAGAAAGGGGCGGAGTCAGGGTCCCTCATGCGCGAGTTCGTGAGCGCGGCGCCGATCACGATGACGAACAGCAGCCCGAAGGACATCATCCAGAGCTGATCGGCCTGGGCGGGCGAGAGGGGGCCGGCGGCCCCGATGGCCACCAGGACGAGCCCCAACGCCACGCCGCAGGCGATGAAGGAGATGCCGAGCGCGGCTCTCCAGGCCCCAGCCGGCCTTGCCAAGTCCATCATTCCGGCAAGGAGCCACAACCGCCCGGCCTGTTACCACCCGTTACACTCGCGATGGATGAACGAGGGCTACGACTACCGGGAGCGGGCACAGCCGCAGGCGGGTGAGACCGTGCTCGCCTACCTGGCGCGGCGCTATCCGCACTCGACCGCGGCGACGTGGGCCGAGCGGATCGCCGCGGGCGAGGTCACCCTGGATGGGAGCCTCGCGACCGCGGCCGCTCGCGTGAGCCCCGGACAGACGCTCGTCTGGCGGCGCCCGCCGTGGGAGGAGCCGGCGGTCCCGCTCGCGTTCGCGGTGCTCTTCCGCGACGCGCACCTGCTCGCCGTGGCCAAGCCGCGCGGGCTCCCGACCATGCCTGCGGGCGGATTCCTGACCCACACGCTGCTGCACCTCGTGCAGGCCCGCTTCCCCGGCGCCGCCGCGGCGCACCGGCTGGGACGCGGCACGTCGGGCCTCGTGCTCTTCGCGCGGACGGACGAGGCGCGGCGCGCGCTGGCGAAGGCCTGGCGGTCGGCCGCGGTGCTCAAGCGGTACCGTGCGCTCGTGAGCGGCGTGCCGTCGCGCGAGACGTTCGACGTGGACACGCCGATCGGGCTGGTGGACCATCCGCGCCTCGGACGCGTCTACGCCGCGGTGAGCGAAGGCAAGCCCTCGCTCACCCACGTGCGCGTGCTGGGCACGCGCGACGGCCAGTCCCTGGTGGAGGCGACGATCCCCACCGGCCGGCCGCACCAGATCCGCATCCACCTCGCCGCGGCCGGGCATCCGCTCGTGGGCGATGCGCTCTACGTCGGGGGCGGCGTGCCGGGGCCACGCCCGGCTCTACCCGGAGAATCCGGATATCGCCTGCACGCCCATCGGCTCGAGCTGGATCATCCGGTGACGGGGACGCGGCTCGAGATCGAATGCGCGCCACCCCCGGCGCTTCAACGGTTCGGGTAGCAGCGGTTATCCGCCGCGAGGCGGATACGGCTATGTGCAACCGCCTCGCCGGACGTCGCGCAATCCGTGGGAATCGACGGTCTCGCACACGGCTTCGACGTGCGCGGTCGACCCCTCCAGCGCGAACAGGGCGTGGAGCTGGTTGTCGGAAACGGACGCGGCCGCGGGGACGCTCCTGGTGACGGTCGTGGGATACGAGGCGGACAGCCGGCCCGGCCCGAAGTTCTCGAGCCTCAGCGTGATCGTGTAGGCATCGCCCTCGTCATCGCGAACGGTGCAGCTCACCGAGGCGAGCTCGCCGGCCAGGGGGCAGCCCTCGGCCGTGGGAATCCCCAGGGTGTCCCAGGTCATGCGCAGGACGCGCGCCGGCGACGCCACGGCGGGAGTGGGCGTCGGGGCCGGGGCCGTCGGCCCGTAGCTGCCACCACAGCCTCCGGCCAGGAGGACGAGCGCGGCCGCTCTAGCGATACCGGGATTTGACACAGGCCTGCTCCGACCCCGCCGTGCAACCCTGCTTGTAGTACGCCAGCGCGCGCTGGCGGTCGCGGGCCACGCCTTCCGCGTTGTCGTACATGAGCGCGAGCTCGAGGCACGCCTCGCCGACGTTGGCATCGCAGGCGGTCTGCATGCGCTGCATGGCCTGGGCGGGGTCTTTGGGCAGGTATTGCCCCACGCGCTGGTGGTGCGCGTATTTGTAGCAGCTCGGCTGGTTGCCGCCGTCGCAGGCCTTCTTGTAGGCGGCCATGGCCCTGGGCATGTCGCGCTCCGTCCCCAGGGCCTGCTCGACCGCGGAGGCCAGGCGCGCGCAGCCGCCGATGTCCCCGCCGCCGCAGGCCTCGTCGAACAGCTTCAGCGCGCGCACGGGGTCCGGGGTCATCTGCGCGCCGGAGGAATACATCACGCCGAGGCTCGTGCACCCGCGGAAGTCGCCGTTGTTGCAGGCCGCGCGGTAGAGCATGCCCGCCTGCGAATAGTCGCGCGCCACCCCGCGCCCGCTGAAGTAGGCGGTGGCCAGCTCGTAGCAGCCGCTCCCGAAGTGGCCGTCGCAGGATTCCTTGAAGAGCGTGGCCGCGCGCGTGATGTCGGCGGGCGTGCGCGCCGCCGTCTTGGTGATGAGGCCGAGGCTGTGGCAGGCGCCGGGCTGGTGCGCTTCGCAGGCGCGGGTGAAGAGCGCGGCCGCCTTGGCCGGATCGCGCGGCGCGCCCGCGCCCGTCTCGTGGGCGAGGCCGAGGTAATAGCAGCCGGTCATCGATCCGCCGTCGCAGGCCTTGCCGAACTGGGCGGCCGCCTTGGCGGGATCGCGGGGCACCCCGCGCCCCTCGCGCAGGGCGAGGCCCATCTCGGCGCAGCCTTCGGCGTCGCCACCCGCGCAGGCCTTCTGGAAGAGACCCGCGGCGCCGGTGGCGTTGGCGGCGAGGCCGACGCCGTCGCGGTTCATCGCTCCCAGCATCGCGCAGGCGCGCGCGACTCCGCCCTCGCAGGACTGCGAGAGCAGCGTGCCCGCGCGGCCGAGGTCCTTCGGGACGTCTTTGCCGTCGGAGTACAGGATGGCGAGCCGGATGCAGCCCTCGGCGTACTTGAGATCGCAGGCGCGCTGGAAGAGCGTGATCGCTTTGGTCACGTCCTTCGAGCCGCCCTGCCCGGCCACGTGCATCGCGGCCAGCTCGAAGCAGCCCTTGGCCTGCGAGCCGTCGCAGGCCTTCTTGTAGAAGCCGGCGGCCTTGCCCGCGTCGTGTGGCGCGCCCTCGCCGCTCTGGTAGGCGGCGGCCAGGGTCAGGCAGTCGGCGGCGTTGCCCTTGTCGCAGGTCTTCTTGACGGCCTCGACGTCGAGGGCCGCGGGCGCGCCGGCCGGCGCGGGAGCGGGCGCCTGGGCCTGCGCGGTGAGGGTCCAACCGACTGCGACCAGGAGGAGAGACGTGATCGTGAGTCGCATGGTGGCGATCACACTACGCCCGCTCTGCGGGGAGCGTCAACGTACGCCGTTCACATTGGGCGCGGCCGGACCGGGCCTGTGATATGGCACACGCCCGCCGGGAGCGGAGCGCAGTAGGGTAGGTCGATTTTTCCAGGGCGGGCCGCACATTGGCTTGCGCCCGCTGATCTCATTCTAGAAGTCGTCATTCCCGGGCCCCGAACAAATGGAAGAGACCCTCGTTCGTCTGGAGCCGAGCTCCATCCCCCTCGGCCTTCACGCGCTGTTCAATCGCCTCGAACGTCACCGGTCCGGCGGCCAGCAGGCCGACGATTTCATCGAGGAGGTCTTCCACACGATGAAGGAGGACCTCGGCCTGCTCGGGGTCCTCGTCTACGGCGAGCGGCGCGACGGCTTCGAGCTGCGCCGGCGCGTGGGCGAGGGCTTCGAAGCGCTCACCGAGTTCCTGGAAGGCGCGTGGTCGTCCGTGACTTCGGTCCTGCGCCACCGCGTCTACATCTTCGCGGGCTCCGGCGAGCCGGATGCGCCGTCCACGTTCGGCATCCTGCCGGAGGGCCCGTCCGCGGGGGTGGTGGTGGGACGGCGGCCGCATCGGCGTCTCCTCTACTTCGGCCTCGACTGGGGCTGGGACCGCGAGCGCGTGGACTTCGCGCTCAACGTCCTGCGCGCGGCCCTGGGGCTGCACCTGCTCGAGGAACGCGTGCGCCTCAGCTACCGTCAGGTCGCGGAGATCCAGGAGAGCCTGCTGCGCGAGGCGGCGCCGCAGGTGCCCGGCTTCGACGTGGCCTACAAGTCGATCCCGGTGGAGGAGGTGGGCGGCGACTTCTGCGACGTCGTCCACCTCGGCGAGGACCTGGTGGGCTTCGCGATCGGCGACGCCAGCGGCCACGGCCTGCCCGCGGCCCTGCTCGTGCGCGACGTCGTGACCGGCCTGCGCATGGGCCTGGAGAAGCACCTGCGCATGGAGTACGTGTTCTCCAAGCTCAACCGCGTCATCCACCGCAGCAACCTGTCCAGCCACTACGTCTCCGCGTTCTACGGCGAGCTCGAGCCGAACGGACAGATCTCCTACGTCAACGCCGGGCACCAGCCCCCGCTGCTGTTCCGCAAGGACCGCATCCTCGAGCTGCGGACGGGAGGCACCGTGATCGGTCCCCTGCCCGAGGTCGCGTATCGCCGCGGCCTGGTGCGCCTCGACCCCGGCTCCGTCCTCGTGCTGCTCACGGACGGCATCGTGGAGCGGCGCGCTCACGGCGACGAGTTCGGCGACGAGAGGCTCAAGCGCGTCGTCCAGGAGAGCCACGGCATCCCTGCCGCCCAGCTCCTCGATCGCATCCTCGACGCGGCGTTTGCCTACGGCGAGGGGCGGCCCTGGGAAGACGACGTGACGGTCATGGTCATCCGGCGGCCGGAGGAGTAGGGCTCACCGGGCCGCGAACCACTTCTCGTACCACTTCACGCTGCGATCCATGAGATCCACGAGGTGGCGCGGCTCGCGCAGGCCGTGGCCCTCGCGCGGATAGCGCACCATCACGACGGGCACGCCCACGTCCTTGAGCGCGATGAAGAACTGCTCGGACTCCGCGATGGGCACGTCGTTGTCGTTCTCGCCGTGCACGAGCATGGTCGGGGTCGCGACCTGGCCCACGTGCTTCAAGGCCGAGCGCTCCCACAACACGTCCATCAGGTTGCCCTGGTGCGGGAGGACGCCCCACTCCATCTGCTCGTACATGTTGTAGTACGTCATGTAGTTGTAGCTGACGTTGTTGATGATGGGGGCGAGGGGGATGGCGGCGCGGAACATCCGCGTCTGGGTGATGAGCCAGGCGCTGAGCTGGCCTCCGTAGCTGCCGCCCTCGACGCCGACGCGATCGCGGTCGATCCACGGGTGGCGGCGCAGGGCGGCGGAGGTGCCATACAAGACGTCCTGGGCCTCGTTGCCGTTCTGGTCGCCGTACACCGCGTCCGCGAAGGCCTGGCCGTAGCCCGTCGAACCGCGGAAGTTCACCATGAGCACGGCCCAGCCCCGCTGCGCGTAGTGCTGCACGCGGAAGTTGAAGGCGGGCCCCTGCGCCCCGTGCGGGCCGCCGTGGATGACCACGATCATCGGGTGCTTCGAGTCCGCGGTCCGCCCCAACGGCTGCGCGAGGTAGGCCTCGACGTCGTATTTGAAATCGTTGCTCCGGAACGTGAAGGGCTCCACCTTCGCGATCTCGACGTCGCGCAGCGCGACGGCGTTGAGATCGGTGAGCTTGCGCGCCGCCCCCGTCTCGCCGCGCAGGTAGAGCTGGCCGAGATCGGTGGGGCTCGCATACACGTAGGCGAGCGCGCCGCCGCGGGCCGCGCTCCAAGACTCGACGCGGCCGGGATCGCCGACCACGACCTCCGGTTTCCCACCGGTGGCGGAGAGACGGTAGAGGCGCTGGTGGCCGCGCTCCTGGACCGAGAAGTAGACCCAACGCCCGTCCGCGGACCAGGAGGGCGGACCCTGGCGGTTGTCGATGGAAGCGCCCGCCTCGCGGCGGCCCGTGCCGTCCGCGTTCATCAGCCAGACGTGCGTGTCCTCCATCGTGGTCTCGAGGTCGGTGAGGCCGCGACGGGTCGCCATGAACGCGATGGACTTGCCGTCCGGCGACCAGCGCGGCTGGTATTCCGCGCTCTCCGTCGCCGTCAGTCGCCGGACCTTTCCGTCGGAGACGGAGAGAGCAAAGAGATCCGGGTTGTAGAAAAGATCCGGCTCCGGCTCGCGGCTGGACACGAACAGGATCTCGCGGCCGTCCGGCGACCAGTCGATCGAGTGCTCCTCGTTCGTGCCCGTGGTCAGCGCGCGCGCCGCGCTCCCCGCCGCGTCCACCACGAAGATGTGGCGGCGCCGGTTGTCGTTGAAGCGCGTGTTCCCTTCCGCGGCGTCGGGCCGGTACAGGTAGCGCGTGATCACCACGGGATCGCCGGTGGCCAGCTCCGTCTCCGGGCCGGGAGTGGCGGAGACGAACGCGATCTGCTTGCCGTCCGGCGACCAGGCGAAGGCGCGGCCCTCGAAGGTCAGCGGGCTGTTCGTGCCCGACGTCTCCGCCAGTGCGCGCGGGTTGCTGCCGTCCGCGCCCGCGACCATCAGCGTGTCCTTGTCCGCGCGGGACCCCGCGTACGCGATCCACTTGCCGTCGGGCGACCAGACGGGATCGGACCCCCTGGCGTCCGGACCGCCGACCTGTGTGGGCGCCCCGTCCGGCAGCGCCATCACCCAGAGCTGGGTGCGCGGGCGTCCGGGACCGTCGTTGGTCTGCACGGTGTAGGCGGCGCGCGTGCCGTCCGGCGAGAGCTGGACGGACGTGACCGCGCGCATCCGGTAGTAGTCGGCGCTCTCCAGGCGCCGGGGCGCAGCCAGGGCGGGCGCGGCGGAGAGGGCGAAGATGCACGCGAGGGCGGGCCAGCGAGTCATGAGGGTGCCTCCAGCGAGAGGCGGAGCATACCAAGGTGTCCGCGCGCGGAGGTGCTATCCTCCCGCCTCAATATGGATCGCGCCCAGGCGGTGGAAGCCCTCGAGCTTCTGCGCCGCGTCGTCGGACAGGCCCGCGACGACACCACCTTGCAGAACTGGGGCGTCATCTGGATGCTCCACGGGCTCACCAACGGCCTCGGCTTCGTCGGCACCAACCTCCTCATGTGGCGCGGCTACGACACGCCCTGGGCGTACGTGATGTTGTGGGGGGTCATCCTCCCCGTGAACATGAGCTCGATCTTCCTGCTCAAGTCGCGCCCGGCCGGCGCCTGGACGTTCTTCGAGAGCATGATCTGGCTCATCTGGACGACGTTCGTCGGGGCCGCGCTGCTGGCCACGGCGGCGAACTTCCTGCTGGGCTTCTCTCTCGTGCAGCTGGGGCCCGTGGTCGCCGTCCTCTCCTCCTACGCGTTCGCGATGATGGGCGGGATGATGGGCAAGCGGTGGTTCCTGGGGGCCGCCGTGTTCGCGGTGGCAGCGGTCTTGATGGGCGCGTTCCCTCGATGGGGATTCATCATCCTGGGCGTCGCGTGGGCGATCGTCCAGTTCGCCGCGGGCGCCACGCTGAACGCGCAGCGCAAGCGCCGCCTGGCCACCGGAGCCGAAGCCCGGCTGGTCTGATCGCATGGACTCGGTCCGGCTGGCGATCCTCGGCGCCCTGGCCGCTTCCCGCGTCGGCATGGAGCAGGCGGACGTGCTGGCCGCGCTGGGCTCGGCGGGGGTGGACGCGGGCTCCGCGGATCGGGTGCTGTCTTCTCTCGTCTCGTCCGGCGGCGTGCGTGCGCGCGCGGGCACCTGGCTGGAGCTGACGCCGTCCGGGATCCTGGACCTGCTCGGGCTGCACGCGGAGATCGAGCGCGCGCTGGACCCTTCGCCGCCGCTGCCCGAGCAGGAGCAGTGCCCCTCCGTGCCCTGGCTCACCGCGGTGCAGACGTGCTGGATCGACGCGCTCTCCATCAACTACCGCGTGGATCCTGGTGCCCTGGCCCCGCTGCTGCCCGCGCCCCTGGAACCCGAGGTCCACAAGGGCCACGGCTGGGTGCAGGTCCTGATGTCGTCGCTGCGCGACATGCGTCCGCCGGGGATTCCTTCGTTGTTCGGGACTTGTTTCTACCAGGTCAGCTACCGGGCGGCGGTGCGCTATCGCGATGCCCTGGGCTCGTGGCGGCGGGGCGGGTACTTCGTGCGCAGCGAGACGAACCATCCCGTGATGCGCGCAGTGGGAAACGCGCTCGCGGAGTTCAAGTTCCACGACTTCGGAGCGGCGGACATGGTGATGCTGCGCGACGGGGACCGCTTGACCGTGGGCGTCGATCCCGAGCCGGGGTTTCCGGACGGGCGGCTCGTCTCCGTCGTGGACACGCGGCCCCTGGGCGCGCCCCCTCCGGGATCGTGCTGGTCGTCGCTGGGCGAGCTGCACGAGCCGCTCGTCGAGTGCTACGACGCCCTGGGCGTGGACGCGGAGCAGGGGCACCTGTACATCCTGACCATCGACCGCGATCCCTGGAACGCGCGCTTCGTCTCGCCGGCCAATCTGTATTGCGAATATTTCGACACGGGGCCGCTGGGGCGCGGCGCCGGCGAGCTGGACTCCGTGCTGCACCTCGAGGAGTGCCGGTATCGGTGGCGGCCGCTGCGACGGGTGGCGCTGGGGTAGGGGTTTGCTTCTATCCGTTCCGGGGCGGATAGAACGGCGTCGCGCGACGGCAAGAATATTCTTCGTCGCCCGATGTTCCGCACGCGGGATTCCACTCGCGCGCCTCGTTCGTCACACGTCGCCTCTCTTCCGACAGCGAGAGGAGTACCGGTTTCGACGGCGGCCGCGGTCGCGGTGGCTCTGGGTAGCCGGCAGAAGTTGACGACCGATCCGGCGGCAAGCCTCTTGTTCTGTTAACCGAGCGAATCGCAACGTCAATCCGTTGCGAACGGATGGCGCGGCCTCGCGCGACGATTTATTTTTCGTCGCGCGATGTTTCGGACCCGGGACTCCCGTCGCGCGGCGCATTCGTCACAAGTCGCTTGTTCTACAGGCGTGACTGGAGCGCGTCCTTGCCTCTCTGCGCCACTCACGCGGGCAAGCATCCTGTTGGCGGCGAGTCATGCCCTTCTCGTCGTCCTCGCGCCGGCCGGAGCCCGAGTCCTGGCGCGAAAATCACCGTGATACACAGAGAGCATGAACACGAACATGTTCGCTCTCGCCTCCGCCCTTTCCGATCACGATCTTCTCGCGCGACTCGGCACCCTCGCCGAGAAAGAACGCGAGGCCACGGCCGAGCTCGTGGCGCACCTGGCGGCGCTCGACGCCCGGCCGTCTGTCTACGCCGCCCAGGGTTGCGGTTCGCTCTTCGGCTACTGCACCTCCGTCCTCCGCCTGTCCGAGGACGCCACGTGCAATCGCATCGCTGCCGCCCGCGCCTGTCGTCTCTTTCCGGTGGTCCTCGATCGGCTCGCCTCCGGCGCGGTGTCGCTGACGTCCGTGCGGATGCTGCGTCCGCACCTCACGCCGGAGAACCACGAGGCGGTGCTGGCCAGCGCCTCGGGCAAGACCCTGCGCGAAATTGAGGCCCTGATCGCGGAGCTGGCGCCGCGCCCCGATGTGCCGACGTCGGTCCGCAAGCTGCCCGACCCGGCACCGCGACCAGTTGCTGCGCCACCCGCGGAGGGACACCTCAGTCCGGCCTCTTCGATCGCGGCTCCACCGATGGCACCGGCCGCGCGTCGCCCCATCATCGAGACGACGTCACCCGAGCGCTATCGCGTCCAGTTCACGATCGGCAAGGAGAGCCACGAAACGCTCCGGCGGCTGCAGGACCTCTTGCGCCGCGAGATCCCGGACGGCGACGCCGGCGTCATCGTCGAGCGCGCCTTGCGCCTGCTTCTGGAGAAGGTCGAGAAGGCGAAGTTCGCCGCGACCTCCAGGCCGCGCCGCGCCATCCGCCGCGAGACGGATACGGCCCCACTGCCGAACGAGGCCAGGACACCCGCGCTCCACTCGCGTGACATCCCGAACGCCGTCCAGCGCGGCGCCTGGCGACGCGACGGCGGCCGCTGCGCCTTCGTCAGCAAGGACGGCGTGAGGTGCAGGGAGCGCGTGTTCCTGGAATTCCACCACGGCCAGGCCCATGCCCTTGGCGGACCGGCCACTCTGGACAACATCGCGCTGCGTTGCCGGCGCCACAACCAATACGAGGGGGAGCGGGTTTTCGGGCCGCGCGCCTGGAAGGGCAGCCCGCGACGAAACGCGCGACAATAGGCGCGATGCGCGTTCGCCTCGTGGTCCTGGCGATCCTCGTCCTGGCCGTCCACGCGCCGTCCCCCGTGGCCCGCGCCGAGGCGTCAAAGCGCTCCGCCATCCTGTCCGCGGCCCTCCGCGAGAGCCCCGGCGCGAGCCACAAGGTCTGGGTGTACTTCCGCGACAAGGGCCCCGATCCGGCCGCCCGCCTGGACGCGACCTCCCTCTCTTCGCGGGCGCAGGCGCGACGGGCGCGACGCGGCTCCGTAAGAGGGGCCACCTTCGAGGACCTGCCGCTCGTGCCCTCCTACGTCGCGCAGGTGACGGCGGGCGTGACCCGCGTCCGCCAGCGCGTGGCCTGGCTCAACGCCATGAGCGTCGAGGCGAGCGCGGAGGAGATCGCGTCGATCGAGCGGCTGCCGTTCGTGGCCCGCGTCGACCTCGTCCGCGGCTATCGCCGCCGGGTGGACGACGAGCGCACCGGCCGTGCCCAGGCCGCGGCCGCGTCACCCCGGGCGGCGGACAGTCGCCGCGCCGGCTTCGACTACGGCCTTTCCGCGGGCCAGCTCACCCAGATCGGCGTGCCCGCCGCCCACGACCTGGGCCTGCACGGCGAAGGCGTGATGGTGGCCGTGTTCGACACCGGCTTCGATACGCTGTCCCACGAAGCCTTCGCCGCCATGTCCATCGTGGACCGTCACGACTTCGTCAACGGCGACGACGACGTGGCCAACGGCCGCGACCGCGGCGAGGGCAGCCACGGCACGATGACCCTCTCCGTCCTCGGCGGATACGCCCCCGGCCACCTCATCGGCCCCGCCTTCAACGCGACCTTCATCCTGGCCAAGACGGAGGACACGAGCAGCGAGACGCCGGTCGAGGAGGACAACTGGGCGGCGGCGGCGGAGTGGGCGGAGGCCCGCGGCGCCGACGTCATCAGCAGCTCGCTCGGCTATCTGACCTTCGACCCCGGCTTCGCCAGCTACACCGCCGACGACATGAACGGGCAGACCGCGATCTCCACGCGCGCGGCCGACCTGGCCGGCGCGCGGGGCGTCGTGGTGGTCAACTCCGCGGGCAACGCGGGCCCGAGCGCGCTGCACAACACGCTGGGCGCGCCCGCGGACGGCCGACTCGTCCTCACCGCCGGCGCGGTGACGTCGTCGGGGACGCGCGCGCCCTTCAGCTCCGTGGGCCCGACCGCGGACGGCCGCATCAAGCCGGACGTCGCGGCCCAGGGCGTGGCCGTCACCGCCGCCGCGCCCGGCACGGCCAGCGCCTACACCAGCGTGAACGGGACGTCGTTCTCGTGCCCTCTCACCGCGGGCGTGGTCGCGCTCGTGCTGCAGGCGCGACCGTCGGCCCGCGTCACGGAGGTCGAGGACGTCCTGCGCGCCACGGCCAGCCAGTCCGCCCAGCCGGACAACCTGCTCGGCTGGGGAATCGTGGACGCGAGCCGCGCCATCCAGGCCCTCACCCGCTAGCCACTCTCCGTCCCCGTCTCCGTTCCCGTCCCCGTCCGTTTTGCCGATCGTGGAACCGTGGTGGCACTCTGTGCGTAACGCATATATGCTTCGCACAGCCAATCCCGCTCGGAGGCGCGATGCCCGATCGCAGTTCCCCCCTCGAAGACTTCCTGCCCCTGCGGCCGGTCGAGTTCGACATCCTGCTCGCCCTCGGCGACGGCGAGCGGCACGGCTACGCGATCATGCAGGAGGCCCTGCGCCGGAGCGACGGCCGGCTCCAGCTCGAGCCGGGCACCCTGTACCGCGCGTTGCGCCGCATGCGCGAAGCCGGGCTCGTCACCGAGACCGCGGGCCGCGGGCAGGAGGGAGACGACGAGCGCCGGCGCTACTACCGCCTCACCGCGCTCGGCCGCCGGGTCGCCGCGGCCGAGGCGGAGCGGATGGCCGGCCTGGTCTTGACCGCGCGCACCCGCGGCCTGCTCGGCAAGGCCTGAGATGACGCCAGGCACCATCCCCGCCGCCGCCCGCCGCGCCTACGCGATCCTGCTGCGCGCCTACCCCCGCGCGTTCCGCGAGGACGTGGGCGCGGAGATGGCCGCCGCCTTCGCCGCGCGCTATCGGGACGAGGCCGCCCTCGGCACGGCCGCGCTGGCCGCCTTGTGGGCGCGCACGCTCTGGGACACCGCGCGCAACGCCGCGCCGGAACGGCTGGCCGCGCGCACGGGGACGCGGCACGGGAGAACGGGAGGAGACATGGACACGCTGGGCCAGGACATCCGCTACGCGCTGCGCGCGCTCGCCCAGCAGCGCGCGTTCGCGATCGTGGCCGTGCTCACCATCGCCCTCGGCGTGGGGGCCAACACCGCGATCTTCTCCGTCGTCAACGCCATGCTGCTGCAGCCGCTTCCCTATCCGGCCGCGGACCGCCTGGTGGTCCTCTGGACGACGACGGGGAGCGGCAACAACGCCGTGGCCTGGCCGGAATACCTCGACTGGCGGGCGCAGTCGCACGCGTTCGAGGAGATGGGCGTCTGGCGCGGCCAGAGCGTGACCCTGACCGGCGCGGACACGGAGCCGGACCGGGCCTCCGGAGCGTTCGTGACCGCGAGCTTCTTCGACGTGGTGGGCGCGCAGGCCCGCCTCGGGCGGACGTTCCGGCCCGAGGAGACGGAGCCCACGACCACGCAGCCCGTCACCGTGATCAGCCATGGCCTCTGGACGCGGCGCTTCGGCGCCGATCCCGGAATCCTCGGGCGCACGCTCGTCCTCAACGGCCAGCCGCGCACGGTGATCGGCGTGGTCGGGCCGGAGTTCGAAGGCGGCCGCGCCCCCTTCGACGGCTGGTTCATGGGCACCGAGGTCTGGCTGCCCGTGGCCGACTTCCCCAACGCGAACGGTCTCGCGCGCGGGCAGTCGGAGCTTCTGGTGGCGGCGCGGCTCCGGCCGCACACGACGGTGGCGGCCGCGCAGGCCGACCTGTCCCTGGTCGCGCGCCACCTGGAGCAGGCCTACCCGGACACGCACGCACGCCGCGCGGTGGTGGTCATGCCCCTGCACGAGCAGCTCGTGGCCGACGTGCGCCCGGCGCTGCTCATCCTGCTCGGTGCGGTCGGGCTCGTCCTGCTCATCGCCTGCGCGAACGTCGCGAACCTCCTTCTCGCGCGCGCGTCCCATCGGCAGCGTGAGCTGGCCCTGCGCAGCGCGCTCGGAGCCGGACGCCGGCGCCTGGTGGCGCAGCTCCTCACGGAGAGCATGGTGCTGGCCCTGGCCGCGGGCGTGCTGGGCGCGGCCCTCGGATCCTTCGCGCTGCGCGGCCTGGTCGCGCTCGTACCCGCCAGCGCGGGCCTGCCCGCGAACCTCGGCATCGACCGCACGGTGCTGGCCTTCACGGCCGGGCTCTCGCTCCTGACGGGCATGGTGTTCGGCCTCCTCCCCGCCTGGCAGGCCTCGCGCCCCGATCTCGTCGCCGTGTTGCGCGAGGGAGGACGCTCGGTGGGAGGCGCGGCCCGGCGCCGTTTCCGCGACGGACTGGTGGTGGCGGAGATCGCGCTCTCGCTCGTCCTCCTCGTGGGGGCGGGCCTGCTCCTGCGCAGCGTTTCCGCCCTGCAGGGCGCCGACCCCGGGTTCCGCACGGACCGGCTGCTCACGATGGAGTTCCGCCTGCCCCCCGCCCGCTACCCGCAGCCCGCGCAGATGGCGGCTTTCTTCCGCGCCATCCTGGAGCGCATGCGCGCGGTGCCGGGCGTCGAGAGCGTGGCCCTCGTGCGTGCCGTGCCGTTCAGCGGGAACGGCGGCTCCAGCCTCTACGAGATCGAGGGGGCCGCGCCCGCGCCCCCGGGGCGCGAGCCGCGCACCCAGACGAACATCGTCAGCCCCGGCTACTTCCGCACCATGGGCATCCCGATCCTCCGGGGGCGCGACGTCGAGGAGCGCGACACCGCGGACGCGACGCCGGTGGCGGTGGTGAGCGCGACGTTCGCACGCACGGCCTGGCCCGGGCAGGACGCGCTGGGCAAGCGGGTGCGGTTCAAGGGCAACGACCGATGGTGGACGGTGGTGGGCGTGGCCGGCGACGTCAAACACGGGTCGTTCACGGACGCGCCCGCGCCCCAGGCCTACACGCCTCACGAGCAGGACCCGAAGATCTTCGCCTGCGTGGTGGCGCGCACCACCGGCGACCCCATGGCCGCGGCCGACGGCATCCGCCGGGCCATCTGGTCCGTGGACGCGCAGCAGCCCGTCTGGAAGGTGCGCTCGATGGAAGCGCTGCTGGCCGGAGCGCGCGGACCCGCGCGCGCCCTGTCCATCCTGATCGCCATGTTCGCGGCCGTGGCCCTGGTGCTGGCCGCGGTGGGCATCTACGGCGTGATGACGTACCTGGTCGCGCAGCGGACGCGTGAGATCGGGATCCGCATGGCCCTGGGCGCCTCCGCGCACACGGTGGTGGCCATGGTGGTGGGCCGCGGCCTCGCCCTCACGCTGGCGGCGACGGTTCTCGGGATCGCGGGCGCGGCCGCCCTGACGCGGACCCTGGCCACGCTGCTGTTCGGGGTCGGGCCTCTCGACCCGCTCACCTTCGTGGCCGCGGCCGCCGTCCTGGGCGGGGTCGCCCTGCTCGCGTGTTGGCTCCCCGCGCGACGGGCCGCGCGCGTGGACCCCGTGGTGGCGCTGGCGGAGGAATAGCTATACTCCCCCGCATGCTCCAACGTGCGTGCATCTTGATTCTAACGGGCGTCGCCACCACAGCCTCGGCTCAAAGCCCCTCGCCCGCGGCGTCTGCACCACCGGCGCAGACGGAAGCGGACGAATACACTCGTTACGAGCTGCTCGGGCCGGGCACGGGGCGGTTCCACATCCTCTATGAAGTCACGGCCACCACGCCCG
>Ga0075425_100002889_pt1 | contig 17324 bp, 17 predicted proteins | sample SoiMethybrSBSTD4_FD_75300 | JGI IMG/M metagenome (GOLD analysis project Ga0075425, IMG submission 75300) | Bulk soil microbial communities from a Populus tree surrounding site in Tennessee, USA - Soil MetaG P. TD hybrid SBSTD4 | ecosystem: Environmental > Terrestrial > Soil > Tree plantation... | reverse complement strand
TGCCGCACCGTGACTCCATAGGCTCGATCGTCCAGCCGCAGAAGCGCCAGCACAATGATGTGCTCGAATTCGCCGAGGTAATTTCGACCGCGCATTATCTATACAATATAGAATAAATCCGTTTCGGTCAAACGACTCGAAGTAATTTTACTCGCCTGATTAGTTACCGGAGATCTCTAACCATGTCGGCCGTGTAATCCTCTTGGTGTTAGTAATGCCGAATCGCGTTGTTCGAAGTAAATTTGCCAAACCGGCACAGAACAGCGTTAGAGAAGGCAGATTGCCTACAGGCGGATCAGCTTCTTGGTCACGGGTTAATGAGGAAAAAACACGCCATTGCGTTCGTGCCCGATCTGGGCGGATAAGCTCGACGAACTTTCCTCGGGTCCAGAGACGAAGCTCTGTCCGGCACTTTCGGCCGACCAAACCATCGTCGCAGTATTCCGGATGAACTCGCCGGCCATCCCAGTAGCTTCGTCGCGTACCTTGAAATGCTTTATTCCAGGCGCCCAATGAACTTCAAAGGATAAGGCAGCCTCATTAGACGAGCCGTCTTGCAGCGCATTGACTATGTTGAAGTAATCTTCCATGTCCAGGTCACTTACAATGAGCGATGCCCTGCCCGAGCCGGGATCAACCTTTACGCTATTGCGATTGACCGGAACCGTCCAGAACAGACCATTGTCCAAACCCGGATCAAAATCGTGTACCTGATTACTGAAGTCGGGGGCAGGCCGCCCCACGTAGAGGTCGATTCAAACGAAGGCAAACGTGCCCTGGTGGTATCTCCCGTCTCTCCCGTTGTATTCGCCATCCATGAACCGCACATCAGCGTCAAAGACTAGCGGCGTATCCGCAGGAGGCGTAACACCGCCGCCAGACCAACTGCCGAGAATCTCGGTCGCGCCGAGAACGCCATTAAAGTCTCCGATGGTGGAGAGCTCTGGCGCCGTGCCCGGCAGGTATACATGGAAAATATTGCCGTTGCCGAGAAGGTCGAGTCCTCCGGGAATTGGCTTTGGTAACGGATGTTCTTGCGAACCATAAAGCACGGGCGGAATCGCCATTCCAGCGGCTAGCGTCACACCGCCTTGCAGAAAACTTCGCCGTGAGTGGGCCGCGGCACGCTCCCAGAAATGCCCGTGCCCACACGATCTTTCAGAAAGCTTACGCTGACGAATCATCTTTTGCCGATCCAAAATGGGGGATGCTGCGAGGAGTTGAAGACCCATGGTTCCTCCTAACGATTCCAAATTGATGGGCCTGTGGTCCAGGTATCTGCGAAGTAAAACTGTCGTAACGTATTCCTCCAATTTGCCTATGTCAAGGAGTAACGTTGTCCGCCGGATCTAGGTGGAATGCAGCGCAGGGGTAAAGAGAGTAGTCGGATAACACGACGTCTGTACTAGAACTCTACTTGCGCGATAAGCGTTTCTATAAAGGGGAGGGTCAAGAGAGAAACTGCCCCGGCGAAGGGAAAGTGCGAAGATTTTGCCAGGCTCTCCAGCCCACGTAATTTTGGGAGACTCTTGGGGTTCTCTTTTTTCGCAGTTTCATGTTGCTGTCGACGACGTCTTCGGTTCTGATGCGACAAGCAGTACGGTAGCAATAAAAATGCCAACCATGGTTCTGCTATGGAATGGCCGGTCAACTACAAGCAGCTGTTTTCTTCTTTTTCTTTCTTCTCGCCCCTAGGAGGCAGCGCAAGTCGTGGTCTCAACAGCTTGGCGTCACGGGCGAAGCCAAGTTTCTCCGAGAGAGATGTGCCACCATGAGGATGAGTTTAGCTTTCGCACTCGGTCGGATCAGGGTGTGTGTCTGCGTCCATCACCAACTTCACTTCGGTGAGGATGCTCCGTCCTTCTGCTGCTTTGACCTGCATTCCGTATCTCCTTCCTGTCTTGTGGTCCAAGACTAAGAACTGACCCGGCGAACACACTCCTAATTCTTGGACGCGAGCTTTGGCACTCTCAAGGGTAGCCGCTGATTCAAGCCAACGCACTCCGAGGGGGTCCAAACGGAAAATATCTACCATATGAGTCATTTTTTTCGTCCTTTCTCGTTTGCCTCGCGGTTCGTCAAAAGTAGTCGTTCTGACCGCTCGAATTCTTTCTTCTTGATCCCTTCGCTGCCGGCTCTCTCTTGTTGCTTGAGTTGTTCCTCGACAACCTTCTTGACCACTTCCAACGGAACTTGCTCGAAAGTTGTTTTGGGCATTTGCGTTCACTCCTTGAGTCTCGAACGCTAGCAGGCCGGAGGTTGTACGGGTCATATCTTTTGGGGATCGGGGTTTGGCTTTAGCCGGCGCAAGAGGAGACGCCGCTTAATGCTTACGCTTTAACGCTGACCTGAACGTCGGGTTGCTCGAAAGGCTCGATAACGGCACGGGGCGTTAGCGCTCGTTGTTTGTACTTGCAGGGTTCTGTACGATGAGATACGATAGCGAGGCGTTTGTTTAGCGTTTCATCACGCGAGGGGTCGTTATGGCAAACACTAAGACCAAACCGCATTTCAAGACCATGGTGCAAGCCGATGTGCCACAGGGTCGTAATGGAAAGCACAAACAGATTGTCACCATAATCCTTAACGACCTCGATGACCTGAAACCTGGTTCCGCTATCAAGGTCCCGCTCGCTGAATTGGTGGAATCTAAGGAAAAAGTTCGGTCGGCACTGAATCGGGCAACTCGAAAAGCAGGACGCAGAGTGGCGACTGCTACTGATGGCACCTTCTTATATGTGTGGAACGTAAACTCTTAGCGGCAGCATTCTGGCCCCGGCTTGTATGGGCGAACGGGCACTTGTGGCCACTCCTTCCATGAGCGGTCAGCTGAAAACCGGAATTGAGTAGTCGCAGCGCAGAAGCAGAGTGTTGCGGGCAGAGCGATTCATCCGCAAACAGCTCTGTTCAACCATGGCTTCCGGTACAGTAGCGATCGGTCACTAAACACAGGACAGCGGGGGCCAGGAGCAGCGAGCCCCTTGCTCACTCCTTTCGGCGAAAACAACATGTCGCTATCTTTCTAATGGCGTGCATGAGTCGAGGAACGTAAACTGGGGCCGTCGTGATCGAGCAAAAAATCAATGAATTCTTTGGCGATAGCGAGTCTACCGGCTTTGGAACGGGCTGGTGGAGCGGGATATTGTCGGCCTTTTTTGGATTTCTTTCGTTCGGAGGAGTTTTGTGCCTGCATTTTCCCCAGCTACTAAGCTCTCCCGAACTGCGTCCACATTATCCAATGCACACCATGCGCGTTTTAATCCAATGCCTCATAGTGACGGCGATTTTATTCGGAATCTTTTCTTCGATCAAGCGCAAGAAAAAGATTTTGGCGTTGACTGGAATGTTGCTGGCCATCGCGGCAACGGCTTTGGGCGGATCCAGCGTACCGATTAACGAAACTCCGCGAGGTGGGCTGGCAATCGGTCTGGACTGGTTTTTGCTTGATTTGTTTTTGATGGCACTGATCTACGTGCCACTGGAAAGAATCTGGCCGCAGTATCCAAAACAAGGAACATTCAGGAAGGAGTGGACTTTGGACGTGGTGTATTTCATGTCCACTCATCTCCCGCTGCAAATTTTATCTTTTCTGGTTTTATTGCCCGCTACCCAAGCCACTAAATATCTGGGTGTTCCGGTACTGCAGCAATTTATCGCGCGCATGCCTTGGTTGTTACAGTTTTTCCTGGCCATTGTGGTGGCGGACGTCGCGGAATATTTTATTCATCTGGCCCTGCACAAGGTGCCCTTTTTATGGCGTTTCCATGCCGTTCATCATTCTTCGAAGGCGCTTGATTGGATCGCTGGCTCACGCTCGCACTTTGTGGACGACACACTGGTGCGCGGATTTATCCTTGCTCCGCTCATGCTGGGATTTTCGCAATCGATCATCCTGGCGTATTTGATTTTTGTTACCCTTCACGCTACCTGGACGCATTGCAATTTCGGCCCGAATGCCCCATGGCTGGAACAGTTTCTGGTTATGCCCAGATATCACCATTGGCACCACACTTCTCAAAAAGAGGGCATCGACAAGAACTTTGCCATTCATTTTCCGTGGATCGATAAGATTTTTGGAACTTACTATTATCCTGATCAGTGGCCGGAACGCTATGGCCTGGATGGTGAAGAGATTTCGCCTAACTTTCTTGGGCAAACGATCGAACCCTTTATAGGGAAAAAAGATAGAAAAAGTACGCCCTAAAAATCTAGCGCGTCCAATGGGACGTCCTTCGGTATCTCTGCGCCGGTTCTCGTTGCCTTTACGAGGCCCAAAGATTTAATGAGTTTTGTGGTCAAAAATCCAAAGTCGTATTCAGAGTCGTTGTGGCTTAATCGCAAAAGGCCCTCGTAGTGGTGATGGTTATTCTGCAGGCAGGCGCTGAAGGTCGCCGTTACCGGCAGCCACTCGCCGATATTCATGGCGTTGTCCTCTTCATCGTGATATCGCCGGTATCCAAATGTCCGCGTGTGGGTCCAATAGTTTTGAATCATATTTACCCACAGGGCAAAAATTCGCATTCCCACCCACATGACCAGCGCAAACTTCAGACTTCCAGCCAACTTCCGCAAGAGATAAAAACTAAAGATTTGCGCAGGTATTGCAAAAAAGGGGCTGGCAACGACTCGAAAAGTCCGAGACTTCAAGATCTTGTCGCCGGCCACATTCTCGGCGCACCGATACGGCATCATACAGAGATATAAGGTCCGCCAAAAACCATCGCCCGAGAGTTTATTGGGGTCCCCGGAATGGTCAGAATATTTATGATGCAAACGATGGCGGTTCACCCAGGCGATTGGATCTACATAAATGGCGAAGATGTTGGTCACGACGGTGACGACTTTTATGAACCATTCCTTATAGTCGAGGGCGCGATGAGCGATTCCCAGGTGAAGAATATCGGCCAAGTACAGCCCGCCCAGAAACCAAATAAAGATGAAGTACACTCCGGCGATGAATAGTCCTTTCCAAGGTCCTAACCTAGTCGGGGCAGAAAACATGCAAGCCAGCAAATAGCAAACAATAATTAGATAGCCCGTGACGTTGTATATTTTCAATGCTGATTCCTCGCGGGCTTATTCAAACAGAAATCAGAGCTCCTTTCAAATAACAAGGTAAGGTGGGTACAACCTATAGCCCGAGGTTGTTCAATGCTCGAGGGTTTTGACCGGCAAAGTCGGTGCCACTCGTAGAAATGTAGTTGAAGCCGCGGTTGACCTGCACGGTAAGCCAATCAGACGGCGGAGCGAATGGACATAAGTGAAGGATCCGAATACTGCGTGCGCAAGGGAGCCAGGCGGGTACGCTCCAGTCCGTCGCGGTAGAACAGGTTGTAGGTGTCGAAGGGGATCAGACGTCCGTCCGGGTGGACGATATGGATGCAGGTTTTCTTTACCGAGCGAACATCGAAGGCGTATGCGTCAATGAACTGCACGATCAGCACGCGGAATATATTTTGATAAGACAAATTCGCGGGCGCGGCGATTTTGGGCAGGCAGCACAAGAGTTCGCGCAGCGATTCGGCTCCCCATTCGGGCGAGTGGTTGGTGGCGAACAATTTGAACAAGCAATCGCGCACGCCCTGTTCTTCTTCGTAAACGATGGTGTTGCGCGCGCCGTTGATGAGCACGCCTGGCGGAACAAAGCGCGTGAGCGGCGCCACCTTTCCGTCGAGTTTCAGAGCGTATGCCATCGCGAGCGAGTCCGGATGACACGGCACAGGAATCACGTCCTCGGCCTGGAAAACGGAGGTTTGTTCCAGGATTTTGCGGCGGACTTCGGTAAGTGTGAGGCGATCCGTAGCAGGATCGAATTTTTCCAGGCGGCCGGCGTCCTGTATCGGCTGCAGGGTCACGCCGCGCACACAAGGCTGCGTCAGCGCGTAGTCAATTACTTTGCCGATTTCGCCGTCATTTAATCCTTTGCGCAAAGTCACGACCAGCGTGGTCGAAATATTGTGTTTGTTCAGCCGCTCCAGCGCGCGCTGGCGAACGCTGCGCAGGTCGCCGCCGCGCAAATCGAGTAATGCCTCACGCTCAAAGGAATCGAATTGCAAATACACTTCAAAATCTTCGATCTCCGCCAAGCGCTTCACAAAATCCTCATCTTGCGCGATTTTCAATCCGTTGCTGTTGACCATGAGATGACGGATTGGCCGGGCCTTGGCTAACTTGACGATGGTGAAGAAATCCGGATGCAGAGTGGGCTCTCCGCCAGAGAGTTGCACTACGTCAGGGTGGCCTTCGTTACGAACTACGGCGTCCAGCATTTTTTCGATCAATGCCAGCGAGCGATGCTCGGTCCTTTCCGGGCCGCTATCCGCATAACACACCGGGCAACGCAAATTGCAGCAGTCCGTGACTTCAACCAGCGACAAGCAGGAATGCTGCTCGTGGTCCGTGCACAAGCCGCAATCGTAGGGACACCCCCACTTCACCGGCGTGTTGTACACCAGCGGCATTTCCGGCTTCTTGATGAAGAGTTCGCGGCAGCGGCGATAATAGTCCACATCGTCGGCAATCAAAACGCGTTCCGCGCCATGGACCGGGCAGCGCTTCAGCAAAAACACTTTGTCGTCCTGAAAGACAATTTTGCCTTCTAGCTTGCGGTAGCACCGCGAGCAGATAGTCATCGCCACGTCATAAAAGAGGTAGGGCCGCACACGTTCCGCCATATTCAGCTCCGCTTGGTTCACCGGTTCGCAATTGCTTTTATGATCAGGATCACGACCGATCCCAAAAAAGCCGCGACACAAAACAAGAAGAGCACGGCGAGTGCCGAATTTATTGCGGAACTCTCGTTCGTGTTTAACGTCGTGAGAAATCCAAAGCAACTGCCGGCGCCTAGCAAGACCGAACACAGCAGGGTGATCAGCACGGGCCGGAAGTTTGGCCGCTTAGGAGCAGGCGCCGGAGGCAGGTTCGGATTCATGTTCTCCATTCCCTAATGCACGGCAGCGATTCCGAGCTCATGGATTTTCGCGCGATTTGCGAATGAGATGAACAACAAATGCCACGACGAGCCAAACCAAGGCGCCTGCAAATACCGCCACACAAACGAAGAATGAAATCAGAAAAAAGTTCGCCCAGAAAGAATCGGATTGATTGAAACGAAACGCCTTCGCGCAACCGTAAAATGAGCCGCCTGACAAAACCAGCGCAGCGGCAAGGGTGATCAGGATCGGCCGGTACTGCATCCGCTTGGGCACGCTGGCCTTCGCAATCAGGTCTTCGGCCATCAGTTCAAGACTCCGCCCGCACAACGCGCGCTGGTTGCGCCCGGCTTTGCGAACACCAGCGTGCAATGTCCGATGCGTAGTATCCGAGCATCGCCACGCAAGCCCACTGAATGGAGGAGAGCCCAAGGAGCACGCGCGCGTCGGGCTTCAGAAAGTCGCAGGCCAGCCGGAAGCCGAAATAGGCGACCATAAACATTTTGAAGACGTCGCCGTCCACGGGCGGGCGCCACATGCGCCGCCAGAGAAATGCTCCAAGTGCCAGCATGAACAGCGATTCATAGAGTTGCGTCGGGTGTCGGGCAATTCCGTCTCCGAAATTTACGCCCCACGAAAGAGCCGTTGCAGCGCCGGCCGTGTGATCGTCCAAGCCGGTAAGAAAGCAGCCGACGCGGCCAATGGCCATTCCGACGCAGAGCGGGACGGCGAACAGATCCCCGGTGCGCCGCGCGATGCCCTGGTGCCGTTTGGCAATTTCTACGGCAAAGAGCCCGCCAATCAACGCGCCTACAACGGTTTTGCCGCCCATCAGAAATTCGGGCTGGCGCCAGTGCATCGCGAGCATGGCAGGATCCTCAAACCAATAGAGCACTCTGCTTCCAACCACGGCGCCAACTGCTGCCGCCGCGATCATCCACCAGCGATTGCCGTCGTCGAGCGCGTCGCCTTGCCGCTTGCGCAGCGCAAGATACGCACGAGACGCAATGGCATACGCGGCAATTTCAAAAACAAGATGGGGATGCAACCTAAGCGGGCCAAGCGGGAGATAGACGGGAAAAGCCATGTGGTGTTGGCCAGAGTCCCCTCAAGGTACAGGCGAATTCCTAGCTCGTCAATCCGAGCTCGCGGAGATAATCCGCCACTTCTTTGTGGTTACGTTCCTCCGCAAATTTGAGGGCGTTTTTGCCGTCATCCGTGCGAGCGTGCAGGTGCGCGCCGTGGGCCAGCAGCATTTTCACGATTTCCAGGTGGCCGTTGGCGGCAGCAGTCAGGAGCGGCGAATAGCCCGTCGCGTAGCGGTAATTCACGTCGGCGCCATTTTCCGCAAGCCACGCGGCAATCGCGGCGTGCCCGCTGGCTACCGCGCCGGTCAGCGCCGTGTAGCCACTGCCATTGGTGGCGATCGCGTTCACGTCAGCGCCCTGGCCTAGCAAATAGCGCGTAACTTCTTCATGTCCAAACACCGCAGCAAGAGCCATCACCGGAAAGCCGTCGGGCGAATAACCGTTGGCCGCCGCCGGATCCGCTTCGGCCAATTCCTTGACGCGCGAAAGGTGACCGGCGGCCGCGGCTTCGTGCAACTCCAGCCGCGCGCTTTTGGCCAACAGCAGATCGCGAATCTCCTTGCGCCCGTTGTAGCATGCCATCAGCACGGCGGAAGCGCCGCGTTCGTTTTTCGCGAGCAGCAAAGCCGGCTCGGAGTCCAGCAGGCGCGCCACTTCCGCTATATCACCGGCCTGCACGGCGGCAAAAAGGTTTGCTTGACTCACAAAATCCTCCATTGATGTGTTTCGCGTCCTGGACGCGCGTTCAGTGGCGAACTAGAAACTTGCCCCCCGTTCCGCCTTGCCGATTCCCGGGCAATGATCGCATGATGGTTATATATCCTAGTATTTGAAACTGTGGCACGAAAGGCTTCGGATTTTGCCTGGGCCGAATACACTTTCGCGAACTGGGTTCGTTTACCTCATTTTCGCCCTTGCGCTCTTCTTCCTCCACGGTGCGCTCCTGCTGGCGGGGTCGAATCACCCTGCTACGCCGCTGGTATCGAATTTGATTCAAATCGCTTGCCCCCTCCTGGCGGGTTTTGCCTGCCTGTCTGCTGCCCGCCAAGCGGAAAACTTCGCCAAACACTTCTGGCTGCTCTTCGGCACCGCCGTTTTTCTGTGGGCCATCGCGCAGACCGTGGCGACGTACTACGACAGCATTCTGCATGCCTCCGTTCAGCAGCCGTGGCCGAGCGACATGGTCTACTTTTTGAGCATGTCCGTTCCGCTGACGATCCTTTTCATCGACCAGAAAAGGGGATTCGAGCGCAAACAGTGGCCGCGCCTCTTCGATCTGGCGCAGGTGTTCATCATCATGCTGGCGGTTTACCTGTTCACGTTCGATACTCCCGACGCATGGCGGAACGGGTGGGGCACGCTCGGCCAGATCGCCTGGATCCCGGAAACTTCGCGCGACATCGTGTTGCTGTCCTCGTTCGTCCTGTACGCGGTTTTCAGCAAGGTTCGCCCAGCTCGCGATCTCTATGGCCGCATGGCCATCTTCATCCTGGTTTATCTGGGGGGCGAATTCCCGTATCTGTATCTACAAGCGACACGTAGCCTTCGCACCGGTTCGCTGTGGGATTTCGCCTGGAGCGTACCCTTTTTGACAGCCACGGTTCTGGCGACGCTGCCACTGCCTGCGGCCACAACCGCGGACGCGGCGCTGCAGCCTGTAAAGGAAACGCCGCGGTCCGCGCGCTGGGCGTGGGCCCACGTTGCCTCGCTGGTCTTTCCGATTGCAGTGCTGCTGATGGCGGCGGGCATCGCCGAAAAGCAGCTGCTTACCGCTGCCACCCTGGTGATTCTCTCGTTCAGTTGTTCCGTCGCCAGAATTTTGTTTGCGGAACAGCAACAACAGCAGGCCGCATGGGATCTGGAAGAAAGCAATGCTCTGTTGAAGTCCGTTTTTGAGGGAACCGGCGACGCGCTGTTCATTAAAGATCTTGGCGGGCGTTACGTCATCGTCAACCAGACGTATGCTGAGCTTCTGCAGCTGAAGCCCGAGGATCTGCAAGGGAAAACAGTTTTTGAGTTGATTGATTTGGATACGGCCAGGCTGTTAACGGAACACGACGCCGCAGTGGTGCGGGAAGGCACGAGCAAACTTTTTGAGTACGACGTCATGCTGCACGCGAAGAGGCATTCCTTCATGACCACCAAGGCCCCTCATCGCGACGCCGCCGGCAAGATCGTAGGCGTCATCGGGGTAGTTCGCGACGTCACGGAATACCGCCACATGGAAGAGCGACTGCGCCAGTCGCAGAAGATGGAAGCCATCGGGACGCTTGCCGGCGGGGTGGCGCACGACTTCAACAACTTGCTGATGGTGATCAGCGGCTACAGTTCCATGCTGGCGGACGCGCTGGCTCCGGATCAAAAACTTCGAGGGCACGTGGATCAAATCCTGAAAGCCGGAGAGCGCGCAATTTCACTTACTGGCCAACTGCTGGCGTTCAGCAGAAAACAAACGATTCAGCCGACACCGTTGCATTTGAACCAAATCGTTACCGGCATTGAAAAATTGCTGCATCGCTTGATCGGCGAAGACATCAAGATTTTCACGCATCTCACTCCTGACCTGGGCACGATCCTCGCAGATGCGGGGCAGATGGAGCAAGTGATCCTGAATCTTGCAGTGAATGCCCGCGACGCTATGCCCAAAGGCGGCGAACTTATCTTTGAAACGCGCAATGTCGAACTAGGGGATACCATGGCCCGAGCGAACAATCTCAAACCAGGGCGCCACATCGAATTTCTGGTAAAAGACACCGGTACTGGCATGGACCTGGGCGTGCAGAACCGGTTGTTCGAGCCGTTCTTCACCACCAAACCAACAGGAAAAGGCACCGGGCTCGGGCTTTCAACAGTTTACGGGATCTTAAAGCAAGCCAACGGACACATCACGTTCACCAGCCAGCCCGGCCGCGGCACCACATTTCGGATTTTTTTGCCGTGCATTGCTTCCACGCTGCCAGCGTCGCCACGTTCGGCGCAGAGGGAAGAGACCCTGCGTGGCCGCGAGACAGTCTTGATCGTCGAAGACGACGCTTCGGTCTGCGAGTTGGTACGCTCGGTGCTCGACTCTCATGGCTATTCAGTGTTGACCGCCGCGCAACCGGATGAAGCGGAGACTCTGTTGGCTCAGCCGGACGGCCAAGCCGTGGACTTGATGGTTTCCGACGTAGTGATGCCGGGCCTGAGCGGCACGGAACTGGCTTCGCGCCTGTCCCGCAAGAATCCACGCATGAAAGTCTTATTTATGTCGGGCTACATTGATGATGCCCTCGTTCGCGCCGGTATCGAGGAAAAGGATGTAGCGTTTTTGCAAAAGCCGTTCGCACCAATCACGCTGGTGCGCAAGGTACGGGAAGTTCTGGATGGAACGCTCTTCAGCGGAGCCGAAGAGCGCTAACGGCGCGCGCGGTCCTTGCGCACGGCGTCTTCGATCAACGCGTCCAGCTCGTCGCGCCGCAAGGTAATTTCATCCGCCACGTTTTCATCGTCGTCGCTGGTCACCGGCAATTCCGCGGCGCCGCCCGGCGGAGCAATTACACCATAGCGCGCACGGGCCGCCATGAGCTTGGCAACTTCCCTGCTCGAAAACAGCTTGGGCGTTCCGGCACTTTCCGCGGCGACCGTGATCTTGGCCGTATGCTCCACCGTTTCCATGCGATAAAACGCGGTGAGCAGATCCGGCCCACACGTAACGACGCCATGATTGGCCAGCAGCAGCGCGTCGTAGTGCTCGACGTAAGGTTCCAGCGCTTTGCTCAATTCCGGCGTTCCCGGTGTGGCATAGCGGACCAGCGGCACTTTGCCCAGACCAATCACCACCTCCGGAAGGAGGGCTTCGTCGAGCGCGCGGCCCGCGGCGGCAAACCCGGTCGAAGTTACCGGATGCGCGTGGCATACCGCCTGTACGTCGGGACGCATACGATAAAACAGCAGGTGCATTAGGACCTCGGAGGAGGTTTTTCGCGATCCTCCGATTTGGCGCCCTTCGGGATCCACAACTACTAAATCTCCTGGTTCCAGCATGCCCTTGTTCATGCAGGTAGGCGTGGCCAGAATGCGCCCGTCGCCCAGGCGCACCGACACGTTGCCTTCACACGCGACGATGAATTCGCGCTGGTACATCCACCGCCCGATCAGGCAGATCTCGCGGCGGTGCTGTTTCTCGCTTTTCTGGTTTCCGGCCAACACTGAGTCCGGGCTCAAGGTACGGACTCCTTCCGCGCGGCATTATCCACCGCGCGAGTTTTTTTGCAACTGTTTATTTTGTGCGTTGCCGCCTTGGCCAGAGCAGCGGCACGCCCGTCTTTCGGCTTACCAGGTTAAGCGTATATTCCCCGCATTTTAAGGGCTTTCGCCACGCGGTCGATGGCAACCATGTACGCCGCGATGCGGTTATTGACCTTGTGCTTCTCAGCGTATTTTACCACCACGTCGAAGGCGTTCACCATAATGTCCATCAGCCGCTCGTTGACTTCGCTTTCGCGCCAGAAAAAGCCCTGGCGGTCCTGCACCCATTCGAAGTAGCTGACCGTCACTCCGCCGGCGTTGCCCAGAATGTCCGGCACGGTGAACACGCCCTTGCTGTCGAGGATGGCATCCGCCTGCCAGGTCGTCGGGCCATTCGCGCCTTCGCAAAGAATCTTCGCGTGTACATTGGCCGCATTCTTTTCGGTGATCTGATTCTCGATTGCCGCGGGAATCAGCACTTCGCATGGCTGGAACAGCACTTCTTTCGCGCTCATCTTCTGGCCGCCGCCCGGAAAATCCTGCAGCGGTTTCTTCTGGTCCGTCACCCAGTCAATCACCTTGGGAATGTCGAATCCGTTCTCGTTGTATAAGCCGCCGCCAATGTCGGCCAGCCCGACGATTTTGTAGCCCGACTTTTGCATGAGGTCCGCGGCCATGGAGCCGACATTGCCGAATCCCTGAATGATCGTGCGGCAGCCCTCTTTTTTCATTTTCAATTTTTCGATGGCCTGATCCACACAAATCATCACGCCGCGTCCGGTCGCTTCTTTCCGTCCGCGTGAGCCGCCCAATTCGATCGGCTTCCCGGTCACCACCGCAGTTGTCGCCATACCCACGTGCATGGAGTAGGTGTCCATCACCCAGGCCATGGTCTGTTCGTTGGTGCCGACGTCCGGCGCCGGTACGTCACGCTCCGGGCCCAGCCAGCTGGCAAGTTCCGCCGTATAGCGCCGCGTCAACCGCTCCAATTCTCCACGCGACATTTTCCTCGGATCGCAAATTACTCCGCCTTTGGCGCCGCCAAACGGAATGTCCACCACCGCGCACTTCCAGGTCATCCATGCCGCCAGCGCGCGGATTTCATCTAGGCTGACGTCCGGTGCAAAACGGATGCCACCCTTGCCCGGACCGCGCACCGTGGAATGCAATACGCGATATCCCGTGAATACTTCGAGGGTGCCGTTGTCCATTCCGACTGGAATGTACATGGTCACTTCTTTGTCGGGATATTTCAGGTATTTGTAGACGCCTTGTTCGAGGCCAAGCTTCTTGGCGGCTTCTTCAAAACGCGCTTCCGCGTTTTGGTATACGTTCATCTCTTCCGGAGCAGTCGCTTGCGACATTCTGGCCTCTCTGCGAGGAGATGGGTCTCCGAGCGGCGGCGTAGCCGCGCCCAGCGGGTTCACACACCACACCGCAAACTGGATTGCGGATTTTTCCTCGAATGCCCGGCAATCTCCCCCTCGGCAGGCTACCCACCTGCCAAATCGGCCGCCGGGCCGGAGTGTCAGTATACGAAGCCGCGTCGCATCGCTGCAAGCCGCGCTGCTCTGCCATCGTTCCAGATTTGCAGCTGTGGGTCGCCACCACAGGGACGTAGGCCGCAGGATTTCGTATCCTGTCGGGACGATCACGCATCGAATGCTGGCGCGCCTCCCAATCTGTTTCGGAGAATGAAATGGCAAAAATGAAAGTAGTGCAAATCCCCAAAGCGGGCGGAGATTTTGAGCTTGTGGAACGCGAAATTCCGTCGCCTGGACCGGGCCAGGTTCGCATTAAAGTGCAAGCCTGCGGCATTTGCTTCAGCGACCACATGGTAAAGGATGGCCTGTGGCCTGGCCTGAAGTATCCGCGCGTTCCCGGCCACGAAGTTGCCGGAGTGATCGATGAAGTCGGCCCGGGCGTCACTACATGGAAAAAGGGCGACCGCGCCGGTGCCGGCTGGCATGGCGGCCAGGACAACACTTGTCCTGCATGCCGCGCCGGAGATTTCGCGAATTGTGAAAGTGGCGCGATTACCGGCTTCACGTACGACGGCGGCTATCAGGAATATATGGTCGCGCCGGTTGACGCTGTCGCTCGCATTCCCGACGGTCTCGACCCCGCGGAAGCTGCGCCTCTGCTGTGTGCCGGAATTACCACGTTTAACGCGCTCCGCCACAGCGGAGCGGTCCCCGGCGATCTGGTTGCCGTTCAGGGAATTGGCGGCCTTGGCCATCTCGGTGTCCAGTTTGCCAGCAAGTTTGGCTATCGCGTCGTCGCGGTGGGGCGCGGTCCGGAAAATGCCGCGCTCGCCAAGAAACTCGGCGCCCACGATTACATTGACAGCAAAGCCAGCAACGCCGCCGAAGAACTGAAAAAGCGCGGTGGAGCAGCCGTCATTCTCGCCACTGCTCCCAGTTCCAAATCCATGTCGGAGATTTTCTACGGACTCGGCCGCCGAGGCAAGCTGCTGGTAATCGGCGCGGACATGGCACCTATCGAAATCCCAGCGGCGTTTCTGATTCCGGGAAGCAAAAGCGTTCAGGGATGGGCTTCCGGCACGCCTAGTGACTCCGAAGACACATTGCGTTTCGCAGCGCTTACCGGCGTCCGCCCAATGATCGAAAAATTTCCGCTGGAAAAAGCCGCCGAAGCCTACGCACGCATGACCAGTGGCAACGCGCAATTCCGCGTCGTCCTGACGATGTAGGAATGCCGCACGTCATTCCGACGGAGCGAAGAATCTCTCTTCGGTTTTTTGGATTGACCTTCTTACTGCAGCCGGAACTGCACCGTTACGTTTAGGTGCGTGGCTGTCGGAATGCCATTCAGCATCGCCGCTTGATACTTCCACTGACGCACCGCGCTCATCGCGGCCTCGTGCAGGAGCGCCGGTCCGGAAACGACGCGCATGGTGGACACTCGTCCATTGACGTCAATCAGCGCATCAATGGTCACGTCGCCGCTCACGCGCTGCGTACGCGCCATCTGCGGATACACCGGGGGAACCGACGACAGCAATCGCGCAGCCTTTACGTCGCCGCCGACAGGCAACGGGGCCGCAGGGCCTTTGCTCTTGCTGGTCAGCATGCTCAGGCTGCTCGAATCCGCGGCCACCACACCGTTCATGGCCAGTCCCGGATCCACCGCTCCGTTTTCTGCGGCTGATGGTTTGCGCGTAACGTTCGGAGCGGCCAGGCGCACTCGGCCCAACGCAGGCTTCTTTGCGGGTTCTTCGGCAGCAACTTCCGTCGGGGTATCCGGCGAACGATCGGATGGAGCCGAATTTCGCGCCACCGCCGCGCCGGTTGTGCTGCCAAGAGGCCGAGCACCGCTCCCTGCGTAAGCGGACGGCTGGGGTACCGGCACAGTCTGCGATGACGTTTTGCTCGACGCAGCGGTCACGATGCCGCTTCGCGCAGGTTCCGGATCTGTCGCGCTTGGACTGGGGGCGGGAATGCTCGACAGACTCCCTTCCGTCGCCGTCGCATTTCCTCCCGCCGAAACCTTCGCTGACAGATTTACATACCAATACCAAACCGCCACCGCGGCCAGCAGCAGCGCCGCGATCAGCAATCCGATCTTCAATCCTTTGCCCGAACCCGCCGCAGGCGAATCCAGCGCCAGTGACGTTCCAAAATTCGGAGCGCGCCCTTCTCCGGTCAGCGCGGGAACAACCTCATGATCCTGCGCAACCTCATCCGTCGCGGGTGCGCTAACGGAAGGCTTTTCCTCAACAAAAGGCTCGATACTTACGCTGTCAACGGCCTTACTTTCCGTGAGCTTGCTCTCCACGTGCATGGAATTGCGCGCTAGCGGCTCCAGCCAGGCAGGAATCTTCACTTCCTCCGCCGACAAATCAGCTGACAAATCAAACGAGGCCGAACCCGGCGCGACACTCTGGCCCACGCCCAGCGCTGTGCTCAAAGACGGTTTGCTATCCTGATCGCGCGACACCTGCGTCGCGCCAGAATTTAGTGTGACGGGCCTCTCTTCGGTCAGCACCGCCGTCGCGCCCGTTTCGCGCTTCTGGGTTTTTTGCGCTTGCGGTTTATCAGGTACTTTCAGTTCCAATCCCTTCGATCCGTGCGTCAGAAATTCCGAGAGCGTCCGAACTTTCGACGTGGAGGGAGGCAGCGCGGGGACAACCGGTACGGCCTGAATTTCGCTTGCTTGCGCCACCGGCGCGGCTGCGGGCGTGAGGCTGGGCATCACAGCAATTGCGGGCGGCGGGGCGATCTGCGCTATAGCGGGCTGCGTGGATGCGGGCGTCGAGCTCTTCAAATCCGTCAGTTTTTGCTCGACTGATTTGGTCGGTACCGCAGCGATAGGCGCAATCGGAGGCGCCGGCAGAGCGCCATTCCCCGGCAGGCGAATTCCCCAAAAATCCACAGTTGCTTCCGTGAATTTCAGCTCCACATAACCGCCGCCGCTGCCGTTCTGTTTCGCCTTTACGACCTGGCACACCACTTCCTGCTTCGATTTTTCGTTGGTGACAAAAAGCAGCTGTCCCGGTCCCACGGCCGCAGCCAAGCGAATCACCGCTCCACTCCCGAATACCAGCACCGTCGTCGTCAATTCGGAAAATGGCTCGCGTTTCTCGCTGCCCTCGACCGTGCGCGCGCCGTTCACTGTCACGGGAATTTCCATCGCCACTGGTTGCGGTTTCGCGCCGCCCGGCGCTGCAGCGTTCGTCTGACCTGTCGTTTCGGAAAGTGGAGCCATCGCGTACCTGCTTGCCGTTCAGAAATTTTCGGACGGTCTTCCGCGTTGAGTCGCAAAGACCACGCCGACTGTCCTGGTATAGGGTGCTGGTACGGCGAGCAGCCCGACGATAGTACGCGCGTACTACGGAGGAAACACCTGTCCGCTGGTACAGGTAGGCAGCACCGACGTCCGCCCGGCAGCCCGGCGCTTTTAAACGGCAGGCCTGAAATGCGACGACCGAGGCCCGTGCGAAATTCTCCGGCCGGTGGAAGTTTCTAAACAACGTGCCCTGCTGGATCGGTTAGTTCCCCGCTGCGAAAGGCAGTTCAAATTGTTGGTCTATCTCCACGCGATAGCCGGTCACCAG
>Ga0075425_100002888_pt1 | contig 17327 bp, 15 predicted proteins | sample SoiMethybrSBSTD4_FD_75300 | JGI IMG/M metagenome (GOLD analysis project Ga0075425, IMG submission 75300) | Bulk soil microbial communities from a Populus tree surrounding site in Tennessee, USA - Soil MetaG P. TD hybrid SBSTD4 | ecosystem: Environmental > Terrestrial > Soil > Tree plantation... | reverse complement strand
ATCTCGCCCCTCATGCCCCTCGGCACCTATGACGTCTCGGCCCGCGCCGTGGGATTTAGCGAGGCCCGCCAAACCGGCGTGCGCGTGGGCGTCGGTGAGACGGTGAACCTGACCCTGGCGCTCGGGGCAGTGCAGCTGCAGGCGGTGGTCGTCGAAGCGACTCAGCCCGTGGTCGAGGCGACCAAGGTCGAGGCGTCGACCCGGCTGCCGACCGCGGCCGTATCGCGTCTGCCCAACAACGGTCGCAACTACCTGAACCTGACGTTGCTCACCCCCAACGTGGCGACCGTGCAGGGACCGGATGGCGATGAGCTCTCGATCGGCGGGCAGCGCGGAATTCACAACAACGTCTCGGTGGATGGCGCCGACTTCAACAATCCGTTCTTCGGCGAGCAACGCGGCGGCCAGCGCCCGCCGTTCACGTTCAATCTCGACGCGGTGCAGGAGATGGTGGTCACCGCGTCCGGCGCCAATGCCGAATTCGGCCGGTCGTCGGGCGGCTTCGTGAACGTCGTGACGAAGTCGGGCACGAACCAGCTGCACGGCTCCCTCCACTATTATGGAAAGGATGGTGCGCTGTCCGGCATCGCACATCACGGGACCGAGAGCTTGGCCCCGGATTTCAGCCAGCATCAGTTCGGCTTCACCCTGGGCGGACCCATCAAGAAGGACCGCGCCTTCTTCTTCGTCGCCTACGACCAGCAGATCTATGACGAGACCAAGCAGACCGATCCGAACCGGATCGATCCACTGCTCCGGGCGTGGATGGACACGGCATACGGCCGGGCACTGGCGGGTGATTACGGCCCGATCGACCGAACCAACGATGCGCGGGCGTTCCTGGCCAAGGTGGACTTCCGGCTCTCGGACCGGCATAACCTGTCGCTCAAATACAACTACACATGGTCGGAGCAACAAAACGGCACCTTCGACTACGATCACTGGGCGCGGAGCGCCAACGGCTTGGAGCAGGATCACTCCAATGCGATCAACGGCAGCCTGATATCGTATTTGAGCCCGCGCGTGGGAAACGAATTCCGATTCCAGTATTCGCGCGAGGACCGGCCGCGTCCGTATGACGGACCGCGTACGAGCTTGCTCGGCCCGGACCCGACGGGCACCGGTGAGCGCCCCTTTCCCGATGTCGCGATGGACTTCACGTACGGCTATCGATTCGGAATGCCCTTCTTCCTGCCGGTGGATTACTACGACACGCGTCTCCAGCTGCTCGACAATGTGTCGTTGTCCAAGGGAGACCACCTCTTTAAGGTGGGCGCCGAGTACAATCGCGTGAACTCGGTGCAGACGTTCATCGGATTCGCCAATAGCCGTTACATCTTCAGCTCGGTCAACGGTTTCTTGAATTACGTCGCCAACGATTCGAATTACGTCGAGTGCAAGAACGGCAACAACTTCTACTCGTCCACCACCGGCCTCTGCAACGCGGTGGTCGGCCGGACGGACACGATCGTGGGTCCGGTGCTGCTCTATCTCCAGCAGGCGGGCGTAAACCGGTCGGTGCGGGACGCCGGAACACAGAGTATCCCACAGACGGAATGGGACTTCTATGCCCAGGACACCTGGAAACCGAACTCACGCTTGACACTCAACTATGGCATCCGCATCTCGGCACAGATCGAGCCGAGCATCCTGTCGCCGCGCGACTCCACCTTCTACGCCGTCTATTACGACTCGACCGTCACGAACGCGCAGGGCACGTTTCGATTCCCCTCCGACGGGACGATTCCGTCGGACAAGAACATGTTTCAACCTCGCGTCGGCATTACCTACGACCCGAAGGGTGACGGCCGCCAGGTGTGGCGCGCGAACGCGGGGATCTACTACGCGCGCATTCCGGGCCTCAACCTTGCCTCGACGCGATCGACCGACGGATATCGCGGCGTGACGTTGTTCGGCTCGAGCGCGACGGTGGGATTCCTGCCCCCGCCCTCGTTTGGGAATCTGTTTCCATCCAACGTGCCGCTCTCGGCTGTGGCGTTCCCGTCGGTCTTTGTGTTCGATCGGAATTTCCAGAATCCCCGTACCATGACGGCGACGCTCGGCTATGAGAAGCAGGTCGCGGCGGATCTCGGCTTCTTGGTCAGCTACACGCACGCGAAGACCGATCATCTGACCCGCTTTATCAACGGCAACGATCCGGCGTTCGGCGCCCCCTGGAGCACCGGGCCGCACGCATTGGGGACGCTCACGGTGGTGCAGTCCAGCGCCCATTCCGTTTTCAACGGCGTCACGATCGGTCTGAAGCGTGTCCTCGATCCCAACTTCCAGTTCCAGGTCAACTACACGCTGTCGTACGACAAGTCGGACGACGACAACGAGCGCGATCCATTCACCTTCCGGTACGCGAGGGCGAGCAACCTGGCGCCGGAGTACAACTGGAGCGACCGCGATCAGCGGCATCGTTTCAATGGCTGGGGGATGTTGCACATCGGCGGCGGCCTGTTCCTGAACAGCCGCGTCAGTCTGTATTCGGCGCAGCCCGTGTCGGAGAAGTGCGGAACCGGCAACAAAGGCACCGGTCAGCGCGCCGCCACGGCGCAGGACCGGATTTGCCCCGACGGCGTAACCATCCTGAAGCGCAACACGCTGCGCAAGGACAACGCCTACTTCTCGTGGGACCTCGGACTGACCTGGCCGTTCAATGTCGGTAACGGACGGCTCGAGTTTATCGCGCAGATGTTCAACGTGACGGGTTCGGAGAACTTCAAGGATCCCGCGCAGACGTATCTATTCAATTTCGACGGCACACTGCGCAGTGGGCTTGGCGATCCCCAACAGACGCAGCTCGGGGTGCACTGGCTGTTCTGAAATAACGGGCGGCAACTGGCGGCATCGGGCGGCAACGGTCTGATTCATCGGTTGCCGCCTTTTGCCGCCCATTGCCGCCCTAGTGTATCTCGATCTCCCGCACCATCCCATGCAGGAAGTGCGGTTTGCCGTCCTTCACGTCCGGCACATAGCAGTTCAGGAGATAGTTGCCCGGCGTCAGCGTGATCGTCAGCCAGGCGACGTTCCCCTTGGTTGGGCCCGTGACTCCACCGGCCGGTTCCGTAGGAGGAGTCCCACGCATGCCATCGGCTACCCATTGCCGCCAGTCGGCGAGCGTCTTGCCTGGCGCGAGCCGTTCGATTGTCAGCTCGTGCAGCTGCGGTCCGGTGTTCTCGACTCGAATCGTGTGCGTGCCGGCAGTGAGCGGGGCCGAGAGCGCAAATGCATAATCGGAAAGGGTGACGGTCAGGTCCGCTTTGGGCTCATCGGCACGCGCCGCGCCCACAGCGGCTGGGACGACGACCAGCCTGCGATACATCCCTTTCACCACGTGCGGCTTTCCGTCCGGACTCGGGATGTAGCACAGCACGAGATAATTGCCTGGCGCCATTTCGGCGGTCACGATCGAGCTGTCGCCGCTGCCGACCGCGCCCGCGCCCACGGGGAATGTCATCCAATCGAGGATCTTCGGCTCCGCCGTCACCAATGCGCGCTCGATTTCCGCGAAGGTCTTGTCCGGCGCTCCGGCGATGACTGCCTGGTGCGGCTCTCGGCCCGGGTTGACCAGGCGAAAGGTCGTCAGGCCGGCGGGAATCGTGTCGGGTGCGCCGAACGCGTAGTCGGTGGCCGTTATGGTGACGACGCGCGGCGCGGTTGAGGTCTTGGTCGACGGCTTCGAAGAGGCGCACGCAGCGATGACGAGCAGGCACAGCGGACGCAACGGTTTCACGAAGCCGTCTCCTATGATGAACGTTGGAGCAGCACCACTCCGGAGAAGCGTTTGAATTCTGCGCGTCGCTTTTTTGACGCGAACACGGCGAGCAACCGCCACAGCCATGCCATCTTGGGCGCGCGCTGCAGCTTGAGCGCCTCGTCTAGGATCGGCCGATATTCCGCTTCCGTCCAACCGGCCGGCGCGAAGAATGCCGTGCCCTCGACGGGCGCGAACAGCATGGGGGCATTTCCCGATCGCAGCTGGGTCCCCCAGGTGCGCTTCAGCCACTGCAGCAACGCCGGCGAGCTGAGGTCGATCAGCCACCACCGGAACGCCGCCTGCCCGGCGAGGTCCCGGGCGAGCGACATGACGTCTTCCGGCTTGAGGTAGACGAGCAGTCCTTCCGCGATGACGAGCGCCCGTTTGGCCTGGGCGCCGGCGCGCTGAAAGAGCGCGCGGCGGGCGACGTGGTCCGTGAGATCGGCGCGCACAAACTCAAGATGGCAACGCGGCTTCTCGCCGCTGAGGGCCGACTCTTTGTACGACAGGATGCCCTCGAGATCCACGTCGATCCAGTGCAGGTCGCTGGGCAGGTCGAGCCGGTAAGGCCTCGCGTCCAAGCCCGCGGCGAGGTTGAGGACGGTATCGACCCGCTCAGCTTGGACGAGCCGCAGTATGATCTCGTCCATTACCGCCGTCCGCACGATCATAGGCCAGGCCCACCGGCGACCTTGTGGCATTGCGGTCAGGATCTGCTCGCCCTGGGCTCCGGCCAGGCGCCGCGCGTACGGGTCGTGGAAGATGGCGTCTGACCGCTCGCTCTCCATGGCGCGATACATGGCGACCCATCGGGCTGTATCTGAAACACTTGTGAGGGGAGAAGACATGGGCTGGAAGGTAGAGACGTCTAATGGGAGGCGTCAAATGAACGGCGTCGAATCAGAATCGTCGAATCGACGGCGTCGAATGAGGCGTCGAAAGAAAGACGTGTGAACTACGGTAAACTACCGCTCTGGAGGAGGGTGATCATACAAGCGCTTGATCATTTTGAGAATCAGGATCGTGCTGCTCTGTAGAGACCGCACGGTTGAGCGTTGCTGCTCGGAGGTTGGGACAATCATGCGCAACTGGGACAGAGTCTCTTGAGCGGAGCCACGGGCTTGCAACAGGAACCGACGAAAGTCGGCAACAGTACCGCGGCCACAACCCTCAACAATGTTGAGTGGGACCGAGCTTGACGAGCGGACCAGCTGGTCGCCGCGACTTAGTGCGCCAGGGCCGCGAAATGATTTTGCCAGCTCAACACAGGCCCTGGCGACCATTTCGCCAACCTGGACCACACGAAGCGCATGCGGGTTGGAGCGTAGCGGCATACCCCACAATGGCCCGTTTCACACGATCTCCATAACCGTTTTTACGCTCTTACGATGTCTTTTGACGCCTCTTTCGACGTCTTTGATTCGACGCAGTTGCTTTGACGCCTCCCTTCGACGGTTTAGCTTTGACGAGTTTGCAGTTATCAGGAGCCGGTAGCTCAGTTGGTAGAGCAACGGACTTTTAATCCGTAGGTCCCGGGTTCGATCCCCGGCCGGCTCATGCACATTCCCACGCTGCCCTTCATCACAGCTTCATATGGCACGCACCATCATCCTGCACTGTGACAGTTGCTGACGCCACGCTCCTAATCATCCGACTCTCCGACTCCTTCGGCGAGTTCTGGCCCCTCCTCGGCCAGGAGTTGTCGGTGCCCGTTGTCGACTGGCGTCCCGCCGATGGAGAGACGCTCCCGCCAGGCGGTGCCGTCGTCGTGATCGCGGCGGGCGGTGCCGAGCTCGACCTGCCGACCTTTCTGCGCGCCCTCACCTTACCGTCCGACATTCCCATCGCCGCAGTGGGCGGTGCGACCAGTCACCGGGTCGCGGCGCATGCCGTCGCGGCCGGTGCCGCCGATTACTTCGCCCTGCCCGACGATCGGGATGCGCTGCGCGATTTCGCGGCCGCAGCACTGACGCGCCGTCGCGCGACCCTGGCGCGCGCGACTCATGCGCGACTCGAAGCCGAAGCGCATGCCTTTCGCGAGATCGTGGGGGACAGTCCAGCGCTCCGCGCCACTTTGGAGCGTGCCGCCCGCGTGCTGCCGCACGCCGACGCGACCATCCTCATCACCGGCGAAACCGGCACCGGAAAGGAGCTGCTGTCGCGCGCGCTGCATTATGGCGGGCCGCGGGCCGCAGCGCCGTTCGTCGAGCTCAACTGCGCCGCGATCCCCGCGCAACTCCTCGAAAGCGAGTTGTTCGGGCATGAGCGCGGCGCATTTACCGATGCCAAGACAGCGAAGCCGGGACTCTTCGAAGCCGCAGAGGGCGGGACGCTGCTGCTCGATGAGATCAATCGCCTCGCGCCCGAGCTGCAGGCGAAACTGCTGCGCGCGCTGGAGGAAAAAACGGTGCGTCGTCTGGGATCGACGACGACCCGGCGCGTCGACGTCCGCATCATCGCCGCGACCAATGCGGAGTTGACGACCGAAGTGCGTGAGGGCCGCTTCCGCGAGGATCTCTTCTACCGTCTCAACGTCGTGAGCCTGCACCTGCCCGCCCTGCGTGAGCGCGGCGACGACGTCCTCCTGCTGGCGCAGGCATTCGTCAAGAAATTCAGCGCGCAATACGGCCTTCCCGAGCCTTCGATCGACGCCACGGTGCGACGGACACTGTTGGCGCATGCATGGCCTGGCAACATCCGCGAACTGCGCAATGCGATCGAACGCGCGCTGCTGTTGTCGATACCAGGCGCACTGGAGATCGGGGAACTGGCTCCTGCCGCCGCCGCGCCTCCGCCGGGCGCACTGCCATTCCCGGCTCGTCTCAACGAGATCGTGCGCGCCGCCGCCCGGGCCATGCTCGAGGCGACCGGCGGCAACCGCTCCGAGGCGGCGCGCCGTCTCGGCATCTCGCGCTCCCGGCTGCAGCGGCTGCTCGACGGTTCGGACGGGGACGCGGAGGCTGTCTCAGAGTGAGTCAGGTGATTCGCCGCGCGTCAGGCGGCCGAAGCCAAATGCTTTGGTATCAATGATCTGGGCTGGTCCGTGGCATGCACTAGAACCAACCGAACCTCTCTCTCGGGGACTTTTCTGATGCGCCGACTTCTGTTGATCTGTAGCGCCGCGGCGTTGTTGAGCTGCTCAGACAGCGCCGCGCCAGGCGTGCCGAACGCTGACCTTCACATCGTGCGCCAAAGCCCGGCGGCGCCTCCACTGGTCGTGACCCGGGACAGCTTTTGGGCCAAGGTCGGTGACGGTCGCGAGCTGCACCTGAACTACCAGGGCGCGAACCCCGCCGACACCGGTGAAGAATTCCTGCGCTTTGAGGTGCCCGGGGACGCGCTGCTGCGCAAGCCGGACGGCTCGGCGTTTCAGCCCGGCGATTCGATCCTCATTACGATCACCGTCGTCGACAGCTCCAAGTTCCTGTTTCAGTTCGAGCCCGCGGGACTGCAGTTCAGTCCGGACCACCCGGCTCGCCTAAAAATCGAGTACTTCCACGCCGATCATGATTTCAACGAGGATGGCGTCGAAGACGCCGCCGATAGCACGATCGCGCAGGCGCTCGACGTCTGGCGGCGCGAAGCGCCGACGGTGGACTGGTTCCGCGTGGGCTCCGTCAAGTTCGAAGAGTTGCAAGAGATCGACGCCAACATCCTGTCTTTCACCGAGTACGCCATCGCCTGGTGATGATGCTGTGGTGATCGAAGCTCGTGGCTCCGGTTCTTGGGCCGATGAATGGGCGTTCTTTCGGGAGATCGAAGGCTGGTCTGCCGCGGGACGCCATCGTGATGTCCTCGACGCGCTGGAGCGCCTTCCTGGTGAGCTACGGGAAGGCCGCACCCGCAGCGCGCTGCTCGCCGCCGAGGCGAACGGGCGGCTCGGCAACTATGGGGAGGCGGCGCGCTGGGCCGAGCTCGCCGGCACGCTGGCACGCACACGTGGTGAAGCCCACGGCGAGCTGCGCGCGCGTAACTATCGCGGCGCAATTGCGCTGCGTCACGGCGACGTCTCCGACGCAGAAGACCACTTCAGCGCGGCGCTCGAAATGGCGCGAACGCTGAACGATCACACGGCGGAAGCGCGCGCCCTCAACAATCTCGGGATTCTGGCCAACATCCGCGGCGATGCCGAAACCGCGCTCGCGCACTACCGGCGCGCCCTGGTGGCGTACCAGCACGACGGGCTCGTGCGCGGCATGGCGGAGACCTATCACAACATCGGCATCAGCCTTCGTCACCAGGGCAACGTGCAGGGAGCATTGGGAGCAGCTGAGGAAGCCGTGCGACTTGCTGCGCAGGCAGGCGACGAACAGCTGATCGCGCTTGCGTCCACGGGACGCGCGGAGATTCACGTCATGCTCGGAGACCCGGCGTTTGCGCGCGCGGAGCTCTTCCGCGCCGAAGAGCGCTACAACCGCATCGGCTTCCGGGCTGGGCTGCCGGAGGTCTGGCGCGTTCGCGCCGGCGTGGCCTTCGCGACGCGGGATGCCGGCACGGCCGTTTCGCTCCTGACACAGGCAGCCGCATTAGCCACCGAATTGGGAAGCACTGATATCCTCGCTGATATCGAGCGAGACCTCAGTTACGCCCTGGAGTCGACGGGTGATGTCGCTGGAGCCACGTCGGCCCGCGCGCGCGCCATGGCGCTCTACCGGAAGCTCGGCGCGGTGCCCGCCGCGGAGCGCCTCAAGCGCGTCTGACTGACTCGTTTCGAGTCAACGCCGTTCGTCCCGAGACAGGTTGCGGTTCTTCATAAACGCCCAAGGCTCATCATCCCAATTAGTTACGAACGGTACGGCGATTGCCTTCTTGAGTCGGCGTTCGAGCCGTCAACTCGTTCAGACATGGAGGGCTTATGAATAGCAGGGCAAGTTTGCTCAGCGCGCCAATCGTGGCAGTGCTTCTCGCCGCGTGCAGCGACAGCAACTCAGGCGGAACCCTTACACTCAACCTGTCTGCGGTTCGTCCCGGCGCCCCGGCTGCGAGCGCCGGCTTCGGTGGCGGAGCGTCGCCGGCCGTCGTCACCGCGGGTGACACGACGATGATCGTCCTCGGCAATGACACGATCATTCTCCGCAGCGTCGAGCTTGTGCTCCGCGAAATCGAGCTCAAGCGCGTCGAAGCGGCTGGGTGCGACTCGGTCGCGGAAAACGGCGACTGCGAAGAGTTCGAAACAGGGTCGACCCTCGTGTCGCTTCCGCTCGGCGCCACCGCGATCGATGCGGTCGTGTCGGTGAACGCGCCCGCGGGGATGTATGACAAGCTCGAGTTCAAGATCCACAAGCCCGAATCGTCGGATGACGCGGCATTCATCGCCGCCAATCCGGCGTTCGACGGCATCTCGATCCGCGTGACCGGTACATACAGTCAGGCGGGTACGCGCAGCGATTTCACGTACACGTCCGATCTGGATGCCAGCCAGGAAGTCGAGTTGGCGACGCCGCTAACAGTCAGCGACGGCGTACCCGCCAATGTGACGCTGCGCGTCGATGTCTCGACGTGGTTCCTCAACGCCGGTGGGACCGCCCTGGTGAACCCGGCGTCGGCAAACAAGGGTCAGCCAAATGAGGGCCTGGTGAAGGACAACATCGAAGGGTCGTTCGACGCGTTCCGGGACGACAATCACGATGGACATGATGACGATGGCGTTGATCACTAGGGTCTAAAGGACCCGGTTGTCAGGCGAGGGCATCGGAGGCACATTTCCTTCGATGCCCTCCATAGTCTGGATCGATGGGAAATGGCACGACCGCGACGCCGCGGTCGTTTCTGTGTGGGACCACGGGCTTCTATACGGCGACGGAGTCTTCGAGGGCATCCGGGCCTATGACGGCCGTGTGTTCCGCCTCGACGCCCACCTCGATCGACTCTATGCCTCGGCAAAGGCGATTTGGCTCGAGATCCCCATGGAACGCGACGCCATGGCGCGGATGGTTGAAGCCGGCGTCGAGAAGAGCGGGATCAAGGACAACTATATTCGCCTGGTCGTCACGCGCGGGGTCGGGGACCTGGGTCTGGATCCGCGAAAGTGTGCCAAGCCCACGGTCTTCTGCATCTTCGACACGATCAAGCTGTGGCCGCAGGACCGCTACGAAAAAGGTCTGGTCGCGTTGACGGCCGCCACCCCGATCCTGCATCGGGAATCGCTGTCACCGCGGGTGAAGTCACTGAACTACCTCTCCCACATTCTCGCCAAAGTCGAAGGCATTGCCGCGGGAGTGGATGAGGTGATCATGCTCGACTCGGCCGGCTACGTGGCCGAGGCGAGCGGCATGAATCTGTTCGCGGTGTCAAACAGCACACTCAAGACGCCCCCGCCGTACACAGGCATTCTCCGCGGTGTCACCCGCGACACGGTCATCGAGCTGGGTCGTGAGGCCGGCTATACAATCGACGAACTGCCGATGAACCGTTACGACCTCTACACGGCGTCCGAGGTGTTCCTCACCGGGACCGCGGCCGAGGTCATCGGCGTCTCCAAGCTGGACGGCCGGGCGATCGGGAAGGGCGTCTCCGGACCTGTCACCCGGGACCTCGCTACCCGCTTCCGCGCCTACGTCACGCGCGACGACTGAAATAGGCTTAAACCATTGACCTCGCTGTAGCTAACCCTCATATTGAGGGCCCTTTGCGCTCGTTCCCCCGCTCGAGGTGAGCCATGTCATGGCGAGTGATTGCGCACGGGGACCAGGTTTGGCACGTGGACGCGGTGGCCGAGCGTCGCGCGAATACGGCTGCATGGCAGTTGGTTTTGTCGTTCCGCGCTGCGTCTGAGCCTCTCCCGGGAAGGCGCCGCTCGTTTTGGACGCCGTACCCGTTGGAGGCCACCTCGAAGTCGTCGTTGTTCATCCAGGCCGAGCGAATTCCCGACGCTGCGCTCTCGCAGCTTCTGGCGGAGCGGCTCGCATGAGCACCGCCAATCTGCAGGATCTGCGGCGCGTGGTCCTGGCGGTGACCCGGCTCCGGGGTGAGACGGTCAAGCAGGTGACCGTGCGCTCTGACGTGCGGCATGTGAAAGTGGAATTCGACAGTGGGCTGATTCTCGTCATCTCCGCGGAGCGTGACGACCAGGGTCGGCCCCGGCTCGAGGTGGACGTCGTCGAGGCGGCGCAGGACGCCGCGCAGAAGCAGCAGATCGAAGTCCGTTTCGAGTGAGGGTCATACGTGCCCGACGAGCGGCTGCGGTTTCAAGAGTTCGGCTTTCAGCGGCTGGCGAATGGCCGCTGTCGAGCCAAGGTCGTGCTGACCTGGTCTGATGGCCGTCGGTTCGAAGGCTCGTGCGACGGCGTGATGTCACAAACTGGCGAACTGCGCTGCTGCGCTGTTGCGGCCGTGAATGCGCTGGAGCAGGCGGTCAGCCCGAGCGTGACGTTTGAGCTGTTGGGTGTGAAAGCGGTGCGTGCGTTTGATGCAACAGTTGTGATTGTTTCGCTGTCAGCGCGCGCAAAGGAGACGCAGCGCCTCGTGGGGTCGTGCCTCACGGAAGTCGATCCGCCCCGCGGCGCGGCGCTTGCAGTCTTGAATGCGACGAACCGTTTACTCGGGAATTACTTGGCGACACGATGAAACGTCTCACGTCAGTTTCCATTGCGATGATGGCCGCAGCGGCGCTCGCCGGCTGCGGTGGCGCACATATCCCGCCAGCCCCAGTATCTCCGATGCCGGCAAGCCCATCGGCGGCAGCGACTTCCACCACGACGCGCGATAGCTCCGCCGTGCAACTTGGGACGGCACTCGCGCGCGTGGAGCAGGATTCCGCCGCCGATCAGTCGGCGCTCGATAGCCTCCACGACCGTCCGGCCGACTCCATGCCGGCCCCGCGCACGAACGTTTCCGTGCGTGGTGAGGACGTCGCGGCGGAAGCTCACGATCTGTTCGGTAACGATGCGGCGGCCACCTTCGACATCGACGTGTCGAGCTTCGCCGGCAATCGTCGCGTCCTCGAATACCTCGAGTTCTTCCAGCTGGACGCCCGGGACCGGTTCGAGATCTGGCTGTCGCGGCTCGGGCGCTATGAAGGCATGATTCGCGAGCGCCTGCGCGCGCACGGGCTGCCCGAGGATCTGGTCTATCTGACGCTCATCGAGAGCGGCCTTTCGAACACCGCCGTCAGCCGGGCTCGTGCCGTTGGCATGTGGCAGTTTATGGCATCCACCGGCCGCGGGTACGGCCTCGTCATTGATCCGTGGGTAGACGAGCGCCGGGACCCCTTCAAGGCGACGGACGCCGCGGCCAGCCACCTGGAGGACCTCGTCGAGCGGCTCGGCAGCGTCTACCTCGCAGCGGCGGCATACAACGCCGGCGCCGGGAAGATCGAGCGCGCAATCGCGCGCCTCCCGGGTGAGCCCGATTCGGTGGACGATCAAACATTCTTCGAGATTGCGGACAACCGCCGCAGTTTGCGGCGTGAAACGCGCGATTACGTGCCGAAACTCATTGCGGCGTCGCTGATTGCGAAGCAGCCGAGCCGCTACGGCTTCAGCAACATCGAACGCCTGCCGCCGCTCGTCTTTGATGAGGTATCGGTCCAGGATGCGACCGGGTTGGACGTGCTCGCCCGCCTGGCCGACACCTCGGTCGCGGCGCTGCTCGAGCTGAATCCGCAGTTCGTGCGTGGCATCACGCCACCCGGACGTGAGGTAATCGTCCGCGTCCCGCGAGGCAGGGGTGCGCAGGTTGCCGAACGCTACGCCGATCTGCCGGTCAACGAGCGCATCACGTTCGTGGATCACTATGTGTCGTACGGGCAGAGCCTTTCGAGCATCGCGCAGCGCTACAACGTGACGGTGACCATGCTGCAGGCGGCCAATCCGCATCTGCGCGCTCACGCGCTACGTGTGGGTCAGCGAGTCATCGTGCCGATGAGCGGTCGGGTCGTGCCGCGCGGCGCTTGGAGCAATCCTCCGGAGCCTCGGGTCCGGCGCGTGTCCACCCGCTACCGCACGGTCAGCAGGGTCGATTCCGGCGAGATCAAGCACAAGGTGGCCGCCGGCGAAACAGCAAGTGCTATCGCGCGCCAGCACGGCGTTGGACTGATGGCCCTGCTGGAAGCGAATGATCTGACGATGCGGAGTGTGATCCGGCCCGGTGATGTGCTGCTGATTCCGAGCCGGTAATCAGACCGGCACCCGAGGTTAGTGGTGCCGGAATCCCTTCATAACTTCTGCTTCATAGCCGTTCGCGGGGTCGCGGCCGGCGCCCAAGAGCTGCTCCACCTTGGCTGGACCACGGTTATAGGCCAGTAGCGCCAGGGACATGTTGGACGGATAGCGGTCCAGCAGGTCGCGGAGATAGCGGAACCCAATACGCAGGTTCGTATCCCGATCATACAGCTGCTGCGTGGTCAGCCCGGGCTCGTACAGCCGCGCCGTGCTGGGCAGCACCTGAGTGAGCCCGATCGCGCCGACGTGGCTGATGGCACGCGGGTTGAACCCCGACTCGACCTTGACCAGACGGAACGCCAGGCCGGGGTCGATCCCCTCGCTCAGCGCCACGTCGTAGACTGCCGTGGCCATGTCGGCGGGCAGCTTGTAGTGGGTCGAGTACTGCATGATGGCGTCCACACGGTCGAGCTGGAGCCGGGCGACTTCCAATTCGCCCTGCTTGGCATCGAGCTGCTGCCGCAACGACCGCAGTTCCCCAAGAAGCTCGGGTCCCGAAGTCGGCGTACGGTCAGCTTCCGTGGTCGTGCCTCCGGCCCAGGCGCCCACCGTACTGACGAGCACCGCGGCCAGCACGATCATTCCGCCGCGCAGTATCAAACGTTGAGTTCTCGCTTGCATACTCCTCTCCTGTTCTACGGCTTGTGAGTCAAGCTGCACCGTTCGCATCAAGCCACCGTCAATCAACTCGCGGCGCCTTTTGCTTCTCGACCAGCTGCACATCTCCGATCACCATGCTGCCGTCGACCGCTTTCACCATGTCATACACAGTCAACAGGGCCACGGATACTGCCGTCAGGGCCTCCATCTCAACGCCGGTCCGGCCCACGGTGCGCACCTTCGCCGTCACGCGCACTCCCGGCAGCGACTCCGCCAGGCTGGTTTCGACCTCGACGTGGTCGAGACCCAGTGGATGACAGAGCGGGATCAGCTCCGCCGTCCGCTTCGCCGCCAGCGTTCCTGCTACCTCGCTAACGGCGAGCACATCTCCCTTTGCCACCGCCTGCTCCGCGACCTGGCGGAAGGCGTCCGGCGACATCCGAATCACGCCGGTCGCCACCGCCATGCGATCCATCAGCGGTTTGTCGCCGACATCGACCATGCGGGCACGGCCCGACTGATCCACGTGCGACAACTTCATGAAGCCCGCCTCGCTTGCAGGTCCTCGGCCAGTACGGCAGCCAGGAGCTGCGGGTTCACATTCCCCTGCGCGAGGTCCCGGGCGTCCAGCACGAGCGCGATCGCCTCCACCAGCTTCTCGGTATCCCCGCCACGCTTGGCCTCGCTACGCAGTCGGCCGGCCAACGCATCCAGCATGTCGGTAAAGCCACCGCGCGCCTGAAAGGGTGCCTGACCAAGTGCAAAGAGCAATGGCGCTTCGGTGAAACGCGCTGCTTGATCTACCTGCCCGGAACGGTGGGCATCCGTTGCAAAGAGCTTGCCAATGCACCCTTCCGCTGCAGTAACTCGTTGCTCCATCTCATCTTGGCTGCGACCTGTGGCCGTTTGCTGCACGAAAGCTGTCACGTCACTGTCGGCGATTCGTGCCACACGAACGAGCACAACACGTGACAGAATTGTCGGAAGCAGGGCGTTGGGATCGGCGGCCGTAAGAATGATGACCGAATCCGCCGGCGGTTCCTCCAACGCTTTGAGCAGCGCATTCGCTGCCACCTCCATCCCGAGCTGCGGGACAAGGCGCTCCGCATCCCCCAGGACGAAGACCTTCCGCTTCCCCATCGCCGGCGTCAGGGCCAGGCGTTTGAGCAGCAGCCGGATCGAAGCAACCGGGTGGCTCGCCAGCCCGACAACCGGAGCGTATAGCGGCTGCTCCCTGCGCGCCGCCATCTCCTCAGCTAAGGCGTCCGCGGCCGCATCGAGCTGCTTGTCGGCGTCGGAGCCTCTTTTACTCAACTCGAGCGGTACAAACCAGTGTACGTCTGGATGCTGCAGTGAGAGCACGAGCCGACAAGCGCGGCATTCTCCGCATGGCTCCGGCTGCGAGCCCCCGCTTGGGTTCTCGCAGTGAATCAGCTGGGCAAGCCAAAGCGCGAGACGCTGCTTCCCGACGCCACGTGGCCCGGCAAGCAGCACAGCTTGCGGCAACCTTCCGGAGGCGTGGGCGCCCGCCAGTCTGGTCTTAACCCTTTCGTGCCCGATGAGGGGCGGTAAAGGCATTGGCAAAATCTAGTGGAGGGGTCAGTGCGCCCCGCCACTGACTTGGCTAACTCGTTTATCTACATGCTTGTACGATTGCGATGGGGGCCTTGCGCGGGATTAATCCCTTGTGGTGCTGGAGGTTACGGGTCTAAGTGAGCGCGCACTCGCGAGATAGTAGCGATATTATCGATTTTTTTCGGGTATTTTTCGGGGTATGCACCTCAGGATGACGCCCGGAGGGCGGCGGGACTCACCAAACCGTGCTGAGTGGCATAGAACGTCAATTCGGCATTGGACCGCATCCGGAGTTTGTGCAGGAGACGCGCGCGATAAGTAGTGACTGTTTTCGGCGAGAGCCCGAGTTGGCGACTGATTGCCGTGATCGGCCGGCCGGCGGCCAGTAGCCGTAGGACCTCGAGCTCTCGATCGGACAACTGCTCGTGAGGCGCGGGTGGTGGTCCACCGAGCCCGTCCGCGACCGCCTGCGCCATCCCCGCGCTCAAGTACTTATGCCCCGCGACCACGCGTTCGATGGCGCGCACCAACTCCTCCGGTGCCGATTCCTTCGTGAGATATCCGGACGCACCCAACTCCAGCATCCGCAGCGCTAATTGGTCCTCGGGAAACATCGTCAGAATCAGCACGGGCAGCTGTGGTTTCACCTTGTGCAGTTCCTTGAGAACCTCCAGCCCGTGGCGATCGGGCAGACCGAGATCCAGCAACACGACATCCCACCGCTCGCCCAGTGCCAACGCAATGGCGTCGCTCGCCGTGCCCGCTTCGCCGAACTGCACTCCGTTGGAAGGAGGCAACCGTTGCAGCAGCTCGATGAGGCCGCGGCGCACCAGCGCGTGATCGTCGACGACGAGAATGCGGATCATGACGCAGACCCTGGGGCTTCGGAAAGCGGCGGGAACCACGCCGCCACGCGCGTGCCACCTTCCTGTCGCGGGGCGACCTCGAGTACGCCGCCCAGGGCTGCCGCCCGCTCGCGCATTCCGAGGATACCGAGAGAGGCTGGTCCCGTCGTCCCCGCCTCGGTTATGCCGCGGCCATCGTCGTTGATCTCGAGCGTCACGCAGCCGCTTCGCAGGCCCAGCTCGATGTTGACGGTCGTTGCCTGCGAGTGGCGTAACACGTTCGTGAGGGCCTCCTGTACAATTCGGAATAAGGCGGTACCGAGCTCGCTGTTGATGCCGACATTGGTGGACAGGATCGTGGCTGTGCAGTGGATCCCGCTGCGGCGCGAGAAATCTTGCGCCAACCATTCGAGTGCAGCTGGAAGGCCGAGCTGGTCGAGGATGGGCGGACGCAGCTCGGTGGCGATGCGACGCACCCGTTTTACCAGATCGTCCACCATAACCGCGGTCTCGTGCAGGCGGCCACTGAGCGCCGGAGCCCCCTGGGCGGCATCCTGGGCGGCCGCAAGCTGCAGCTTGAGAGCTGTGAGTGCCTGCCCCAGGCTGTCATGGATCTCGCGCGCAATACGGGTCCGCTCGTCCTCGCGAATGTCCTGTTGCCGCGTGGCCAGGCTGCGCAGCGCGGCCCGCGAAGCCCGCAACTGTTCCTCGGCTCGCTTGGCTTCGGTAATGTCGCGATATGTTCCGAGTGTGCAATCCTGACCGCCAAGCTCGATTCGCACGAGCGATAACAATCCGGTGCGCGGTGGACCGTCCTTGGTGCGGATCTCGAGTGCGATGTCGCTGACCATGCCCGTTTGTTTGAGCGTCTCGATGATCGCGCCCCGGTGGGCGGCGTCGATGATGCCGAGTGCGACGGTCGTCTGCCCGATGACCTCGTCGCGTGACCGATTGATCAGCCGCGTGAGCGCCTCGTTCGCGTCCAGGATCAAGCCGTCCGACATCCGCGTGATGACCAACGGCAGCGCATTCGCGTAGAACGCCTTGCAGAATCGTTCCTCCGATTCGACGAGGGCGCGTTCCGCAATCCGGCGGCGAGAGATGTCGCGCGCGATCCCGAGCAGCGCGTAGATAGCTCCGGAGGCGTCGCGGAGCGGCACGGCATGGGTAGACAGCCAACTGCGCTTGCCTCGAAGCCCGATGATTTCGAACTCCAGTGTCGCCGGTTCGCCCGCAAAGACGCGGCGATGCAGTCGTGTAAACGCCACGCGGTGCTCGGGCGCAACGAGATCCACAACAGGCCGGCCGCGCAGACGGTCGAAGCTGTCGGTTTCGACCATCGCGAGTCCCGCGGGATTCATCTCTATCAGACGGCCCTGCGGG
>Ga0075425_100002887_pt1 | contig 17328 bp, 19 predicted proteins | sample SoiMethybrSBSTD4_FD_75300 | JGI IMG/M metagenome (GOLD analysis project Ga0075425, IMG submission 75300) | Bulk soil microbial communities from a Populus tree surrounding site in Tennessee, USA - Soil MetaG P. TD hybrid SBSTD4 | ecosystem: Environmental > Terrestrial > Soil > Tree plantation... | reverse complement strand
GCAACGCCCGCTCGACGGGGCTGCACGGATTCCTCACGCGCGATTGCACGCCCCCGCTCGAGCTACTGCGTGTGGCTCGGGAGGAACTGAAGCCGTACGGTGTCCAGCCCCGCCATGCGACCGTGACGGATCTCGCCCGGCGCAGCGACTACTTCGAGGCCACGCTCGACAACGTTCACAAAGTTCAGGCGCGCATGGCGCTCATCGCCACCGGCGTCCGCGATCATCTTCCGCAGATCGCCGGGCTCGAAGAATGCTACGGCGTGACGGTTCATCACTGCCCGTACTGCGACGGTTGGGAACATCGCGACCAGACAATCGTCGTCCTCGGCCGAGGCTCTTCCGGCGCCGGCCTGGCCTTGTCGCTGAAGACGTGGACATCGCGCGTGATTCTCTGCACCAATGGCACACCGGCGATCCGTCGAGACGATCGCCTCCGGCTGCAGGACGAACAGATTGCGGTCCGTTCGAGTCGAATCGTCCGCATCGAGCACGAGGGCCCAACAGTGCGCGCCATCGTGTTCGCTGACGGCACGCCCGCGACCTGCGACGCCATTTTCTTCTCCGAGGGGCAGAGCCAGCAATGCGATCTGCCTGCACGACTGGGCTGCCATATGAATCGCCTCGGCACGGTGAAAACGGATCATCTCGGACAAACGCACATCCCTGGCCTGTTCGTCGTCGGCGATGCGTCGCGCGACGTGCAGTTTGTGATTGTCGCGGCGGCGGAGGGCGCCAAGGCGGCCGTCGCTATTAACAAAGCCCTGCAGCGGCGGGCGGGTCTCGCCGTCGCTCCTCAAACAGATGCCGGAACGAGTCCGCGAACTGCTGCGCAAAGCCGCTGAACCAGAACGGGAAACAACGGCGCCGACCGACGTCGTCGACGTCAAGCTGCGAAGTGTGGCGCTGGTGGTTATCGCCAGCGCATGTGCCGTCGGTCTCCTCTACTGGGCGCGCGAGGTCTTCATACCAATCGTGCTGAGCGTGCTTATCAGCTATGCGCTCGAGCCGATCGTCGCCACATTGATGCGGGTCCGCCTGCCGCGCGTCGCCGCGGCTGCAATTGTGATCATGCTGTTCACAGGCGGCCTCGGCTATGCCGGCTACGCGTTGTCCGACGATGCGGCGGCGATGGTCGCCGCGCTGCCGGATGCCGCGTCGCAGCTGCGGGCCACGCTGCGTCGGAACCCGGCGCAGCCGGCGACCATCAAGCAGGTACAACGCGCCGCGAACGAACTGCAGCGAACGGCAGACGAGGCGTCGGCGACCAACCCGGTGCCGTCGGGGGTGCAGCGCGTCCAGATCGTCGAGCCGGCGATCGACGTCAGGAGTTACGTCTCGTGGGGCTCGGCGAGCGCCGTTGCATTCGCCGGCCAGGCAATGCTGGTGGTCTTCTTCGTCTTCTTCCTTCTCGCGTCAGGCGATCTCGTGAAGCGCAAGCTTGTAAGACTCGCCGGCCCATCGTTCGAGAAGAAGAAGATCACGGTGCAGATCCTCAACGAAATCGATGCCCAGATCGAAAAGTTCCTCCTGCTGCGCGTCGCCACCAGCGTCATCGTCGGCATCGCCACATGGCTGGCGTTCCGGTGGATAGGAGTGCATCACGCGGGCTTGTGGGGCGTCGCCGCAGGAATCTTCAATTCAATTCCCTATTTCGGTCCCGTTCTCGTGGCCGGCGCCACCGCTGTTGCCGGGTTCCTTCAGTTCGGGACGATTGCCATGGCGCTCTACGTATCAGGTGTGTCGGTGGTGATCACGAGTCTCGAGGGCTGGCTGCTGACGCCGTGGCTGACGAGCCGTGCGGCGCGCACCAACGAGGTCGCGATGTTCGTCGGACTGATCTTCTGGAGCTTCGTTTGGGGTATCTGGGGGACGCTGCTCGCTGTGCCGATGCTCGTCGTCGTCAAGGCGTTCTGCGATCGAATCGAAGATCTGAAACCGCTCGGAGAGCTGTTGGGAGAATAGGGCGGGCCTCAGCCGTCTCTACACGTATGCACTCAGGTCGGTGCGGCCACGCGACGCGAGCAGCGGCTTCCAGAGATCGCCTTTCTTCGCGATCCGTTCGCGGACGTTATCCAATCTGAACTCTTCGATGCGCGCACCGCGCGCGACTTCCTCCCACTCGAGCGGCGTCGACACCGTCGCCAGCGGAGTCGGACGCACCGAATAGATGCTGGCGAGCGTGCTGCCCCATCGATTCTGGTTGTAGTCCACCAGCACGCGCCCTTTTGGACGCTTCTCCTTGCGGTACTCGGACGTCAGCAACGCTGGATTGCGTGACGCAAGCGTCACCGCGAGTGCCTTGGCGAACGTCCATACGGTCTTCTGCAGCGGCCCACGCACGATCGGCACATAGACATGCATGCCTTTCGATCCGCTCGTCTTGGCGAGTGGTTTCATGTGCAGACCCTCGAGCGCTTCGCGGACGATGAGCGCGCTCTCGCGCACCTGATCGAAGGTGGCGCCAGGACCTGGGTCCAGATCGAAGTGGACATAGTCGGGACGGTTGATGTCGTCACACTTCGCGTACCACTGATTGAGATCGATGCACCCCAGATTGATCAGCCACAACAGCGACGGCAGGTCGTCGATGACCGGGAAGTCGATGATGTTGCCCGAGTCGTGCGTGATTGAACACGTCCGAATCCAGTCCGGACGGGGTGTTGGCGCTCGCTTCATGAAGAAGAAGTCGCCGGCCGCGCCGTGCGGGTAGCGCTTCATGACCATTGCGCGATCGCGGATGTGCGGGAGCAGCACGGCCGCCATGTCCGCGTAGTACTGAATCAGCATTCCCTTCGTGATCGCGCGCTCGGCCCAGAAGGGTTTGTCGAGGTTCGTAAGGCGCACTTCGCGCTTGTCGACGAGAAGTTTGGCATCGCCCGCGGCCGGAATCGTGATTTTAGCCACGCGCCTTCGGTCGCAACGGCTCGAGCTTCGGTGGACGCTGTCCGTGGCGAATAGCGCCCGACAAGGGGACGTAACGCAACTCGTATCCAGCCATCACGCAACGAAGCATAAGGCCGCCGCGACTCATGTCGCCGCGTCCGACAAAGTCGGGAGGAAACATGAGGCGGTCTCCGAACACCGGCAACAGCAGGTCCACGTATTTCCCCGAGGCGACGCTGCCGAGCAGCACGACCTCACACTCCGGCCCGATGGCGTCACGCAGGGCTTTCGCCGACTGCTCCAATGGCGCACGGTACGTGTGGTTGCGCAGATCGATATCGCCGGTGGCGAAGGCCCGAAACGAGTCGACGGTGACCGGTGTGTCGACGGATCGCAGGCCCGTGTTCGTGGTGATGACCAGCACACCGCCTGCGGTCACCGGATCAGTCGGATCCGGCGGGCGGGCGAAGCGGCGCGCGTACGCAAGCTTGCCTCTGAAATACAAGCCACTGACGAAGGCGAATACGTCGCCGAGCGGCGCACCCGAGGGGCTCTGCAGCTGCCGGGCGAGGTCGAAACGCGCATTCGGCGACAGCATCATCTGCGCGCGAATCCCTCCGCAGTTCGCGGGCGACAACAGAAACACGCGTCCGGGCGGCGGCACGCGCCGGCGCGGCACGTGCCTGCGCCGCGGCGCGGTATTTCGCGCCGTCTTCCGTTTGCGAGCGGGCATTTCAGAAGAGATGACCAGCGGCCCATGCGATGAGCCAGCCGGCGAGGAGGAACGGAACCGCCGCGAGAAGCACAACTAACACGATCATCAGCAGTACGAACAGCCAGTCGCCAGCAGATGCGCGGTGCTCCTCGTAGGCGTGCTTTTCGAGGAGCGCGAAATTCATCTGGTTGGCCTTAAACCCGAAATCGAACAGGTCGCCAACGATGGGGACCGTCCCAATCAGCGCGTCAATGGCGGCGTTGAAGATCATCCGCAGCAGCACGACCTTCGGTATGCGGACATCACGGGCCTGCCACAACAGCGCGACCGTAAAGGCTGGCGATACCAGATCGCCTATCCACGGCACTAGGCCGATGATCGGATCGAGACCGATGCGGTATGTGGTGCCCGGCAGCACGAACGCCGAATCCATGAGCTCGGCGACGCGCCGAAGCGCAACAAGCCGCTGGCGTTGACCTTCCGTCAACGACCGCAGCCGCACGGGATTCCTTAGTGCTTCAGCCCCCATCGCATCAGGACTGTCCCGACTGTAAAGCCGGCGCCCACCGAGGCCAGAAGAAGCAAATCGCCTTCCTTCAGCCGCTGGTCTGCAACCGCATCGTTGAGCGCCAGTGGAATCGTTGCGGCCGTGGTATTGCCAAACCGCTCGATATTGATGACCACCTTCTCAGGCGGGATGCCGAGCCTTTCGGTCGCCGACATGATGATGCGGCGATTCGCCTGATGCGAAACAAAGAGATCGATCTCGCATGGCTTGACGCCATTGCGATCGAGAATCCGACGCGCCGCTTCTTCGGTATTCCGTACTGCAAACTTGAACACCGCAGCGCCGTCCTGTTTTACGTAATGGAGCCGCTGGTCCACCGTGTCATGTGACGCCGGCCGCAGGCTGCCGCCCGCCGGCATGCAGAGCGCGTCGCCGCCGCCGCCGTCGACGAAGTTCTCGAAATCGATGATGCCGACGTTATCGTCGTCCGACACCTCGACAACCGCCGCGCCCGCACCGTCGCCAAACAACACGCACGTCGTGCGATCGGTATAGTCGATGATGCTGGACATGACGTCCGCGCCGATGACCAGCGCGTGCTTGCTGCCGCCGGCCGACACCAGTTGCGCCGCTGTCGTTAACGCATACGTGAAACCCGAGCACGCCGCGCCGAGATCGAAGCCCCACGCGCGGGAGGCGCCGATCTTCGTCTGCACCAGGCAGGCGGTGCTCGGAAACATCATGTCGGGCGTCGTCGTCCCGACAACGATGAAGTCGATGTCGTCAGGTGTCAGCGATGCGCGGCGGATGGCTTCGCGCGCGGCTTCGGCCGCCAGGTCCGACGTGGCGACGCCCGCGTCGACAATGTGGCGCTCGCGGATGCCCGTGCGCTGCAGAATCCATTCGTCTGTTGTTTCGACTAACCGCTCGAGGTCGGCGTTGGTGAGAACTTTCGGCGGCACGTAAGTCGCGAGGCTCGAAATGCGCGCGCGACGCACGCTGCGCACGGAACGGTCGATTACCACAGGTTTGAGTTCCTCCCGGGGGCGGCAAGTCCGAAATACTGGTAGGCACGCGCGGTCGCGACGCGGCCGCGCGGCGTCCGGTCGAGGAACCCTGCCTGGATCAGAAACGGCTCGTAAATGTCCTCGATCGCGTCCTTCTCTTCGTTGATGGCGGCGGCAATGCTGTTGACGCCGACGGGGCCGCCGCTGAATTTGTCGATGATCGTGCGCAGCAGCTTGCGGTCGACTTCGTCAAAACCGTGGTCATCGACCTCGAGCAGCTTCATCGCCGCCCGAGCCACAGCGCCGGTAATCGTTCCGTCGGCGCGCACCTGCGCATAGTCCCGAACGCGGCGCAGCAGCCGATTGGCGATCCGTGGCGTACCGCGCGACCGCCGCGCAATCTCGACCGCCGCATCATCGTCGATAGCCACGTTGAGAATGCGCGCCGAGCGGCGCACGATCTCTTCGATGTCACCGTCCGTGTAGAAATCGAGCCGATGGACGATGCCGAAGCGGGCGCGCAGCGGCGACGTCAGCAGGCCGGCGCGCGTCGTCGCGCCGATCAGCGTGAATTTCTGCAGTGGTACCTTGACCGATCTCGCGCTCGGTCCCTGACCGATCACGATGTCGACCTCGTAGTCCTCCATAGCGGGATAGAGGACCTCTTCAATCGCAGGCGGCAGGCGATGGATTTCGTCGATGAAGAGCACTTCGTGCTCCTGCAGGTTCGTCAGCAGCGCGACCAGATCACCCGCTTTCTCTATGACGGGACCGGCCGTGGCACGCACCGCCACGCCCAGCTCGTTGCCGATGACGTAGGCGAGCGTGGTCTTGCCGAGGCCCGGCGGACCATACAGCAGCACGTGATCGAGCGCCTCTTTACGACCGCGCGCCGCCGCGATCGACACTTCCAGGTTGTCGCGGACGCGATCCTGACCGATGTACTCGTTGAGCGTACGAGGACGGAGTCCCGCCTCGTACTGCGCGTCGTCCTCAACGCGTCCCGCAGTGACCAAGCGATCATTCATCGCATCAGTTCCCGCAGCGCACCCTTCAGCGCAGCCTCGAATCCGGCTGCGTCGTCGCGCGCGCGCACCGCATCGACAGCTTTCTCGGCCAGCGGCCGATGATAGCCCAGGTTTTCGAGCGCGGAGAGCAGGTCGTCGCGCAGTTGATCGCCTGTGGTCTTCTGTTCGGCGCCATCGATATTCACTGTTCCCACATCGCGCAGGCGGTCTTTCAATTCCAGGACGATCCGTTCGGCGGTCTTCTTGCCGATGCCAGGGATGCTCGTGAGCCTCGCGACGTCGCCGCGCTGCACGGATGTGACGAGCTCTCCGCTGTCGATACCGGACAGCACCGCGATCGCCAGCTTCGGCCCGATGCCGCTGATGGCGATCAACCGTTCGAAGAGCACTTGCTCGAGCGAGGTGAGAAAGCCATACAGCTGCAGCGCGTCCTCTCGGACATGCGTATGCACATGCAGCGCGATCTCAGCGCCCGCATCACCAACATCGTAGTAGGTGGAGAGAGGAACGTGCACCTCGTACCCGACACCGGCCACGTCGACGATGATGCGATTGGGATGTTTGTCGAAGACGCGACCCCGGAGGAATGCAATCATCCTGACGCCGGCGGCCGGTACGAACGCCAGGAGCGGGCGGAAGTTCTTCGAACTCCGAACCCCGCATCCCGAATCCCGGCGGGCGCCATCGAATGCAGATGACAGATCGCCACCGCCAGCGCGTCGGCGGCGTCATGCGGCGACGGCGCCGCGCTGAGGCCGAGCAGCAGCTTCACCATCTGACCGACCTGCTGCTTTTCCGCGCGGCCGTAGCCGACGACTGCGCGCTTGATCTCGGCCGGCGTGTACTCGACCACCTCGCATCCCGCTTCGACCGCTGCCAGCATCGCAACGCCGCGCGCGTGACCGAGCTTGAGCGCGCTCCGCACGTTCATCGCGTGAAACAGGTTCTCGATGGCAACACAGTCGGGCCGGCAGGTGGCAAGCAGCGACGACAGTTCAGCGTGGATACGGGCGAGGCGGTTCGGAAAGGAATCGCCTGCGGGCGCGCCGATCGCGCCGCAGGCAATCAGCTGAGGACGGCGTCCATCCGTCTCCACGCAGCCGTAACCGGTGCGCTCGGAGCCGGGATCGATGCCGAAGATTCTCACGCGAGGGAGGCCTCGATCTCCTTCTCTTCGATGTCGAAGTTCGCCCAGACGTGCTGTACGTCGTCGTGGTCTTCGATGACTTCCATCAGCTTCAGCATCTGCTGCGCTTCTTTGCCCGTAAGCTTCACGTAATTCTGCGGCACCATGGCAACTTCGGCGCTCGCCGGCTCGATGCCGAGCGCTTTGATCGCCTCGCGCACGGCCTCGAAGTTCTCGGGCGCGCAAACGACCTCCCACCCGCTCTCATCGTCATTCATGTCGTCGGCGCCAGCATCGAGGGCGGCAGTGAGGAGCTTCTCCTCGTCGACCGTACCCTTCTCGATGACGATCTGTCCTTTGCGGTGGAACATCCACGCGACGCTGTTCTCGGCCGCGAGGTTGCCAGCGTGCTTGGCCAGAAGGTGACGGATTTCGCCGACCGTGCGGTTCTTGTTGTCGGTGAGCGTCTCGATCATCAGGGCAACGCCGCCCGGGCCGTACCCTTCATAGGTGACGTCTTCGTACTGCACGCCCGGCTCTTCACCCGTCCCGCGGCGAATGGCGCGCTCGATGTTCTCACGCGGCATGTTCTGCGCCTTCGCCTCTGCGACAATCGTCCGCAGACGTGGGTTCATGTTCGGGTCACCTCCGCCATTTCTGGCGGCGACCGTCAGTTCCTTGATGATGCGGGTGAAAATCTTGCCGCGCTTGGCGTCCGCGGCACCCTTCTTATGCTTGATTGTGTGCCACTTTGAATGGCCAGACATGCGTAAACTCCAGAAAACACGAGGGAAAAACGACCGCTGATTCTAGCATCGCCGCGCCAGGATCATCCAGACATCCGCGCGCGGGTCCCACGAGCCGCCGCGATAATCGCCGAGCAGCGCGGAGACCTCAAAGCCCGCTTTCTCGAGCCGCCGCGCCATCTGCGGGACCGTTAAGGTCCGGAACGTGAGCGAAAACGAGTGCGTCCGGCGTTGCTGACCGCGCCGCTCGATGAACTGCTGGTCGAAAATCGTCAAGTGCCGGGCACGATCCTGGTGGACCGTTTCAACCAGCGTCACATGCGCGCCCTGCCGGCCGCCTCGCCGTCCTTTGAGGCTGACTCGTTTCCTATATTCCTCCCAGGACGGCAGATCGGCCACGAGCTCGATGCCAAAGGTTGCGCCTCGCTTCAAGACGCCGGCGACGGCGTCGAGTGTCGCCGCCAGATCGCGTTCGCGCAGCAGCGACTGCAGCACCCCATAGGGCGCTATGACGAGGGGAAATGTGCCGGGATGAAACGGCAACGCGCGGATATCGCCGCGGAGCAGGTGCGCGCGCGACGTCAGCCGGCCGCGTTTGATGCGCTGGCGCGCCCGCGCGAGCATCGCTTCGGATCGATCGATGCCGACAAGTGAGACACCTGCCTTCGCAAGCGGAATGGAGATGCGGCCGGTGCCGCAGCCGAGCTCGAGGACCGGGCCGTTCTGCTGCAGCGCGAGTGTCCGCCAGAATGGGACGTCACGCCTGCCGAGCGTGCGCGCGTTCTCCCAGTCGTAGAAGGGCGCGTAATCGTCCCACCCTTCGTATCCCTCCGGCCTCCTGCCCACTGGCGTCCTGCGACCTGTCAATCGGACACGGCGAGCTCGCCGGGAACGATGGGGCGCGTTCGCGGCAGCAGGCCAAGACGCGCCATGTAACCAACCGCGGCGAGAATCGCGACAAACCCCGCGAGTTTCAGCGCATCACCGCCGCGCGTTTCGGGAACGACTTTCCACAACATCCAGAGAATCGGATGGGCGACGGCGACCGCCCACACCGACCCGTAGAAGTAGCGCCGTTCGTGCCCCTCACCCTGCGTGGACGCTTTGACGCGCGGGAGTTTCCCGAACGCCCCGAGCAGCCAGAAGGTCCCTGCTATCGGAAAATACGCCACCGCGTACATCTGCTTGAGGCGCCACATTCCTGTGATGATCGCCCACCCGAGACCTGCGATGTTCAGCATCGCGAATGCGATCACCTCTCCCCACGCGGTCGTATAGCAGATGCGTCGGTAGAGCGGATTCGGTCGATCCTCGGTGAAGCGGATGATGTAGGGACGCGGCTCGCATCCGGGCAGACAGCCGCGCAGACCGGCGATCGCCGTGCCGACGAGCACGATCGTCAGCCACGTGATCAACCGACGATCGAATCCGCGCTCGAACAGATCGAAGGTCAGCGGTCCTGGCGCGATGAAGAAGACGAAGATCCAGATCGGCCAGTGATTGAACCGGTAATGGAGCTTGTTGCGGTGACGAATTTTGCGATCGGAGTCGCGCTCGATATAGAGCGCATCGGTTTCAACGGCCACGTCGATTTTTTACCACGGAGGATTAGTCAACCACGAAGGTTACGAAGCGCACGAGGTATTAGAGTCTATTGCAGGCGAGAAGCGCCATCGAGTTCAGCAGGATAGTCATTTACCGCAGGCGGCCGCCTTCGACCATCAGTACTCGGTGCGCGCACGCGCGGGCGAATTCTGCGTCGTGCGTGGCGACAACGATCGTGCGCCCTTGGCCCGCGAGCTCACGAAGCGTCGAGGCCAGATCACCGCGTCGCGCCGGATCGAGCGACGCAGTCGGTTCATCCATCAGCAGCACCGGCGGCTCAATCGCCAGCGCGCGCGCAATGGCCACACGCTGCGCCTCGCCGCCCGACAGCTCGTGCGGCATCGCGGACGCGCGATGACCAACGCCCAATGCATCCAGCAGCTGCTGGGCGCGACGTTCGGAATCCGCATGCGGCCGCTTGAACACGTGCACCAGCGCGAGCCACACGTTCTTATGCGCGGTCATGTTCGCGAATAGATGATGAAACTGAAAAACCATGGCCACCGGCCTCGGTATCGAAATCGTTCCGGCGGCGATCGGATCGAGACCGGCCAGCGCCCGGAGGATCGTGCTCTTGCCGGCACCTGATGCACCCATGAGCGCGACAACTTCGCCGCGCGATGTGGCAAACGTCACGTCCGATACGATCGTGCGGTCGCCGCGCCGCACCACGAGCGAGCGCACGTCGAGAATCTTGTCCGCCGGAGCATTGGCGGAGGCGGACGTCATGCGTGTCGCCACCCTCGTTCGATGCGACGCGCGACACGCGCCAGCGGCAACGACATGGCCAGATACATTGCCGCACACATCATACCGGGCACAACCCAGCTGCCGATGTTCGACGCGAAAATCGACGTCTCCTTCGTCAGCTCGACAACGGTGATGACGGAAACGAGCGAGCTGTCCTTCAGCAGCGCAACGAAGTCGTTGGTCATCGGTGCAAGCGCGAGGCGAAAGGCCTGCGGCGCGCGAATCAGCATCAGGATCTGCCGCTCCGACAGCCCGAGCGTCCGCGCGGCATCCAGCTGACCGACAGGAACCGCTTCCAGCGCGCCCCGATAGATTTCGCTCTCGTACGCCGCATAGTTCAAACCCAGACCGAGCAGCGCGGCGGCCAAGGCAGGCAGCTGGATGAATGCCGCCAGGCCGAAGTAAAGGACGAACAGTTGCAGCAACAGCGGCGTGCCGCGAATGACCTCGACATAGCCGGTCAGCGCGATGCGCAGCGGCGCGGCGCCGTAGACGCGTCCGCTCGCGATGAGCGCGCCGACAACGACGGCGAGTCCCATGGACAGGCACGACAGCACGATCGTGATCGCCGCGGCGCGGAATAGTGCGGGAAGGTACCGAGCTGCTGCCTGCCAGGATCGCGAATCCAACAAGGTCCGCGCCACATCGGGCGACGGCGCGAGGCTGGATGCGGGAACGGGATACGAAGACGTATCGGCAAGCACGCGCGCATACAGACGCGGCTGATCCTCATTCCAGACATTCCAGCGCTTGAAGATGGCTTCGAGCCGACCGTCGCGCATAGCGTTGCGCAGCACGTCGTTCATGCGATCGCGCAAAGCCGTCCGATCCGCTGCGAGGATGCCAACGTAATGGCCGATAGCCAATGTCGATGGCTGATTGACCAGTCCTGCGTTTCGGCGTACTCCGCGATTCGCAAGAATCGCATCGAGAACGACCGCGTCCACTCGGCCAAGCACTAAGTCGCTGTACGGATGCACATCGTCTTCGTACGTGACAGGAACGATGCCGTCGCGAACCTGGGCATCGACGAGCAGGTCATAGGCGAGCGTAGAGCCGAGCGTCGCGACGTGACGCCCGCGTAGATCCGCGAGCGAGCGGTATTTGCCCGCGTCGGCGGCGCGGACGGTCATCACTTCACGAAACTCGTAGTACGGGATGGTGACCGCGAGGCGTGCGCGGCGGGCGGCACTGTCTTCGATGCCGCTGAGACCGACGTCGAAATCGCCACGGGCAGCTTCGGCATCGATGCTGGTGAAGCCGACCTGGATAAAGCGCGCCGTTGTTCCCAAACCCGAGGCGAGCAACTGCGCGACTTCAACGTCGAACCCGACGACGCGGCCCGGATCACTGGGGTCGGCTTCCACATACGGAGCCCCGCCTTCTGCGTCGCCGCCCCAGCGCAGCTCCTGTGCCGAAGCAGCAAGCGAACACGTCAGACACACGACAAACAAAATGGCCGGGATGCGGGCGTTCATCTCTTCTTCTCGAGCTGCTCGAGGGTGCGCGGCCAATCCTGCTTGAGCAGGCGTGACAGCGACCGATCCGCAAACAATCGGCCGCCGGTCTGGCAGTTCGCGCAATAGTTTGCTTCGTTTGCCGCATAGACGATGCGCTGGATCGGCGCACCGCAGTCGGGACATGGCTCGCGATACCGCCCGTGCACAGCCATGCCTTTTCGAAACGCGGTCACCTTCTCGGGGAAGTTATCACCCGTTTCCTCTTGCAGCCGTGCGATCCATTCCGCCAGCGTCCGTCGCGTCGCTTCGTACAGCCTCCGCATTTCCTCGTCGGTGATGCTGCCGGTCTGCTTGAACGGCGACATTCGCGCGGCGTGAAGAATTTCGTCGGAGTATGCGTTGCCGATGCCGCTGAAGAGATGCGGATCCGTCAGCGCGCGCTTCAGCGTGTGGTTCTCGCGGCGCAGCGCGCGCGCAAATGTCGGCATATCAATCTCGAGCACTTCGAGCCCGCCGGGATCGTGCTGCGCCAGGGCCTCGACACCCTCCACCAGGTAGAGCGACGCCTGCCGCTTCGATCCCGCTTCGGTGAGAATCAGTGTGCCATCCTCAAAATCGAGCGCGAACAGGCCAACCCTGCCCGGGATCGGCGACGCCGCCGGCTTCCACCGGAAGCGGCCGGCAATCATCAGATGAAAAACGAGAAACAGCTCCCCCTCCGCCTCGAGGACAACGCGTTTGCCCAGACGGCGCAGCCCGACGATCGTGCGGCCTTCTATTGCCGACAGCGGCGGGGCGACGGATCGCAGCAGAAACGGGCTGGCGAGGCGCACGCCCATCACGCGTTTCCCCACGATGCGCGGTTCCAGCGCGTGCAGGTAGAGGAGGATGTCAGGAAGCTCCGGCACAGATCGGAAAAGAAACCCTGTCTAATTTTCCGGGATTGGCTTGAAAATTAAACCCGGTTTCATGCTGCGCCGCATTCTGCTGCTCGGTGTCGGTGTCCTCCTCGTTGCGGCGATCGTTATCGCGGTCGCCGGCTACTGGTTTCTCAGCGGAGACGGCGTCAGACGCGCTCTGGAGAGCGAAGCGAGCAGCTGGCTGGGGCAGCGGGTCACGATCGGCAGCGCGACGGCGCACATATTCCCGCGGCCGGCAGTCACCCTGCGCGACGTCCGCGCCGGCGAGCCGGTGCACGTCATCCTTGCCGAGGTGCAGCTTTCAACAGGACTCAAACCGTTGTGGTCGCGGCGGATCGAAGACGCAGAAATCGCGATCGCGGACACGCGTATCGACATGCCGCTCCCGTTCACGCTTCCAGCGCCGGGCGAAGGCGGCAGCACGGCGTCCGCGTCGGACGGTGGCATTCAGGTTGGGTCGATTCGCTCGATCAAGCTTCGCAACATCACCATCGCCAGCCGTGGACGCCAGATTACGGTCTCCGCCGACTCGTCGCTGTCGAGCGCGCACTTGAACGTCGAGCGCTTCACGGCGGCATCAGGCAAGACATCGCTCACAGCCAGTGGACTCGCGCAATTGTCGCCGCGGCTCGATGCGCAGCTCGCCGTGAAAGCGGATCACGTCGACGTCGATGATCTCATCGCGCTGGCCGACGCCTTTGCTCCGCGAGGCACCAAACCGACACCTTCGAGCACACCGCTTCCGGGCCGCATCGTCGCGCGCATCAGCGCCGAAAGTGCGCGCGCGAGCGGCGTCGATGTGCGCCAGTTCGCCACGACGATGGTCGCGCAGGGGAGCCGCATCACGCTGTCACCCACCAGCTTTCAACTGTTTGGCGGCAGCTATCGCGGTACGCTCGATGTCGACGCGCAGCCTGGCACCCTGCGTGCCACGATACGCGCGCAGATTGCGGATCTCGATGTCGCGCAGCTCGCGGCGTTCGGCGGCGTGCCAGATGCGATTACCGGCCGGCTGTCAGGCGCAGGCACGTTCACTGGCCGCGGCGCAACGATCGGCGATGCGCTTGCCGCTGCAACAGGGGAGGGGAAGGCGACGATCGCTGATGGCGTCGTCAAGCGTCTCGGTCTGGTGCGGACGGTCGTGCTGTTCTTCGGCCGGCCGGCTCCGGATGCCGGGGCGTCAAGCGATCACTTCGAGCGTATCGACGCGAGCTTCGCCCTGGTGCGCCAAGTCGTTGCAGCCTCTGCGCTCTCTCTGCATTCCTCAGATCTCGATCTCGTTGGACAGGGCACGCTGACTGTTCCGACCAAAGCGCTGGACGGTCACATGGATTTATCGCTGTCGGAAGCGCTGTCGGCGCAGGCGGGCACCGACCTCGCGCGATTCACGCGCGAAGGCAATCGCATAGTGCTTCCTGCGGTCGTCAGTGGAACGCTCGACGCCCCGCACGTCACCATCGATGCGGGTGCAGCGGCACGCCGCGGCCTGCGCAATGAAGTTCAGCGCCGGCTCAAGGGCATCCTGGGCGGTCTCGTGCCGGCGCAGCCGGACTAATCCGTCACAGCATCGACTCGCACTGAAACCCTTGGTGGTCTCTGCCCGTATGCAAGAGTGAGTGGAGACCGATATGAGCGAATTTGACGGAAATCGCCCGAAGCGCCGCCTCGTCCGTCGTCCGGCGGAGGGGAAATTTGGCGGAGTTTGCGCGGGCCTTGCGGAATATTTCGACGCCGACGTCGCACTGGTGCGGGCGGCGTGGGTGGTGCTGTCGATTTGGCCCGGGGCCATCGTGCTTGGCGTCATCGCCTACCTTGCCGCGTGGATTCTCATGCCGCGCGCGGAAGATGTCGCACCGCCCGCTACACGTCCGCGGTTGATGCGGTCGCAGACCGACAAACGCATCGCCGGCGTCTGCGGCGGCCTGGCCGACTACTTCGACGTCGACCCGACGATCGTCCGCGTCTCATGGGTGATCCTGTCGATCATTGCCGGCGCTGTCGTGTTCGGCATCGTCGCGTATGCGGTGGCGTGGTTGATCATCCCGGCTCCGAGGGTCGTCACGCTGCACACATCGCCGTCGACGACGTGACACCGCCGCTGGCGCACGCACTCGCCACGGCGGTCGTCGTCCTGCACGTCGCGTTCGTTCTGTTCGTCATCTGTGGCAGCGTCTGGGTACTGCGACGGCCCAACGCTGCCTACGCCCATCTTGTCGCCGTCGCCTGGGCTATCTACGTCGAGTGGTCCGGCGCGATCTGTCCGCTGACACCGCTTGAGAAGTCGCTGCGGTCGACCGCCGGGCTGCAGGCGTACGCAGGCGACTTCGTCGCGAACTACATCTTCCCGCTTCTCTATCCCGACGGTTTAACGCGTACCGCGCAATTGATTATTGGTGTTGTCGTGCTTGTCATCAATGTCAGCGCGTACACCGTCCTGATTCGCCGTAGATCGACTACAGTCGGATCATGAAGACGCGTCAGCTTGGACGCAGCGGTCCAATCGTGTCGGCGATCGGTCTCGGCTGCATGGGCATGTCGGAATTTTACGGCGCGGGGAACGACTCGGAATCGATCGCCACCATTCAACGCGCGCTCGATCTGGGGATCAACTTTCTCGACACCGCCGACGCGTACGGTCCGTTCACTAACGAACGGCTCGTCGGACAGGCTATTCGCGGACGTCGCGATGCAGTGGTGCTGGCAACCAAGTTCGGCAACGTTCGCGCCGAAGATGGTTCGTGGCTCGGCATCAACGGCTCGCCCGAGTACGTGCGCAAGGCATGCGACGCATCGCTGAAACGGCTCGGCGTCGAGACGATCGACCTTTACTACCAGCACCGCGTCGACGCGAATGTGCCGATCGAAGACACCGTCGGTGCAATGGCGGAACTGAAAGCCGCCGGCAAGATCCGTCTTCTCGGCTTGTCGGAAGCGAGCGCTGCGACGATCCGCCGAGCGCACGCAGTGCACGTGATTACTGCGCTGCAGACGGAATACTCGTTGTGGTCGCGCGATCCCGAGGACGGCCTGCTCGCGGTGTGTCGCGAACTGGGCATCGGCTTCGTTGCCTACAGTCCGCTCGGCCGCGGGTTTCTCACCGGCCGCTACCGATCGATCGACGATCTCGAGGCAAGCGACTGGCGCCGCAACAACCCGCGATTCCAGGCGGACAATTTTCAGAAGAACCTCGACATTGTCGAGCGTGTGAAGCGTATAGCCGGGCGGAAACACTGCACGCCGGCACAGCTCGCGCTCGCCTGGCTGCTGGCGCAGGGCGATGACATCGTGCCCATCCCAGGTTCGAAGCGGCGCGAGCGTCTCGAGGAGAACGCGGCGGCGGTCGATATCGAGCTCACAGGCGGCGAGTTACAGGACATCGACACGTTGCTGCCGGCGGGGATGGCGGCGGGAACGCGCTATCCCGAACCGGGGATGCGCGCCGTCAACCGGTAGCCGCTTCCTCGATCGTTGCGACATGGATGGCGACCGTGTCGTCGATTGATCTTGCGTAGCCGCCGGCAAGCACGACCGCCATCGGCAGGCCGCTCTGACGCGCCTGCTCGATAACCAGGCGATCGCGCGCGCGCAATCCGTCACGCGTCAATCGCAGCCCGCCAAGTTGATCGTCTTCGTACGGATCCGCGCCCGCGAGGTAGAACAGGAAATCCGGCGCCGACGCCATGACGCTGGGCACGGCGTTCTCCAGCAGCCGCAGGTATTCGGCATCGTCCGTTCCGTCGGCGAGACCGATGTCGAGCGAGCCTCGTGGCTTCCACATCGGGTAGTTGTGCTGCTGGTGCATCGAGAACGTGAAGACGCGCGGGTCGGACTCGAAGATAAACGCGGTGCCGTTGCCGTGATGGACATCGAGATCGATAACGGCGACGCGTTCGACGCGGCAATCGCGCTGCAGTACGCGGATGGCGACGGCCACGTCGTTGAAGGGGCAGAAGCCTTCGCCGTGGTTGGCGAACGCATGATGCAGCCCGCCGCCGACATGCGCGACGAGGGCCTGATCGGCAACCGCGCGGCGCGCCGTCTCGATCGTCCCGCCGACCATCGTGCGGAAACCCTCGACCATCTCGCGTGACCAGGGCAGCTCGATCTGCGCGATGTCCTCATCGCTCAGCGTGCCGTCGCGCAGCTTCGTCAGGTACTCGCGCGTGTGGACGAGCGCGATGTCGTCCCACGGCGCCGGTGGCGGTTCGATGACGTCAGACGCCGTGATGACGCCGTCCTGGAGCAGCCTGGCGTGCACCAGCTCGTACTTGCGGGTAGGGAAGACGTGGCGGCCGATGTCGATGCGGTATCGCGGCGAATAGACGACGTTCATTCCATTGGTGATTACTGATTGGTGATTTGTGATGTGCGACTTCAAAGCCCGCAATCACTGATCACAAATCATTAATCACAAATAGAAAAGGCCCGTCCTGATAACAGAACGGGCCTTTGAGGTAATTACTCCCGGCAGCGACCTACTCTCCCACACACCTGCGCATGCAGTACCATCGGCGGTGGCAGGCTTAACTTCCGTGTTCGGAATGGGAACGGGTGTGACCCTGCCCCTATGACCACCG
>Ga0075425_100002886_pt1 | contig 17332 bp, 16 predicted proteins | sample SoiMethybrSBSTD4_FD_75300 | JGI IMG/M metagenome (GOLD analysis project Ga0075425, IMG submission 75300) | Bulk soil microbial communities from a Populus tree surrounding site in Tennessee, USA - Soil MetaG P. TD hybrid SBSTD4 | ecosystem: Environmental > Terrestrial > Soil > Tree plantation... | reverse complement strand
GCGCCGCGATGACGGCCGACCGCGTCGATTTCGTCGATGAACACGATGCACGGCGCGTTCTTCTTCCCCTGCTCGAACAGATCGCGCACGCGCGACGCGCCGACGCCGACGAACATCTCGACGAAATCCGAGCCGCTGATCGAGAAGAACGGCACGTTCGCCTCGCCGGCGACCGCGCGCGCGAGCAGCGTCTTGCCCGTTCCGGGCGGTCCCATCAGCAGCACGCCCTTGGGAATGCGCCCGCCCAGTTTCTGGAACTTCTGCGGTTCCTTCAGGAACTCGATGATTTCCTGGAGTTCTTCTTTCGCTTCATCGACGCCCGCGACGTCCTTGAAGGTGACTTTCTTCTGGGAGCTCGAGGACAGCTTCGCCTTGCTCTTGCCGAACGACAGCGCTTTGTTGCCGCCGCTCTGCATCTGGCGCATGAAGAAGATCCAGAAGCCGATCATCAGCAGCACCGGCGCCCACGAATACAGCAGCGACGCCCACGGGCTCGCGGTCGGTTCCTGCGAATCGACCTGCACGTTTTTCTCGAGCAGGCGGTTGACGAGGCCCTCGTACTGCGCAGGGGCGTACGTGCGGAACTTGCCGGTCACCTTCGAGTCGCCAGTGATGTCCTGCCCGGTGATCTTGACCGAAACGACGGAGCCCTGGTTCACCTGCTCCATGAACTGACTGAACGTCAGCGGACGATCGGGGTGCTGCAGATGCGTGGAAAACGTCCAGATGAGCACGCCGATGACGACGAGCACCATCCAGAACAGCAAACTCTTCAACGTCGAGTTCAAAGCAGAAGCCTCCACCAATTCCCGGAGTGTTGCCGCGGCGGTTTCAGGGCCGCGTAAGTCTCAAGAGTAGCACGGCTTGCGCGGCATCGGTCACGGCAAACGCCTCGTCAATTCCGTGGCCCGCCACCCACACGATTCGGTCGGTGCCGTCGACGACCAGCGGCACCCGGCTGCGCTCGGGGCGCGCCACCTTGCGATCCACGAACAAATCCTGCAGCTTCTTCGCGCCGCCGAGACCCACCGGGCGGAACCGATCGCCCGGGCGGCGATTTCGTACGGCCAAACTTGCGCACAGATCTGCACGCACGATCGCGCTCGCGCCGCGGCCGGTCGCCGCCGACGCGTCCATCACCGCCGCGTCGGACCGGCGCATCGCTTCGGCGGTCACCCGGGCACTATCGGACAACGTCACCTCACCAGGAATCGATAACGGATGGCGGAAAAAGTTCGACCCATCGTTCACTGGTCCGCGCCCGCGGGTCGCCGAGGGCCTGTTTACTAAGACGAGTCGCCCGCCAATTCGTTCCACGCGGTGCCCCGGGGCGTCGATCGAGCGATCGCCGGGCTCGCGAACGAGGTCCATCGCTGCGGCCACGTGTCGATAGCCGACTTCGCGGCCGCCGGCGGCCGCCGTCATCGCGCGCCAGAGCACGACGCGCGCGACCGCGGGATCGACGGCCATCAGCCGGCCGACGTCGAGCTCGGTCCCTCCCGGCGGCCTCGGCTCCTCCCGATGGCCTCCGTCGCCTTCAGCGAGCCCGGTGCCCGCCGCCGCCTGTTCGACGATCGCCCAGCTGTCTCGCGCGAGATCGGCTTCGTCGGCGAGGACGTCGACGATTTCCGGGTTGAAGCGCGACTGCAACAGCGGCAGCAGCTCCGCGCGGACGCGGTTGCGCGGAATCGCGACGTCGTCGTTCGTTTCATCGTCGGCGAACGCCGTGCATGCGACGCCGCGCGCCGCGAGCTCGGCGAGCCACGCGCGCAGCTCGGCGCGCCGACAGCCGAGCAGCGGACGCACGACCGCGCCGTTGCGCGGATACATGGACGCCAGGCCGCGCGGTCCCGCGCCGCGAACGAGCCGCAGGAGAAACGTCTCCGCCTGATCGTCGCGTGTGTGGCCGAGCGCGACGACGTCGGCCGCGAGCTCCGCGCGCGCCCGATCGAAGAAGTCGTATCGGGCGCGACGCCCGGCGTCCTCGATCGATCGACGTTCGGCTGCCGCCCGGCCGCGCACGTCGCCGCGCGCGCTGACAAACGGCACTCCGAGGGACTCTGCGAGCCGGCCGCTCAGCGTCTCATCATCATTGGACGCGTCGCGGAGCTGATGGTTGAAGTGCGCGATGCCGGCGAAACGGACCTCGCCGTCGCTCGCGAGGCATCCGAGCGCGTGCGCCAGCGCGACGGAATCCGATCCGCCCGACACGGCGGCCGCGATGGCCGTCTCGGTCCCGATCAGGCCGAGGCGCCGCAGATCACGCCGGATCCTGTTCAGAACATCCGTCATGCTGATGGCTGCTGGCTGATGGCTCATGGCTGATGGGGACGGCTCAATGGACATCGGCCATTCCATCAGCCATCCGCCATGAGCCCTTCGCCATGGCGATCATTCGGAGAGTGCCGGAGGACGGACTCGAACCGTCGACCTAGCGCTTATGAGACGCTCGCTCTAACCACCTGAGCTACTCCGGCCGGAACTGCCGATCTTAGCAAAGTTCAGGTTGTTCCATCGAGGTGCAGGACGGTCGAAGCGAGCAGCGGAATCATGAGCTCGTGGTGGCCGACGAGCGAGAACCCGCGCCCGGTTCCCGCGGTCGGACGCGTCACAACGTTGGTCTGCGGACGATAGAGCCGGACGAAATCCAGATTGACCGTCGTGAGCCCGGCGAGCGCGATCCCGCGATTCCGCGCAAGCGCCACGGCTTTGAGGAAGACCTCTGGAAGGACGACGGCCGATCCGCAATTGAGATACACGCCGCGCTCGAGGCGCGCGACGTTCGAAACGAAATAGCGGAAGTCGCGCAGGCTGCCTTCGCCGATCAACGCGCCGGACGCGGCCGGATGCATGTGGATGATGTCGGTGCCGATCGCGACGTGGACGGTGACGGGCACGCCGAGGCGCGCCGCGGACGCGATCAGGCTTGCCCTCGCGAACTGCGGCTGTTTTTCAGCGAGATAGCGGCCGACCGCCTGGCCGAGGCCTTCGCCGCGTGCGACACCCTCCGCAATCGCCGCGTTCAGCAGACGGCCGGTCTCCTCGGCCATGCCGAATCGGCCGGGGCCGAGCGCCTCGTCGACGTCTTCCGATGTCGCGCCGACGAGCGCGATCTCGAAGTCGTGGATGATCGCGGCGCCGTTGGTGGCGATCGCGGAAACGAAGCCGCGCTCCATCAAATCGATCAGCACCGGCCCGAGTCCGGTCTTGATCACGTGCGCGCCGAGACCCCAGATGACGCCCCCGCCGTCCGCGCCGGCGCGCTTCGCGTCGACGATCGCGCGCGCGACCTTCCGGAGGTCCGCCGCCGCGAGCATGTCCGGCAGCGAGTCGACGAGCGCGCCGATCGACGCGCCGGGCGCGACCGGCTTCGCAAAATCCTCCGCGCGCGCCTTGCTCTTGCGCGACTTGAGAGGGTAGGTCTTCACGTCCGACAGATCGAATTCTTCGTACGAGAATCTCATAGGATCAGCATCGCGTCGCCGTAGCTGTAGAAGCGGTACCGCTCCGCAATCGCCGTATGATACGCGGTCCTCACCAGATCGTGGCCCGCAAATGCCGCGACGAGCATCAGCAGCGACGACTTCGGCAGATGGAAATTCGTGAGCAGGCCGCTGACGGCTCTGAAGCCAAAACCCGGATAGATGAAGAGGTCGGTGGCGCCGGTGCCGGGGGCCATTCTACCGCCGTGATCGCGGGCGACGGCCTCGAGCGTCCGCGTCGTCGTCGTGCCGACGGCGACGACCCGCCGTCCCTCGTCGAGCGCGGCGTCGATCGCAGCCGCGGCGGACGGACTGACCTCGTAGCGTTCCTGTTCCAGCCGGTGCTCCTCGACGCGGCCCACGCGGACCGGCTGAAACGTGCCGTAGCCGACGTGCAGCGTGATCGCAGCCGTCGCGACCCCCCGCGCCGCCAGCGCATCGAGCAGAGCGGGCGTGAAATGGAGGCCGGCCGTCGGGGCGGCGACCGATCCGCGCGTCCGCGCGTAGACCGTTTGATACCGTTCGCGGTCGTCGGGCCGATCGTCGCGCTTGATGTACGGCGGCAGCGGCACGTGGCCGATGGCGTCGATAGCGGCCTCGAGCGACGAACCGTCGTCGGTCGCGAGGCGGATGACGCGCCGGCCGAAGAACCGCTGCGCAAGCACCTCACCGGAAATCGGATGGATGCCGTCGAAGCGCACACGCGCTCCCGGCGCGAGCTTCTGGCCGGGGTGCATGAGCGCTTCCCATTCGTGTTCAGCGGCGAGCGGGCGGATCAGGAGGCATTCGACCGCCCCGCCGCTCGGAACGCGGCGGCCGATCAGTCGGGCGGGAAACACGCGGGTGTCGTTGACCACGACCAGGTCGCCGGCGCGCAGGAGATCGGGAAGCGCGCGAACACTGGAGTGTTCGATCGAGCCGCCGCCGCGGCGTACGACCATGAGCCGCGCCGCGGTTCGATCCGCGGCCGGCTCCTGAGCAATCAATTCCTGGGGAAGATCGAAATCGAAGGCGCGGACATCCATCCGCGCCCGATCTTAATGAATGACGATGTCGGCCCCCCAGATCGCCTTGGACTCCGTCCACTCGTCCGCGAGAATCGTCCACAGGGCCTGGTCGAGGTATTCGCCGCGCCGCAGGAACGAGCGCCGGAGCACGACTTCCAGCACGGCGCCGAGCTTGCGGAGCGCGCCGTTGCCGCGTCCGTTCTGCATGGCCGAGCGCGCTTCCATCCGGTGCACGCCGATCACGTTGAACGCGAAGTCGAGCGTCAGCTGCGCGCCGTCGAGAAACATCCCGGTGCCCCAGTAGTCGCTGGCGAGCGCGAAGCCCCACTCCGCAGTCGCGAACCCGGGCTCGAGAGCGCGCACCTGGAAGAGACCGATGGCCACGTCGGAGCCGCGCGGCACGATCGCGAAGCACGCGTACTGGCCTGCCGCCCGCTGACAATGCGTCCACCGAATGAAACGCTCGAACGCCTCGACGGTGGCCGGCGGCGGCGAGATGAACCGCGCAACCTCCTCGGTCGACAGCGTTGCGAACAGTGACGTCGCGTCGCTGAGACGCAGCTCGCGGAGCGTGATGAGCGAGCCGGTCAGCGTCGGCAGCCCGGTGCGCCAGTCGGTGGCGGACGGCGTCGTTTCAGGAAGCGGCAGCGTCGAGACGACGGTGTCGAGGTGCGGTTGGTACGGCATCTTTTCCATGGCCTTACCGCGCCCCCTGCCGCGTACCCCAGACGACGTTGTCGCCGTCGGAAGTGCCCCAGACGACGTTGTCGCCGTCAGCCGAAGTCCCCCAGACGACGTTGTCGCCATCCGAGGTGCCCCAGACGATGTTGTCCCCGTCCCAGGTGCCCCACACGATGTTGTCGCCGTCCCAGGTGCCCCAGACGATGTTGTCGCCGTCGAGGGTGCCCCAGACGATATTGGATGACTTGCCGGTGCCCCAGACGATGTTGTCGCCGTCGATCTGGCCGATCAGCTGGTCGCCCCAGACCACCCGCGTGCCCCAGACGACGTTCGTGCCCCAGACGATGTTGTTGGCGAGCGTGAACGCCGATGTGCCCCACACGACGTTCGTGCCCCAGACGATGTTCGTCGTCCAGACCGGGCTGCTCACGTAGAGCAGGTCGCCGCCGAACACGGTGTCGCCGTAGACAACTTCCTTCGACCACGGATAGAACTGCGTTCCGACGAACGTGAACGGCGTGACGCCGTTCGCCAGCCACCAGCTGCCGTTCCTCGCGCCCGTGTCGATTGCCGCCGCGAGCGTCAGCGCGCCGGCCGCGTTGATCTCGCCCGCGCCCTGCGTCAGACGGTCCGAACCGTCGGCGACCTTGATCGCGCTGAACTGCAGCATGGCCTTGACGAGATTCGCCGTCAGCGGCACTTGCTTGTGGAAGCCCGTCTGATTGTGCTGCTGGACGAGCAGCGCGACGACGCCGCTCGTGACCGCGGTCGCCATGCTCGATCCGCTGAGCGTCAGCATCTGCTGGCCGTTCTTCGCGGACAGACGGCTGGTTTTGAGCAGCTTGTAGAGATAGGACGAAAGGTTCGTATCCGACGCGAGGTTGTGGCCCGGCGCGACGACGTCAGGCTTGGCGTACGCATCGAACCAGGTCGGACCGCGCGAGCTGTAGGGCGCAACGGTGTCGTCGTCGCGCGTCGTCGTGTCCTGCGTCATCGCGGCACCGACGGTAATCGCGGACGGCGCGTTGCCCGGCGAGGTAACGCCCGTGTAACCGGAACCGGTGCCTCTCTGCATCTGGCCGAAGTTGCCGGCCGACGCGACGACGATGAGGCCCGCCTCCGTCGCCTTCTCCACGGCCTGCACCAGCGGGTCGTACTTCGCCGGCGCGTAAATCGGATGACCGAGCGAGAGATTGATGATCTGGACGTTCAGCTTCGTCTTGTTCGCGACGATGTACTCGATCGCCTTGATGACGTCGCTCGTCTTGCCCTGTCCGGTGCTGTCGAGCACCTTGAATCCGATCAGGCGGACATCCGGCGCAACGCCGACGTACTGATAATTCGAGAGCTTGCCGCTGCTGCCGATCAAGCCGGCGACGTGCGTGCCGTGGCCGTAGTCGTCATACGGGGCGGTCGGGATGCCGCCCTGCGTGTAATCGTAGAAGCCGACGATGCGGCCGGCGAAGTCGTCGTTCGGCGCGATGCCGGAGTCGACGACCGCGACCGCGACGCCGGTCGATCCGGTCGGCGACGTCGACGTCGGGACGGCGGGCAGGCCCAGCGTCGGTCGCAGCGTCGTCGCGAGTGTGGTCGTCGGCTGCGTCGACAGCTGCAAGGTCAGCGGGGTCTGGCTCACGGCCTTCGCCGAAACGATCGCGTCAGCCGCGAGCGAATCGACCCACGGCTGCTTCGCGAGCTCGGCGATGTCCTCGGTGTGCAGATCGACGGCGAGCGACTCGATCAGCGGATGCTCGGACTTGATGCGGTCCCCATGTTTCTGGAGCGCATCACGAAGCGTCGCACGGTAGCCCGGCTTGACGGTGACGATGACCGACTGCGTCGGGGCGCCGCTCCGGATGCCGTTCTGGAGCGCGTGATCAACTTTGGCGCTGGGGGAACCCTGGGCGAACGCCGGCGTCGACAGGCTCGTCACCAACGCGGTGACGGCAGACAGGCCGGCAAGAGACAGTCGTCGGGAGCTCATGACGCTCATCCATAGAGCAAGACGACGGCCGTACTTGAGCTGTCCGACCTCACACAGCGCAAATACCACATAGGAAACGATTTAGCTTTACGTGTCGAGGCTGGATGGTGCTCTATACGACAAGATGATACGTCACAAAAAGGAACAGCTGAGGAGTGAAACTATGGGAATAACTCCGAAAAATAAGGACAAAATTGCAAAATTGGCGTTCGTGTTACCAAACAGAACACATGTCGCTCAATCGAACATAGAGTACTAGATAAACTTCCCCAGATTCGTCCGCCCGCGCCGCTGCAGCAGCGGATTCCAGAGATCTCCTACCTTACTAACGCGCGCCGGGACCGTGCGGACGGTGAAGTCTTCGATGCGGACACCGCGTTCCACTTCCTTCCAGGTCACCGGCGTCGAGACCGTCGCTTCCGGCCGGGGACGCACCGAGTAAACCGACGCCAGCGTGCTGCCCCACCGGTTCTGGTTGTAGTCGACGAGCACGCGTCCGGCGGGGCGGTTCGCAACGCGGTACTCGGCTGTCATCAACGCGCGATGACGCGACGCGAGCTCCAGCGCGAGGGCTTTGGCGAACGTCCAGACGTCTTTCTGATGCGGACCGCGGACGATGGGCACGTAGACGTGCAGTCCTTTCGATCCGGTCGTCTTCGCGAGCGGCTGCATGTTCAGCGACTCGAGCGCTTCGCGCACGACGAGCGCCGTTTCGAGCACCCGTTCGAACGGCGCGCTGCCCGGGTCGAGATCGAAATGCAGATAGTCGGGCCGGTCCACGTCGTCGCACGTGGCGTACCACTGATTGAGATCGATGCAGCCGAGATTGATGACCCACAGCAGCGCCGCGAGATCCTGAATCATGGGGAAATCGATGACGTTGCCCTCACCATGATCGATGCGGCAGATCTCGATCCAGCCGGGCCGCGGCGCCGGGGCGCGCTTCATGAAAAAGAACGCTCCCGCGGCACCGTGCGGATACCGTTTCATCACCATCGCCCGATCTTTGATGTGAGGGAGCAGAACGGACGAAACGTCCGCGTAGTACTGAATCAGATCGCCTTTGGTCAGCTTCAGTTCGGGCCAGAAGATCTTGCGCAGGTTCGTCAGTCGGACGTCTTTTCCGCCGACGCTCAGGATGGCGTTGTCCTGGTCTCGGGGAATGATCAGCGATCGCGACATTGCAGCAGTGCAGGATGGCAGGTTTGCAGGACGGTCACACTCAAAGGCTGGACTTGTGGGCATTCCTTTCCGCAATCCTGCCATTCTGCAATCCTGCAACTGTTCGAAGAGGCGCGAGCTTCGGCGGACGCGCGCCGTGGAGCACCGCACCGACGACCGGCACGTACGGCAGCTCGACGCCGTCGGCCGCGCGACGGAGCAGTAATCCGCCGCGGCTCATGTCGCCTCGACCGACGAAGTCGATCGGAAACAGCAGGCGCTCGCCGAAAATGGCGGTCAGTACGCCGACGTACTTCGGCGAGGCGACGCTGCCGAGCAGCACGACATCGCAGTCCGGCCCGATTTCCGCGAGCAGCGCGCGCGCGCCGGTTTCGAGCGGCCGGCGGTAGCGCGCGTTGTCGACGTGGACGTCCTCGGTCGCGAACGCCCGGAGCGCAGGCGCCGTGACGCACGTGTCCGGGCTGCGCAGTCCGGCGTTGGGGGTAATGACGTGGATACCGCAGCCGACGACCGTGTTGCCGGGTTCCGGCGGCGCGGCGAATCGTCGCGCGTACGCCAGCTTCCCGCGGAAATAGAGTCCGCTGACGAACGCGAACACGTCGCCAAGCGGCGCGCCCTGCTTCGAACGCATCGCGCACGCGAGCGCGAACTCCGCCCGCGGCGAGAGAATCTGCTTCGCCCGCCGTCCCGAACAGTTCGCCGGTGAGAGCAGGAACACCCGGCTCACGACGGTGTCAAAAACCCCAGCGCAGCAGAACGGAGCCGACCGTGAAGCCGGCGCCCACCGACGCAAGCAGCACCAGATTGCCCTTCTTCAGCTTTCCCGAACAGACCGCGTCGTTCAGCGCGAGCGGAATCGTCGCCGCCGTGGTGTTCCCGAACCGATCGATGTTGATGATGACTTTCTCGGCCGGGATGCCGAGCCTCTCGGTCGCCGACTGGATGATCCGCCGGTTTGCCTGGTGTGACACGAAGAGATCGATGTCGTCGGGCGTGAGACCGTTGCGCTCGAGCACGCGCGTCGCGATCTCCTCCGTCTTCCGCACGGCGAACTTGAACACGGCCTGGCCGTCCTGCTTGACGTAGTGCAGCCGGCCGTCGACCGTCTCGTGCGACGCGGGCTGGAGACTGCCGCCCGCCGGCATGCACAGGGCCGGTCCGCCGCTGCCGTCGATCTCGCATTCGAAATCGACGATCGCGCCGTCGCCCTCGCGCGCCGGCGTCAGTACCGCCGCGCCCGCGCCGTCGCCGAAGAGCACGCACGTCGCGCGGTCCTTGTAGTCGATGATGCTCGACATCACGTCGGACCCGACGACGAGCACGTTGTCGTACGCGCCGGTTGCGACGAACTGGCTCCCCGTCGTCAGCGCAAACGTGAACGCGGAGCAGGCCGCGCTGAGATCGAATCCCCACGCGCGGCGGGCGCCGATCTTGTCCTGGATGAGGCACGCGGTGCTCGGAAACAGCATGTCCGGCGTCACGGTGCCGACGATGATGACGTCGATGTCGTCGGGCGTGAGCCCCGCCCTCTCAATCGCCTTGATCGCCGCTTCCTTGCCGAGATCCGAGGAGGCGATGCCCGGCTCGACGACGTGCCGCTCGCGGATGCCGGTGCGCTGCAGAATCCATTCGTCGCTGGTGTCGACCATCTTTTCGAGGTCGGCGTTCGTCAGCAGCCGGGGCGGAACGTAGGTCGCGAGCGAGCGGAGCGTCACCTTGCGGCCGCCCGCGCGGGGCGGGCGCGGCGCGCGCGTCTGTCGAACTACCACAGTCGTGCATCCCTCCGCTCGCCGGCCGGCATGGCGAGCCCGAAATAGTCGTACGCATGGCGCGTCGCGACGCGCCCTCGAGGTGTGCGATCCAGGAATCCGATCTGGATCAGAAACGGCTCGTAGATGTCCTCGATCGCGTCCTTCTCTTCGCTGATGGCGGCCGCGATGGTGTTGAGCCCCACCGGGCCGCCGCCGAACTTCTCGATGATCGTCCGCAGCAGTTTGCGATCGATCTCGTCGAATCCGTGCTGGTCGACCCCGTTCAGTTTCAGGGCGGCATGCGCGACGTCGAGCGTGATCCGACCGGCCGCGCGGACCTGCGCGTAATCGCGGACGCGCCGCAGCAGACGGTTCGCGATCCGCGGCGTGCCGCGCGCGCGGCGCGCGATCTCGTCGGCCGCGTCCTCCTCGAACGGCACCGCGAGAATCTTCGCCGAGCGCCGCACGATCTCGCCGAGGTCCTTCTCCGCGTAGAACTCGAGCGGCTGCGTGATGCCGAAGCGCGATCGAAGCGGCGACGTCAGCAGTCCCGTGCGCGTCGTCGCGCCGATCAATGTGAAGCGCTCGACCGGCACTTTCACCGTCCGCGCGCTCGGCCCCTGCCCCACGACGATGTCGACCTCGAAGTCCTCGAGGGCGGGATAGAGAATCTCCTCGACGGCCGGCGTCAGACGGTGGATCTCGTCGATGAACAGCACGTCGCGGGCGCCGAGGCTCGTGACGATGCCCACGAGGTCCCCGGTCTTTTCAATCGCGGGCCCCGACGTCGCGCGGATCGGCACCGCCAGCTCGTTCGCGATCACATGCGCGAGGGTCGTCTTGCCGAGGCCGGGCGGACCGTGCAGCAGCACGTGATCCAGCGGCTCCCCGCGCTGTCTGGCGGCCGCGATCGCGACGTGCAGCACCTCGCGCACCCGATCCTGGCCGATGTACTCGTCGAGCAGCCGCGGACGGAGCCCGGCCTCGTACTGAGCGTCGTCGTCCACACGCGCCGCGGAGACGATGCGATCGTCACTCATGCGTTCGCGATCTCACGGAGGGCCTGCTTCAGCGTGGCTTCGAAACCGGCGCCGGGCGACTGCTTGACCGCCTTCGCGACCGCGCGCTCGGCCAGCGGCCGATGATACCCCAGGTTCACGAGCGCCGAGAGCACGTCGTCGCGGACGTCGAGGTGATCGCCGCCGGCGGCATCGCCCGCGAGGACGACCGCGACCTGCGGCCGCGGCAGGCGGTCCTTCAATTCGAGAACGATCCGCTCCGAGGTCTTCTTGCCGACGCCGGGAATCGCCGTCAGCCGCGCGACGTCGCCGCGCTCGATTGCGCGGATCAGCTCCATCGGCTCGATGCCCGAGAGCACCGAGAGCGCGACTTTCGGCCCGATGCCGCCGATGCCGATCAGCCGCTCGAACAGCTCCTGCTCGAGGAGCGTCGCGAAGCCGTACAGCGCGATCAGGTCCTCGCGCACGTGCGTGTGGATCCGCAGCGCGACCTCCGCGCCCGGCTCGCCGAGCCCGTAGAACGTCGACAGCGGCACGAACACGTCGTACCCGACGCCGCCGACGTCGACGACGATGCGGTTCGGATGTTTTTCGAGGACGAGTCCGCGGAGCTGGGCGATCACTTCGCGCGAGCCAGTTTCGCCGCGAACCCGGCGCAATGGGCGTGGCAGATGGCCACCGCCAGCGCGTCCGCGGCGTCGTGCGGCTCCGGCGGTTCCTGCAGCTTCAGCAGCACCTTGATCATCTGCTGGACCTGCGTCTTCTCGGCGCGCCCGTAGCCGACGACGGCCCGCTTGATCTCGGCCGGCGTGTATTCGACGATCGGCACCCCGGCTTCGACCGCCGCGAGCATCGCGACGCCGCGCGCGTGACCGAGTTTCAGCGCGCTGCGGACGTTCGCGGCGTGGAAGAGATTCTCGATCGCGACGCAGTCGGGACGATGCTCGCGCATGAGCGTCGACAGGCGCTGGTGGATGTGCAGCAGGCGGTCGGGAAAACCCGCGGACGCAGGCACGGAGATCGCGCCGCAGACCAGGATCCGGTGACGGGTGAGATCGGTGTCGACGCAGCCGTAGCCCGTGCGCTCCGAGCCAGGGTCGATGCCGAAGATTCTCACGCCAGCGAGGCCTCGATCTCCTTCTCCTCGATGTCGAAGTTCGACGAGACGTTCTGCACGTCGTCGTGATCCTCGAGGCCCTCCATCAGCTTGATCATCTGCTGGGCGGGCTTGCCTTCGAGCTTGACGTAGTTCTGCGGGATCATCGAGACCTTGGCGGTCGCCGGCTCGATCCCGAGCGCCTTCACCGCCTCGTTCACGGCCGGGAACTTGTCGGGCGCGCTGAACACTTCCCAGTTGTCCTCGTCGTCCTGGAAGTCGTCGGCGCCGGCTTCGAGCACCGCGTTCATCAGCTTCTCTTCGTCAGCCTTCGCCTTCTCGACGACGATGTAGCCCTTCTTGTTGAACATCCACGCGACGGCGTTGGGCGCCGCGAGGTTGCCGCCGTGCTTCTCGAGGAGGTGCCGGATTTCGCCCGCGGTCCTGTTCTTGTTGTCGGTGAGGACTTCGATGATCATCGCGGCGCCGCCCGGGCCGTAACCTTCGTAGAACGCCTCCTCGTACGAAACGCCCGGCTCCTGGCCGGTGCCTCGGCGGATGGCGCGCTCGATGTTCTCGCGCGGCATGTTGCTCGCCTTCGCTTCCGCGATGATCGTCCGCAGACGCGGATTCATGTCCGGATCGCCCCCGCCGGCACGCGCGGCGACAGTCAGTTCCTTGATGAGCCGCGTGAAAATCTTGCCGCGCTTGGCGTCGGCGGCGCCCTTCTTGTGCTTGATCGAATGCCACTTGGAATGGCCGGACATGGCGAAAACTCCCTGAAAAACCGCGGAAAACGAATTGCAAATTTTATCACACGTTACGCGCCGGCCCGCCTCGCGATGATGACCCAGACGTCGGACCGATCATCCCAGGGCCGACCCTGGTAATCGCCCAGCACCGCCTCCACCGCGAACCCGGCGCGCGCCAGCGCGCGGCGCACCTGTTCGACCGAGAGCGTCCGAAACACGAGCGAGAAACGCCGTTCGGACGTCCGGCCGTCCCGCCGCTCGACGTATCGTTCGTCGAAGGTCGTCAGGCGGCGGACCCGGTCCTGCCGCACCGATTCAATCAGCATGATCTCCGCGCCGCGCGCCCGGCCGCGGAACGTCACGTGGTTCGAGTACTCGCGCCAGCGCGGGACGTCAGGAACGAGGTCGATCGCGAGCGTCCCGCCCGGTCTGATGACCGCGGCAATCGAGGCGAGCGTCCGTCCCAGATCGCGCGGGCGCGTCAGCGACTGCAGGATCCCGTACGGAGCCAGTACCGCCGCGAACGTGTGCCTGCGAAACGGCAGCGCGCGAATGTCGGCTCTCACGAACCGGGAGGCGATTGAGGATTTGCGACTCGGAATCCGCGCGCGTCTTATGGCGCGCTTCAGCATCTCGACCGATCGATCCACTCCCACGACATCGCACCCGGTCCGAAGCAATGGAGTCGTGATGCGTCCCGTGCCGCATCCGAGCTCGAGGACCGCGCCCGTCGCGCGCGAGGCCACGCCGAGCCAGAAGCGCACGTCGCGGCGGCCGAGCGTCTGCGCGTTCTCCCAGTCGTAGAAGGGCGCATAGTCGTCCCACCCGTGCCACCCTTCACGGATGGGATTGGGCATTCGGGATTTGGGATTCGTCCGGGATGTGTCGTTCGGGATCCTGTGGCGCGGCAAGCGATCGAATCACACCACGAATCGCGACGAATCCCTAACGACAAATCACGACAAATCCCGAACCTCAAATCCCCAATCCCATTACGATCACGCGCATGGACGATCTCGAGCGCTGGCGCGACGAGTTTCCCATCCTCGGTCGCACTGTCTACATGATCAGCAACTCGCTGGGCGCGATGCCGAAGCGGACCGCGCGCAACCTCGCCGAGTACGCGGAGACGTGGGCCACGAGCGGCGTGCGCGCGTGGGAGGAGCGGTGGTGGGAGATGCCGCTCGAGATTGGCGACCGCGTGGCGCGTCTCATCGGCGCGCCATCGGGCTCGGTCAGCATGCACGAGAACGTCACGACGGCCCATCTCGTTGCGCTCTCGACCCTGCGTCCGCGGTTGCCCGCTCCCGCGGTCCCTGCCCCCCGGACCGGGCGCCGGCGGATCGTCTGTTCGGCGCTCGACTTTCCGTCGACGATCTATCTGTTCCGCGCGCAGGAGGCCAACGGTTTCGAGCTGGACGTTGTCCCCGCCGGACCATCCACGCGCGGGCCGGACGGTGGCGATTTCTCGTTCGACTCGGCTCGGTTTCTGGAGGCGATCGACGAATCGACCGCCCTCGTCGCGATCTCGCACGTGCTGTTCCGGACGTCGTACATCGTCGACGCCGCCGCAATCGCGCGGCGCGCGCGCGAAGTCGGCGCGTCAATCGCGCTCGACTGCTATCAGTCTGCCGGGATCATTCCGCTGGACGTGACGGCTCTCGGCGTCGACTTCGCGGTCGGCGGATGCCTGAAGTGGCTGTGCGGCGGACCGGGCGCCGCATTCCTGTACACACGACCCGATCGTCTGCAGTCGGCGCGTCCATCGGTCACCGGGTGGCTGTCGCATGCGACGCCGTTCGCGTTCGACGCGGGCCCGATCGCCACGCCGCGCGACGACGCGATGCGCATGATGAACGGCACGCCGTCGATTCCGGCGTACTACGCGGCAATCGGCGGACTCGACGTGATCGCCGAGGCAGGGATCGCCGCGATTCGCGAGAAATCGCGGCGGATGACGGCGCGGCTCCTGGAACTGGTGGACGCGCACGCGTCGCTGGGATTCGCCTCCGCGGCGCCGCGCGATCCCGAACGGCTCGCGGGAACGGTTGCCGTCAACGTCCCGGACGCTCCGGCGGTGTCGCGCACGCTCAAGGCGCGAGACTTCCTCGTCGATTACCGGCCCGGCGTCGGCATCCGCGTTTCTCCGCACTTCTACAACACGATGGACGAGATCGATCGGGTCATCGCGGAAATGGCGGCGATTGTGAAGAAGCGGGATTACGCCGACGCGCCCGCGCGCTCCGTCGTCACCTAATCCGACACGGCGATTTCGCCGGGGACGATCGGCCGCGTCCGCGGCAGCCGTCCGAGGCGGGCGAGGTTGCCGACGAAGGCAAGGATGCCGACGAAGATCGCCAGCTTCGCGCTGTCGCCCGCGGGGGTTTTGGGAAACACGTACCACATCAGCCACAACGCGGGCTGCGCCCAGCAGACCGCCCAGACGGTGCCGTAGAAGTAGCGGCGCTCGTGGCCTTCGCCTTTGGTCGAGGCCTTCACACGCGGCAGCTGTCCCAGCGCGCCGAGGATCCAGATCGCGCCTGCGAGCGGAAAGTAACCGTATCGATAGATCTCCTTGAGATGCCATCGGCCCATGACGATCGCCGCAACGAGCCCGGCGATGTTCAGAACGGCGAAGGTGATGGCTTCGCTCCACGCGAACGTGTAGCACACGCGGCGATACAGCGGATTCGGCCGATCCTCGGTAAACCGGATGATGTACGGCTTCGGCTCGACGCCTGGCAGCTGGCCTCGCAGTCCGGCGATGCCCGTGCCGACGAGCACCAGCCCGAGCCACAGCGCCATTCGGGAGTCGAAGCCATGTTCGAACAGATCGAAGGTCAGCGGACCCGGCGCGATGAAGAACACGAAGATCCAGATCGGCCAGTGGTTGAATCGGTAATACAGTTTGTTGCGTTCGCGGATCCTGCGCTGGGAGGCGTACTCGACCGGTATATTCACTGCTTTTTCTTTTTGGGTCCCTCTGCGGACTTGCGAGTATAACCCGGCGACTGAATCTGCGACGCGCCGCTCCACATGCCGCGGCGCGCGAACTGCGCGTCGCGCTCGGCGTTCTTGAGTTCGTCGAACCGCACCAGCGACGACCGGCCCGACACCCGAGCGAGCCCCTCGCGGACCATCAGCGCGTTGACGAAGACGCCGTCTTCCGTCAGGACGTACGCGGCGCGACCTTCGCCCGCTTCGTGCTCGAGACGAATCCACCGGTGGATCAGGATCCCTGCGAGGCGGTCGCGCGCCTCGATCGCGAACGGCTCGCCGCTCTTCGAGCCCCGACCGAGCGCCGGGGCGACCACGCCGAGCAGCCGCACGTGGCCGACGGTCGCGACGTCGATCGTGTCGCCGTCGACGACCGCGCGCACCAGCACCGCCTCCGAGCGCCCGATCCGCGACGACGACAGTTGAAACGTTGCCAGGGTCAACAGCAGCAGACCGGGAAGATTCTGCACAGGCACCTCCAGTTGGCGCGGGATTCCGCGCCTGATGAAGAGGCCGGTGCAATCGGAACGCCCGATCTTGAGCGAAGACTGACGGAGGTCTGACACACCTCAGACTGGTCTGACACACCTCAGGCTGGTCTGACACACCTCAGACCGGTCTGACACCTCGCAGCGCGAACAGCGCGATGCCGACGGCTACCGCGAGATTCAGCGAGTCGACCGCATCGGTCATCGGAATCCGGACCCGGACGTCGGCGATCGACTCTGCATCGGGGGACAGACCGGCCCCCTCGGTGCCGACGAGCAGCGCGATCCGGTCCCGCCCTCCCTGCCAGCTCCGAATGTCCACCGACGGCGCCCGCGGCGTCAGGGCAACGACCGTAAAGCCCGCTGCCCGGACCTCAGTCAGCGCGCCGGGCCACGCTTCAGCGCGCGCGAACGGGACGCCGAGGATCGCGCCCATCGACGTACGAATCGCCTTTCGATAAAAGGGGTCGCAGCACGTCGGACTGAGAATCACCGAGGCGTCGAACGCGGCCGCGTTGCGGAACACGCCGCCGACGTTGTCCGGATTCGCGACTCCTTCGAGCACCACGACGGCGGTCGAGCGCGCGAGGACATCGCCAGTTGATCGCGAGACTGGCCGCTCGACGAACGCGAGACAGCCCCGGTGAATGTCGAAACCGGTGATGCCGAGAAAGGCGGCGGTCTCGCAGACGTAGACCGGCACGGCCGCGCCGAGCGCGTCGACCGCCGACTCGAGGTCGCGCAGCGCCGCATCGTTCACGAGAAGCGACCGAACGACGTACCGCCCGCTCTCGATCACGCGACGGACGACGAACCGCCCCTCCGCGACAAAAAGCCCGCGGGAGCGGACGAGCTCCGAGTCGGCCATCCGGGAATACGCCGCGAATCGCGGG
>Ga0075425_100002885_pt1 | contig 17338 bp, 15 predicted proteins | sample SoiMethybrSBSTD4_FD_75300 | JGI IMG/M metagenome (GOLD analysis project Ga0075425, IMG submission 75300) | Bulk soil microbial communities from a Populus tree surrounding site in Tennessee, USA - Soil MetaG P. TD hybrid SBSTD4 | ecosystem: Environmental > Terrestrial > Soil > Tree plantation... | reverse complement strand
CCCTTCAGGCCGGATTGTTTGCCCACAACCTGAGCCGTGCCGGTTTTTCCCGCGACGTCGAACCCTTCAATTCTTGCGCGGATACCCGTTCCGCCTTCGTTCACCACGCCCCACATCGCCTTTGTCACAATATCTACAGTTTCTTCGTGGATTGGATATTCCTCTTCAAGAACTCTTCCGCCAGGGAATCCAATCTTCGTCAACTCCTGAGGACTGACCAGGTGCGGTTGCTTCAGGCGGCCGCCCATCGCCAATCCGCCCATGGCCCATGCTGCCTGCATCGGAGTGACACCGACGTAACCCTGGCCGATTGCCACCGAAATGGTCTCTCCTGCGTACCATTTGGTTTTGAGAACGCGCTGCTTCCATTCGCTGGAAGGGATCAATCCGGCGTCTTCGTTTGCAAGATCAATTCCGGTCTTCCGTCCCAAACCCATCATCGTTGCGTACTGGGAAATGCGATCAATCCCGAGCTTGTCGCCGACCGTGTAGAAGAAAACGTTGCAGGACTCGCGGATCGCATCGTGAACCGAAAGCGTTCCGTGTCCTTCCCTTTTATCACACGCAAAGCTGTGGCCGTAGAATGTCGCGTGTCCTGGACAATAGATTGTTTGCAACGGGTTCAGAACGCCGGTCTCGAGACCCGCCGATGCCATGAACACCTTGAACACGGACCCCGGTGAAAAGTGGCTTTGGATCACGCGGTTCTGCAGCGGCTTGCCGGGATCATTGATCAGGCTACTCCAGTTCGCACCCGAAATTCTTGTCGCAAACAGATTCGGATCGAATGCCGGCTTGCTGACCATCGCGAGTATTTCACCGGTTCGTGGATCCAGTGCAACGACCGCGCCCATGCGTTCGCCCGGATAATGTTCCGGATCTAACTTGCCGTCGAGCATGTCCTCGGCGGCGCGCTGAAGATCGAGGTCGATGGTGGTTACCAGGTCGTTACCGGGCGTTGCTTCCTGTTCTTCCAGCTTTCCCATTTCACGGCCAAAGCTGTTGACGATAACGCGCTTGAAACCGTCCTGGCCGCGGAGGACGTTGTTGTACTGGCGCTCCAAACCTGTCTGGCCAATCTGATCTCCGGATCGGAAATCCATAAACTCGGGCGTCATCAACTGCGTTTCCGTCACTTCGCCGACATAACCCAGCGCGTGCGCTGCGAGCTCTCCGCCCGTGTAGCGCCGTCTCGGCTGAAGTTCAACACTGATTTCCGGCAACTCGTACCGATGCGCTTTCACGAACGCAATGTCCGACACGGTTACGTCTTCTTTCAGCAGGATGGGACGGAACGTCGGTTCGCGGCGCCGGCGACTGATTCGCTCGAGGAGAGCTTCGACTGGGATGTCCAATCCCGAAGCAAGCATCGCGGCGGTTTGCGCGATGGTGTGCGGACTATTTTCCCGAATGAGAACTATGTTGTACGAGGGACGATTGTCTGCAAGGAGACGATGATATCGATCGTAGATTCTTCCGCGTGGGGCAACGAGAGGAACGTAGCGAACCCGATTCTGTTCAGCCAGTTGATCGTAGTGAGTTGCCTGGATGATCTGATGATTCCAGAAACCAAAAGCAAGAACGAGCAGCGCTCCAACGATGACGTAACCGATGAAGGTCACGCGCCATCGCAACAGTTCTTGTTCGTTAGGTTGTAGCATCGCTCCACCGATCGTGATAGCCGAACAATGCTAGACCAAGAAGCGTGTTGAACGTTGCCGATAGTAGCCAGTTGCCCACATCGCTACTATTAGTCGCGCTGCTTCCTCGATCTGCCATGAGCCCTAAGATACTAACCAGAAGACCATCCCCGATGCTAAACAAAAATAGCGCGAAGACGCGGGTAATTGCCTGATCCACATTGAACTTTGCGCCGGCCGAGGCTGCCACGAAACCTATTAAAGTCTTACTGAACCCATTAGTCCCGAGCGGGGCTCCCGACAAACTGTCCTGCATCAGGCCCAGAAAGCTTCCTATCACTATGGAAGCAATCGGGTTACCCAAAGTGAAGCCGTAGTAAACCGAGCAGATCAATGGCAAATCGAAATAGCCAAAAACTCTTAGCTTGAGCGCCAGGATGCCCTGAACGATTACCGTTGCAACAATGATGACCGCGAGTCTGCCGGCGATCCCAAGGCTTGTAATTCTTGCCATCTAGATGAATTTACGGAGCTGCCGAACGTTCCGTTGGATCGAATACGTCGACGGTTTCAGGTGGATCGACCACGCACATGACTTCTTCAAGACGACCGATATCACTGCTTGGTCGCACGACAATCGTCTTGAATAGTGCTGCACCTTTACGTGGCCGGACCGAAACGATTGAACCGACCGGTAATCCTTTCGGGTAAATGCGATCAAGCCCCGAAGTGATAAACACATCGCCTTCCTTCATGTCCGTGTCGTCGTCGGTGTATTCAAGATCGAGGTCGCGCCCACCGTTCCCTCGCAGAATGGCCTGCTTGCGCGTAGAGCGCTCCAGCACACCGACGGCGCTTTGCGAATCGACGATCAATTGAACAATTGAGAAAAAATTGCTGGAGTGAATCACGCGGCCCACAATTCCATCCGCAGTTATCACAGCGGAATCCGGTTTCACCCCGTGCGCACGGCCTTTATCGATCGTGATGGTTTCATTGCTCCTCGTTGGATCGCGACCAACCACCCGCGCGACAACCGTTCTGCCCGCAATCGAATCGCGGACGGACAGTAACGCTCTTAGCCGCTGGACTTCTGCTACATCCTCCTGCTGCTTGTCGAGCTTTATCCGGAGGTCATCTACCAGCGCTTTTAGGTGTTCGTTTTCTTTGTTGACGCCAATCAGGAAGAAATAGTTGTCCCATACGTAGGAAACGCCCTGCAGCGCTTGGTCAACGAGCTTCTCCATGGGAGCCAGGGAATCCAGGATCCAGCTGCGCACGAACGTGGTGTCAATGCGGCGGCTTACCTGAATCGAAATGAGTCCGGTCTGAATCACCAGCGCGACGGCCAGCGCGATGTAGCCGGACCTCTTCGACGTCGCAACAATTCTACTCATGAGGAAACTCAGTTAATTGCGATCTTCCTCAGCAGGTCGAAATCGCTCAGCATCTTTCCAGTACCGAGCACCACACAGGAGAGCGGATTTTCGGCCAAAGTCACGGGCAGTCCCGTTTCTTCGCGGATCCGTTTGTCCAGGTTCTTGATGAGCGCGCCACCACCGGCCAGAACGATGCCGCGATCGGCGATATCTGCCGACAACTCCGGTGGAGTTCGTTCCAGTACGACGCGGATGGAGTTGATGATGATGTTGATGCATTCGTCGAGCGCTTCCCGAATCTCTTCGTCGGACACCATCACACTCTTCGGCACGCCTTCCATGAGATCCCTGCCCTTGATTTCCATGGTGCGGGGTTGTTCAAGCGGGTACGCCGACCCGATATCCATCTTCACCTGCTCGGCCGTGCGTTCACCGATCAACAGGTTGTACTTCCGCTTGATGTACTGGATGATCGCCTCGTCCATTTCATTGCCCGCAACTTTGTCGGAACGTGCATGAACCACACCCGACAAGGAGATTACGGCAATTTCCGTGGTACCTCCGCCGATGTCGACGATCATGTTGCCTGATGGTTCTGTCACGGGGAGCCCAGCACCGATCGCAGCAGCCATCGCCTGTTCCACAAGATGAGCTTCGCTTGCCTTCGCGCGATAAGCCGAGTCCTGAACGGCTCTCTTCTCAACCTGCGTGATACCCGAAGGAACGCCAATAACGATTCTCGGATGAACGAGGACCTTGCGGCTATGCGCCTTCTGGATGAAATAAGTCAGCATTTTTTCCGTGACCGTGAAGTCGGCGATGACGCCGTCCTTCATCGGACGGATTGCGACGATATTTCCGGGTGTGCGGCCGAGCATATCCTTTGCCTCTTTACCTACAGCCTCGACCTGATTCGTTACCTTGTTTATGGCAACGATGGATGGTTCGTTGACGACAATCCCACGACCTTTGGCGTAGACCAGGGTATTGGCGGTACCTAGATCGATCGCCAAGTCGCTGGAAAACAAGCTAAACAGCGGGCGGAAGTTCATGGAAGTTTCTTGGGCTCCTTAATTGTTCGTTCGAGATTTTCCGTTCGAGGAGATTTAATCCGATAAACACCTGTAGGCGGTGGGATTGAGACCGAGAACCGGCTACATCATAGCCGAAATCCACAATCCGAAATCTGAAAATTTCTGCTAGCATAACTGGGTTACTCACCGGTCATCAGGAGGACCTGTCTATGTTGAATTTCTTCAGACGCCGCCAGTCGTCCTTTAAATGGGTATGGGTAATCCTCATTTTTATCTTCAGCGTAACTCTGGTAACCCTCTACATCCCGTTTGACGAAGTCGGCAATATCAGCCTTACGAACGACGTGGCGTCGGTCGGAAGCCAGACGGTCAGTGCGAAGGAATTCCAAAGCGCCTATCACAACTACATGAGCCGGATGAGCGGCCAGATCAGCCCCGAAATGCTCAAAGCATTTCGATTCGAACGGCAGATCATGGATTCGCTCGTGATGCGCCGCGTCATCAGCGAAGAAGCCAAACGGGTCGGCCTCAATGTCTCTCCCGAGGAAGTCGAACAGAAGATCCTCGAGAATCCCGTGTTCCAACAAGGCGGCAATTTCATTGGCCATGCTCAGTACCAGATGATCCTCGCCCAAAACAATCTCACTGTTGACGAGTTTGAGTCCAGTGTTGCCGACGATGTTTTAGCGGATAAGCTCAAGAATTTTCTTACGGCCAGCGTCAGCATGACCGATCAGGAGGTCGAAAACGAGTACCGGCGGCGCAATGAGAAGGCAAAAATCGATTACTTCATCATCGATAGTACAAAACTTCTCGACAAAGTGAGCGTAACCGATCAGGAACAAAAGGACTTCTACGAAAAGAACAAAGCTCGATACAACGTCCCGGAAAAGCGAAAAGCCCGGTACATTTTCGTTAATACGCTGCGGATGCGGCCGAGCATCACCATCAGCGATGACGAGCTTCGTCAGTACTACACACAGCACAAGGCGGAATATTCCCTGCCGGAGCGGGTGAAAGCCCAACACATACTTTTCAAGACCCAGGGCAAGAAACCCGAAGAAATCAGCGCAATTCGCGAAAAAGCGCGCCAGGTGCTGGAACGCGCCAAGAAAGGTGAAGACTTCGCGGCCCTCGCAAAACAATTCTCCGAAGACAGTTCCGCATCCGCTGGCGGCGATCTCGGCTCATTCACGCACGGCCAGATGGTTCCGGAATTCGAACGTGTGGCGTTTTCCCTCATGCCGGGCAGCATCAGCGACCTGGTGGACACGCAGTTCGGAATTCACATCATCAAGGTGAATGAAAAAGAAGCAGCGCGGGAACGGCCGTTCGAAGAAATGAAAGAAACCATCAGGCCCGTTATTGCCACGTTAAAGGCGGAGCAGAAGGCGCGTGACGCGGCACAACAGGCGGCCGTGGACCTGGTGACGAACAAAGATCTTGATGCTGTCGCAAAGAAATACGACGTCGAAGTGAAGGAAACGCCGCTGATGCAGCAGGGCGAGTCCAACCCGGAACTCAGCAATGAGTTCGAACGGCGGGTCTTCACAATGGGCAAAGGCGAGGTCGGCACATCGCTCGCAGTCTCCAACGGCTATGCGATCCCGACATTGACCGAAATTGCGCCGGCACACGCGGCTTCGTTTGAAGAAGCAAAAATGAAGGTCCTCGAGGACGTCAAAGCAGAGAAAGCCAAAACACTCGCGACCGAAAAAGGAAATCAGGTTCAGGAACTCGCCAAGAATGGGAAAGACCTGGCGTCGATAGCGAAAACGGTCGGAGGAGAAATTAAGACGAGCGAGTTGCTGACGCGCGGGGCGAATCTGCCGGACTACGGTCCGATTAACGACCTGGAGAAAGACATGTTCTCCCTGCCGACTGGAAAGATCGGAACGCCGGTGTCCGTTGCGGGGAAAACGATCGCCTTCGCTGTGAAGGAACGCCAGGACGTTAAGACGGATGCAGTCAAAACTGCTTCCGGAACTCTGCGAAATGAACTGCTTCCTTCAAAACGCGAACAGTACTTCGGCGCTTACATGCAGGAAGTCAAAAAGAAAATGGAAGCGAACGGAGAGATCAAGGTCAACGACGCGGTAGTAACCCAACTAGCGCAGCAGACGAGCTAAAACACAGCCGCGGATTGCGCGGATTACGCAGATAAATCCGTGTAATCCGCGCAATCCGCGGCTTATACCCCGATTATTCCTATGAGTTCTTTAACTGCCGCCGCCGACTTCTGAAGTGCAGCCCGTTCTTCAAGCGAGAGGTTGATCTGAATCACCTGCTCGACGCCGCGTGAGCCGATTTTAGCCGGCACACCTACGTAGAGACCGCTAATTCCGTACTCTCCTTCCAGGTAAGCAGCGCAAGGCAAGATCTTCTTCCGGTCATTCAAGATCGCATCAACCATCTCCACAACTGCTGAGGACGGCGCGTACCAGGCGCTGGTCTTCAAGAGGCCGACGATTTCCGCTCCGCCGTCGCGGGTGCGCTGAACCAGCCGGTCAATCGTTTCTTTGGGAAGCAGTTCCGTAATGGGAATGCCGGAAACCGTCGAGTAGCGCGGTAGCGGAACCATGGTATCGCCGTGCCCGCCGAGCACGAAGGCATGGACGTTTTCAACGGACACGTCCAACTCCATCGCAATGAAGGTGCGAAAACGTGCCGAATCGAGAACACCAGCCATCCCGATGACTCTTTCCTTCGGAAAACCGCTTACGCGAAATGCAGTTTGCACCATCGCGTCGAGAGGATTGCTGACGACGACGATGACACAGTTCGGTGAATTCTTGACGACTTGTTCGGTGACACCTTTGACGATTTCGTAATTAGTGCGAAGAAGATCGTCGCGGCTCATTCCAGGTTTGCGTGGAATTCCCGCAGTGATCACAACGACGTCGGAGTTCGCCGTATCCTTGTAATTATTTGTGCCGACGAGCCTGAAATCATAGCCCTCAATCGGTCCGGATTCATTCAGGTCGAGAGCCTTCCCCTGCGGCACGCCCTCAACAATGTCGATGAGAACAACATCCGCGAGCTGTTGCTCTACGATTCGCTGGCCAGTGGTGGCGCCGACATTGCCCGCGCCGACAACAGTAACTTTCCTTCTACCCATTTACATGTTCTCCAGTGTTAGTTACACCGCGATACAAAGACGAAACGCGAGAAACTATCACGCGATTTGCGGCAATGTCAATTGACGCAGGGACGTCGCTTGACGGATAGTGCATAGTTCTTCGCATCAAGGACCATCAACCTTACGAACGGACATCGGAATGACAAATAAGAACTGCACAATTATTTATACGCACACCGACGAAGCGCCGGCGCTTGCGACCTATTCTTTTTTACCGATCATAAAGGCATTTACTTCGACGTGCGGTGTCAACGTCGAAACTCGCGACATCTCCCTCGCCGGCCGAATCATCGCCGCTTTTCCTGAAAGGCTGACCGATAAGCAGCGCACCTCGGACGCACTCGCCGAGTTGGGCGAGTTGTGCAAGAAACCCGAAGCCAACATCATCAAACTCCCCAATATCAGCGCATCGATTCCGCAATTGAAGGCCGCAATCGCCGAACTGCAGGCGCAGGGTTACGGCCTGCCGGACTATCCAGACCAGCCGACAAACGACGAAGAAAAGTCCATCAAGGCGCGTTACGACAAAATCAAGGGCAGCGCCGTAAATCCCGTGATCCGTGAAGGCAACTCCGACCGCCGCGCCCCGAATGCGGTGAAACAGTATGCGAAGAAGAATCCCCATTCGATGGGAGCGTGGACCCCGAACTCGAAGTCTGAGGTCGCTCACATGAACAGCGGCGACTTCCGGTCCAACGAAAAGTCCGTGACGATTGCTCAGGAAGGCAAGCTCAGGATCGAACTCATCGGCAAAGATGGGAAGAAGACGGTTCTTAAGGACAAGATTCCGGTACTCGTCGGCGAGGTGGTCGACGCGACCGTCATGAACGTGCGATCTCTCGACGCATTCCTCGAAAAACAGATTACCGAAGCACGCCGACAGGGCGTTCTGTTCTCGCTACATCTGAAAGCCACGATGATGAAGGTCTCCGATCCGATCATCTTCGGCCATGCCGTGAGGGTCTTCTTCAAAGACGTGTTTTCGAAACACGGAGCCGTGCTTGCAGAATTAGGCGTCAACGTAAACAACGGATTTGCCAATCTTCTGGAAGCGATCCAGAAATTGCCGGACACCAAACGGACCGAGATCGAAGCGGATATCCAGGCAGCCTACGAGAATCTTCCGGACCTTGCGATGGTCAATTCGAGCAAAGGTATCACCAATCTCCACGTACCGAGCGACGTCATCATTGACGCCTCCATGCCTGCAATGATTCGAGCTTCGGGACAAATGTGGAACAAAGATAACCGGCTTCAGGACACCCTGGCCGTGATTCCGGATTCCAGTTACGCCGGTGTCTACGATGAGACCATTACCTTCTGTAAGGAGAACGGCGCATTCGATCCGAAGACCATGGGAACCGTGCCCAATGTAGGCCTCATGGCTCAACAGGCCGAGGAATACGGCTCCCACGATAAAACGTTCGAGATACCTGTGGCCGGAAAGGTCCGCGTCGTGGACGATGCCGGAACGACGCTGATAGGGCACGATGTCGAAGCCGGAGATATCTGGCGCATGTGCCAGGCGAAAGATCTCCCGATTCAAGACTGGGTGAAACTCGCTGTGAGCCGCGCGCGAGCCACGAAAACGCCCGCCGTTTTCTGGCTCGACGAAAATCGTCCTCACGATGCTGAAGTGATCAAGAAGGTGAAGCAGTATCTGAAGAACTACGACACCACGGGACTGCAAATCGAGATCATGTCACCGGTCGAGGCCACGCGATTCACACTAAAGCGGCTCAAGGCGGGACAGGATACGATCTCGGTCACAGGCAACGTGCTTCGCGACTATCTAACGGACCTCTTTCCGATTCTCGAAGTCGGCACCAGCGCGAAAATGCTTTCGATCGTTCCGCTGATGGCCGGTGGCGGATTATTCGAAACGGGCGCCGGCGGCTCTGCGCCGAAGCACGTGCAACAATTCAACGAAGAGAACCATCTGCGATGGGATTCCCTTGGCGAATTTCTCGCGCTCACCGTTTCGCTCGAACATCTGTCTGAAAAAACCGGCAACCCGCGCGCGAGGGTTCTCGCCACGGCTCTCGATAAAGCCACGGAGATGTTGCTGGAAAATCGCAAATCCCCTTCGCCGAAAGTTAATGAATTGGATAACCGCGGCAGCCAGTTCTACCTCGCGATGTACTGGGCCCAGGCGATGGCCGAACAAAACGACGATCTGGAACTGCGTGCGCCCTTCGCGCCACTTGCAAAATCCCTGACAGAAAATGAAGCGCGTATTGCCGGCGAACTCAACGCCGTCCAGGGTAAGCCGGTCGACATCGGCGGCTACTATGCGCCGAGCTTCGATCTTGCAACGAACGCAATGCGCCCAAGCCAGACGTTCAACGCCGCGCTCGCATCATTTTCCGGGACGTAGTCGTTGACGAATATCGGGAAGGCCGGATTTGAGAGGGGGCTTCGACCTTCCCGTTAATGCGAACTAACGAGCGGGGGCTTTCGCCTCCACAATTTCAATTCGGGTGGCCAGATTTACTCCTTTTTCCTGGCGGTAGCTTACCTTCAGCGGTGCACCGGTTTTTCCGGCAAGTCCCTGGATGTCCTTTTCCGGACCAATCACCTGAGTATGATCGTCCCACATGAACACCATTTCGGGACCGTTGGCTCCTTTAACCGAGATAGCTTTGGCAGTGGCGTCTACTTTCGTGAGTTGTCCTTCAAAGACCTTCTGTTCTGGCGCTGGCGCCTGACCCTGACCGTATACCAATGGTTGCGCCACCAACAGAACGACAACTCCAAACGCCAAGAGTGTGAACAAACTTCTCATCACTAAAAACCTCCTATGGATTTTTCGGTTAGGCCTTTAGCGTTCGCAACAATTGGGCCAATTCCGACATTTCGGATAAGTCGCGCTGCAATCCACAACTTATTTCGGGGAGGAACGATTTGAACGCGGCATCGGGCACGAGGATTTGCGGAATTCTATGGAAAAGTTCCCCAGATAAATCAACCGCCCACCTTCATCAGCGAATTTCGAAGCGATGAATTTGACGCCGGCTGTTTGTAATTCTCATCAGAGCACTCGTGCGTCCAAAAAGTTTTACTGTCGCAATTGCATGAACATGCACGGAGAAAAATCGGCACGACAACGATCGATCAAATCCCGACGGTTTGCAATGGTTGCGCACGCTTCTGCTTGTGCACAAACGTCCTCGATCGAATTGAAACTGTAGGATGCGTCTTACAATTTCACTAATCTTACTCATTCAGTTTGCTGCAACCCGTGAAATTTGTACGCCGAATGCTACAACTTCGGTATACCGCCTGCACTCGAGGCCAGCATGAAAATATTCCTCGTGCACACGAGCAGCGTGTCGTTCATGACGTAGGATTGTTGGTGGTGGCAAAGAGGGTTCATTTCAAAATCAAGAGCGTTATGGCCGGCGTCAGCGTCAAATCCAAATCTCTCTTGAAAAAAAACCGCTGTGGTATGGGATGGCCACCGGGACCGTGGTCACGCCGTCGCTCGGGTGTCCGTTGTCTTGAACCAGTGTTGATTTTCGTTTTCGTTTTCGTGTTGGCTAGTCCTGTGGCCGTAGACTCAACGAACGCTGTGACGATCAAGGCCAGGCGAGCACAGGAGTTGGTTGATCAGCTTCGTTCTGCCTTGCCAATTAGTAACGAGGTCCAGATCGCGATCGTTATTTATCAACCTCTCGTGTTCTCAGTAGAGCCGACAGATAAACGCAGAGATCGATTTCTACTGTCGATGGAACTTGGGTTCCTCCTCATGCTTGACGAGGATGAGTTGCGCGCTGCGTTGGCGCATGAATTGGGTCACGTCTGGATTTATACGCATCATCCATTTCTACAAACGGAGCGGTTGGCAAATGTCATCGGACAACGCGTCACGGACCGTGCCGCTCTTGAAAAGGTCTACATGAAGCTATGGGCGTATGAACGTACGACCGGCGTTCCTGTGGATGATTTGCTTGGGCCGCCGTTGGCCAGCTAAAACGCGACCTTCAGTGTAGGTCCGTTAGTTGCTTGCTTTTTCGTAAGGACACGATGAACTCAGCACGATTCTGTTTATCGTTTTTTGCTGTTGCATTACTCGGCATATCCGGGTGTGGCCGGACTGAACCGGTTAAGAAAATAACCCGGTCTGTCGCTATTGAAGACTCCACGTCACAACCGGTCATACAAAACGAGGTGAGCAGGTCCCTGCCGGTCGAACCGCAATTGCCGGAGGACAGCGGAGTAACAGTTTGGGCCCATCGATTCGAGGGTAAGTTGATAGCTGGGCTCGATGGAAGTCTCTACGTTCCCTACAGGCGCGCCACGATCGAACGCGTCCAAAAAGCACTCATCGACCGTGGACTTTACACTGGCCCCGCGAACGGTGTCCTGGATCGGCCCACAATGGAATCGATCTATCAATTCCAGGAAGCAAACTTTAATTTACAACGGTGTGGTATTCCGACTCCTCGTACACGCAACATGCTTCAGCAAGGGTCGCACACGGATCTGAATTCCTGACTCGAATCCTACAGTGCAGTCGGTATAATTACGGATACCAACTGACTATCGCCACAAATAGATTTATCATCGCGCTAGGTTTTCATTTTTCCTTAAGGAGGAATTGTGAAACGCGCATGGATTCTTCTAACTGCTTTCAGCATCTGTTGCAGCATCCCATGCCTCATGGCCGCTCCGCGGCAGCATGCGCCGGGTGAGCATGAAGGTCATGACATGTCGAAGATGAACGCGCCGATGGATCCCGCCGAGCAGGCGAAACTGCTCGCCGACAAAAAAGAAAGCGAGTTCAATCACCACCTCGCCGGCTTCTTCGTTGCACTTGGAGGCGCATTCATTCTCTTTCAAACCCCACTCGGAAAACGGCTGAAAGCCGTGCACTACATTTGGCCTGCAAGCTTCCTCCTTTCGGGAATCTTCGTGTTGATCTGGAGCGACACCGAACTCTGGCCTTTCGGCAGCCGGCAATGGCTGGAAGCCTTGCAGAACAATCGTGAGGTGCTGCAGCACAAAACATTTGCCCTGCTTCTGATCGGGCTGGGATTGATCGAATGGCTGCGCGTAAAGGGATCGCTGAAAGCAGCGTGGAGCGGCTTTGTGTTTCCGGTGCTCGCGGTCGGAGGTTCAATCCTGTTGTTGTTTCACCAGCACGAGGGAGGCATGCAAGGCCCGAATCACATGGAAGTGATGGCACGCATCCAGTCGGAGCATTTCAGCTACGCCGTGGTAGGAATCGGAATCGGTCTCGCGAAAGGATTATCTGAAATCAGAATGCGCGGGTATCGACTCTTCTCAGGATTATGGCCGCTGCTGATGGTCGGCCTCGGCATCCTGCTTATGAACTATCACGAATGAGGATCGTACGAGAATCCGTCCCACCAACCCAGCCCAGAATCGTTCGAAAAACTGAACAGCGCGTTCTGTAGATTGAGCGGCTATAATCGCGTTTCCGGACTTCAAAATGAACCCGAGACGGTGGCAGCAAATCGAGTCGCTGTACCAATCCGCTCGCAAGCTTGAGCGTGGCGAGAGGGATGCGCTTCTGGCTGAGGCGTGCCGAGGGGACGAGGAACGTGAGTTAGAGGAACTGAATGGAAAAAAGTACGTCTCGCAAGTATTCGTAGCCGCGATCTATGCCGGTCTCGGAGAAAACGCGCAAGCGCTTGCCTGCCTGGAGCGCGCTTGCGAAGACCGTTGCGCATGGCTGCTACGGTGTCTGGTCTCGGATATCAGGTTCGACGCGTTGCGCGATGAAGGGTTGTTCCGCAGCCTGCTTCGGCGCACAGGAATAAACCCACAATTGCCGTAAACCGGACTCGTCCGTCGGTTCGGTGTCACTCACAGGCTATCGGCTCAAAAGAAATCCCTGTCACACCACCGATATCGAACGCGTGATAGCGAATGCAGTGAATCTGCATTGCGGTTAATTGACGGGCAGCGTTCAAGGCAAGCGCTGTGAACTTTGGCGCAACAAGGAAGAGGCGCGGCTGAGTAGATACGACGATGTTTTGCTGTGCGTACATCCGGCGAATGTTCGGCACGTTGTGCTTCAGCCAATCGCAATGTGCGAGGCCGCGCAGGATCAGCGAATCGTTTATCCCGGTTTCAAGATCAATCGCGGTGAGTTGATTTGCCCGATTCAACGCCAGCAGGTTGATATCGCTGTGCGGATGGCAAGGGATGAAGGTGTCGATGATGCGCAATCCGTCTTCGAGAGCACCCGGATTGTCTTTCAACACCGCGACCAGCCGGTCTTTCGATACGGATGCACTCGCGTGAAGGAGCGTCGTGCCGCCAGGCGCAGGTTCTGGCAGCCGGCCTGGAGGATGGTCACCCGGACGCGGGATGTTGGCTTTCTGGCTCAGAAAAAGATGCGAGATCTGTTCCAGTCCACGTCCGAGTGGCTTGTTGGATTGTTCCGCGTCTTGCGAGCCCGTCAGGTCTTCCGGCTGCTGCAAGTTCATCGTCATCAGTTCAACGCCGCTTGAGTGGGCCCGTCCCCAACCACAAGGACCGAGTTGAATCCTCCAGGACACGGCTCGACCGTAGCGTTCAGCGGATCGTTCTGCCAGTTCCCGTCCACCACAAACCGATACAAATAGCGTCCCGGCTCAAGGTTCAACACTTTTTTCCAGTATCGGCCATCGCGCTGCATCTCGCTGCCTTCCGCGGTCCAATCGTTGAAATCACCTACAAGCTGAACGCGTTCGGCGCCGGCGGCTTCCACGGTAAAAACAACGCCTTCGCCCATCACGGTCACTCCCGCTAAATCTAGGGCAGCCCAATCCCTGTTAGTCGGAACGCGTTCAGGCTCGTCCTGCTGCTGCAGAACTTCCGCAGCGAGCGACCCGTAATCATCGAATCCGGCGCACCGTGTGCAATATTGAGTTATGGGCAGGCCATGACTGGCAGCTTCCGCGAGCTTAACGCTGTACCGGATGAACGTCTGAAAGCAACGTCCGGAGAGATGAGTCTGGACATCTTCCAGCACCGCTTTCACAAAAGGAGAACGCCCGGCATAGAGTGTTACCAACACGCGAGCGTTGACGTGATGGCCGGTTTCCCGTTCCAGGAGATCGAAGGTTTCGAAGACTTTCCCGATGCCGTGCAGCGAAAAAAAACTGGGATCCATCGGCACGATCGCTTCTGAACAAGCCTTTAAGGCGTTGAACGAGAGAAGGCCAATGCCGGGTGCGCAATCCACAATAACGTAATCGTACCGGTCGCGGACTTCGGCAAGCGCCTCGGAAAGGATGTTCTCACGGCCCGTCATGCCGGCGAGCCTTTCCGGTGCGCCACTCAACAGAACGTCGGCCGGAGCCAGGTCCAGATTGTTGGAGATCGTGTAGGCAATATCAGAAAGGGTGACGTGCTGCCGATCCGTCTTTTGCACAAATAGATCCGACGTGGTTTTCCGGAGACGAACGAACTCTGGCGACAATCCCAAAGTAGCATGCCCCTGCGGATCCAGGTCGACGAGTAAAACTCTTTTGTGCAACGCAAGGAAAGCTGAAAGGTTGATGGATGTGGTTGTCTTTCCGCATCCACCCTTTTGGTTCACGATCGCGATTGTGCGCATATCCTTTTCCTCCAATCTGCCTTTAACTGTGGTGCGCAGATAAAGGCTCGGTGATGGAGCGGCAGGTTGCGGACACCGGGAACGAACGTGGACTTCTACTTGTCCGCCATTTTGTGGATGCCATTGGACTGATCAGGTCCATCTGGAATTCAACACGTTCACCTATTTGTTTGACCGATTTCTACTCGTCATCTACACTCACCAAAGATTTCACCAAACAATCCAGAACAGCGACACTCGAGACGAGAATGAGGAGTATCGAACTATGCTCAAAACAGCATGCCGCTTCATGGTCCCTTGTGCTTCGATAACGTTTGCGGTGCTTCTGCTGACGAACTACCCGTTTCCAGGTTTGATCGGGGCCGAAGCGGTGCAACCACAGGACCAGCCGGCCGCGCCCGCAGGCGGCAGTACCTCGGCGGCACGAAAGACGATCGAAGTGAAACGCCCACCCGCGCGCGTTATCCGGGATCCAAATTCATCGTTTAGCGCCGTAGCGGTGGACGTCGGCCACAATGAAGTCATTCTCCAGGACGAAAACCTTGGTCAGATCATGGTGTATGGCCGCCAGGACAATACCCCGCCCCGGGCTTCGCTGACCGAACCCAAGCGGATCATCGGAGGATCGGCGACGAAAGTGGCGATGAATTGCGGCGTTTACGTCGATCCGGAATCCGGCGACATCTATAACGTGAACGGCGACACAATGGATTGGCTGACCGTCTGGACGCGCGAACAAAAGGGCAACGTTCCGGCCAGCCGCGAATTGGCCGCGCCGCATCGCGCGTTTGGCGTAACCGTGGACGAAGATGCGAAGGAGCTTTTCGTCACGATACAACATCCAGCCGCGGTCGTGGTCTGGCCGAAATTGGCAAAGGGCAACGATGCCCCGATTCGCATCATCGAAGGCGAAAAGACGATGTTGGCGGAGGCGCAGGGGGTGGCCATCGACACCAAGAACCAGTTGCTCTACGTGAGCAACCAGGGTGGCTATGCCAAGGCGAACAACAACGTGGGATGGGCGCGCGGCCTGACGCCCGGCTCCTCGACATGGAAAGTTCCGGACAGGCTCCTGGATATGATTCCGGGTTCCGGCTCGTTTCACGAGCCATCGATCAACGTGTATCCGCTGAAGGCAAATGGCGACACGCCACCGCTGCGGATAATCCAGGGTTCATTGACGCGGCTCAACTGGCCGGCTCATATATCGCTCGATGTAGAACATCAGGAGATCTATGTCGCCAACCCGGTGACGCACGAAATCAGTGTGTTTCGTGCAACCGACAGCGGCAACGTTGCGCCGATTCGCAGCTTGAAGGGACCGCATACGCAACTCAGTTTTCCTCACGGAGTTTTTGTCGATACAAAGAATGATGAAGTGGTCGTGGCGAATTTCGGGAATCACTCGTCCACGATGTATCGACGGACCGCATCGGGTGATGCAGCGCCGATCCGGCAGATCCGCTCGGCTCCTCCTGACGCACCCGCTCCGATGTTCGGCAACATCGGGTCGACAACTTACGATACCAAGCGGAACGAGTTCCTCACCTTCAACTGAGTGGCCTATCCGCAAATTGCGGCATTCGCCAGGTTGGCGAATGGCAGCGTAGCACCGACTCGAAGCATTGCGGGACAGGCAACGAAAATCGGACGTGCATCCCACGACGTCACATACGATCCCGTTAATGACGAAATCCTTGTGGCCAGCGCGAACGCCCAGGCTGTGATCACACTGCCTGGAGGAGCTAACGGGGACGTCCCTCCTCTTCGCGTGATTCAAGGTCCGCACACGCAGCTTCAATCTCCCGGATATGGCGCGACGGTGGATACAGTCCACAATGAAATCTTCGTCGTCGAAGGAAGAGATCGACCAGGGGAGGAATACATCCTGGTGTTTCCGCGAACCGGAAACGGCGACGTCGCGCCCCTCCGTGTGATCAAGGGACCCAACACGATGATGAAAAACGCGAGAAACATCGTCGTCGATCCGATGCGCAACTTGATCGCCGTCAGCAGCAGAAACGGGACGCTCATTTTCAATCGTACGGACAACGGAAATGTGAAGCCGCGAGCGATCATTAAAGGGATAGGCGGTAAATTCCGATTGATCCCTTCGAAGGGATGGCTTGTCGGAACCGGAGAAGATGCATCCGGTAAAGAAGGCATCGGCGCGTGGAGCATTACGGACAACGGCGAGGTGCCTCCATTTTATCTGCTGATCAATCCGAACGGAAACCTCGGCGGAAACGACATCGCTCTGAACCCGAAAGAAAAGGAAGTCATTCTCGGGGACAGAGTATCCGTGACGATTTATTCCTTCCCTGAAATCTTCAATTAGGTGAACGGCGGTTGGTGGGCGCGGGCGTAAAGCCAGCGCCTACCCAGAATCGGGTACGAGCTCGCTGGTGGAAAAAATAAATCACCGGCTTTAACCGCGTCATTTCCCGTGAACACCTGAGAAATTCGCGGGTTCGAGGCTGCTCTTCTTTATTGCTGCGTAGGCTTTCGGGGATGCCAACCACTCGATGAGCGACTTGGCCGCTTCCGGCTGTTTTGATGTGGTCGGAATGCCG